>Ga0209931_1000611_pt1 | contig 21259 bp, 24 predicted proteins | sample SalPonR1_B_D1_MG_FD_185697 | JGI IMG/M metagenome (GOLD analysis project Ga0209931, IMG submission 185697) | Salt pond soil microbial communities from South San Francisco under conditions of wetland restoration - Salt Pond MetaG R1_B_D1_MG... ...
AACCGACAAGCAACCTCGGCCCGACAGACGGCTACATCAGCTACCAGTTGGGGGCGGCCTACATGATCGCCGACGGGGTCGAACTGTCCGGCGGCATTCGTTACGTCAATATCGGGGACGCCACGACAACCATAGGCTCGGAGTTCAAGGACAACTCGGCGGTGGGTGTCGGGGCCAAGATCGCCTACACCTTCTGACGGTCCAGCAGACCCCGGAAAGCCACGCCCCGAGCGGCGGGGCTTTCGCCTTGCCGCGCAGTTTGGGCTTGGAAGCCGCGCACGCGCGCGCTACGCAACACAAATGATCTACGAGAGCGCCGCCGACTGGACCCGAGCCGCCCACAAGCGCGTGGTCTTCTTTGCCATGTCCGGCCTTGGCAAGACACATCTGTCCAAGATGCTGGCCTCCACCGGCGACTGGTTCCATTACAGCGTGGATTACCGCATCGGCACCCGCTACATGGCCGAGCCCATTGCCGACAACCTCAAGAAACAGGCCATGCAGGTGCCCTTCCTGGCCGAGATGCTGCGTGCCGATGCCATCCATATCGCCGCCAACATCCATGACGACGACCTGACCGCCGTCTCAGCCTACCTGGGCAAGCCTGGCGACCCTGCCCGCGGCGGCCTGCCCATGGCCGAATATACCCGTCGGCAGGACGAGTTCCGCGATGCCGAGGAACGCACGCTGCTGGACACGGGCACCTTCATCACCCGGGCCGAGGATGTCTACGGCTATCCGCATTTCGTCTGTGACACCGGCGGGTCCATCTGCGAGTGGGTGAACCCCGACGACCGCGACGACCCGATCCTGCGCGCCCTGTCCGAGCAATGCCTGATGGTCTGGATCAAGGGCACCGACTCCCACACCGACGAGCTGGTGCGCCGCTTTGACCGTGCGCCCAAGCCAATGTCCTACCAGCCCGCGTTCCTGGCCCGGGCCTGGAATGATTACCTGTTGGAAAACAATATACAGGAGGGCGATGTTGATCCGGACGCCTTCATCCGCCGGGCCTATGCCGAGGCCCTGGCCCACCGTCAACCCCGCTACGCCGCCATGGCACGCAACTGGGGCGTGACCGTCCTGGCCGAAGACATGGCGCGGGTGCGCGACGCCTCCGATATCGAGACGGTGATCGCCGAGGCGCTGGACGCAACCCGCTAACCCAGACGCATTGCGAAAGAGGATCCGATGCCCATCAAGCTGCCCCGTTCCCTGCCCGCCTATGACGTGCTCTCGACCGAGGGCGTCATGGTCATGGGCGAGAACGCGGCCAGCCAGCAGGATATCCGCCCCCTGCGCATCGGGCTGCTCAACCTGATGCCGCGCAAGATTCAGACCGAGATCCAGTTTTCGCGGCTGATCGGGTCCTCGCCGTTGCAGATCGAGTTCAGCCTGATCCGCATGACCGGGCACGAGGCACGCAACACCTCGGCGGACCACATGGAAGAATTCTATCGCCCCTTCCGCGAGGTCCGCGACGAGAAGTTCGACGGGCTCATCATCACCGGCGCCCCGATCGAGCACCTGCCCTTCGAGGCCGTCACATACTGGGACGAGCTGTGCGAGGTCTTCGAGTGGACCCAGACCCACGTGCATTCCACCTTCGGTGTCTGCTGGGGTGGCATGGCGATGATCCACTACTTCCACGGGGTGCGCAAACACCTGCTCGACCAGAAGCTCTTCGGCTGCTACCGGCACATGAACTTTTCCCCGGAAAGCCCCTACCTAAGAGGGTTTTCTGATGATTTCGTCATGCCCGTCAGCCGCTGGACCGAGATGCGCCGGCCCGAGATCGAGGCCGCGGGCCTGCCGATCCTGCTGCACTCTGACGAGGTCGGCCCGGCATTGGTCGAGGACCCGTCACATCGGGCGCTCTATGTCTTCAATCACCTGGAATACGATAGCGGCACGCTGGACGAGGAATACCGCCGCGACCTGGCTGCCAGCCAGGTCGCGGGCGCCGACGTGCTGATGCCGGTGAACTATTTTCCCTTCGACGACCCCGCCCGCGCGCCTCAGAACCGCTGGCGCAGCCATGCGCATCTTCTCTATGGCAACTGGATTTCCGAGATCTACCTGACGACACCCTTCGACATGGGCCGCATCGGGCAGGAGGTGTCCGACCTGCGGCGCTGACGCCACGGCGCTGCTGGACGCCAGTGGCACGGGGCCTAGGTCGACCTGTTCTCGCACGAGGGGCGAACGTCATGAAATTCCTTGTTGTCCTGCTGTTTCTTCTGGCCTTCGCCGTGGCGGTCCACCTGCTCGCCGGCGCCCGCGAGGACCGTTGGGAAGCGCGGTTCCCGCCCCTGGGCCAGTTTCTCGATGTCGACGGCACGCGGGTGCATGCCCTGGTCAAGGGCGAGGGGCCCGACCTGGTGCTGATCCATGGCTCGTCGGGGAACCTGAGGGATTTCAGCTTTGCCCTGATGGATCGGCTGGCCGAGGATTACCGCGTGATCGCCTTCGACCGCCCCGGGCTGGGCTATACCGACCGTCTGCAGGACCGGGGCGCAACGATCGCCGAACAGGCCGCGCTGCTCCAGGGGGCCGCGGCGCAGCTGGGGGCGGATCGCCCCCTTGTGCTGGGCCAGAGCTACGGCGGCGCCGTGGCGCTGTCCTGGGCGGTGACGCGCCCGAAGGCAGTCGCCGGGCTGGTGCTTGTCTCGTCGCCCACCCACCCCTGGGATGGCCATGTGCCCGCGCTTTACCGCGCGAACGGCTCGACGCTCGGCTCGGCGATGGCGGTGCCGCCGATCACCGCGCTGGTACCGCGATCCTATATCCGCGACCAGGTGCGCGCCGTCTTCGACCCCGAACCCGCACCCGAAGGGTATGTCGACCATTTCGGCGCCGAGCTGGCGGCACGGCGCGTCAGCCTGCGCGCAAATGCGAAGCAGCGGTTGGGTCTGCTGGCCCAGATCACGCAAATGCAGCCGCACTACGGCGAGCTGGCGCTGCCCATCGAGCTGATCCACGGGACGGCCGATACCACAGTGGGGCTGTCCATCCATGCCGAGAAATTCATCCGGCAGGTCCCGAAGGCCAACCTCGTACGGCTGGAGGGGGTCGGCCACCTGCCCCATCACACCGCCCCCGAGGCGACCCGCGCCGCCATCGACCGGGCCGCCGCGCGCGCCGGATTGCGCTGATCCGGCACAGACCCCATAGTGGCGCCAGCGAGGAGATAGTGGCGCCAGCGAGGAGTGAGCGATGCAGGACCTGCCCTTCGACGGCGCCATAAGCCATTATTTCCGCCACGAGGCCCCCGCGACGGTGCGCGCCGAGATCGAGGAATGGGGCAAGGGCGAGATCCTCTCGACCCGCTACCCCTATACCGACCGCTGGAAAAAGAAGGTCTACAGGGCCCGGCTGGAGGCCTGCCAGGTGGAACTGGTCAAGCTGCAGCGTTGGCTCAAGGATAGCGGGCAGCGCGTCGCCATCGTCTTCGAGGGGCGCGACGCGGCCGGAAAAGGCGGCACGATCAAGCGGTTCCGCGAATACATGAACCCACGTGGAGCCCGCGTCGTGGCCCTGTCCAAACCGACCGAGACCGAGGCCACCCAGTGGTATTTCCAACGCTATATCGACCACCTGCCCTCGGGCGGTGAATGTGTCTTTTTCGACCGGTCCTGGTACAACCGCGGCGTCGTCGAGAAGGTTTTCGGCTTTTGCACCGACGAAGAGCGCGCCCACTGGTTCCGCCAGGTCGGCCCTTTCGAGAAGATGCTGGTGGACGAGGGCATCCACCTGTTCAAGTTCTGGCTGAACGTGGACCGGGCCGCGCAGCTCAAGCGCTTTCTCAAACGCGAACAGGACCCGCTCAAGCAATGGAAGCTGTCCTCGATCGACGTGGAAGGTCTGAAACGCTGGGACGCCTATACCAGCGCCATAAGCGAAACCCTGACCCTGACCCATGAACCCGATGCGCCCTGGACCATCGTCCGGTCCGACGACAAGCGCCGGGCGCGGGTCAACGCGATCCGCACCGTGCTGCACGCGCTGGACTACGACCGCAAGGACCTGTCGCAGGTCGGGCCGGTGGACCCCATGATCGCGGGGGGACCGGACCTCTGGCATGGCTAAGCGGGGCTATCATCACGGCGACCTCAAGCGGGCGCTGGTCGACGGTGCCCTGCGCCTGATCGAGGAGAAGGGCCCCACCGGTTTTACCCTGTCCGAGGCCGCCCGCGAGGCGGGCGTGACCCCCGCCGCCGTCTATCGCCACTTCGATGGGCGCGACGACCTGATCGCGGAGGCTGCCCGGCAGGGCTATGTCATCTTCGCAGACCTGATGGAACATGCCTACGAGAAGGGCCAGCCCTCGGCGCTGGCCAGTTTCGAGGCCACGGGGCGCGCCTATTTGGCCTTCGCCCGCCGGTTTCCGGGGCATTACGTGGCCATGTTCGAAAGCGGCATCCCGGTGCAGCGCACGCCGGACCTGGCCGCCGCCGCCAGCCGGGCCATGGGGGTGCTGGAAAAGGCCGCCGCGGAGCTGTCGCAGCATATCCCCGAGGAGAAGCGCCCGCCGCCGCAGATGTTCTCGGCCCATGTCTGGGCCATGTCGCACGGCGTGGTCGAGCTTTTCGCGCGAGGCAGCCCCGGCAGCCGCGCGCCCTTCCCACCCGAGGACCTGTTGGAGACCGGGATCGGGATCTACCTGCGGGGGCTGGGTCTGATCCGGCCCGATGACGATACCGACACCGGGATGCGCGAGGGGTGAAAAAAGGCTGGTCCGGCCTGCGCGGGACCGGTATTCACATGCGTGATAGACAGGGGAGATGAACTGATGGACGGCACCCTAGCCGCGATATACCTGATCGCCAGCCTGTTCGACATGGGCGTGAACCATTGCGGCAATACCGGTTGCCTGGCCCGTGATGCCGCCCCCGTGCGGCTGTCCGTGCAGGCCGGCGACGTCATCTTCCAGGAGGAGCGCATCGGCCAGGAACTCTACCTGGGCTATGACCTGGACCATGCCTATGGCCCGTTCCAGCCCACCGTCGGGTTTTCGATGACCGACGAAGGGGCCGGCTGGATAGGCCTTGGTGTGAAATCGCGCTTCGAGATCGGGCCGGCGGGACTCTTCGCCGAAGGCTCGATCATGCCCGGCTACTACGGCGCGGGCGACGGGCCGGACCTGGGTGGCAACCTGCATATCCGCTCGGCCCTCGGGATGGGTTATGAATTCGGCAACGGGGCCACGTTGAGCGTACTTTATGACCATCGCTCGAACGCGGATACGCAGTCGCCCAATCCCGGGATGGAAACCCTGTCGATCCGCTACCAGGTGGCGCTGGACTGACCAACGCATGTGAAGGGCGCTGCCCCTCTTGGCCTGCGGCCAATTCACCCCGGGATATTTTTGGCCAGAAGAAACAGCGGCTGGAAGTCACCGACCCAGCAGCACGAGCGAGCGTTCGTCCCAGGCCACGCGCGTGGGCATGCCGACATCCAGCACCGGGCGTCCGATCAGGTTCTTCATGGACAGCGTCAGAGGCTTCTCGATACCGTCAACAGCGACGTCGTAGTAGGTCATGTCACCGTAGTAGACGACCTCGTCCACCCGGCCCGCGACTTCCATCCTGTCGGTCCGCTCGCCCTCGAAGAGCAGCGACAGCGTCTCGGGGCGGATACCGACACTGACGGCCCCCGCCGAAACCCCGCCAGGGGCCTGTTCGGCCGGAACCCGGCAGCGGCCCAGCCCCTCGACCTCGACCTCGATCTCGGCACCGGTGGATGTCACCTGCCCGCGCAGGAAGTTCATCATTCCGATGAAGCCAGCCACCCGTTCCGTGGCCGGCCGGCGGTAAAGTGTCTCGGGGTCATCCAGCTGGCCGATGCCACCCTCGAACATCACCGCGATGCGGTCGGACATGACAAGGGCCTCTTCCTGGTCGTGCGTGACCAGGATGAAGGTGATCCCGACCTCGCGCTGAAGCTTCATCAGCTCCACCTGCATCTGCTCGCGGATCTTCTTGTCCAGCGCGGAGAGCGGCTCGTCCAGCAGCAGCACCTTGGGTTTCAGGATCAGTGCGCGGGCCAGAGCCACCCGCTGGCGCTGGCCGCCGGAGAGGGCATTGGCCGCGCGGTTTCCGTAGCCGCCCAGGCCCACCATCTCCAGCGCCTCGCCCACGGCGCGAGCCTTGTCGGGTTTGCTCATCGCGGAGCGGCGCAGGCCGAAACCCACGTTCTCGGCCACGCTCAGGTGCGGGAAGATCGCGTAGGACTGGAACACCATGTTGGTAGGCCGCAGGTTCGGCCCGACACCGGCCATGCCGCGCCCGTCGATGTGCAGGCTGCCGCTGTCGGGATCCTCGAAACCCGCGATGACCCGAAGCAGGGTGGTCTTGCCGCAGCCCGAGGGCCCCAGCAGCGAGAAGAACTCGCCTTGGTGAATGTTCAGGTCGATGTCGCGCAGCGCGTGGTAATCGCCGAAATGCTTGTTCACGCCCGCCAGGTTGATCAGCGTCATAGAAAGCCCCCCCTGTCCCTGAGACCGGCGCGTTTGAGCCCGCGCCGCCGCATGATCTCGGCGATGGTCAAAAGCACGATGGACAACGCAACCAGGATGGTCCCCAGCGCCATGACCACCGGCAACTGGCCCGGAAAGCGCAGCAAACCCCAGATGTAGACCGGCATGGTCGGATTGGCCCCCGACAGGAAGAAGGCGATGATGAACTCATCCAGAGAGATGGTGAAGGAGATCAGCAGCGAGGACACGATCCCGGGCATCACCAGCGGCAGCAGGACCAGGCGAAAGGCGCTCAGCCGCGTTTCGCCAAGGTCGAGGGCGGCCTCTTCAAGGGCCGGGTCAAGGTTCTGGAAGGCGCCGTTGAGCACGGCGATGGAAAAGGGCATGCAGATCAGCGTATGAGCCGCGATGATCGTGGTGTTGGACAGCCCCAGCCCGAACACCTGCACCGCGAGCACCAGCAGCGAAACCGCCACGATGATCTCGGGCAGGACCAGCGGCAACATGATCAGCCCCATCATCGGGCGTTTCAGCGGCCAGTCGGCCATGGTCGCGGCGCGGGCGGCGCATACGCCAAGGACGGTGGACAGCACCGCGGTGGTGGCGGCAATGATCAGCGAGTTGCGCGCCGCGTCCAGCAGGCTGGCACTCTGGGTCAGTTCCGCGAACCAGCGCGTCGTGCCCCCCGACAGCGGAAAGGCGATGATATCGGCATCGTTGAAGGCGAAGAGCGGCAGCAACGCGATGGGCGCGTAGAGAAACACCAGGTAGGCGATCGCGTAAAACCGCAGCCCCCTCATTTCGGGCCTCGCAGCCAGCGCCGGTTGAGCCAGATGAAGACCAGCGAGACCGCCGTGACCGACAGCATCGCGAGGATCGCCAGGGTGGCCCCCATGGGCGCGTTGTTGAGCTTGAGAAACTGGGTCTGGATCATGTTGGCGATCATCAGCCCGTCAGGCCCGCCCACCAGCCGCGGCGTGACGTAATCCCCGATGGTGGGAATGAAGACGATCAGTACCGCGGCGACCACCCCGGGCATGGCCAGCGGCAGCGTCACCCGAAGAAAGGTCGTCACCCGCGTCTCGCCCAGGTCCATCGAGGCCTCAAGCAGCGAGCGGTCGATCTTTTCCAGCGCCACGAATATCGGCAGGATGGCGAAGGGCGCAAAGGCATGGGCCAGGGTGATGACCACCGCGTTGGCATTGTAGAGGATCACCGAGAGCGGCTCGTCGATCAGCCCGACCCCCAGCAAGCTGGAATTCAGCACGCCATTGTAGCCCAGGATCACCTTCCACAGGAAGACGCGGATCAGGTAACTGGTCCAGAAGGGAATGGTGATCAGGAAAAGCCAGAGAGACTTGCGGGCCGGCGCCACGTGGAAGCTCACGAAATAGGCGATAGGAAAGGCCAGCACCACGGTAACCAGGGTCACTGCCCCCGCGATCAATAGCGACCGGCGCAGCAGCTGCATGTAGAGCGGGTCTCCGAAGGCCTCGACGTAGTTGGCGATGGTGAACCGGGTGTCTATGTCCAGGTAATCCTGGGTCCAGAAACTGAACAGCAGAATCGTTGCCAGCGGCACGGCCAGCAACAACAGGGCATACAGAAACGGCGGGCTGACCAGGATCAGCCCCCGCTTGCCGCCCGCTGTCAGTGCCGCCCTGGCCATCCGCACCCCGATTCCCGCAAGACATGCCGGGTCCAAGAGGACCCAGAAACACGAAAAAGATCAATGCCCAGCGGTCATGCAGCGATTCGCCCTGTCTTTAAAGCCAGTCAAGGTCAGGTTTTCCCCCAATATCCGGTCTGTAGGGTATTGTGCGCCCCACGGGGCGGGGCGAACACGACAGGAGACATGACGCGTTGGGGCTGCACAACTGGGACGATCTGAGATTCTGCCTCGCGCTGGATCGCCACAAGACCATGACGAATGCCGCAGAAAGCCTTTCGGCGAACGTCGCGACGGTGTCGCGACGCATCGAGAAGCTGACCGAGGAACTGGGTCAGGCGCTCTTCATAAAGCATGCCAGCACCTGGGAGCCGACCGAGGCCGGGCGCCGCCTTATCACTCTGGCCGAGACCGTGGAACATGACCTTGAGGCCTTCGCCGTGCAGCAGGACATGCAGCCGCCGCCCGGGGCAGTGGTGCGCGCGACCGTGTCCATGACGGTCCTTCAAAGTGCGCTCAGCGGTTGCGGGCCGGCCTTCTTGCGTCGGTACCCCGACCTGCGGCTGGACCTGACCTTCCGCCATCGGTCCATCGCCTATGCCGAGGCGGATGTCGCCGTGACCTATACGCGGCCCACGCAAGGTTTGCTGACCTGCCGCAAGCTGGGCGGGTTGCGGGTGCGCCCCTATGTGAGTGCCGATCTGGGCGGCCCGCCCTCGGGCTGGCTGACAATCGACTACGATGACGCCGCGCGCCAGGTCGAAATGTTCCAGACCACCGAGGCGGATCTGCCGACGCGGCTGCGGATGGAGGGGCTGACCCCCTCGCAGGACATGCTGACGGGGTCGGACCTGGTGGCGACCTTTCCGGAGAGCTTCGGCGATGCCCGGCCTGACCTGAAGCGGCTGCACCCGGACGGCCCGGCCGAACTGCTGGAAGTCTGGATCAGCTTTCACCGCAGCCGAAAGCTGGACCCGATCGTGCGCCTGGCCGATGCGCTGGTCTCGGAGTGCTTCGGCGAAACCCAGGGCTGACCTGTGGTCACGCAAAAGGGGCCGCCCGGCAGGACGGCCCCTGGTAACGGCCAAACGATCCCGATCAGCGCTTGGAGAACTGGAAGCTCCGGCGCGCCTTGCGGCGGCCATACTTCTTGCGTTCCACCACGCGGCTGTCGCGGGTCAGGAACCCGGCGGCCTTGAGCGACGGGCGGAGCCCGGGATCATAGAGTTGCAGAGCCTTGGAGATACCGTGGCGCACCGCACCGGCCTGCCCTGACAGCCCGCCGCCCTTGACGGTGGCCTGCACGTCGAACTGGTCGGCAACGCCGGCCACGTCGAAGGGCTGACGCAGCAGCATCTGCAGAACGGGGCGGGCGAAATAGGTGTTCAGCTCCTTGCCGTTCACCGAGACCTTGCCCGAGCCCGGCTTGATCCAGACGCGGGCGACCGCGTCCTTGCGCTTGCCGGTAGCATAGGACCGGCCCAGGTCGTCGCGAACAGGCTCGCGCGGGGTTTCTTCCGCGACAGGGGTTTCGGCGCCTTCGGCCACCTGGCCCAGTTCTTCGAGGGAATTGACTTGATCGGCCATCAGTATGCGCTCCGGGTGTTCTTGGAGTTCATGGACTTGACGTCCAGAACTTCGGGCTTCTGGGCGTCCATGCCGTGCTCGGCACCGGCGAAGACACGCAGATGGGTCATCTGCTTGCGAGACAGCTTGTTGCCCGGCAGCATCCGCTTGACGGCTTGGGTCACGACCCGCTCGGGATGGGCGCCTTCGAGGATCTGCTCGGCCGTGCGGTTCTTGATGCCGCCCGGATGCCCGGTGTGCCAGTAATAGGTCTTGTCGGTGCGTTTCTTGCCGGTCATCTGCACCTTGTCAGCGTTGATGACGATGACATTGTCGCCCATGTCCATGTGTGGGGTGAACGACGGCTTGTGCTTTCCGCGCAGGCGCGTGGCCACGATCGAGGCGAGGCGCCCAAGAACAACGCCCTCGGCGTCGATCACGACCCAGCTCTTCTCGATATCTGCCGGTTTCGCAGAATAGGTTTTCATGTTTTTCGGCCCTGGTTGGGTTTCGGATGACCGTGTTTTACGGGTTTGCGATGCACAGTCAATCGTGGATGATGTTATTTTATACCCGTTTTTCAATTGCCTAAGATTTAGGTATTATTATACCCCATCATTCGGGACGGCAAATCTCGCCCCGCGCGACGGCCAGGCCCGTCCGTGCCGCCAGCCCCAGCACGACCAACGCCAGCACTGTCAGTGCCGCCACCCCGATCACGAGGTGTGCCAGCGTCCCCGCGAGCGCGGCAAAGCGGAACGAGGCGATGGCCAGCGCGGCCAGAGGAAAGCTCAGTCCCCACCAGGACAGGGCAAAGGGCAGCCGCGCCAGTTTCGGAACCTGCACCACCACCAGCGCGGTGAAGATGTAGCTCGTGTAGATCAGGCCCCGCGCCAGGCCATCGAGACCCCCCGCCAATGCGACATAGGCCACGAAGGCGACCGCGGGCGGCGCGATCAGGATCACCATCGTCGGAAACAGCCGCGCCGGGATAGGATCGTGAAAGATCAGGCGATTCATCACGAGCGTCAGCAGCACGACCCAGAACATCAGCCCCCCCGAGAAGAAAAGCCACGAGATCTCCACGTACCCCATCGGCACCCCGGCAACCGGCACGATGACGTTGCCCACCGCCGGGATGAACCAAGCCGGCGTCAGGTGGCCCACCTCGAAACTGCGATGGCTGATCCAGCCGGATATCACCGCGAGGGTCAGCGCCCCCTGCCCGATCACGCCGCACAGCCATATGCCCCGCGCGACCCCGGGCAACAGCGGCCAGAGCGCCGTGGACAGCAACAGCAGCGAGATCGTGATCGTCGGGAAAAAGGCCAGTTTCACCGGATGCTGCCACTCGGCGGCAACGTCCCCGGGATGGCGCAGGGCCTTGAGGCCGTAAAACGCAGAGATCACGACCAGCGCCAGAAGCGAAAGCCCCAGCATCCCCGACGACAGCACCGCGGCTGGCGCCCAGACTGGCGCGGCGGCGTGCAGGGCCAGTGTCAGACCCAAAAGCCCCATGACCACTGCAAAGAAAGTCACCGGGAAATGCGCCAGCCCTTGCGATCGTGCCTCTTGCGGAATCGTGTTCGTCATCGGGTGCTCCTCGCCGGGGTGCGTGCCATCATGTCTCGCAGACGAGACATATGCCGCTTTCCGGATCTGAATCAATGGGACCCTGTCAGACCGACCGATCGGGCGGGATCGAATATGTCAGGCTGGCCCGGGCAACAGGTGCCCCCGTGCCCTCCGAGAACAGCCGCACTTCGGTCACGCTCAGCGCCCGGCCCAGTTTAAGCACCTCTGCCTGCGCAAGAATGTCGCACCCCGCCTGCGGCTTGCGCATGAAGTCGATCGAACAGTTCGTCGTCACGGCCAGGGCCTGCGGGCCGACCCGCGCCATGGTCGCCACGTAGGCCGCGACGTCCGCCAGGCCGAACATGGCGGGGCCGGACACGGTTCCGCCGGGGCGCAGATGCCGGTCGGCGACCTTCAGACGCATCACAAGCATGTCCTCGTCCATCCGGTCGATCACGAAGTCGCCGCGCACCTGCGGAAAGACCTCGTCGAGGAACGACGCCATCTCGGCCGTGCCCATCTGCAATGCCATGTCGCGTCACCCCTTTCGCCGTGCGCACCCGACGACTAGGTTTGCCCCGAAACCGTGAAAGGAACAAGCCATGGCCCTGCTCGACCGCACCGACCGCAACCATGTCGCCCACCTGGTGATGAACGCGCCGCAGACGCTGAACGCGCTGTCGGATGCCATGCTGGCCGCGCTGCAGGAAACCCTCGACGACATCGCCGAGAGCGACGAAATCCGCGCGGTGACGCTTGCAGGCACGGGCAAGGCCTTCTGCGCGGGTCACGACCTCAAGGAAATGCAGGCCGCCCGCCGGTCACAAGACGCAGGCGGCGCCTATTTCGCCGATCTCTTCACCCGTTGCACGACGCTCATGCAGACGATCCAGGCCATGCCCCAGCCGGTGATCGCACAGGTGCACGGTGTCGCCGCCGCCGCGGGCTGCCAGCTGGTGGCGACCTGCGACATGGCCGTGGCCGCCGAGGGAACGCGCTTCGGGGTCAACGGCGTCAATATCGGGCTGTTCTGCTCCACCCCCATGGTGGCCCTGACCCGCAACGTGCCGCGCAAACGCGCCTTCGAGATGCTCACGACCGGCCGCCTGATCGAGACCGAGGAAGCCATCGAGATCGGCCTGCTCAACCACGCCGTCCCGGCCGATGACCTCGAAACCGCCACGACCGAGCTGGCCGAGACCGTGGCCGGCAAACTGGCCAGCGCGGTGAGCGTCGGCAAGCGGGCCTTTTACGAACAGGCGCACCTGACGACCGAGGCCGCCTACGCCCATACCGGCGACGTCATGGTGCGCAACATGCTCGACCGCGACACCGACGAGGGCATCACCGCCTTCATCGAAAAGCGCAAACCCGACTGGGCCGGGTAAGTCTGCCGCTTCTTCTGGCCGGAAATATCCCGGGGTGAATGCCGCAAGGCAGAGGGGCAGCGCCCCTCCCCCGCGGCGGCGCGCCCGCGCCGCCGTGATATCATGCGTGGCGCGCGCCACACCACTTGGTCACACCCCGTAAAGCGCGCCGAACTTCTGCTCGAGGTAGGCCAGCAGCGGCTCTTCATCGGGCTCCGCGCCACAGGCCCGGCGGATCGTCTCGCGCGGCTGGTACAGGCCGCCGTTGATCTGCACCTTGTCGCGCAGCCAGTCTGTCGCCGGGGTCAGGTCGCCGGTCGCCAGGCCGACCTCCAGGTCCGGCACGTCACGCTGCATGGCCGTGTGCAGGCAGCCGGCGTAGACATTGCCCAGCGTGTAGGTCGGGAAATAACCGAACAGCCCGACCGACCAGTGCACGTCCTGAAGGACCCCGTTCGAGGGCCGGTCCACCTCGACGCCGAAATCCGCCGCGAACCGCGCGTTCCAGGCCGCCTCCAGGTCCTCCACCTCCAGCCGCCGGGCGATGAGGTCGCGTTCCAGGTCGAAGCGCATCAGGATGTGCAGGTTGTAATGGACCTCGTCGGCCTCGGTGCGGATGTAGCCCGCACCGACCCGGTTGATCGCGGCGAACAGCGCCTGGGCGTCGGGCAGGGACAGATCGCCAAAGGCCTGCTGCATCTGCGGGTAGAGCCAACGGGCGAAGGCCTCGGACCGGCCCAGTTGGTTCTCGTAGATGCGCGACTGGCTTTCATGCACGCCCATCGAGACACCCTGCCCCACCGGGGTCAGCAGGTGGTCGGCGTGGATGTTCTGTTCATAGGCGCCGTGGCCGACCTCGTGGATCGTGGAATAGAGGCTGTTGAAGGGATCGTCCGGGTTGGTGCGCGTGGTGATCCGCACGTCGAGGCCCGACCCCGACGAGAACGGATGAACCGCCTTGTCCACTCGGCCGCGGGCCATGTCGTAGCCGAGGGTCCTGGCGACCTGGCGGGCCAGCCGCATCTGTGCGCCCTCGTCAAAGGTGCCGGCCAGTGCTGCGGGAGCGGGCTTGTCCAGCACCGCTTCGCGCAGGGCCACCAGGCGCGGGCGCATCCGCGCGAACATCGCTTCCAGCTCGGCCGCCGAGGCGCCCGGTTCGAAATCCTGCAACAGGGCGTCGTAGACATCGGCCCCGTCGGCCAGGGCCGCACCTTCCTCGCGCTTCAGCGATACCACCTCCCTCAGCGTCGGCATGAAGGCGGCGACATCATCCTCGGCCCGGGCCTTCGCCCAGATGCCCTGGGCCATCGAGGTCACGCGGGCCAGTTCCGCGGCCAGCCGCGCGGGCACCTTGCTGGCGCGGTCGAAATCGCGGCGGACCAGGCGCAGGTTGGCGGCCTCGACGGGTGCGCTCGCCTCGGCCTTGTCCAGCCAGTGGCCCACCCGGGGATCGGTGCGCCGCGCGTGCAGAACCGATTCCATCGCCGCCAGTTCCTCGGCGCGCTGCGGCGCCGCGCCCCGCGGCATCATCGTCTCCTGGTCCCAGCCCAGCCGCCCGGCAACCTGCGCCAGCGCCTGCGTCGTGCGGGCGAATTCCATCAACTCGTCATAGGCGGACATGTCAGGCTCCTCTGAGCGATTGGGGCCGCGGGTAGCGCGACAGGTGGCGCGCCCGAAGGATAAGCACGAAGACCAGCACGGCGACCAGTTGATGCACGATGGCGATCTGCCAAGGGGCCTGGTAGAGAACCGTGGCGATGCCGATCAACATCTGCACCGTGATCGCCGCGAAGGCCGCGTTGAAGGCGAACCGGGTCGCCCCGCTGGCCGCGCGACGGCCGCGCCGCCAGACGATTACGGCGAAGACCAACAGCAGGTATCCCGACATGCGGTGGATGAACTGCACCAGTCCCGCATCCTCGAAGAAGTTGCGCCACAGGGGCGTCAACTCGAAGGGCGCGGGCGGAAAGAAGCCATCGCCCATCAGCGGCCAGGTGGGAAAGGCGCGTCCAGCATCGATCCCTGCCACCAGTGCGCCCAGCAGGATCTGCAGGAAGGTGAAATGCATCAGCCCGGTCGAGAGCGAAAAGAGCTTGGGATCGGCCACTCGGCGCGCCTGCATCAATTCGGCCTCGGTCCGGCCAAGCTGAAAGACATACCAGGCGATCAGGCCGAGGATGGCAAAGGCCAGCCCGAGGTGCGTGGCCAGCCGGTAGGATGCCACGTCGAGCATCCCCTCCTGCAGGCCGGAATGGACCATCCACCAGCCGATGGCCCCCTGCAGCCCGCCGAGCCCGCCCAGCAGCAGCAACCGCCCGGTCCAGCCCGCGGGGATCTTGCGCGCCACAAGGAAGCCGAGAAAGCCCACCGCCCAGACCAGCCCGATCACCCGGCCCAGCTGCCTGTGGCCCCATTCCCACCAGTAGATCACCTTGAACTCGGCCATCGACATGCCGGCGTTCTGTTCGATGTATTCGGGGATCTGCTTGTAGGCGTCAAACTCGGCCTGCCAGTCGGCCTGCGACAGGGGCGGTACGGCACCGCTGATCGGCGCCCATTCGGTGATCGACAGGCCCGAATCCGTCAGCCGGGTCAACCCGCCCACGGCGACCATTACCACGACCAGCGCGAAAAGCGTCATGAGCCACCCACGGATCGCCCCGCGTGCACCCGCGCGGCTGCCCCGGGCGATTCCGCCCGGCGCGGCGGCCGGTTTCTCGGCTGTTTCGACTTCCTGGAAGATGCTGCGGTTCTTGTCGGCCATCCGGCGTCGCCCTTGTTGTTGTCCTTGCGCGCAAGCTATGCCGCCCATACCCGCGGGGCAAGCGAACGCGGCCACCTGTCTCAGGGGTCGTCGCGGCGGCGGACCAGTTGCCGCAGGATGCCGTGCAGCATCTGCACGTCGGCTCGCGTCAGCGGCATCCGCGACCACAGGTTGCGCAGGTTCAGCCGCATCGAGTCGGACTTGGTTTCGGGAAAGAAGAACCCCGCCTCGTCCAGCCGGTCCTCGTAATGGCGGGCCAGGGCCTCGATCTCGGCGCCGCCTGCCATCTCGGTGCGCTGTCCGCGCAGCACTTGTGGCTCGGCGAGCTCGACCGCGCGGCGCCACTCATAGCCTGCCAGCAGCACGCATTGCGCCAGGTTGAGCGACGGGAAATCCGGGTTCACCGGCACGGTGATGATGGCATTCGCCTGCGCGATGTCGGCATTTTCCATCCCCGCGCGCTCCGGGCCGAAAAGCACGGCGACCTGCTCGCCCCGCCCGATCCTGTCTGCGGCGTCGCGCATCGCGGCCTCGGGGGTGAAGACGGGCTTGGTCAATTCGCGGGGTCGTGCGGTGGTGGCATAGACATAGGTCCGGTCCGCGATCCCCTCGGCCAGGTCACCGGCCAGAACCGCCTCGTCCAGCAGCCGCCCCGCCCCGCTGGCCATGGCCACGGCGGCCGGGTTTGGCCAGCCGTCGCGCGGGGCCACCACGCGCATCCGGTCCAGGCCGAAATTCCACATGGCCCGCGCGGCGGCGCCGATGTTCTCGCCCATCTGGGGGCGGATCAGGACGAATGCGGGCTGCGGCGTATCACTGGGCATGGCGGTCTCGACTGGGTCACTCGCAGCGCTGATACGCAAGCCTCGCGGCCACGGCAAGCGGTAGCCAAGCCGCGAAATCGGCGCTATAGCGGCGAAATCCTTTCAAGACCGGTGGATGCCCCCATGACCGACGACGCAGAGCAGCCCCAGATTTATCTCATCACCCCGTCGGAGGTCGAACTTTCGAGTTATCCCGAGACCCTGGCGCGGCTTCTGGACAGCGTCGAGGTGGCCTGCGTGCGCCTGGCCCTCGGGACCCGCGACGAGGACCGCATCGCGCGCACCGCGGATGCCCTGCGCGACGTGACCCATGCCCGCGATGTCGCGCTGGTGATCGACAGCCACATGCTGCTGGCGGACAGGCTTGGACTGGACGGCGTGCACCTGACCGACGCGGCGCGTTCGGTGCGAAAGGCGCGCAAGGACCTGGGCGAAGACGCCATCATCGGCGCCTTCTGCCACAATTCGCGCCATGACGGCATGACCGCGGGCGAGCTGGGCGCCGATTACATCAGTTTCGGCCCCTGCGGGGTGACGCCACTGGGCGATGGACGCCAGGCCGAACACGAGCTGTTCGAGTGGTGGTCGACGATGATCGAAGTCCCGGTCGTGGCCGAGGGCGCGCTGGACGCAACCCTGATCCGCGACTTGGCCCCGGTGACGGATTTCTTCGGGATCGGCGAGGAAATCTGGGATGCCGAGTCTCCGGTTGCGGCCCTGCAGGACTTGCAACGGGCCATGCTCTAGCGATCACGCCCCGGTGACGCCCGCCTCTTGCAGGCCGTTGCGCACGGTTCGTTCCAACGCCCCCGCGAGGGCCTTGCGATCCGCGAAATCGGCCACGGCGAGCGGGGCATGGTATTTCACGATCACACGGCCCTGCGGGCGCTGCGCCAGCGTCGCCAGCAGATGCGGGCCGAAATCCATGGTGCCCCACCAGCCATAGATCCTCGGGTCGGTCTCCGGAGGCGCGCGGTAGATCACCGAAACGGGCTGGACGCGCAGCGTGTCGCGGTAGGCCGGGTCGAAGAAGGCCTCGAAAAGTGTCGGCTTGAAGGGCAGCACCCGCCGCCCGTCGGTCGAGGTGCCCTCTGGAAAGAACAGAAGCTTGTGGCCCAGGCCCAGCCGTGCCCGGAAGGTTTCGACCTGTCCGCGCGCCGCGCGCCTGTCGCGTGCAATGAAAACCGTTCCCGTGGCCCGTGCGAGCCAGCCGATTCCGGGCCAGCCCGCAACCTCGGCCTTCGAGACGAAATAGATGCGCTTGGCCGCGTTCAGCGCGAAGATGTCCAGCCAGCTGGAATGGTTCGCGACCACCGCGCCGGGTCCGGTCATGGGCCGGCCCTCGGTGCGGTAGCCGATCCCCATGACGCGAAAGGCGTTGCGGCAGACAACTTGCGTGACGACCGGCGTCCAGGGACGGCCCTGCCCGAAGAGCGGGCGTTCCACCAGCCGCAGCAACAGCAGAACCGCCAGCCCGCCCAAGACCAGCCCCCCCAGGGCAACGCCACGCAGCCCGACAAGGACCCGACCGGAGCCGCCGATACGGTGGCTCTCGGGCAGATCGTCGGAGTGCCAGGTGTTCATGCGCCCGCGCCGGCATAGAGCGCGCGGCCGCGCGCACTCATCCGGGCGGTGTCCACCACCAGGCAGACATCGGTCGTGTTGAAGGCGTGATCCACATAGGCCCCCGCGCCCACGCGACCGCCCAGCCGCAGGTAGGCCTTGATCAGTGGCGGCATCTGACGCAACGCGGCAAGGCGGTCCATCCGGTCCTCGGGCAGCATGTCCATGGGCTGGAACAGACGCGAGCGTACGCGCAGCGGCTCGGGGGCGAGGTGCCGATGATGGAGCAGCGACAGCGGCTGGGCCAGCGCCCCCGGTTCGGTGCCATGGAAACTGGCGACGCCGAACAGGATTTCTGCCCCGCTGTCGCGCACATGGGCGGCCAGCCCCTGCCAGAGATGGAACAGCGCCTGCCCGTCGCGATAATCCGGATGCACGCAGGACCGGCCCATTTCCAGCAGACGCCGCCCCCGGGCCCGCAGCGGCGCAAGATCGTATTCGCCCTCGGAATAGAACTGCCCCGCCGCGCGGGCCGCGCCATCGTCCATCAGCCGGTAGACGCCGATCACTTGGTCGTCCTCGGGTCGTGTCCGGTCGCGCAGCAGCAGATGCAGCGCGTGGGTGTCAAAGGCATCCTGTTCAAGCCCGGCCGCGTGATCGACCCCGGCACCGCCTGCGCCCATCTCCAGCACGAAGACATGGTAGCGCAGCGCAAGCGCGGCGCGCAGGTCCTCGGGCGTGCGTGCCAGAGCGGTCTCGAACAGGGGGGCGGGCCGGGTCATGAATGGATAACGGGCGGGTCTGGAACTGTCCGCGCCTTCTAGGACGGGGGGCCGCGCTTGGCAACGCCACGCGCGTTGCGACGACAGGAACTCAACCCTTGCGTGCATTCCCCTCACCGCCTAACGTTGCGTCACCCAGAGCCGACGAGGACCAGCATGATGCGCCTGCCATCAATGACCACCTTGCCCTCGTCGGCAAAATTCACCGTGACCCGGCCGCCGATGTTCGACTGCACCTGCCCCACGCCCCATTCGGGGCGGTCGGGATGGCGCACCAGCATCCCCGGTTCCAGAAAGCTGTTCTGATCCTCCATGTCCGCACCCGACCTTTCCGCCCTTATCGGCTCTCGTATCTGTCATGACATCATCAACCCACTTGGGGCGATCGGCAACGGCGTCGAGCTTCTGGCGCTTTCGCGGGCCGCCCCCCACCAGGAAATGGACCTGATCAACCGCAGCGTGGCCGATGCCAATGCCAAGGTCCAGGTGTTCCGCCTCGCCTTCGGCACAGCCGATCCCGGCCTGAGCCTGACCGCGACCGAGATCCATGGTCTTGTGGGGGCCTATTTCGCCGAAGGTCGGACCCGCTGCGAGGTGGCCCTGAACGATCCCGTTCCCCGTCCCGAGGCCAAGGCGGCACTGCTTGCGGCGCTCTGCATGGACAGCGCCCTGCCCCGTGGCGGCACGATCCGCATGAATCACGCCGACGGTCTGTGGACCGTGGCGGCGACCGGTGCGCTTCGGCCAGATCCGGACAACTGGGCGGTGCTGGCGGGCAAGGCCCCGGCACAGTCCCCGACGGCCAGCACCGTTCACTTCGCCCTGCTGCCAAGGGCGCTGCACGACTTGGGGCGCTGCGCGCGCATCACCCGCGCACCCGACCGGCTGGCGATCGCCTTCTAGCCGCGCACTGTGCCGTCACCCTCGACCAGGTACTTGAAACTGGTCAGCTGCATGGCGCCAACCGGGCCGCGGGCGTGCATCTTGCCCGTGGCGATGCCGATCTCGGCGCCCATGCCGAATTCGCCGCCATCGGCAAACTGGGTCGAGGCGTTGCGCATCAGGATCGCGCTGTCGAGCCGCGAGAAGAAATGCGCCGCCGCCGCGTCGTCCTCGGTCAGGATCGCATCGGTGTGGCTGGACCCGTAGCGACGGATATGGGTAATGGCATCATCAATGTTATCAACAACTTTGGCTGCGATCTTCATGTCAAGGTATTCCATGCCCCAGTCGGCCTCGGTCGCGGGCACCGATCCGTCCAGCCCCTGCGCATGAACCTCGACGCCAGCGGCCTTGAGGTCATCGACGATTTCCTGGCCCAGGGCCTGGGCCTCGCGATGCACCAAGAGGCATTCGGCGGCTCCGCAGATGCCGGTCCGACGGGTCTTGGCGTTGATCACGACGCGCCTGGCCTTGTCCGGGTCCGCCGCCTTGTCGACATAGATATGCACGATGCCTTCCAGATGGGCGAAAACCGGTACTCGCGCCTCGCGCTGGACCAGACCGACCAGCCCCTTGCCCCCGCGCGGCACGATGACGTCGATCGTGTCCACCATGGTCAGCATTTCCTGCACGGCCGCCCGATCGCGGGTCGGCACCAGCTGGATCGCATGTTCCGGTAGCCCGGCCGCGCGCAGTCCCTCGACCAGCCCGGCATGGATCGCGCCCGAGGAATGGAAGCTCTCCGAGCCGCCGCGCAGGATCACCGCGTTGCCGGACTTGAGGCAAAGCGCGCCGGCGTCGGCCGTCACGTTGGGACGGCTTTCGTAGATCACCCCCACCACGCCAAGCGGGGTGCGCACCCGGCGAATATGCAGTCCGCTCGGCCTGTCCCATTCCTCGATCACCTGGCCGACAGGGTCAGCCTGCGCGGCCACCGCGCGCAGCCCGTCGCAGATGCCCGCGATCCGCGCCTCGTCCAGTGTCAGGCGATCCATCATGGCGGCTGACAGGCCCTTGTCACGGCCGAAGGCCAGGTCCTTCTCATTCGCAGCCATGATCTCGGCGCGACGCGCCCAGACGGCATCGGCGGCCGCTTCCAGCGCGTGTGTCCTGGCGGCGGCCGAGGCATGTGCCAGCGAGGCAGCGGCGTCTTTCGCATTGCGGCCCAACTCGGCCATCATCTGATCGATCTCGGTCATTTCGCCCTCGTCCCTCTCATGTCACCAGGTCGTCGCGGTGGATCAGAACCGCGCGGCCAGGATAGCCCAGGATATCCTCGATCTCGGCGCTGCGGTGTCCGGCGATGGCGCGTGTCTCGGCATCGCTGTAACGGCTCAGGCCCGTGGCCAGCACCTTGCCAGCCGGGTCCGTCACGCTGACCGGGTCGCCGCGCTGGAAACTGCCGGAGACCTCGGTCACACCGGCGGGCAGCAGGCTGTTGCCGCCCGCAAGCGCCCGCGCCGCGCCTGCGTCCACCATCAGCGTCCCGCGCGGTTTCATGGCCGCGATCCAGCCCTTGCGCGCCACGTGCCGGTCTTGCTGCGGAGGAAACCAGGTGGCCGGCGCCCCCTCGGCCAGCGCCAGAAGGGGCCGCATCCGGGCGCCCTCGGTGATCGCCATGGCACAGCCCGACGCCATGGCCGTCCGGGCCGCAGAAAGCTTGGTCTTCATGCCGCCCTTGGACAGGCCCGAACCCGCGTCGCCGGCCATCGCCTCGATGTCCGGCGTG
>Ga0209931_1000617_pt1 | contig 21173 bp, 19 predicted proteins | sample SalPonR1_B_D1_MG_FD_185697 | JGI IMG/M metagenome (GOLD analysis project Ga0209931, IMG submission 185697) | Salt pond soil microbial communities from South San Francisco under conditions of wetland restoration - Salt Pond MetaG R1_B_D1_MG... ...
ACCGTCTCGCCGACGCACAGCGCACCGAGGATCAGCGCCCGGTGCGAGATCGACTTGTCGCCCGGCACCTCCGCGCGGCCCGCAAGCGGCCCGCAGGGATGCGAAATCATCGGAATGGGGGTGCCGTGGCCGGACATGCGCGCGCTCCTGAATGCGAAATCGCCTGCCTGATAGCGCAGGCAGGCGACCTCGTCCATCGCTGGCGGAGCGGTGGCTCAGCCCATGTCGAACTGCAGCGGGCGGATCTGCCGGAACATGCCCGTCGCGTGCAATGCCTTGATCGCGGTCTCCGGCACCGGCGCATCGACATACAAGAGCGCGATCGCCTCGCCCCCGGCATCCGAGCGGCCAAGGGTGAAGTTGGCGATGTTCACACCGTTCTCGCCCATGGTCTGGCCCAGCGTGCCGATGATGCCCGGCACGTCCTCGTTGGTGGTATAGACCATGTGCCGCCCGATCTCGGCGTCGATATTGATGCCCTTGATCTGGATGAAGCGCGGCTTGCCGTCGCTGAAAACGGTGCCGCCGATGGACCGCTCGCGCTTGTCGGTCACCACGGTGATCTTGATATAGCCCTCGAAGGCACCGGACTTGTCCTGCTTGGTGGTGCTGATCCTGACCCCGCGCTCCTTGGCCACAACGGGGGCTGAGACCATGTTCACCTCCGGGTTCACCGATTTCATGATCCCCGCCACGGCGGCAGAGGTCAGCGCGCCGAGGTTCATCTCGCTGGCCACCCCGTCATAGAGGATGTTGATCGCCTTGATCGGCTCGTCGGTCATCTGGCCGATGAAATTGCCCAGGTGATCCGACAGCTTGATCCACGGCCCCATCACCTTGGCCTCTTCGGCCGTCACCGACGGCATGTTGAGCGCGTTGGTCACGGCCCCCGTCAGCAGGTAATCCGACATCTGCTCGGCCACCTGAAGGGCGACGTTTTCCTGCGCCTCGGTGGTGGCCGCGCCCAGATGCGGCGTGCAGACCACGTTCGGCAGTCCGAAGAGCGGGTTCTCGGTCGCCGGTTCCTCGGCGAAGACGTCAAAGCCCGCGCCCGCGACATGGCCGGATTTCAGGAGATCGGCGAGCGCCGCCTCGTCCACCAGCCCGCCGCGCGCGCAGTTGATGATGCGCACGCCCTTCTTGGTCTTCTCCAGGTTCTCGCGGCTCAGGATGTTGCGGGTCTGATCGGTCAGCGGCACGTGCAGGGTGATGAAATCGGCGCGCTTCAAAAGGTCCTCAAGCTCAACCTTCTCCACCCCCATCTTGTCGGCCTTTTCCTGACCGAGGAACGGGTCATAGGCCACGACCTTCATCTTGAGGCCGCGCGCGCGGTCGCAGACGATACCGCCGATATTGCCCGCACCGATCACGCCAAGCGTCTTGCCGGTCAGCTCAACCCCCATGAAGCGGGACTTCTCCCATTTGCCCGCCTGCGTCGAGGCCGACGCCTCGGGGATTTGCCGCGCCACCGCGAACATCATCGCGATGGCGTGCTCGGCGGTGGTGATCATGTTGCCGAAGGGCGTGTTCATCACGATCACGCCGCGCTTCGAGGCCGCCGCCTTATCGATATTGTCGGTACCGATACCCGCCCGCGCAATCACCTTGAGCTTATGCGCATTGGCGAGGATCTTCTCGGTCACCTTGGTGGCCGAGCGGATCGCGAGGCCGTCATACTCGCCGATCACCTCGGCCAGCCTGTCCTTGTCCTTGCCAAGGTCGGGCTGGAAATCCACGTCGATGCCGCGATCGCGAAAGATCTGCACGGCGGTTTCGGAAAGTTTGTCGGAGACGAGAACCCTGGGAGCCATTTTTGTTGGTCCTTTGATGAAACATTTGGGGGAGGCCCGGAGTCTTGAAAAGACTCCGGACCGATTTCTTTTCAAGAAATCGGGGTCACGCCGTCTCGGACAGCGCCGCGATTTCGGCCTCAAAGGCCCATTCGATCCACGGCATCAGCGCCGCCACATCCGTGGTCTCGACGGTGCCGCCACACCAGATGCGCAGGCCCGGCGGCGCGTCGCGATAGGCACCGATATCATGGGCCACGCCCTCGGCATCCAGCCGCTTGACCACCGCCTTGGCAAACGCCGCCCCGTCGGTGATGCGCGGATCTGTGAATTTCAGGCACACCGAGGTGTTGGAGCGCACCACCGGATCCCCGGCGAGAAAGGCCAGCCAGTCATGCTCGGCGACAAACGCCTGCACGGCGGCGAGGTTGGCGTTGGCGCGCGCGCGCAACCCGTCCAGCCCGCCAACCGAGCGCGCCCAGTCGAGCGCGGCGAGGTAATCCTCCACCGCCAGCATCGAGGGCGTGTTGATCGTCTCGCCCTTGAAAATTCCCTCGTTGAGGGTTCCGCCCTTGGTCAGGCGGAAAATCTTGGGCAGCGGCCAGGGCGGGGTGTAATTTTCCAGCCGCTCCACCGCGCGCGGGCTGAGGATCAGCATCCCGTGCGCCGCCTCGCCGCCCAGCACCTTCTGCCAGGAGAACGTGGTGACATCGAGCTTGTCCCAGGGCAGGTGCTGCGCGAAGGCGGCGGAGGTCGCGTCACAAATGGTCAGCCCCTGCCGGTCATCCTTGATCCAGTCGCCATTGGGCACGCGCACACCGCTCGTCGTGCCGTTCCAGGTGAACACCACGTCATTGTCGGTATCGACCGTCTCCAGATCGACGATCTCGCCGTATTCGGCGGTCTTGACCACCGCATCCAGCTTCAACTGCTTGACCGCATCCGTCACCCAGCCCGCGCCGAAGCTCTCCCAGGCCAGCATCTCGACGGGGCGCGCGCCCAGCAGAGACCACATCGCCATCTCCACCGCGCCGGTATCCGAGGCGGGCACGATGCCGATGCGGTAATCGTCGGGCACGCCGAGGATCTCCCGCGTGCCGTCAATCGCGGCCTTCAGCCGCGCCTTGCCCGCGGCGGCGCGATGCGACCGCCCGAGCGGGGCGTCGGCCAGCATGGTCACGTTGTAATCGGGGAACTTGGCACAGGGGCCAGAGGAAAAACGCGGGTTCGCCGGAACGGCGACAGGTTTAGTGACCGGCCGCGTGCCGGGTGTCTCAATAGCCATTTGCTACCCTTCCAGATAAGCGCCCCTCGTTGGGGAGGGGTGTCCCACGGACGCCTGTACAGAAACCCTTCAAAATCAGCAAGTCCTAAAGCAGGTTGCCATGCAGGCCCTGACGACTTGTCGCGGAATGAAGCAAGAATGCCCGGGGCCATGTGGAACAAAACTGACACAGGATGGTCGTGGAGTGTTGCTGCGAGGGCGGCGACAACCGGCTGACACCACTGCTCGCCGCAGGCCGGTCACAATCGCCAGCCCGAACATCCGAACCGGCGAGCCACGGCAGTTCCAGCCCGGCCAACAGCCACAGATGCCAGGCGAGCGGCACGGCACTCGGGTCGAAAATAGCAGCGCGCGTGACCGATATGGACCTGGCTCGAGTTGGTCAGGCATCGCCCTTGGTTGAAATTGTGTCAAAAACACGTCGCCGAATCTCAAAACAAGCCTTTTTTCAGCCCCAGAATGTCCAACTTTGTCCAATAACTCCTTTTCGAGAAACAATGTTGTTAACCGAAAGCCGACATGAAGGATGATAACGCATCATTTGAGCAATGGTTGAAGACTCGGCGACCCAAGTCTGCCGAGATCCGTGTTCTGGTGGTCGATGACGACCCAAGCATTCTCCACTTGCTGGAGACTGCCTTGGTTGCGATCGGAAAACACAATGTCGCGCTCGCAGAATCTGCAAGTGGCGCATTGGAGATCATCGATAACGCCAGTGCGCCATTTGATTGTATTTTGCTGGATATCCAGATGCCCGAGACCGACGGGATCGCGCTCTTGCGGAAAATCCGCAGGCTTGAGGGCTACAGCGAAACACCCATCATCATGCTGACCGCCATGAGCGAGCGTCACTACATCGACGACGCTTTCGTGGCTGGTGCAACCGACTATATCACCAAACCTTTCGATCTCATGGATTTGCGCGGTCGGATGAATGCGGCGCACCGTCTGGTACAGGAGAGGCTGAAGACGCAAGAAACCCAGAAGAAGGTTTCGATCCTGGCTAAAGAGTTGCGCGAGAATTCGCAATTCGACTTCGACGACCCACTGGTGATCGAAGGCGCGGACAGGCATCTGCGCTTCAAGGAGTTCGACAACTATATTGGACAACTCTCCCGTGGTCAGATTTTCAAGTCACACGCAGTAGGGATCGTTCTTCAGGACGCCCGCTCGCGATGTGATGAGACGGATCGCAGCTACTTTCGACACCTGATCCATGAAATCGCACTCTGCCTAGAGGCTGCGACCACGGATATCCCGTGCATGTTCTCCTACCGGGGCGGTGGTCTCTTCCTGGCAATCGTTCATGACGAACAGTCATTGCGCAAGTTTCCCACGCAAGACCAACTCAACCACGACATCCAGGCGAAGCTGCATGAAAACGGCAGGGCGGGTGCATATCCACACGTCGTTATGAGCGAGCCCCATTCGACGCGCTCCTTGTCACGCGCAGGGGTAGACGCAGCGATCAATCACGTGATCAGCAGCGCGCAACGCCGGGAAGCAAGCGCGCGCCAGAACGACGATCTTGGTGAAGACGGGGAAGCAGGCGGGCGTTCGCGACGCAGACTGTATGAGCGCGTCCTCATGGAACTCTATAACGAAGAGTGCTACTTGAACCCGAAATAGCACGCCTCCTGGTCAAGGCGTTCCGGCGTGCCTGATAAATTCTCGCAAGCGACAAGCTACGCGCAGCGCGTCAAACGGGCTGCGCCCCGAGAATAATCGGACCACCTGGCCGCATGGTAAAGGTCAGGACCGGCTCAGGCACCGGAGTGTCCGTCAGGGAAAAGACGATCCGCCGAACGACCGAGGCCATCAAGACCATGAGTTCCGTTTCCGCATATTGCGCTCCGATACAGATCCTGGGTCCATCGCCAAAAGGAATGAACTGCCCTCTCGGAAAGTTGGCATTCAAGAATCGCTTCGGTCTATAGGAATTCGGATTGTCCCAGAGACAATCGTTGCGGTGGATCGAATAGACCGGGAAGAAAAGTGCGTCGCCCTTCTTGAACCGAATACCTTTCACCGTGATGTCCAAGCCTGCATCCCGGGCAAAGAAGGCGGCTGAAGGATAGAGCCGAAGTGTTTCCCGGATATGGGCGCGAAGCAGAGGCATTTTCTGGATATCATCATAGGAAACCGGCGCTTCGGACGAGACCGAAAGGATTTCCCGTCGCACTTCTGACTGGATGTCAGGGTGGAGCGCCAGAAGATAGATCCCCCAAGCAAACGCATTGGCAGAGGTCTCGTGGCCGGCAACAACAAAGGTGAGCAGGTTGTCCACCGTCGTCTCAATGTCTTCGTAATCCTCCTCGAGCGCGGCGATCATCAGATCGAGAAAGTCCAGCGGTACAGGTCTGTGCTGGCTACGCCGGTCCAGGATAACTTGCCGGGCCAGATACCGCATACTGGTCACCGGCTTTTTGCTTCGGACCCATTTTCTGCGGGGCACCCAGCTCGGTAAACCCATGACATCAAAGAGAGAAATGTTCGAGATAAATTCGAAATATGTCTTGAGACCAGCACGAACCTCTTGTGCGCTGACTTCCTCATTGCCCGAAAACATCACGCGTGAAATGTTCGTGAGTGTTGCCGCCGGACCCATTTGCGCCGCATCGACGCGCCCGTTTCCTTCAGCCAGGGATTCAGCGATTTCAAGCCCTGTCTTGGCGAAATGTTCCGACAGCATAGGCAAATTGCGCGCCGCGAACAGGGGGGAATACCGGTGACGCTGGTTCTTCCATTTCTGACCCTCGGAAAGAATGAGTCCATTGCCAACCGCGGATCCGATGATGTCTTTGGTGAATTTTGCCTTCGGAAAGTCGCGCCCCTTGCCCACCAGTAATTCGGTAATGACACTTGGGTCGCAAATATAGTGGATGTTAAGCGGCCCTTTGAGGTAAGTCTGGCGGGTTGTTTCGATCGGTATCACGGCAAGCATGTTGCGCCCGGCATGACGAGCAAATTCAAGCAAGCCGACCGGCTTTTCCGCAAGTGTCGCCTTAACAGGCGTTATCGGAACAGTCTCGCCATGGGAGTCCACTTTCCTGTGAAGCGCATCTTGAACCATTAGTGCGTCGCTAGCCTCAGAATCAGGACTGCATCGTGGGTAACAAAACAAATGCCCCCGCTGCGCGATTTGATCATCGCAGAAACGCCGCGATGGTTCGCAAGGTACCCGCAGACAAGTACCTCATTAAGGTTAGGTTATACAAACCAGCGTGTCTGCACGCGTACGATAAAGATGACAACCACATGAATTTGCGCACTATCGTATCAGACCCACCGTTTTTGACAATGTGCTATGCGCAAAATCTGATGACGGCGCGACCAGGCAGCAACTCTGAGTTGCTAGACCCCGTCCTTCAAGGCGATCCTCTCGCGATCTCGGGCAAGCGGTTTGCGCAGCCGAGTTTGCGCCTTTCGGCCTGTGCCCACCTCACCGGCCCGAAGACCATTCCCAACCCGGTTTCCGGCTCGGGCAGCGCTCGGTTTTCCCGAAACAGTGCCCCTCGCCCGGCATCGTCAGGCGCGCCTGTGTATGGCTATATCGCTTTCAGGCACCGACCGCGGACGCTCTATTCTCATCCGTCGGGCAGGTGAGCCGGGCCTGTCGGTAACCTTGCAGGAACAGAATAGTTCTCGTGTCAAAATTTGAACGGAATGCGGGCTGAATCTTTCCACGAACACCTGTCAGAAGGAAACTGCGCAAATATAGGCTCCTTGTTCATGAAATCTCTCAACGGTTCGCAGTGTGACACCGAAGGCGCAACCGATAGCGAACGGTTGCTGCAAAACCTCAAGGACTACACCGCAATGGCGTTCGCGCTGCTGTGGCAGCGGCAAGCCATTTTTCTTGCCGTAACGATATTGACCGCGTTTTACTTTGACCTGATCAATGCGGCACTCTTCTACATTTTCATCCTGTTCTGCGAGTTTCAGGACTACTTGCTCGCAAAAAAAGTTGCAAAGCTTCGTGCCAGCGACACGACCGCCATCAAAGCCGCGTTGGGAGGGATTTTACTGAACACCACCCTGAGCGCCAGCGCAATGTGTGTGTATGCGGTATCGGTTGCATTCAGCCAGGACCCCGGGGGGCACTTTACCCCACTCTTCTTCCTGTTTGCCGCGGCACTTTTCGCCGCAATGAACAATCATCAGCTTGTAGCCGCCCTGACGATCCGATTGACGCTCTACGGAATTTCCTTCCTGATCATCACGTTCAGGGACCTTTGGGTAGTCAGGCCGCCGCTAGAGTCAGAACTGTGGCTGCATTTCTTTACGGTAATTTTCGTGATGTACTTCCTGATCGATTGCTCCCTGGTTTTCCTCAAACTGTATCGCAAGAATCTTTCGACCATGGAAAACCTGAGAGAGGAGCATGCCCGGACGACCGCTGCGTATCTGGTAAAGTCGCAGTTTGTTTCGACCGTAAGCCACGAGCTGCGCACGCCCCTGACCTCGATCAAGCTTTCACTCGATTTGTTGAATTCCGGTTCCTTGGGCCAGGCACCTGAACCGATGAGTAGTGTCCTCGAAACCGCCGGTCGCAATGGTGAAAGGCTATCGAAACTCATTGATGATCTTTTGGATCTTCAAAAGATCGAAGCAGGGGAGATGAATTACCGAATGGAGCCCCTGGAGGTGGAGCCCTTCCTGAATGACGCCATCGACGCCAACAAGAGCTTCGCTGAGGCACGGGGCGTTAAACTACGTCACGAGAATTCAGAAACACCCCCTGTCTTCGTCGACGTGGATGAAATGCGCTTGATGCAGGTCATGGGCAACATGATCTCCAACGCGATCAAGTTTTCTCAAACGGGCGGGGAAGTATCCGTCGGCTACAGCGAAGAGGGTGGACGGGTCGTCATCCATGTTCGGGATGATGGTATCGGCATCCCGGAAGGCTCGCACGAGAAGGTTTTCGGCAAGTTCAGCCAGCTGGATTCCTCGGATCGCCGCCAGGCCGGTGGCACGGGCCTTGGCATGAGCATCTCGAAGGAAATAATCGAGCAGTTCAACGGAACGATCAACTACATCAGCACACCCGGAAAAGGAACGAAGTTTTTCGTGGAGCTTCCCAGGAGCGTGAACGGTACGCCAAACGCCCACGTGACAGGTCAGGTCGCATCTACAGGGCCGTTCTGATGCCTGTGTGATCGACCGGTCCGAGCGGCGTGCCACGGCACAGCGCGAGGATTTTCAAACTTTTACCGCAATTGGACCCTACACAGACTCATCATTTAACCTGCTGGCGCGGGGTCCGCTCAGGCACGATTTGGTATCTGATAATCATGAAGATCTTAGCAGTCGATGACGATGAAAGCATTCTTACCCTGCTCGACCATGCCCTCGTGTCTTCAGGACGCCACGATGTAACCACGGCTGTTTCCGCCAAATCGGCCCTGGAAACGATAGGCCGCTCTGAACAGAGCTTTGACTGCCTGCTGATAGACATTCAGATGCCAGAGATTGACGGCATCCAGCTGACAGAATGCATTCGAAGAACTCCCGGTTACGAACGCCCTCCCGTGCTGATGCTGACCGCCATGCATGAAAAGGTTTATCTGGACAGGGCGTTCTGGGCGGGTGCCACTGACTATGTGACCAAGCCGTTCGATTTAAGCGATCTCAATGCACGGATTTCCGATGCGGAGGCAATGACTCGCGAAAAGGTCCACTCGGGCACCGAAGTCTATCGTCAGCAGAATGTCAGATGGGTCCGGGGTATCGCCAGGGATGACAAGCCTGACCAGGCCATCGCGTCTTCGAAGATCAATACGTTGATCTCGTATAGCGAGTTCGACAACTACGTCCTGGAGTTGGCGCGCCGTCCGAACTGCAAGGCCATCGCGCTCGCGGTCAAGATGGCAGACCCTTCAGCGAACCGTCATGCCGAAGCCTCATCGGAAGAGTTTGCCACCATGTTGAGGAATTTCGTGACCTGCACGAGCGCAGCTTTGGCCGACTCTCAATGTACCTTCTCCTATCGTGGGAACGGAACGTTGTTGTGCGTCATGGCGCAAGAGCCGGGGATGCCCTCCGAACTGATCGAACGGGAGATCAACGCCCGTTTCAAGGACATCTCGACGCTAGCCGGCTTTACAAGCTTGCGTGTTTTTGTGGGCGGCCCAACACCGATCAGCACGATTTCCGATGCTGAAGTTTTCGAGAGACTTTGGAGGGCAACAGACAGCGTCGAACGTCGTTTTGTCGCGTGCCGGGGCATCATTATTCCCAAGCGTATCCTTAACCAAGGGGTGAAATCCGCGGAACAGCATCGACTGGAGCGGAAGTCATATAAATCGACATTGCGCCGGATGCTCACGGAGATCGAAGACGAGCGCTGGTTGGACAGGCTGTATCGCAAAGCCGGGCAACGAAAAGAACAGGGATAGAGAGAGCGCCCAGATCTGCCTTGCAGACAGGGAACCGGGGATCAAGCTTCATGCGAAGCTTGGACCGGAAGGGCCGCGACATGCCCTGCCTCAGCCTAGACCATCTGGCTGTGCATGAATGCAGTCGCTTTCGCTGCCTGCGGGCCAAGGGAATCGACCTCGAACAACACCGCCTGACTCCGTGTCTCATCAATGGTGAATGGGACGCCGATTGGCGTGGCGGTCACGCCAAGCCGCCGCGCCCACCGGGACCACACGGCCGGAACAATGCCCACAATGAACTTTGCCCCGTTGCCCTTTGCGACACGGTTCATCTCCGTGAAAAGCAAGCTCTGTATCAGAGGTCGCCGTGCACCAGGGATACTGTCACTGATGAAAAAGCGCGACGCTTCCCACACGTTTCTGTGCAAAGGCGGCTCGATGAACAGCACGTCAGTCGGAAAATCATCAAGCAGCCCGAGATGCGCATCGCGAAGCATGTAGCTGTAGATTCCACATGTGGCCGTCGTGGGCAGCAAACGCACACCACCGACAATCTCGCCAAATTCGACGAGCACGATCCACCGGCAGAACGGAGTATCGTATTGATCGAACTCCATCCCGTCCACCTCGGAAACGTGCCAGCTGAGACGATCTATGAAAATGGATTTTCTTGCTCTGAGGTATTTGGGAAGCAGGTCTCCAAAGGTGTACATGTTCTCGAACGACATGTTCGCTGTGCGAATATTGGCGAGCTTGTCCGACAGGTTGCCGGAGGCATTCCGCGCCTGACCGCCGATGCCCCCCTTCCCCGCGCGTACGAGACATTCAATAGGATTCAACTCCTCTGACCAGTCTCCAGTCGAGGCTTTTGACGCCTTTCGCAAATGCGTCAGGTCATATTTCAAGATCTGCTCACCGTTTTTTCTTATTTATGCCCTTTTTATCCACGCCGTGTCCATAGCCTTCATATCTCTCTATTGATATGTCTCAGTTGCAGAAATCGGCTGATGACCGAAATTCTCTCCCCCCGGGCGGGGTGTTTCATAGAGCCTCTCTGACAGGCATGCTTGGCGCGGTTTCGGCGTTCAGAGCGGCAACCCGGACTTGGAGCCCAGCGATCTGACGGTCGAAGTCTCGTGCCGTGCGTCCTGGCGCAACAGTCCAACACAATGACTCTTCGTCTCCATGCGGTCACGGCGGTGGCATCAGAGCCTTCATCCTTACAGGGATCAAGAAACGAAAGGGAAGTCTGAATGACTGCGGCCCCTCGTCCGCGAGGGGGGGGCGCACTCTCGAACGCAGAAAAGGCGGCGAAGAATGGCAACATCCAAAATGTCGCGGCCTGCGTATACCGGTGAGGACCTTTAATGACCCGGGGAGCGACGACACAAATATGCCCAAGGATCAAGGACAGGATGGCACGCGGCAGATCACCCTGGCCCTCGGCAAGTTGAACGCCTACCTGCGCGGCGCGGCATGGCAGGCGGCATGGGGCGGGGGGCTCACGCCGACACAGGCCGAAATCCTCACCCATCTCGCCCGCCGCGGCCCCGCGCGCAACACCGATCTCGCCGGCGTGCTCGGGGTCACGGCAGCGACGCTCAGCGCCTCGGCGCGGGCACTCGTCGACAAGGGGCTCGTGGCCCGCGCACCCGATCCGGGCGATGCCCGCGTTCGGCGGCTCAGCCTGACACAGGCGGGGGCTGCGGCGGTGGCCGGGCTGCCGCCCGGCCCGCCCGCGCTCGACAGCGCGCTCGCCTCAATGCCCGCCGATGCGCGCGGACAGTTCCTGCGCCACCTGACGGGTCTGCTGCAGACGCTCGAGACGGCGGGGGCTATCCCGCAGCAACGCATGTGTCCGACCTGCCGCCATTTCTGCCCGGGCAGCGCCGACGGGCGAGCGGAGCAGCACCGCTGCGACGCGCTGCGCCACGCTTTCCACGATGCCGGGCTGCGCGTCGATTGTGCCACGCATGAGGGGCCGCAGGCCAACGGGCGGGCCAGCCGGGCGGTCTGAGCGTCACCGGGGCCTTCCCCCTCTCCCGAAACGGCGCTAGACCACCGGCACCTGTTCAGCCGGAGGCCCCCGATGTTCACCGCCACGCTGATTGCGCCGCCGGGCGCGCTCGATCCCGCGCTTGTCGAGGCGCTGCGCAATGCCTGGGGCGGCGGCGATGCGCTCTGGCTGTCCCCGGACGAGGCGGTGGAATTCGCGCTGCCGCAAATGCCCGGCAACCGCGGCGAGGTCTGGCAGAGCCTGCACGCGCAGGGCGTCGATCTCGTTCTGCAAGCCAGCGCCGGGCGGCGCAAGAAGATGCTTCTGGCCGACATGGACAGCACCATGATCGAGCAGGAATGCATCGACGAACTGGCCGAGGTGGCAGGCGTTGGCGCATATGTCCGCGACATCACCGCGCGCGCGATGAACGGAGAGCTTGATTTCGAGGCCGCGCTGCTGGAGCGGGTCGCGTTGCTCCGGGGCCTGCCCGAAACGGTGATCGCCGAGGTGCTGGAATGCCGCATCACCCTCATGCCCGGTGGTGCGGCGCTGGTGGCAACGATGCGCGCGCAGGGCGCGCACGCGGCGCTCGTCTCGGGCGGGTTCACATCCTTTACCGGGCCGGTCGCGGCGCGGCTCGGCTTCGACGAGCACCGCGCCAACACCCTGCTCTCCGAGGGCGGTCAACTCACCGGCGATGTCGCCCGGCCCATCCTCGGACACGAGGCCAAGGTCGCGGCGCTGGCCGAGATCTCCGCCCGATTGGGCATATCGGAACGCGATGTGATCGCCGTGGGCGACGGGGCCAACGATCTCGGGATGCTCGGGCGCGCGGGCACCGGCGTCGCGCTCCATGCCAAGCCCTCGGTCGCCGCGCAATGCGACATCCGCATCCACCACGGCGACCTCACGGCGCTGCTCTTCGTGCAGGGCTACGCACGCTGCGATTTCGCCGCCTGAGCCGCTTGAAGGCCAGGCGGGACAGAGGCCCGATCATGCGTCAGGCTTGTCGGCCCTCCGCCCCGCGCGTCAGCTTGTCGGGGTTGCGCATCACGTAGATCCAGTCGATCCGCCCCTGCACATCCAGCGTGAGGGTATAGAGCACATCCTGCGCGCCGCCCTCCAGCACCGCCAGCGCGGGCGCGCCGTTGGCGCGCACCAGCCGCGGCACGACCGGCCCGCGCTTCGCCGCCACGGCGAGGATCACCTGCGCCACCTCCGCCGCGCCCTCCAGCGGGCGCAGCGCCGCGCGCGCCTTGCCGCCGCCATCGCTGATCGCGGTCACGTCGGGGGCCAGCATCGCGAGCACCGCGGCGTGATCCTGCGCCATCGCCGCGCGCGCGAACCGGTCGAGCGCCGCGCGCACCGCATCCGCATCCGGGGCAAAGCGTGGGCGCGCCGCGCGCAGGCGCGCGCCCGCGCGGCTCACCATCTGCCGGCAGGCGGCCTCGCTGCGGCCCAGCGTGGCGGCGATCTCGGCGTAGTCGGCGTCGAACACCCGCCGCAGCAGGAACGCCGCGCGCTCCTCGGGTCCCAGACGCTCCATCGCCCACAGAAGCGCGAGGTGGCACTCCTGCGCCAGTTCCAGCCGCGCCGCGCCGTCGGCTTCGTCTATCTCGCCGATCACCGGCTCGGGCAGCCAGGGGCCGACATAGCTTTCGCGCAGCACCCGCGCGCGGCGCAGCGCGTCCACCGCCAGCCGCGTCGTCACCTGCCGCAGCCACGCTTGCGGCGCGGCCACGCCACCCGCGTGCCTCTCCCAGCGCAGCCACGCCTCCTGCACCACGTCCTCGGCCGCCGCCCGCTCGCCCAGCATCCGGTAGGCCAGCGCCATCAGGCGCGGGCGCTCGGCCTCGAAGAGATGCAGCGCGTCACCGGTCATGCGTCCGACCTTACAACCGCGATGTCCTCCCCGCCCAGCCTTATCCGGCGGCAGGCCGCGCCGTGGCCCAGCCCGCGCTTGAGCACCGGGTAGACCCGACCGGAGGCAGCGGCATAGGCGGCGGCGATGGCCGCGCGTGGCCCATGCTGCCGCGCGATCTCGGCGCGTAATGGCTCCGCACCCTCCGCCCCCTCGATCGCCGCCTCGGCAAACAGGTAGCCGAGCCCCACCGCCCCCGCCGTCTCGAAATCGCGGCGCAGGCAGGCGGCGAGCCGCTCAGGGGCCACGCCCATCTTCACCGCGTCGTCGCAGACAAGCTGCGCGCAGGAGCCGCAATCGCCATCCAGCACCGAGGCGAGGATCGCCCCCGCCCAGATATCCGGCTCCGGTCCCGTCAACCGTGTGAGCGCGGGCAGGAAGAGATAGCGCAGCCCCGCCCCCGGCCAGGCATCGGTCACCTCCTGCATGTAGGTCGTGTCATAGTCGTTCTGCCGGGCAAAGCGGCGGAACCCGCTGTTGAGAAACCATCGCATCATGCCGCGCCCTCCCGCGCGGTGCCGCGCAGCCGTAAAACGGCCGCGAGCGCGATCAGCCCCGGCAACACCGTGGCGACAAGTTCACCCGCCCCGCCATGCGGCCCGTGATGCAGCGACTCGGCAAGGTGCAGCCCGCCATGCAGCAGCGGGAACCCGGCCCCCGCCAGCGCCACCCGCCAGTCGCGCAACCCCGCCCCCGCGCCCAGCGCCAGCGCCGAGACGACAAAGGCCAGCCCCACGTCGCGAAAGAAATGCGTGTTGAGCGGGCCGGTCTCGGCCACGCCGGGCACACCCGTGTGAAAGCCTCCGGGCGAGACCACGAGCCACACCCCGGTGACCCCGCACCAAACCGCGACCAGGTAAAGAACATATCGTGTCATGCAGCACCTCCTTTTGACCAAAAGGACGGGTCAGGGAGGTGCCTTGTGACAGGTGGAGGAGAAAAAAGCGGTGCTGTGGCGGACGGGACAAACCTTCGGAGAGGAGTGCAGAGGCCCGTTGCCGCCCCCTGCCGCGTCGCGCGCCGGGCCTCACTCGGCCAGCAGCGCCTCGACCTCGCGGGTGATCGCGCCCGAGAGCGGCTTGGTCATCGACCCCCACGTGCCCGCCACGCGGCCATCGGGGGCAATGAGCACTTTGTTGAAGTTCCACGACGGCGCGAAACCCGTCTCGGCGGCCAAGGAAGCATAGAACGGATGCGCCTGCGGGCCGCGCACCGGGGTGATGCTGGTCATCGGAATGTCGAGGCCGAAATTCACCTCGCAGAATTCCTTGACCTCGGCCTCGCTCGACAATTCCTGCCGGAAATCATCGGAGGGCACGGCAAGCACCACGAGCCCGCGGTCGCGATAGCGGTCGTAGAGCGCCTGCAGCCCGTCATACTGGGGCGTGAAGCCGCAGCGCGAGGCGGTGTTGACCACCAGCACGGGCTGTCCCGCCCAGTCCGAGAGGCGCAATTCGCCCCCGTCGATATTGCCGAAGGGTGCTGCGCGGTCGAGCGCGGCGGCAGGCAGGGCGAGAAGCGTGGCGCAAAGGGCGGCGATCAGGCGCATGGTGTCCTCCGTCTTTTAATGGGGGATACGCGCCGGAGACCACCCCGGATCACAGGGGGCCTACCGGGCGTCCGAATACGCCCAGTCCCAGTACATCTGCCGCACCCGTTCGGCGACGGGGCCGGGCTGATAATGCGTATCCTCGAACGCCGAAACGGGTGTCACCTTCATCAGGTTGCCCGACAGGAACACCTCGTCCGCCGCGTGGAAATCGTCGAAGCTCATCACCGCCTCGTGCACTTTCATGCCTTCCCGGCGCATGTTGTCGATATGGCGCGCGCGGGTGATGCCCGCCAGGAAGGTGCCGTTGGCGATCGGGGTGAAAACCTCGCCGTCCTTAACGGCAAAGACATTGGCGGTGGCCGTCTCGGCCACGTTACCGAGCGCGTCGGCGACGAGCGCGTTGCCGAAGCCCTTTTGCTGCGCCTCGCGCAGCATCCGCGCATTGTTGGGATAAAGACAGCCCGCCTTGGCATTGACCACCGCATCCTCGAGCACGGGGCGGCGAAACCGCGTGCGGCACAGCGTGGTGGCGGTGCCGGCGGGCGGCATCGGCACCTCCTCGAGACAGATGGCGAAGCCGGTCGCGTCCTCCTTGGGCAGCACCGCGAGGTGCCCGCCCTCCAGAGCCCAGTACATGGGCCGGATATAGATGGCCGCGTCCTTCGGGTAGGCTTTCAACCCCTCCCAGACGATCGCCTGCATGTCGTCCGCCGAGACGGTGGGCGTGACCATCAGCGCCTCGGCCGAGGCGTTGACCCGGGCGCAGTGGCGGTCGAGGTCGGGGGCGATCCCGTCGACGTAGCGCGCCCCGTCGAACACCGACGAGCCCAGCCAGGTGCCGTGATCGGCGGCCTTCATCACCGCGATGTCGCCGTCGTGCCACCGGCCCTCGAAATACGTGCGGATATTGGTGCCTGTCGCCATGTGCTGCTCTCCCATTGTCGGCGCGAAGGGTAGGCCGGTCTTGGCCGGGGGTCCAGAGGGGGCGGTGCTCCGCGATCCGTGATTTTGCATGGCCCGCGGGGCTGCTATGTTCGACCGCAAAGGCCTGACCGAACGGAGACCTAATGAGCCCGTGCCCCGCGCGCCGCGCGCGCCCGCTCCACGCCGCGCTGCATGCGCTCGCTGCGCTGGCGCTGATCGTGCTGGCGGGCTGCGCGGCCCCGCCCGCCGCGCTGCGCGCGCCCGCGGACGGCCCGGGCATGATCCGCGCCGCCACGTATAACCTGCATTACATTGACGAAAGCACGCATCCCGACCCCGCCTGGACGCGCGCGGCATGGCACGCGCGGCGCGGCGCGCTGGAGCGGGCGGCGCGCACCCTCGACGCCGACCTGCTGGCGCTGCAGGAGGTGGAGGTCCACGACGGGGCCCGCAGCCTGAACGATCCGCGCCTGGGCTGGCTCATGGCCGCGCTGCCCGGCCATCGCGCGACCGCCGCCGAATTCGCGGGCGGGGTGCGGCCGGGTCAGCCGATCCTCTACCGCGCCTCGGTCTTTCAGCCGCTCGGGTCAGGCTTTGCCTTCTACGACGATCCTGACGCGTCATTCCAGTCGCTGCGCGCCTTCGCCGGATACCCCGACGCGGTAACATGGGCGCGGCTGCGCCACCGGGCGAGCGGGCGCACCATCACCGTGTTCAACGTCCATTTCCATTTCCTCGATTCCGCGCAGCGGCTGCGCTCGGCGCGGCAGGTTCTGGCGCAGGCAGAGGCGGCACAGGCGCGGGGTGACGGGGTGATCGTGCTGGGCGATTTCAACGCGCGGCGCAATTCGCGCACGCTCGGCCTGTTCCGCGCGGCCGGGTTCCGGCGGACCGGGCCGCGCGACGCGACCTATCATTTCAACGCGGGCCTGCACCTCTTCGGTGCCATCGACCATGTGCTCCACGATGCGGGCACGGCGCTCGCCGCGCCGCCGGTGACGTGGCGCGGCGCGGCGGGGCGGCGCCCGCCCTCGGATCACTACCCGGTGGTGGCCGATCTGCGGCTCATCGCGCCTCGGCCAGAAGCGTCGCGACATCGAGCGGATCGTTGACCATCGCGAGCCGACCGCGCGCGTCGCGGGGCCACTCGGCCGCGGGCCGGTCGCGATAGAGCTCGACCCCGTTCGCGTCGGGATCGCGCAGGTAGACGGCCTCGCTCACCCCGTGATCGGCGGCCCCGTCGAGCGCGATGCCCGCATCGAGCACACGCGCCACGGCATGGGCAAGCGCGGTGCGGTCGGGGTAGAGAAACGCGGTGTGGAAGAGGCCGGTATGGCCCTTGGGCGGGGGCGTGCCCCCGAGGCTGTCCCAGGTGTTGAGCGCGATATGGTGATGGTAGCCACCGGCGGAGAGAAACGCCGCGCGCCCGCCGGAATAATACTGCTGAAGCTCGAACCCCAGCACACCGGAATAAAAGCCGATGGCGCGCTCGAGGTCCGAGACCCTGAGATGGACATGGCCTATACGGGTGGCGGGGTGGACGGGATCTGTCATGACGGGCGCTCCTTACCTGCTTGGAGAAAGGATGCGCCCTCCATGCCCAAGGCTCAATTCCGCACGGGGGCGCAGGAGGTGTGCGGGAGGCTGAGATCGCCATGCGCGATGCGTTAGGACGCAGGCAAGTGATTGGCCTGTTGCCGCCATTCGCCCCCCACGCCGCGCGGGACAAGGCGTGCTTGCACGCCGCCGCGCGAGCGCCCGACCGCCCCCGTGGGCGGGCGCTTTTGCAACGTCGCAAACCCGCGTCACCGTTGCAGTATTTGGCTACCATAAAGCGCCATCCAGGACCGTAGCAGCGCCCACCCGCAGTCGGGCGCTGGCGCAGCTCAAATCTTTGACGGCAAACGACCACTCAAGGCCAAAGAGCCTCGTACCCGCCCCCCCCTCACACCGCCGCCTTGCGGCTCTCCTCCAGGTATATCTCGCGCAGCCGCGTCGCCACCGGCCCGGGCGTGCCATCCCCGAGCGTTGCCCCGTCGATCTCCACCACCGGCAGCACGAAGGCCGAGGCCGAGGTGACGAAGGCCTCGTCCGCCGCCTTCGCCTCGTCGATGGTAAAGGCGCGCTCCTCCACCTGCATCTGTGCCTCGCGGGCGAAACGCAGCACGGCGGCGCGGGTGATCCCGTGCAGGATGTCGTTGCTGAGATGCCGAGTGATGATCCGGTTCCCCTTGACGATATAGGCGTTGTTGGAGGTGCCTTCTGTCACATGCCCGTCCTCGATCATCCAGGCGTCATCCGCGCCCGCCGCCTTGGCCATCATCTTGCCCATCGACGGGTAGAGCAGCTGCACCGTCTTGATGTCGCGCCGCCCCCAGCGCAGGTCGTCGATGCCGATCACCCTGATCCCCGCCTTCGCCGCCGGATTGTCGGCCAGCCCCGGCTTCGACTGCGTGAAGAGCACCAGCGTCGGCTCGGTCGTCCCGGCGTCGGGAAACACGAAATCGCGGTCGCCATCGCTGCCACGCGTCACCTGCAGGTAGACGAGACCATCCTCGATCCCGTTCACGCGCACCAGTTCGCGGTGGATCGCCAGCAGGTCGTCGAACGCGGCGGGCTTCTTCATGTCGAGTTCCGAGAGCGAGCGCTCCAGCCGCGCGAGGTGGCCGTCGAAATCGATGAGCCTGCCGCCCAGCACGCTCGTCACCTCGTAGACCCCGTCGGCCATCAGGAAACCACGGTCGAAGATCGACACGGTGGCCTCGGTCTCGGGCAGGTACTCTCCGTTCACGTAAACTGTGCGCATGATGCTATCCCCACAGGGCCGCCTCGGGCGGGTGCACCCCGGCGGCGTCGAATTTCAAGGCGTGCGCGCGGTCTTCGGCCAGAAGAAGCGGGCCGTCAAGGTCCGTCACCATCGCGCCCTGCGCCACCAGCACGGCAGGGGCCATGGCGAGGCTCGATCCCACCATGCAGCCCACCATGATCCCGAACCCTTCGGCGCACGCGGCGTCGCGCAGGGCCAGCGCCTCCGAAAGGCCGCCGGTCTTGTCGAGCTTGATGTTGACCACGTCATACTTGCCCTTGAGCGCGGACAGGCTCTCACGGTCGTGGCACGACTCGTCGGCGCAGACAGGCACGGGGCGATCCATGCCGATGAGCGCCTCGTCCGCGCCGGCGGGCAGCGGCTGTTCCACCAGCGCGACGCCAAGACGCACGAGGTGCGGCGCGAGATCGGCATAGACCGCCGCGCTCCAGCCCTCGTTGGCATCGACGATGATCCGCGCCTCGGGCGCGCCGCGCCGCACCGCCTCGAGCCGGGGCATGTCGTCGGGCGTGCCCAGCTTGATCTTGAGCAGCGGGCGATGCGCGTGCTTCGCGGCCTGTGCCTCCATCGCGTCGGGCGTGTCGAGCGACAGGGTGTAGGCGGTTATCTCCGGCCCCGGCGCGGGCAGCCCGGCCAGATCCCAGACTCGGGCCCCCGCGCGCTTGGCCTCCAGGTCCCACAGCGCGCAATCCACCGCGTTGCGCGCCGCCCCGGCGGGCAGCAGGTCGGGCAGCGCGGCGCGCGTCACCCCCTCGGGCAGCGCCATGATCTGCTCCGTGACGCTCTCCAGCGTCTCGCCGTAGCGGGCATAGGGCACGCACTCGCCCCACCCCGCCGCGCCGCCGTCGCGCACCCGCACCGTCAGCACCTGCGCCTCGGTCCGCGAGCCGCGGCTGATGGTAAAGACCTCCGCCAGCCGGAACACGTCGCGTGTCACCTCGATCTTCACGCGCTTCCCCTTTCATCGTTCCCGAAATACTCCCGCCGGAGGCGTCCGACGGATGCCCCGCGCGGCCCGGCCGGGTCAGAGCGCGGCGAGCGCCTCGACCAGTTTTGCCGAGCCGAACCGGTAGGGATCGGTCGCGGGCAGGCCCATTTCGGCCTCGACCCGCGCCAGGTAGTCCCGCGCCTCGGCCTCGTCCATGTGCTGCGTGTTGACCGACACGCCCACCACCTGGCACTCCGGATTGGCAATCCGCGCGAGCGGCAGCGCCGTGTCGCGCAGGTGCGCGAGCGTCGGCAGCTTGTACCCCGGCAATCCGCGCATGTGATCCCGCGTCGGCTCATGGCTCAGGATCAGCGCGTCGGGCTGCCCGCCATGGATGAGCGCCATCGTCACCCCCGAGTAGGAGACGTGGAACAGGCTGCCCTGCCCCTCGATCAGGTCCCAGTGACCGGCGTCATTGTCGGGCGTCAGCCATTCCACCGACCCGGCCATGAAATCGGCGACAACGGCGTCGAGCGGCACGCCGTCGCCGGTGATCAGGATGCCCGTCTGCCCGGTGGCACGAAAGGTCGCCTTCATGCCGCGCGCATGCATCTCGCGCTCCATCGCCATGGCGGTGTACATCTTGCCAACCGAGCAATCGGTGCCCACGGCCAGGCAACGCTTGCCGCGCCGCTTCACGCCGTCGGCGATCGGGTATTTCACCGACGGCAGCCGCACGTCGTGCAGCGTGCGCCCGGTCGCCTCGGCCACGGCCTTGAGGTCGGGCTCGTCGCGCAGCAGGTTGTGCAGCCCCGAGGCGAGGTCGAACCCCTCCTCCAATGCTGCCACCAGCACCTTTTTCCAGTCCTGGCTGATGATGCCGCCGCGATTGGCCACGCCGATCACCAGCGTCTTCACGCCCGCGGCCTTCGCCTCTTCCAGCGTCATGTCGGTCAGCCCCAGATCGGCCCCGCAGCCGGGCAGGCGGAACTGCCCCAGCGCGTTCTCGGGCCGCCAGTCGCGGATGCCGATGGCCACCTTGGCGGCCAACATGTCGGGCGCATCGCCCAGGAACAGGAGGTAAGGGGTCTGGATCATGGGTCTTGTCCTTCGGTGTCGCGCGTAGTCGCGGAAGACTGCACCGAATGCAGCGCCATTTTCTGCCGGAATCAATGGGGGCGCGGGCAATTTCGCAGGAATCTTCGCTAAAGTGGCCATTCTTGCAAATTTTCTGCGCGCGCGACAGGTGGGCGATGTATGCCGCCGTGCACGAAAGCGGCTTGCGCGCGCCCGCGCAATTTCATACCCCCGGCCCGGAGCATTCACGCAATTTCCGAACCAAGGGAGCGATCCGAGATGAGCTTTCGCCTGCAACCGCAACCACCCGCGCGCCCCAACCGCTGCCAGCTTTTCGGCCCCGGCTCGAACGCCAAGCTGTTCGAGAAGATGGCCGGATCCGCCGCGGACGTGATCAATATCGACCTCGAGGATTCGGTCGCGCCCACCGACAAGGACGCCGCGCGCGCCAATACCGTACGTGCCATCAACGATGTGGACTGGGGCA
>Ga0209931_1000626_pt1 | contig 21077 bp, 14 predicted proteins | sample SalPonR1_B_D1_MG_FD_185697 | JGI IMG/M metagenome (GOLD analysis project Ga0209931, IMG submission 185697) | Salt pond soil microbial communities from South San Francisco under conditions of wetland restoration - Salt Pond MetaG R1_B_D1_MG... ...
CATGTGGGGGTACACGACCACGTCGCGCAGCGGCAGCACCGGGATGCCGTGGCGTTCCCGGCTGGATTCGGTCGTTAGAAGATCTTCGTTGGACACTGATCAGACCTCGTGGCTTGTAGTCTCCCGGCGCGCGGGAGACGGGGAATATGCGGATTCAGCGGATATCCGTTGCCGTATCACTTGCACAGGATACCCGGATTCACAGCCGGATTGACACGGGATATGGGGCCTCGGCGCGGCCGATCAAGCCCCGTCGAAGGGACGGCTGCGGCCCGGGAGCGGAGCTGCCGGGCGGAGCGGCTCAGTGCCGGTCGGAGCCCGTGGGCCGGCGCTCTTCCTCGACGGCCACCGGCGCCGGCTCGTCCGACTCGTAGATGACGTAGGGCTTGGTCTCGCCGGTCACCACGGCCTCGTCCACCACCACCTTGCGGGCGCTCGCCGCGGAGGGCAGGTCGTACATGGTGTCGAGCAGCACGTTCTCCAGGATCGTCCTCAGACCCCGCGCGCCGGTCTTGCGCGCCATGGCCTTGCGGGCGACGGCCCGCAGCGCGTCGTCGCGGAACTCGAGCTCCACGTTCTCCATGTCGAAAAGGCGATGGTACTGCTTGGTGAGGGCGTTGCGCGGCTCCACCAGGATGGTGACCAGCGCGTCCTCGTCCAGCTCCTCCAGGGTGGCGACCACCGGCAGGCGGCCGACGAACTCCGGGATGAGGCCGTACTTGATGAGGTCTTCCGGCTCCACGTCGTGCAGCACCTCGCCGACGTTCATCACGTCGTCCACGCTCTTCACCTCGGCGACGAAGCCGATGCCGCTCTTCGCCGAGCGGTTCTGGATGATCTTCTCCAGGCCCGCGAAGGCGCCGCCGCAGATGAACAGGATGTTGCCGGTGTCCACCTGCAGGAACTCCTGCTGGGGGTGCTTGCGCCCGCCCTGGGGCGGCACCGAGGCGACCGTGCCCTCGATCAGCTTCAGCAGCGCCTGCTGCACGCCCTCGCCGGAGACGTCGCGCGTTATGGACGGGTTGTCCGACTTCCTGGAGATCTTGTCGATCTCGTCGATGTAGACGATGCCCGTCTGGGCCTTGTCCACATCGTAGTCGCACTTCTGCAGGAGCTTCTGGATGATGTTCTCGACATCCTCGCCGACGTAGCCCGCCTCGGTGAGCGTGGTGGCATCGGCGATGGTGAACGGCACGTTCAGGAGCCGCGCCAGCGTCTCGGCCAGCAGGGTCTTGCCGCAGCCGGTGGGGCCGATCAGCAGGATGTTCGACTTGGCGAGCTCGATCTCGTCCTTGCCGCCCTTGGCGCTGCCCTTGTTCTCGAGGCGCTTGTAGTGGTTGTACACCGCCACCGAGAGCACCTTCTTGGCGCGCTGCTGGCCGATGACGTATTCGTCCAGCACCGCCTTGATCTCGTGGGGCTTCGGCAGCTTGGTGCGGCCCTGCTCGGCATGCTCCTCGAGTTCCTCGCGGATGATGTCGTTGCAGAGCTCCACGCACTCGTCGCAGATGAACACGGACGGGCCGGCGATGAGCTTGCGCACTTCGTGCTGGCTCTTGCCGCAGAACGAACAGTAAAGGAGCTTGCCCTCGTCGTTCTTGCCGCGGGTGTCGTCACTCATAATATTTCCTTCCCGGCCGCGTCTTTACGCGCAGAACGCCTCATTCAGACCTGATTTATATAACATGCGCAAGTGCGGGCGTGCAAAGACGAATGTCTCGGTTGCAGGCCTTATAACCAGCGGCTATTTCTTGACCGGAGAACCCTCCGGGGTGGCCAGTTCGGTGCGGCGCTCGAGCACGGTGTCTATGAGGCCGTAGTCCACGGCCGCCTGGCTGCTCATGAAATTGTCGCGCTCGGTGTCGTGCTCGATCTTCTCCACGCTCTGCTTGGTGTGGTGGGCCAGGATGTGATTCAGGCGGCGCTTCATCTCCAGGATCTCCCGGGCGTGGATGTCGATGTCCGTCGCCTGGCCCTGGAAGCCCGCGCTGGGCTGGTGGACCATGATGCGGGAATGGGGCAGCGCGAAACGCTTGCCGGCCGCGCCGCCCGCCAGCAGGAGCGCGCCCATGCTGGCCGCCTGGCCCACGCAGATGGTGCTCACGTCGCATTTCACGAACTGCATCGTGTCGTACACGGAGAGCCCCGCCGTCACCACGCCGCCCGGCGAGTTGATGTAGAGGTGGATGTCCTTGTCCGGATTCTCCGACTCCAGGAACAGGAGCTGGGCGACGATGAGGTTCGCCATGCCGTCCTCGACCGGCCCCACGGCGAACACCACGCGCTCTTTCAGCAGGCGCGAGAATATGTCGTAGGCGCGCTCGCCCCGGGCGGTCTGCTCGACCACCATCGGCACCAGGTTCATTGCAGTTTCGTTCATTCTTTCTTGCCTCGGCGATTCAATTCGTGTGTGCGCGCCAATCAGATTCCTTGCGTTTCGGAATCGGGCCTGAAGGCCCTCCTACATGCTTTGGTTGACGTTTTCCTGTGGTCCGGGTCGGGGCTGAAGCCCCTCCTACGGGGTCTGCATGTAGTCCTTGAAGGGCACCTTTTTCTCGTCCGACTGGCCGTTGTCTATCAGCCAGTCGACGGCTTGTTCCTCGAGCACCACCGGGCCCAGCCGGGAGATGAAGTCCTGATTGCCCAGGTAGGCGGAGATCAGCTGTTCGGACTGGTCGTAGCCGGCGAACATCTCCTCCACCTTGGCGCGCAGCCGGTCGGTGTCGAGCTGGATGTCCTTGTCGTTGATGAGCTGCTGCACCAGCAGCCCCAGACGCACCCGGCGCTCCGCCGTCTCGCGGAAGTTGGCGAGCTCCGGCGCCTGCTCCGGGTCCTCAATGCCCATGCGCTGCATGGCGTCTCTCTGCAGGGTCTGCGACTCCTGCTGCACCAGGGCCTCCGGGACGTCCAGCGGGTTATGGCTGAGGAGCCCTTCCATGGCCTGCTCCTTCATGTCCGCCTTGATGCGGCCCTCGAGTTCCTGGCGCATGTTGTCCTCGACGTCGGCGCGCAGCTGCTCGACGCCACCTTCTTCGACGCCGTAGGCCTTCGCCAGTTCCTCGTCCAGCGGCGGCAGCACCTGGGCCTGCACCTCGTGGACCACGGCCTTGAACTCGGCCTTCTTGCCGGCCAGGTCCTCGGCGGGATAGTCCTTGGGATACTTGACCTTGAAGGTCTTCTCGTCGCCGGGGGACACGCCCGTGAGCGCCTTTTCGAAGTCCTCGATCATGCGGCCCTCGCCCAGGATCACCGGGATCTTCTCGCCCTTGCCGTTCTCGATGGGCTCGCCCTTGATGGAGCCCTCGAAATCGACAATCACCTTGTCACCCTCCGCGGCCGGCCGGTCGACGTTCTCCCATTCGGCCTTCTGCCGGCGGAGATTCTCCATCATCTCGTCCACGTCGGCCGCGCTGATCTCCACCACGGGGCGGGTGACCGAGATCTTGTCCAGGTCTTTCAGTTCCACCTCCGGGTAGACCTCGAAGGTGGCCGTGTAGACCAGACCCTCGTCGCCGGCCTTCTCCGGCTGGATCTGCGGGCCGCCGGCGGGCACGAGGCTCTCGCGCTGCAGGGCCTCGGAGTAGCTGGTCTGCATCATCTCCGAGAGCACTTCCTGGCGCACCTGGTCGCCGTAGCGCTGCCGGATGACCTTGGCAGGCACCTTACCCGGCCGGAACCCCTTGATCTTGGCGGTCCTGCCGACCCGGCGCAGCCGGTTCTCGATCTCTTTGTTGATGCGCTCAGCCGGCACCTCGACGCGCAGGCGTCGCTCCAGATTACCGGTGGCTTCCACTGAAACCTGCATGTTCTCGGACATCCGTACTTACTTTTTGAACCGTGAATAAAAAAAAGGCGGCTCGCTCGCTACAGAACCGGGACCGGCCCGGGACTCGCCCGGGTCGAGTGGTGCGAAAGGAGAGACTCGAACTCTCACGGGTTGCCCCACAGGAACCTAAATCCTGCGCGTCTACCAATTCCGCCACTTTCGCCCGGTCTCGGGAGCGCGCTCACCGAACAGGCAATTGTAACGCAAGCGAGGATACGCGTGTAGGAGGGCCTTCAGGCCCGATCCGGGCCCTGCCAGAGCTCCCTTCTTTCGTGGCCGCCCTGCGGGGGTATCCATCTTGCTCCCGACAAAAGGTCGCGGCGATGGATACCCCCGCATGACGGCCGCCTCGGAGTTGCCGAAAGGATCCGCCAGTCAGCTACGCCTGCTGACTGGTGCCAAACCTCTCGGCCATGGGCCCGTCAGCGGGTGGGTAAGGGTTGCGGGGTCGTCCTGGATGCAGCGCAGACTTCAATGGGCCTGTAGGAGGGGCTTCAGCCCCGATTAGCATTCGGCCACCTCAGGCGAATATCGGGGCTAAAGCCCCTCCCACGTGAGCGTCCCCCGCAGTCCACCCCACCCGATGGCGGGCCAACGCCCATAGAAGGGCCGGCCTGGCAGGACAAGGAGGATCGGGCCTGAAGGCCCTCCTGCCTTGCCGGGGAGGGACGGCCCGCCGGGGGTTTCGGGGCAGGGGTCCTGCCGAAGCAGGTGTCCCGGACCCCCGGCGGGCCGTCGTCGCACGGTTCAGGGGGCCGGGTTCTGACCGGCCTCCAGAATCAGGAAGGTGGGATTGCGGCCGTCGGCCGGCGTATCGATGATGACCTGGTCGTCTACGCGCTCGACCACGACCTGCCGGTCGCCGTCCGGGTCCGTCAGCGTCGTCTGGAAGATCTCGCCCTCCCGGAAGACGAGGTCCGCCATGTAGTAGACGGTGTCGCCGTCCGCCGCGAGATCGAAGTAGATCACGCCATAGTCGCTGTCGGCCAAGGCCTCGTCCCGCGGCCCGATCCTTGTCTGGGTCGTGCGATCCTCGCCGAGCACGTGCAGCCAGAGCTGGCCCAGACTGGTCGCGTCGTCGTGCAGTTGTGCCACGAAGGCGGTGCCATCGGCGGTGAAGCGGAGCCGATAGACACTGGCCGGTGCCGGAAAATTCCACTCGAAGACGAAGTCGCCGGGCGCGGCGAAGTTGTAACGGCGGATGCTCTCGCTGCGCCAGGCCAGCACGAACGTGCTGTCGGGGGCGATCCAGATGTAATCCGGGTTGATGAAGTCGTCCAGGCGCTGCGCGGCGGCGGGCTGCGCGGGGTCGGTGACGTCGACCAGGTAGAGGGGCCCGTTGCCCGCCCCGCTGAAGCGGTCGCGCACCGCAACCAGCTTCGTGCCGTCCGGGCTGAACCGCATACCGAGCGTGCGTTCCTCGTTGACGTCGTCGAGCTGGATCGGGACGGCATTGCCCGGGTCGCTGACGTCGACGAGATGCAGCACGCCGTTCTCGTCGGCCAGGTTCGCGACATAGGCGACCAGACTGCCGTCCGGACTGACCGCGCTGCGCGAATCGAACTGCTCGATCCGCTCGCCGGCGTCGTGGTCCAGTGGCGCATTCAACCGGGTTGCCGTCGTGGGATCGTCCAGGTCCACCAAGTAGAGATCGCCGTCCTCCAGGTTGTTGTCGGTGGTGTAGTCGGCCTGGTAGACGACGGCGTCTCCGCCGGCCACGAACTCGAAATGGGCCTGATTGCCGCTGTAGAGCGGGTCGGAGAGCGGCTCGGCGAGGCGCACGGAGTTGCCCGGGTCGTCGGTGTCGACGAACCAGATCTGGCGGCCGAAGTTCTCGCCGCCGACCCGGTAGACGACACGGGTGGGGTCGTTCGGGCTCACGCGGAAATAGCTCACCTCCCCGCTCGCCGTCTCGGCACCGTTCAGCTTCGTCGCCGCACCGGGACTGGCGAGATCCACCATGTAGAGCTCATAGGTGCCCGGCGTGTCATGGTCGGCCAGGTAGATGATCCGACCGGGGACCACCTCGCGATAGTAGGGCAGCTCCCGGGCGCGGGTGAACCTGGCCGGGTTGAAGCGCACGCCGTCGGGGGTGAACTCATCCGCGAACTCGTCAGACAGCTCCAGATACGGGCTCGCCCCCTGGGGCACGGTGTAGAGCCGCGCGCCGGGACGGCCTGTGCTGCCCCGATCGCGGGACAGGAAGGCAAGCTTGCCGTTGGCTCCGGAGAGAGACGGCGAGCGCAGCTCCGTGGTGGCCAGATACCAGCCCGGCACCTTGCCGTCGGCCCGGAAACGGACCTCGAATTCGCCCTCGGCGGGCAGGGTCAGCTCGATCTCGCCGGCGATCGTGCTCTCGAACGGCGCGCTGGCGAGTTCGGTATCGCCGGACCAGACGGAAACCGTGGCGCCCAGGTTGCCGGTAAGCCCGGGGCCGGACGTGCCGTCCGTCGCCGGGTAGGCGGTCAGGCGGAAGATCTCGCCGGCGATGCCGTCGAAGCGATAGGTGTGGATCTCGCCCACGGCGGTCATCTCGCCGCGCAGCCGCTCGCCGGGCAGGAAGCGGTCGTCGTTCAGGTGCGCGGGTTCCAGGATCACGTCGACCGGGAGCACGGCGCCTACGGCGGCATTGACCGGGTCGGGGTCGGTTGTGGCCGCAATGCCCCCGTCTGCATCCACCGAGCAATCGAGATCGGTGCCGCTCGGCACCGGCAGGCGAGGCAGCGTAGCGCCGCGGCTCAGGCCGAACATACCGGAATAGCGAGGGCCGCCATCGCCGCCTCCCTCGCAGACCAGGTTGGAGGCCGGCACGGGCACCTCGGACGTACAGGTGACGCCCAGACCGGAGCAGTCGATGGTGACGTCAATCTCGCCGCTGACGCGGAAATCGTCGCAGTTCCACCAGCTGAAGTGGGACACCTCACCGCGCAGCGCGAAGCCGGTGGGCGAGGACGCGGAGGCGACAACCGTGCCCTGGCCCTCCTCCAGCCACCGACTCGCGGCCTCGTCGAGGGACCAGAGCGGGATGGCAGCGCCTTCCGTCAGTGGCGCGCCACTGGAGTCATTCGGCACGTAGATGGGGATCTCGATGGTAGCCGTCTGGCCGGCGCCGAGACTCAGCACCTCGCCGTTCTGCTCGAAGCGGAAGTCCACCGTGCCGTAGCTCAGCATGAAGCCGGCATCGCCGGCGGCGTTCTCGGCCTCGAAGCCGCCCGGGAAGGCGGCAAAGGCGCGGTCGTCGGCGACGTCCAGCGGGGTGATGTAGACGTCCACGGCGCCGGTGACGGGCTGGCCCGCGGCGTCGACGAGCGCGCCGGCGGGCAATGTCACGGAGGCACCGTCCGCGCCCGCGGCGCTGCCGCCGCTCTCGGCGGCGGCGATCTGCAGCGGATCGGCCTCGGCGATCAGGGCGACCTTGAAGACGCCGGGCCGCGCCTGGGCGGGCAGGTTCAGCGGCAGAGTCTGCGGCAGGTAGCCCGGCGCGGTGACGCGGACCAGCTGCCGGCTCTCCTCCGGGACAGGCAGCGTGGCGCGGCCGTCGGTGCCCGTGGTCGCCGTCTCGCCGCTGGACTCCACCGTGAGAGTGGCACCTTCGATCAGCCGTGCCTCCGCGCTGAGCACCAGGATGCTGACCTCAGTGGAGACGACGGGCGGCGCGGCGCGCGTGATGGTCACGGTATAGGACTCCGTGGTCGTGCCGTCTTCGGCCGTCACGGTGACAGTGAGCGTGTTCTCGCCCACCTCCAGCGCGATCGGGTCGCTGGCCGTGCCCGACGCGACGGCGGTGCCGTCGATCTGCAGCGCAGCCGCCTCGTCGTTCGCGGTGGCCGTCACCGTCGTGCTATCGACGTCGCTGGCGACGTCCGCGGTGTAGGCCGTCGTCTCCGGGTCGAACGTCTCGTTCAGCGCCGCCGCCGAGAGTTCCAGCGCGGAGAGCGTGGCATCGCTGGACGGCTCCCGGGTGACGGCGATCGCGTAGGTCTTCGTGGTGCCGTCCTCGGCGGTCACGACGATATCGATTTGGGTCGTGCCGACCGCGAGGGCCACCGGCGCGGAGGCTGCGCCGGAGGCGCTCGCCGCACCGCCCACGGTGAGCGTGGCGGCATCGTCGCTGGCGGTCGCCGTCACCGTGATTTCGGTGACGTCGTTGCCGACGGTGACCGCGTAGTCGGTAACATCCGGTGAAAACGCAGGGTCCAGCGTCCCGTCCGAAACGCTCAGGGCCGAGAGATCGGCGTCGCTGCTGGCGGCGGGTGGTGGCGGCGGCGGAACGTCGCTGCCGTCGTCGTCATCGCCGAGGCAGCCGGTCAGTCCGACGCTCAGCAGCAACATGAGTAAGAGGAAGATGAATGCCTTGAAGGCAGGCCGTGCGTTCATGATGTAGTCCCCCTGCTGGACATAATCCTGTCGGCGTATGGTCGATCGACCATGCGCAATGCCATTGCAACAACTCGACGCCGCCGTGACTTCCGTGCACACCCCCGGTTTTTGCCATCCGGTACCTAATTTTCGGATACTGGGTACTCATATTCCGGAGAAACGCGACTGTTCGGCCTTGACGAGCCCGGGCGGAGGAGGATTGTTTGCTCGTAGAAAGAGAACAGCCGCTGTCGACACTCGAAGCGCTCAGAGAGCGCGCAGACGGCGGCCAGGGCGCCATCGCACTGGTGGGCGGCGAGGCGGGCATCGGCAAGACCACGCTCACGGAGGAGCTGCGCCGGCGGCTCGAGCCGGACAGCAACGTGGTCTGGGGCGGCTGCGATTCCCTGTTCACACCCCGCCCGCTGGGGCCGGTGCACGACATGGCGCTCGGGCTCGGTTCCCGGATACGCGAGCTGCTCGACGAGGGCGCGCCACCAATACAGCTGTTCCAGGCCGTGGTCGCAGAGCTGGAGCGCAACCCCTCCACCAGCGTGCTCATCATGGAAGACGTCCATTGGGCCGACCACGCCACGCTGGATTTCCTGAAGTTCCTCGGCCGCCGCGTGGCGATGATGCGCACCCTGCTGGTGGTCACGTATCGCAACGACGAGATCGACCACGACCACCCGCTCACCCAGGTGCTGGGCGAGCTGCCGCCCTCGTTCACCTGGCGGATCGACCTGCAGCCGCTGACACCGACGGGCGTCGGGAAGCTGTGCGCGGACTCCGGCTACCACGCCGACGAACTCTACGAGATCACCGAGGGCAATCCGTTCTTCGTCTCCGAGCTGCTCGCTTACGGCAGCCCCGGCGAACGGGCCATTCCCGCCTCGGTGCGCGACGCCGTCAACGCGCGACTGAATCGACTGGCGCCGGCGGAGCGGGAGTTCCTGGAGACCATCAGCGTCATCCCCGGCGGCATCCCGGCGGCGCTGCTCGAGCCGCTGTTCGGGGAAGCCGGCGAGACCCTCGCCATGGCCGCCGTCGGCCGCAATCTGCTGGTGCACGGGGAAGCCGGCGGTCTGCACTTCCGCCACGAGCTGGCCCGGCTCGCCACGCTCGAGCGGCTGTCCGCCAGCCGGCAGAAAGCGGCGCACGGGCGCATCCTGGCCGCCTACCTGGAATTCCCGGTGCCGCCGAGCCTCGATCAGCTGGTTTTCCACGCCGCGGGCGCGCTGGATGCGCTGAAGGTGCTCGAGTTCGCGCCGCGGGCGGCGGAGGTGGCGGCGCAGGTAGGCGGACACCGGGAAGCCGCCGCGCATCTCGCCACCGCGCTGCGCTTCGTGGACGAGGCCACGCCGCAGCTGGCCGCCACCCTGTACGAGGGCTGGGCCTACGAGGCGGGGCTGGCGCTCGGCATCGACGACGACGTGATCGAGGCGCGCCGCTATGCCATCACCCTGTGGCGGGCCCTGGACCGCATGGACAAGGTGGGCGAAAACCTGCGCTGGCTGTCGCGCATGCACTGGTACCGGGGCGAGGCCGGCCAGGCCGACCGCTTCGCCGACGAGGCCATCCGGGTGCTGGAAAGCGCGCCGCCGTCCGCCGAGCGGGCCATGGCCTACAGCTTGCGCTCCCAGCTGCACATGCTGAACGACCGCATGGACGAGGCCGTGCGCTGGGGCGAACGTGCCATCGAGCTGGCGGACGAGCTGGATGCGGTGGAGGTGAAGGTGCACGCGCTGAACAACGTGGGCACCGCCCGGGCGTTCCGCGGCAACCAGGAAGGGATAGACCAGCTGGAGGAGAGCCTGGCGCTGGCCACCCGCCACGGCCTGCACGAGCACGCCGCGCGGGTTTACACCAACCTGGCCGAGTACGGCGTCGACTTCCGGGACTTCACCCTGGCCGAGCGGATCATCTCCGAGGGCATCTCTTTCGACACCCAGCACGACCTCGACGCCTGGACCCACTACCTGGTCGGACGCCAGGCGCAACTGCGCCTCGAGCAGGGGCGGCTCCGGGACGCGGAGACCATCGCCGAGGGCGTGCAGCATCTGGATCGCCTCACGCTGCTGATGCGCCTGCCCGCACTGATCGTGCTTGCCCGAGCCCGCCTGCGCCTGGGCGAACCGGACGCCGACGAACTGCTGGACCGGGCGATGCAGGACGCGATTGCCACCGACGAACTCCAGTACATGATTCCGGTGCGCCTCGGTTTCGTGGAGGCCGCCTGGCTGCGCGACGATCCGGAGGCGGCAATACCCCACCTGGAAGCGCTGTGGTCGATGGGCGCGGAGCGCATGAACCAGTGGAGCGCAGGCGACGCAGCCGCTTGGGCGCGCCGCCTGGGCATCGAGGGCATGGAGGCGCCGGAGGCATTCACCGCCGACTCGCCGGCACCCTACGCCGCCGAGATCGCGGGCGACCCGGCCCGCGCGGCGAAACTCTGGCTGGGCCTCGGCGCGCCCTACTCCGCCGGCCTGGCCTGGCTGCAGGTGGAGGGCGAGAACGCGGGCGAGGCTCTCGCCAGCGCCGCAAAGCTATTCCGCCGCATCGAGGCGAATGCCGCCCTGGCCAAGACCAACCGGGTGGCGAAGGCCCTGGGCGTCGCCAACCGGCTGCCGCGCACCCGGCGCGGTCCCTACAAGGCCGCGCGCAACCATCCGCTGGGACTGACCCGCCGGGAACAGGACATCCTGGCGCTGATGGTACAGGGAGCGAGCAATACGGAGATCTCGGACCAGCTGTCGCGCTCGAAGCGCACCATCGAGCACCACGTCTCGTCGATCCTGACCAAGCTGAACGTGGAGAACCGAATGGAGGCGACGCTGCGCATCCACAACGAACCCTGGCTGATGCCAAAACCGTAGGAGGGCCTTCAGGCCCGATCCGGCTTTCTGTCGGCGTTGGCCCGCCATCGGGTGGGCAAGGGTCGCGGGGACGCTCAGTCGGACGTCCTGTCCTCCTTCGCTTCGGCCGGGCCTCCTTCCCGCCGTCATGGCTCCAGTCGGCCCGGACGACCCCGCAACCCTTGCCCACCCGCTGACGGGCCCGTAGCGGAAAGGCTTGGCACGAGTCAGTAAGCGCCCCTGACAGGCAGCGCCTTCACGCCACCGCGAGCACGGCCGTCATGCGGGGGTATCCATCGCCGCGACCTTTTTTCGGGAGCAAGATGGATACCCCCGCAGGGCGGCCACGATAAGAAGGGGGGGGATTCGGGAGGATGGTGGGCCGTGTAGGAATCGAACCTACAACCAATGGATTAAGAGTCCACTGCTCTGCCAATTGAGCTAACGGCCCTTCCGATTAGAGCGCTTGAAAGAACTGGGGTGGACGATGGGACTCGAACCCACGACGACCGGGATCACAACCCGGGGCTCTACCAACTGAGCTACGCCCACCATTGTTCCAGCCGGGTATTATAACCCGTAATTTCCGACTTGGCGCGCCTGGCAGGACTCGAACCTGCAACCCTCGGCTTAGAAGGCCGATGCTCTATCCATTGAGCTACAGGCGCACACTGCCGATTTTTGGTCGGGGCAGACGGATTCGAACCGCCGACCCTCTGCTCCCAAAGCAGATGCGCTACCAGACTGCGCCATGCCCCGCCGCGAACACCCCGGCACGCCGGGGGGCGGGAATAATACGTGGCGCTGCGGAGATGCGTCAATTTCGCGGTAAACTGCGCGCCATGACGGCGAAGATCATCGACGGCAAGGGAATCGCGGAGGAGATCCGCGAAGAGGTCCGCCAGCGGGTCGAGAAGCGCATGGCCGGGGGCAAGCCCCAGCCGTCGCTGGCCATGATCCTGGTGGGCCACGATGCCGCCTCCCAGATCTACGTGCGCAACAAGCGCAAGGCCTGCGACGCCGCCGGCATGCGCTCGCTGGACTTCGATCTGCCCTCCACCACCACCGAGGCCGCCCTGCTGGAGCTGATCGACGAGCTGAATGCCGACGAGAGCGTGCACGGCATCCTGGTGCAGCTACCGCTGCCCCACCAGATCGACGCGGTGAAGGTGATCGAGCGCATCGACCCGGCCAAGGACGTGGACGGCTTCCATCCCTACACCGTCGGCCGGCTCGCCCAGCGCATCCCGACGCTGCGCCCCTGCACGCCGTTCGGCATCGTGACGCTGCTGGGGCGCATCGGCGTGGATCCGAAGGGCAAGCACGTGGTGATCGTGGGCGCCTCGAACCACGTGGGCCGGCCGCTCGCGCTCGAGTTCCTGCTGATGGGCTCCACCACCACGGTCTGTCACCGCTTCACCCGCAATCTGCGCGAGCACGTGGAGCGCGCCGAGATCCTGGTGGTCGCCGTCGGCAAGCCCGGGCTGATCCCGGGCGAGTGGGTTCCCGAGGGCTCGATCGTGATCGACGTGGGCATCAACCGCCAGCAGGACGGCAGGCTGGTGGGCGACGTCCAGTTCGCCGCCGCAAAGGAACGCGCCGCCTGGATCACGCCCGTGCCCGGCGGCGTCGGCCCGATGACCGTGGCCATGCTGATCTACAACACGCTGGCGGCCGCCGAGGCCGCCGACGAGTGACCGCGGCCCGACGCGGCCGTCCCGAACTGCCTTCTAACGGAGAACGAGGAATCCGATGAGTGTTACGAGTGCAATGAGAGCGATGAGAGCGGCCGTGGCGGCAATGGCCGCCGGCATCGTGCTGGCCGGCGGTGCGGCCTGCGCCGCCGACGCGCCCTCCTTTCCGCAGGTGGAGGTGCGCACCACCGAGGGCACCTTCGTGCTGGAGCTGAACGGCAGGCGCGCGCCGCTGACAGTCGCCCACTTCCTGTCGCTGGTGGAGTCCGACTTCTACGACGGCCTCGTCTTCCACCGCATCGTGCCGGATTTCGTGATCCAGGGCGGCGGCTTCACGCCGAAGTACGTGCTGAAGGAACCCGACGACAGCATCCCGAACGAGTCCGGCAACGGCCTCAGCAACGAGCGGGGCACCATTGCGATGGCGCGCACCAGCGATCCCCACTCGGCCAACACCCAGTTCTTCGTCAACCTGGTGGACAACGGCCCGAAGCTGGACCCGCAGCCGGAGCGCTGGGGCTATGCCGTGTTCGGCCAGGTGATCCACGGCATGGACGTGGTGGATGCCATCGCCACGCTGCCCACCGGCGCCGGCGGCCCGTTCCCGGCCGACGTACCGAACATGCCCGTGATCATCGAAGACATGATCTACCACCCCTCCGGCTACACGCCGCCGGAATAGCCGCGCACGCGATCCGATGACGAAGCTGTTCATCTCCGACCTGCACCTGCAGGCCGCCCGGCCCGACATCACCGAGCGCTTCTTCCGCTTCCTGGAGACCGAGGCGGCAGAGGCGGAGGCGCTGTACATCCTGGGCGACCTGTTCGAGGCCTGGATCGGCGACGACGATCCCGACGAGCACAACCGTGAGGTGCAGGCGGCCCTGCGCCGGCTCACCGACGCCGGCGTCGCCGGCTACTTCATGCACGGCAACCGGGACTTCCTGATCGGCGAGGCGTTCGCCGAACGTACGGGTTTCACGCTGCTGGAAGACCCGGCGGTCCACGACCTCTACGGCACTCCGGTGCTACTCAGCCACGGCGATGCGTATTGCACGGACGACCTGGAGTACCAGGCCTTCCGCCGCCAGTCCCGCGATCCGGCATGGCAGCAGCAGGTGCTGTCGATGTCGGTGGAACAACGACAGGCGCTGGCCGGCCAGGCCCGGGAAGAGAGCCGCGCGGCCATGGTGGACAAGGCCGAGGACATCATGGACGTGAACGCCGACGCCGTCGCCGCCGCCCTGCGCGAGGCCGGCGTAACCACGCTGGTGCACGGCCACACCCACCGCCCTGCAGTGCACGAACTGGACCTGGACGGCACCGCCGCCACCCGCATCGTCCTCGGCGACTGGTACGAGCAGGGCACCGTGCTGCACTGGACCCCGGAAGGCCCCGACTACCGCTGGAAAGTCTTGTAGGAGGGCCTTCAGGCCCGACCTGATGTGGGAGGGCCTTCAGGCCCGACTCCTTTCTTTCCTGGCCGCCCTGCGGGGGTATCCATCTTGCTCCCGACAAAAGGTCGCAGCGATGGATACCCCCGCATGACGGCCGTGCTCGCGGTAGCTTGAAGGCGCTGCCAGTCAGCAGCGCTTACTGACTGGCGCCACACTTCACGGCTACGGGCCCGTCAGCGGCTGGGGCGGACTGCGGGGGTCGTCCGGACCGACTGGAGCCAGGACGGCGGGAAGGAGGTCTGGCCGAAGCGAGCGAGGACAGGACGTCCGAGTGAGCGTCCACCGCAGTCCGCCCCAGCCGATGGCGGGCCGATGCGGATAGAAAGCGGCCTCGGGGCTGGCAGGATCGGGCCTGAAGGCCCTCCTACATGGGTGGGCCGCTGTGGAAGCGGAGTTCGGTGTCCGGGGATGTCGCCAGCTCGTTCTCCACGGCGCGGAGGTCGGCCAGGCGCGCGTCGGCGGCGTCGGCTTCCTCCGCCGTCCCGGCCAGGGCCAGGTAGTTCTCGAAGTGGCGTGCCTCGGAGGCCAGCAGGCCGGCGTACAGGGCCGCCATGCGCCCTTCCAGCCGCGGTGCCAGCAGTGCGAAGCGCTCGCAGGAGCGGGCCTCGATGAGGGCGCCGATCAGCAGGAGGTCGGTGAGCCGGCCGGGATCGCGGCGGCGGGCCGCGTCGCGCAGGCCGGCCGCGTAGCGCGAGGCGCTGAGGGGACGGGGGGCGACACCCATGGTCTTCATCAGCCGCTGCACCTGCTCGTAGTGGCGCAGTTCTTCCCGCGCCAGCCGGGACATCTGCCAGCCGATATCCGTGCGCTCGGGGTAGCGGTAGATGAGGTTCATGGCAGTGGAGGCCGCCTTCAGCTCGCAGTTGGCGTGATCCATCAGGATCAGGCCCGGTTCCGCGGCCGCGGCATCCACCCAGGCCGCCGGCGTGGCGGCGCCCAGGAATCCGCGTATCGGTTGCGGGACGGCCACGGGCTCGTTCGCGGGCGCGGTGTCCCGCACGTTATCCAATCCGCCCGGCTTCACGGCTGCCACGCCAGCACCTCGTCGGCGCACTGGAAACGGTCCGCGGGGTCTTTCGCCAGCAGGCCGTCCACCAGGGGCTGCAGGGCCGCGAGTTCCGCCGGCAGCCGCGGGATGTCCGCGTGGCCGTGCTTGTAGATGATGCCCATGGCGGAGTCCGCGGTGTACGGTTTCTCGCCGGTCAGCATCTCGTACAGGATGACGCCGAGGCTGTAGAGGTCGGAGCGCTCGTCGGTGTCGCGGCCGTGGCCCTGCTCCGGGCTCATGTAATAAGGCGTGCCGAAGATCTCGCCGGTGCCGGTGATCTCCGCCCGCAGCCGCAGCCGCTTGGCCAGCCCGAAGTCGATGAGCGCGATGCTGCCATCCTCGCGCAGCATGATGTTGCCCGGCTTCAGGTCCCGGTGGAGGATGCCGACGGCATGGATGGACTTCAGCGCGCCCGCGATCTGGCGCGCGACGTCCAGTGCCTCGTCGGCATCCATGCCCGCGCGGATGCGCGTGCGCAGGTCGCCGGCGGGGAAATATTCCATGGCGATGTAGGCGTGATCGTCGCCGATGCCGAGGTCGTGGATGCGCACGATGTTGGGGTTGTCCAGTTCGGCGATGACCTCGGCCTCCTGCAGGAAGCGGGTCAGCGCGTCCTCGTCCTCGTCGGTGGCGTCCGGCACCTCGCGCAGGATCTTCAGCACCACCTCCCGGCCGCTGGCCTCGTGTTCCGTCAGGTACACGGCCGAACCGTCGCCCGAGGCGATCTTGCGCCGCAGCCGGTAGCCCCGCGCGCTGCCGCCCTTGCTGCCCTTGCCGTCCTTGCCGTCCTGGCCACCCTCGCCGAAGAACAGGCTGTCGGTGGAGGCGAGGCTGCGGCGCGAGCCGAGCGCCCGGCGCAGCGCGGCGATGAGGGCCGCATGGCCGATGTCCGATTTGTGGAAGAAGCTCTGGGCGCCGTACTGCAGGGCCCGGGCGCCGTCGGCCGGATCCCGGCTGGAGGTGAAGAAAATCGCCGGCGGGAACGCGGGGCGCGCGCAATAGCGGCGCAGCGCCTGCAGCCCGTCCATGCTGCCGAGTCGATGGCCGATCAGGACGACGTCGTGGTCGGCGCCGCCGAAGGTGTCGGCGAGCGCGCCGGAGACGTGGGGGTCGTACTCGGTGATCACCGCGTCGTGCCAGACGGTGGTGATGTGATGCATCAGCAGCGTCCGGAATTCCGGATGAGCGTCGATGATCATGAATCTGTGGCTCATCCCGGAGCTCTCCCGCCGCGGCGGCCAGGTCTATGGTCTATTGACGATAAAAGCCGCGAGACCCTAGACCGCCCTCATGGCCGCGTCGCTCTCTTCCGTGCCCTCGTCGGCCGCCTGCCCGGCGGCGCCGTCGCCGCCGTCGCTGCCCAGCCCCAGGAACAGCTGCTTGGCCTCGTCCGAGCGGGCGGTCTCGAGCTGGCGCAGGTAATCCTCGGTGACGTCGCCGGTGACGTACCGGCCGGAGAAGCAGGAGGTGTCGAACTCGTTGATCTCGGCGTCGTCGTGCTGCACCGCCCGCACCAGATCGTCCAGGTCCTGATAGATCAGCCAGTCGGCGCCGATCAGCTTCTCCACCTCGCTCTCGGAGCGGCCGTGGGCAACCAGCTCGCTGGCCGCCGGCATGTCGATGCCGTAGACGTTGGGGTAGCGCACCGGCGGTGCCGCCGAGGCGAAATAGACCTTGCGCGCGCCGGCCTCGCGCGCCATGCGGATGATCTGCTGGGAGGTGGTGCCGCGCACGATGGAATCGTCCACCAGCAGCACGTTCTTGCCGCGGAACTCCAGGTCGATGGCGTTCAGCTTGCGCCGCACGGAGCGCTCGCGCATGGCCTGGCCCGGCATGATGAAGGTCCGGCCGATGTAGCGGTTCTTGATGAAGCCTTCCCGGTACTTGACGCCCAGGCGGTGGGCCACCTGCACCGCCGCCGTGCGGCTCGTGTCCGGGATGGGAATCACCACGTCGATGTCGTGGTCCGGCCGGGCGGCGAGGATCTGGTCGGCCAGGGTCTCGCCCATGCGCAGCCGGGTCTTGTACACGCTCAGCCGGTCGATGATGGTATCCGGCCGGGCGAAATAGACGAACTCGAAGATGCAGGGTGCGTAGGCGCGCTGCTCGGCGCAGGCGCGCATGTGCAGCTGGCCCGCGGTGTCCACGAATATCGCCTCGCCGGGCAGGATGTCGCGCACCAGGCGGAAGCCGAGCGCATCCAGCGCCACGCTCTCCGAGGCCACCATGTACTCGGTGCCGGCCGGCGTCCGGCGGCTGCCCAGCACCAGCGGGCGGATGCCGTAGGGGTCGCGGAAAGCGAGCATGCCCTGGCCGATGATGAGCGCGGTCACCGCATAGCCGCCGCGGCAGCGCTCGTGCACGGCGGCCACCGAGTCGAAGACGACGTCCGGCGTGAGTTCGCCGTCGGCCCGCTGCTGCAACTCGTGGGCGAATACGTTCAGCAGCACCTCGGAGTCCGAGCCCGTGTTCAGGTGCCGCCGGTCCTCGCGACGCAGCAGGTCCGAGAGCTCCGCGGCGTTGGTCAGGTTGCCGTTGTGCCCCAGGCAGATGCCGTAGGGGGAGTTCACGTAGAACGGCTGGGCCTCGGACGAACTGGAGCAGCCGGCCGTGGGATAGCGCACGTGGCCGATGCCGATGTTGCCTTTCAGGCGCAGCATGTGGCGCTGGTGGAAGACGTCCCGGACCAGGCCGTTGCTCTTGCGCGAATGCAGGCGCTGGCCGTCCCACGTCACGATGCCGGCGGCGTCCTGGCCCCGGTGCTGCAGCACGGTCAGGGCATCATAGATGGCCTGGTTGACCGGGCTGGTGCCAGCGATGCCGACTACGCCGCACATGCAATCCTCCCGTGGGACTCGGAGGCGGGTCGCATCGCTATAGGATCATCGGGCCCCTCCAGGGTATCGCCGTCCGCGCCGCCCATGTCGTCGATGCCGTCTATCGCCTCCAGGGCCCGCGGCGCCAGCACGCGGATGCCGTTGCCGATGCGCTCGGCGTACGGCATCAGGCGGGACTCCTGCCACCACTGATCCTGGGAGAAGCCGAGATAGCCGCCGGCCAGTGCCAGCACGCCCGCGAGCAGTGCGCCGCGGCCGAAGCCGAAGCCGAGGCCGAGGAAACGGTCCGTGCCGCTCAGTCCGCTCGCCTCCACCACCATGGAGATCAGCCAGCCCACGAGGCCGCCGATGAGCAGCACCGCCACGAAGATCAGGCCGCGCCCGATCCACGCCTGCAGCCCCTCGGAGCCGATCCAGTCGCCGGCCACCGTTTCCACCACGCCCGCACCCAGCGGCGCGAGCTGGAACGCTAGCCAGATGGCGACGACGAGAGAGACGACGGAGACGGCCTCCTTGAAGAACCCGCGCCAGGCCCCGACGATCATGGAGATCAGGACCAGCACGGCGATGGCGATATCTGCGACCGGGACCATGGGGTGTGTGTTCGCTCAGTATCGTCGGTACGGGACGGGACGGCGCTGCGTCGGACGGCCGTCAGTTTATCAGACTAGCGGGCGTGCTCACGGATGGGTGACGACCTGCCCCTTCTGCCCTGCCTTCGCGAGGGCCGCGGCGACTTTCTCAGCCTCGTCGCGGCTGCCCTGGGGCCCGACACGCACCCGATGCAGCGTGCGCCCGCCACTCTGCACGCGGCTGAGAAAGGCCGGGAAGCCCTGGTCGCGCAGATCCGCTGCCAATCCTTCCGCGTTTTCCTCGTTGGAGAAGCTGCCGAGCTGCACCGCCCATAACGATTCCGCCGCGGCGGGCGATGGCTGCTGCGCCGGCGCGGCCGCGGACTCGGGCTCCGGCTCCGGCTTCGGTTCGGGCTCGGGCTCGGGTTCGGGCTGACGGGCCGCCTGCGCCTCTCCGCTGCCGCTCGCCGGCGCCGGCAGCCTCCGGGTGGCGGGCGGCGGGTCCGTGATCTTCTCGCCGGCCTCGTCGCCGCGCACGGTCTCCGACCGGGGGTCGAGCACGATGCGGCGGGTGCGGGTCGGCTGGCCCTCCTCCTGTCCCGGCAGGTCCACGCTCTGGCGGACCGTGCCGGTCTGTTCTTCCGGGCCGTCCAGGAACACCGGGATGACGAGCCAGGCGACGGCGACGAGCACGATGGCCCCGGTCAGACGTTCTTTGGTCGATCGATCCATGGCGACAGGCAGCTATACCCCGTTTCGCGATTCCAATTCCAATTCCATCAGATCAGTGCCGATTTTCCGGCACGGATTGCCGGGACCGGACGCCCGGCGGTGGCGGTCGCTGTTCCCGCTCCGGCGGCGAGTATAGCCGAAGCGCCTCGAGAGCCGGACCGACGACGTAGAACGAGCCCGCCGCCACGACCCGGTCCGCCGGGCCGGCGCGCGCCCGCGCCGTCGCCACCGCCGAGGCCACCGAGGGCTCGATGCGGCAGGGCCGGCCGGTGGCGTTCGCGATGGCGGCCGCCAGCGTGGTCACCGGCGTGCCGCGAGGAGAGTCCAGCGGCACCGCCAGCCACTCGTCGACGACGCCGGCCAGGGCCGTGGCGAACTCCGCCGCGTCCTTGTCCGCCAGCAATCCGACCAGCGCGAAGGTGGTGCCGACCGCCGGCTCTGCGGCCAGACGGTCGGCGAGGGCCCGCGCAGCAGCGCCGTTGTGGGCCACGTCGAGCCACCACTCCGCGCCGGCCCGCAGCCGCTGCTGGCGCCCTGCGGGTCCCGGCATCGCGAGGGCGCGCGCGACGGCGTCCGGCTGCAGCCAGGCATCCAGGCCGAGCGCCTCCAGCAGCGCGAACACCGCTGCGGCATTCTCGATCTGCTCGGGTCCGCCGAAGACCGGCCGCGGCAGCTCGGCCAGCGTGGTGCGGCGCCCTTCCCAGTCCCAGCGGTCCGGCGGGGCCTGATCGGGCAAGCCCTCATTAAGGATCACGGCGCGGAAATCCCGGCCCGCCAGTCGCAGGTCGGCACCGATCGCCGCGGCATGCTCCGCCACGGAGGCGGGCGGCTGCCGGCCGCCGAAGACGGCGGGACGGCCGTGGCGCATGATGCCCGCCTTCTCCCGGCCTATCGACTCGACGTCGCTGCCCAGCCACTCCTCGTGGTCCAGGGAGACGCTGGTGATGATCACGCCGTCGGCGTCCACGGCGTTGGTGGCATCCAGCCGCCCGCCGAGGCCCACCTCCAGCAGCACGCAGTCCGTGCCCGCCGCCTCGAAGGCGGCCAGTGCGGCCAGCGTGCCGTATTCGAAATAGGTCAGCGGCACCTCGCCCCGGGCCGCCTCCACCTGGCGGAAGGCCGCGATGATCTCGGCGTCGTCAGCCTCGCGGCCGTCCAGCCGGATGCGCTCGTTGTAGCGCACGAGGTGAGGCGATGTATAGACGCCCGGCCGGCGGCCGGCCTGCCGGGCGAGGTGTTCCAGCAAGGCCACGGCCGAACCCTTGCCGTTGGTGCCGCCGACGGTGATCACCAGAGGCGGGCGCGAAAGCCCCATGTCGGCGAGCACCCGGGCCACACGCTCCAGGCCGAGCTCGATCTCGGCGGCGCTGAGCCCGGACTGCCAGTCCAGCCATTCTTCGAGGGTAGCGAAATCCCTGCGGTTCACGAGGGGTGCCTCCACGCGGGCGGGGACCCGGCTCAGGCCGGCAGGGGCGAGGGGCGGCGCTCCAGCATGGCGATGACGTCGGCGATGGTGTCGCGCATCTGCCGCCGGTCGACGATCATGTCCAGCGCGCCGTGATCGAGCAGGAACTCGCTGCGCTGGAAGCCTTCCGGCAGCGTCTGGCGCACGGTCTGCTCGATGACCCGCGGGCCGGCGAATCCGATCAGCGCCCGCGGCTCCGCGATATTCACGTCGCCGAGCATCGCCAGGCTGG
>Ga0209931_1000628_pt1 | contig 21054 bp, 16 predicted proteins | sample SalPonR1_B_D1_MG_FD_185697 | JGI IMG/M metagenome (GOLD analysis project Ga0209931, IMG submission 185697) | Salt pond soil microbial communities from South San Francisco under conditions of wetland restoration - Salt Pond MetaG R1_B_D1_MG... ...
GTTACTACACCCAAAAGGACAATCAATAACCACAAAATAACCTGCATGCTTTTATTATTCTTTTTTTGTGGCGGCACGGTTGGCTGCTGTTCTTTTTTTTGTTCATCATTTCCCTGCGTAGGATTGTTTTTTTGCTCTTCCATTTTTATTTTAGGTTTGTTGGGTTTTTCTATTTGATTAACAAAGGTAATTTATATTTTTATTTTCTACAATATCGTTATTCCATAATTTCCAATACCGATTGTAAATAGTACCCTCCCTTAATGACCACCGGTTGATTAAGAAGCTGTGGATCGGGATCGATAATCTCTCGCCAGCCGTCATGGGTTAACCCTGTATGAATAGGAATTTTCAGATAGCGGTTATTTTTTTGGGTAAACACAAAGGATTCTTCCTCATAGTCAAAGACAGCTTCTTCGGGCAGGGCATAAATTTTTTGCTCATTGGTTAAAATTTGCGCTTCGATAAACATCCCCGTTTTTAATTGTTGATCGGGATTGTCAATAGTGGCAAAGATCGGTACCATATGTTCTTCTGCATTAATTTTATTCCCTATACGTTTTACTTTTGTTTCAAAAATTTTGTCGCTGTTTAGCGGACGAAAAGTTATTTTCTGCCCATAGGTTATTTTATTCAGATCCTTTTCTAAAACGGAAAGAACCAAATTTAATTGTTTGTCGTTAACGATTTCAAAGATGGAGGTTCCCGGATCTATATATATTCCGGTGTTTCCGTGAACAGATATTATTATCCCGCTTACAGGAGCGGTTACAGCAAATGAAGGGGCAAAATCACCTTGTTCTATTTGTGCTACATCAACACCTAACATTTCAAGCCGTGCTTTCAGCGATTTATATTTTGCTTCGGCAGCGTAATAATCGGCTTTGGATTGCTGCAAGCTTTTCATCGAGGCAGCATTTTCTACCGTCAACTCACCCTGCCGCTTAAACTCTTCATAATAATAATCCTTACGGGCTTTGGTTTCAATGTACTGTTGTTGTAAATCAAAAAAATCAGGGTGTTTGAGCGTTGCCAGCACCGCTCCTTGATTTACCTTTTCTCCCGGCAGGGAATGGATTTGATGGATAAATCCTCCGATGGATGGGGATACATTGGCTTTTTGGTGCGATAAAGCCGATAGTCTTCCGGTACAAAAAACCACATCAGCAATGGTTTGCTGCTCCATTTTACCCATTTCGATACCGGCTCGCTCTTTTTGTTCTGCACTTAGGGCAATGCCTTTTTCTGTTGGGACATCCGATTTTTCAGTGCTTTCGTCTTCTCCACTGTTTGTGCATGCCGATAATAGTCCGGCCAGGATAAATATGAATAATAATCTCATGGTATGTTTCATTTTATTGGGTATAAAATTCAAGTTTAATAGCTGTTTCATTATAGCGATAAAGCGTTTCTAAATATCCCAGGTTAATCTCCTGGGCTGTTTTAATGCTTTGGATAAACTCCATGTAATTGATTTCTTCTTTTTCAAATTTCGAACGGGCGGTGCGCCTCAATATCTCTGCTTTTTTTAGCGCACTTTCGTGATAGTACAATAAATCATTCTGAATCTGGTCGAGTTGCAACACCAGGTTTTCAATCTCTTTTTCCAGGTTAAATTTTTGATAGTTAAAGGTGTTTTGTGCTTTTTGGGCTTCGATTTTCGCTTGCTGCACCTGGGCATTTTGCGGCAAAAACCATATGGGCATAGAGAGGCCAATGCTCCATCCGGTAAACCCATCCACCTGGTCGATTTGCTGATTAAAATATCCTGCCGATAGTTCAGGAAAAAAGCGCGAGCGCTCCATGTTATATTTCGCATTTTCAATGCGGAACAGGTTTTCGTAGTAATCTAATAATATGGAGCTGCTAAAACGCTCATGGGGATTGGTTCCTGCGGGTAACGCATAAATTGCCAAGCTGTCATTTTCGGGCAACAGGTTCCCCTCGATATGCATAATTTGTTTTAGATTGTTTTCGGCAATAATTAATTGCTCAGTAAGTTTTAGCAATTCGTTTTTTGTGGATGCATACTCGGTTTCGGCCATGGTTTGCTCCAGCAGGTTCGATTCGCCCAGCTCATATTTTAATTGTGCTATACGCACAAATTCCTGGTATAGCTCTACCTGTTTTTGTTTGATCTTATGTTGATTGATCAGAAGGATCCAGTGATACCAGGCAATTTTTGTTTCGGCCGTAATATTTTTTTGGGCCAGCTGCAACTCTTTCTCCGATAAATGAATGTTTTCTTTCACCAGCTTTCCGGATTGAAAATGGGTAAGCAACGAGCCAAAGTTTTGGTTAATCTCAAACGACTGGTCAATCAAAGCTGAGTTTATTTGCCCGCGTTGATAGGAAAATTCCGTAGGTTGGAAATTTAAAATACCCTGCTTTTGTTTTTGGGCAGCGGTAACCGACAACCGGGCATTTTTAATGGTTGGATTATTTTCCAGCGCGAGCTCAACGGCTTGTTGAATATTTATTTTCTGAACCGCCTGGTTATCTTCCTGCGCAAAGCTATTAAATCCTGTTGCCAGGATAAGCATAAGCATTATCGGGAGTCCTTTCTTTATTCCTAGAGATTTACGCACGGCATTTTTACTGTTAAAATAGTAAAATAAAATAGGTAATAATATCATGGTTAACATGGTAGAGGTTACCAGTCCGCCAATAACTACCGTTGCCAGCGGACGTTGCACTTCGGCTCCGGCAGAAGTAGAGATCGCCATAGGCAAAAATCCTACTGCCGTAGATACTGCGGTGAGCATTACCGGACGTAATCTTTCGTGCGTAGCTTTTAAAATGAGTTCACGCATATTGGACATTCCTTTTTCTTTCAGCTCTTTTAGATATTCAATTAAAATAATGCCATTTAAGACAGCCACACCAAAAAGAGCAATGAATCCTATACCTGCCGAAACACTGAAAGGCATGCCTCGTAACCACAAAAACACAATACCACCAACCATGGAAAGAGGGACCGCCGTAAAAATCATCACGGCATCTTTTAATGATTTAAAAGCAAAATGTAAAAAGATAAAAATCAGTAAAAGGGAGATCGGAACAGCCAGCTGTAAACGATTCATGGCATTTTCCAGGTTTTCAAACTGACCCCCGTACTGGATATAATACCCGGCATCCATGGTTATCTGTTCATCGATTCGTGTTTGGATATCCTGAATTACCGACTCCAGATCGCGGTTACGCACATTAACGCTCACCGTCATCATACGATGTGCATTTTCCCTGGATATCTTTGCCGGCCCGTAAGTATACTGAATGTCTGCAAGCTCTTCCAAAGGCATTTGTTGTCCTCCGGGAATGTTAATGCCCATTTGCCGGATATGCTCAATATCGGTACGGTACTCTTCCTTAAAACGGATTACCAGTCCGAAACGTTTCTCTCCTTCAAAAACATTGCCTGCCATCAATCCCCCAAAAGCACCCGAAAGCTGCCGGTTGATATCTTCGATATTTATTCCATAGGCGGCTATTTTGGAACGGTTGTAATCTACTTTTACCTGGGGCAGCCCGGCAGTCTTTTCTAAAACGATATCTGCCGCTCCCGGGACATCTTCGATAGCCGATTTTATTTCGTCGGCTTTTTGGTTGAGGTAACCCATATCTTCGCCAAAGATTTTGATGGCAATATCGGATCGCACACCGGTAATAAGTTCGTTAAAACGCATCTCGATAGGTTGTGTAAATTCATAGTCAATACCCGGAATCACCATTAACGCTTCTTTAAACTTGTTGGCCAGCTCTTCTTTTGTTTGGGCCGATTGCCAGGTTTTTTTGGGGTGTAACGTGATAATCATGTCAATCTCTTCCATCGACATGGGATCGGTGGGTACTTCGGCAGCACCTATACGGCAAACAATCTGATCAACCTCGGGAAAATTTTCGATCAGAATATTTTCCATCTCGGTAGTAAGCTCAATGGTTTTACTCAGCGAGGTTCCTGTCTTTAATACCGGTTGAATCACAAAGTCACCCTCGTCGAGGGTGGGAACAAACTCACCACCCATACGTGAGAATATTATGCCGGTAAAAATGAGCGAAGCGATAGCCAGTCCAATGATGAGCAGTTTGTTGTTATATGCAAATTTTATCACCGGATCATACGATCGATGGGCAATATTCATAATCCATCGGGAAATGCTTTTTTTCTTCTCTTTCTCGGGTTTTAAAAACATGGATGCGGCCACGGGTACCCAGGTGAGGCCTAGAATCATGGCTCCTATAATAGCAAAGCTGAAGGTAAGCGCCATAGGCCTGAACATTTTTCCTTCAACGCCAGTAAGGGTAAGTACGGGAATAAGAACAACTAAAATAATAATTTGGCCAAAAATGGCAGAGTTAATCATCTTGGAAGCTCCCTCGAAAGAGATTTTGTTGAGCAACAACGTTTTTTGTTTTCCTGAAGACAACTCAAACTCAGCTTTCTGTTTGGTAACCTGTAATGCAATGAACTCAACGATGATTACCGCACCATCGATGATAATACCAAAGTCAAGCGCACCCAGGCTCATCAGGTTGGCATCAATACCAAGGAGGTACATCATGGAGATGGTAAATAATAGTGAAAGCGGAATTATGGAAGAGATAATAAGGGCCGAACGGAGATTTCCCAAAATAAGAATTACCGAGAGCATAACAATAAGACAGCCCAGCAAAAGGTTTTCTACAATAGTAAATGATGTTCTGGAGATGAGCTCACTTCGTTCGACAACAGGGTTGATATATATACCTTCGGGTAAATTTTTCTGTACTTCTGCGACTCTTTCTTTTACGGCATTGATCACTTGTTTCGAGTCTGCATTTTTAAGCATCATAATTTGGCCCATTACCTTTTCCCCTTCTCCGTTGGCGGTAATGGCGCCGTAGCGGTTGGCATGGCCAAGTTTTACATCCGCAATATCGCGGATTAAGATGGGTTGCCCTTGCCTGTTTTTTACAACGATAGATCCGATATCTTCTACGGTTTCAACCAGTCCTTCGCCACGGATAAAAAAGCTCTGGTTGTTTTTTTCGATATACGATCCTCCGGCAATGCTATTGTTTTTACTTACCGCTTCGTAAAGATCGAGCAAGGTGATATTGATACTTTTTAACTCGTTCGGATTTACAGCAATTTCGTACTGCTTTAGAAAACCACCCCAGGTGTTTACCTCAACAACACCGGGGATACCCGATAATTGTCGTTTTACGATCCAGTCCTGGATGGTTCGCAACTCCATAGTTGAATATTTGTTTTCATAACCCTCTTCAACATCTAAGATGTACTGGTAAATCTCGCCTAAACCTGTTGTGATGGGCCCCATTTCGGGAGTGCCAAATTCCTCGGGGATATTGGCTGATGCAGCTTTAATTTTTTCCGCAATGAGTTGGCGAGGAAGGTATGTGCCCATGTTTTCTTCGAAAACAATGGTAACAACCGACAATCCAAATTTTGAAATGGAACGTATTTCGATCACTCCCGGCAAATTGGCCATCTCGAGCTCTACCGGATGGGTAATGAACTGCTCTACATCCTGGGTGGAAAGATTGGTAGAAACCGTAATGACCTGTATCTGGTTGTTGGTAACATCAGGAACGGCTCCTACCGGGATTTTATATACTGAATATAATCCAAAAGCAGCAATGGTAAGGGTAAATAGAATAACAATAAGTTTATTCTTGATGCTGAAATTAATAATTTGATTAATCATAGGTGTGGTGATTAAAGGTACCCGAAATTACAAACAAATAAAAATACATAAATTTTTAGAAAGCTACAAGGTTTCCGAAACGGTGAGTGTTTATTTTTTATTGAACCGAATCGTTCATTAATTTTTACAGTTATTCCATATTTGTATTGAATGGACTATTTTTTTGATCTCGGTATAGGTTAAAAAAATGCCGCGACATATAGATTTAAAGTAAAGACGATTGCTAACCGCGTTCGATTTTTCAGGATTTATATTTTTGAATAATAGTAACCGAACAGATATTGAACAGGATAGCAGCTATGCTGGTTTTTGTTTATAGCTTCGGTACAACAGATAGATCCCGATTAAAATAAACGGAATGCTTAACCATTGTCCCATATTTAATGCCATGGTTTGTTCAAAATCTACCTGTACTTCTTTGATAAACTCTATCAAAAAGCGAACGGTAAATAGTAAAATCAGAAATATACTGAAAATTAAGCCTTGCCGAACGTTGGTTCCCTTTTTATTATAGATGGAATAAAGAAGGATAAAAATTAAAAGATATGACAGCGCCTCATAAATTTGCGTAGGATGTTTGGGAAGAACTTCGCCATTACGAACAAAAATAAAACCCCACGGTAGTTTGGTAGGAATACCGTAAATTTCGGAGTTCATTAAGTTCCCCATCCGGATAAAGAAACCTCCCAGTGCAACAACAATAACAATACGGTCTAAAATCCAGAGATAGGGCTTTTTATTCTTTTTAGAAAAATAATACAGGGCAATAAGTATTCCGATGGCTGCACCATGACTGGCTAACCCTCCTCTCCATATTTTTAAAATTTCGATGGGGTGTTGCAGATAAAAGGAGGGATCATAAAACAAGCAATGCCCTAACCTGGCACCAATAATTGTTCCCAAGGCAACATATACCGTTAGCTTGTCTAAAAGCTCGACGGTTAACCCTTCTTTTTTAAATATTTTTTGCATGATGAGATATCCGAAAAAAAAGGCCGAAGCAAAAAGCACTCCGTAATAGCGTATGGTTAATCCCCAAAAATTTACAATATCGGGATTAACATCCCAGGTTATAGAATTTAAAATCATAACTTGTTTTTTAAAATGATATACAAAGGTAAAAAAAATAATGCGTTAACGATACATCTGCGGTCATTGGTTGTGCATTTTATTCGAAATCTGAATAAATAATCACTGTTGTCCGATAAAAATATTGAATCCATTTTGAAACCTTGATTTTATTTACCATTTAACAATTTCCTAATTCATTGGCTTTGCCCCAGGCCCCACATACTTTCTTGTCTTGAAACAAGAAAGTAGGCAAAGAAATTCAAGGCTACGCCCGCCTCACTCGAAAAACTACGCGATGTGAGCTAAAAAATCTAAACTTGCACTTCCCTCCGGTCAGTGGTTGCCTTCGGCGAGCTCGCACAAAACGCTCGGTTCGAACAGCAGATTTTTTTTAACGCTCACTGTGCTTGTTTTTCGGCTCGCCGGACAATGCCAATTCGAAAACAAATCGTCAAACAAAAAAATAATCAACTATCTGGAAAAAATTTAAACCCGGTGGGATTACACGTTTATAAAACGAACCGCAAATTACAATCCATGAGAATAATCCACTGGTTCACCGGGGGGTATGGTTACCATCCGACAAAATACTCAGCAAGCACCATAAGCCATTCCTTGCAGATAACAAACATGCCGCGGAATATTGAAATTATAATACAACCACGGAATTGAAACTTTGATTTTATTTATTCTTTACTGGACAGTAATAATAAATAATCAAATTTGAAGGTTCATGATTAATTATTGAAATAAACTTTTTAAGTTTGTAACTGGGTTTTTTATGATGCAATTATGAAAATTAACTACTTACAATACGCGATATTTTTTTTCCTTATTTTTTGGATGAGCAGCTGTGCTAAAATTGTCGCACCCACCGGAGGGCCTAAAGATGTTGAGCCTCCTAAAGTATTATCCAGCAATCCACCTAATCTTTCAACCAACTTTAAAGGCAAAAAAATTGAGATTACTTTTGATGAATTTATTCAATTAAAAGATTTAAATCAAAAATTGGTGGTTTCTCCACCCCTTGATGAGAAACCGGAAATTACCGTGAAGGGGAAATCATTGATCATCGAATTTTTTACTGAACTTATAGATTCTACAACCTATAATATTTACCTTGGAAATTCGGTACAGGATTATAACGAAGGAAATCCTATCGAGAATTTTCAATATGTGTTATCTACAGGCGAATATATCGACTCGATGTCTATTGAAGGAAAAGTATTAAATGCCTTTAACCTTTTACCTCAAGAAGACGTGCTGGTGATGTTATATAGTGATTTTTCCGACTCAATACCCATAAAAAATATCCCGGAATATATTTCTAAAACTGATAAGGAAGGATTCTTCCAAATTAATAATATACGCAACGACACGTTTAAGATTTTTGCTTTACGTGATGCAAACAAAAATTACCTTTACGATCTTCCCAATGAGAAAATTGCTTTTTCCGATTCGGCTGTAAAGTTCAGGATGGACACTAAACCGGTGGCAGATACGATATTTGTAGCCGATTCTTTATTGGCTGATCCCAACGAAATGATCGTAGATACAATTTGGATAGCCTCCGAAAAGTTTTCATCAGATTCTTTAAACACGGATACTGCTGATTTTGAAAAAGACAGCATGGTGGTCATAAAACATAAACCCATTGATACCATAATTACGACCATGAAGTCGTATTATCCCGTTCCGGTATTTTATTTAATGTTTTTTAACGAAGATAAAGAAACCCAGTATCTGGTAAACTCAAAACGTGACGATAAACGCAAAATGGAGATTATGTTTAATAAACCCATAAAAGACAGTGTGGCCGTTGAGTTAGTGGATACTACCGTTGAATCGAAATGGTATATTCAGGAAACAAGCCTGACAAATGATACGATTTTTTATTGGCTGACAGATTCGTCGCTTTATAACAAAAAGGATTTAAAAATAACCATAACCTATCAAAAAGAAGATTCAAACTTGGTTTACCAGTGGACTACCGATACCCTTAATTTCAGATACTTTGAACCAGAAAAGAAGAAAGGGGATGATTCGGATACGTCGCTTGCCATTGGGTTAAATGTGAAAAATAAATCAACGTTTGATTTGAACAAACAAATTAAGCTACAATTTAATACTCCGATAAAAGCGGTTGATGCCGAAAAAATAAGTCTGTTTACCAAAGAGGATACCCTGGAAAAGGAAGTGGATGTCAAGCTGGTAAAAGATAGCCTGTTTTTTAGACGATATACAATTTTAAATACTTACACCGAGGATTCTGATTATAGGCTGGAAATTTTCCCGCAAGCATTTACCGATATTTATGGTGCTGTAAACGATACGATTATTGTGGCATTTAAAACCCAAAAGCTTGATTATTACGGCAAAATTTTAGCCAATGTTACCGGCATTGATTCTTCATTTCAAGTCATTGCGCAACTGGTTGTGTCTGAAAAGGAGGAAGAAAAAGTGTATCGCGAAAAAGTAATTCTTAATGATCAGACGATCGATTATGCCTATTTACCCCCTAAAGAGTTTCTGTTTAAAATTATTGTGGATGTGAATTTTAACGGAAAGTGGGATACGGGCGAATATTTGGAACATATACAACCCGAAGAGGTTTTTTATTACGATAATCCGATCAACGTTCGATCAAACTGGGATATGGAAATTAATATGACCGTAAAAAATAATAAATGATGTCCGTATTATTAGAGTTTGCAATGTTCCCTACCGACAAAGGAGACAGCGTTAGTCAATATGTTGGTGAAGTAATTCAAATGATCAAAGAAAGTGGCGTTTGCTATAAGCTAACTGCTATGGGAACCATCATTGAAACCGAAACCATTGATGAGGCCCTCGCTATCGTAAATAAATCATACAAAGTGCTGGAGCCTTATTCTAATCGCGTTTATTCTTCAATCAAACTGGATATCCGAAAAGGGAAATCAAACCGGTTGGAAGAAAAAATAAAATCAATAGAATCGAAGATTGGAAAAGTGGATCATTAATATTTTTTAATAGCTTTAGATGTATTAAACCCGCACATTTTTGGCGGGTTTTTTTTGTTGATATTTTTTTAGATATTTAACCTTTAAAAAGCATTGCTCATGGAAGGTGAAAAAAAGCGATTTCTTTACAGTTTAGTTTTTCCCGGATTTTTTTTATTGCTTATCTGGCTGATAAAAATAGTTGAAGTTACGCTTCACTTAAATTTTACGTTTCTAGGAATTTTCCCTTTACGGGTAAAAGGGTTGATAGGCATTGTTACCGCTCCGCTTGTTCATTCCGATTTTCAACATCTTGCAGCCAATAGCTTGCCCCTTTTAATATTAGGTGCCGGACTGTTTTATTTTTACCGTAAAATCGCGGGTAAAGTCTTTTTGCTCATCTATCTAATCTCTAATATCTGGATATGGTTTGGTGCACGCTATGCCTATCATATTGGAGCCAGTGGAATCATTTATGGCATGGCATTCTTTTTGTTCTTTAGTGGGGTAATTCGGAAAAATGTCAAGTTGATGGCTATATCTCTCCTGGTTGTTTTTCTTTATGGAAGCATGGTTTGGGGGCTTTTGCCTATTCAACCCCATGTTTCATGGGAGTCGCACCTGATGGGTGCTATTGCCGGATTTGTGCTTGCCTTTTATTATCGCGATAGAGGACCTAGAAGAAAAATTTATAGCTGGGAGTTTGAAGAAGAAGAGGAAGAGGAGGATGAGAATGCTTATTGGAATGTAAATTATCATTATAAAGAAAATGAAGATGAAAAAAATCAACCATAAATTAATATTATCTCTGCTGACCTTTAATTTGGTTTTATTTTCATGCCACATCAAATCTCAGGATAAGAAATATACTCAAACCGGTATTGCCAGTTTTTATGCCGATAAATTTGAGGGCCGGAAAACTGCCAGTGGAGAAATTTATTATCATATAAGAAAAACCGCAGCGCACCCCAAATTGCCTTTTGGGAGTGTGGTAAAAGTTACGAACCTCGAAAACCATAAATTTGTTGTCGTTCGAATTAACGATCGGGGGCCTTTTGTTCAAAATCGTATTATCGATTTGTCAAAGTCGGCAGCGCAAGAATTGGGATTTGTTGATACGGGACTGGCTAAAGTAAGCATTGAACTTATCGCGTCAACCGATGACCTTCCGGGAAAAGATTCGAAAAATGTTGAAAAATCAGAATACTACCAGCTTGATGCTCAAAAAGTGTCTCCAAAAGGAAGTGGGATTCAGGTGGGTAGCTTTTCTGCGAACGAGAATCTTTTAAGATCCGTAGAGCATTTACAAAAAAAATATAATAAGCCCGTTTTTGTGGAAATAGCCGAAATGGGAGGACAAAAACTTTTTCGAGTGGTTGTGGGTCATTTCGCAACGCAACAAGAAGCCGAAAAATTTAAAAAAAGTTTACTCCACGAATTTCCCGATTGTTACGTGGTATCCTTCAAAAAATAACTATCCTTGCGTTCTGAAAGCTTCCCCAAGGTGTAATTCTTTAGGATTGGTGCTCATAACAGGAATGTTTGCTTTATTAAGCATTTGTTGAGCATAACTGCCCATAACAAAGTTCGAGAGGTCTTGCGATTGCTCTGTCATGATTGAAATTAAATCGGCTTTCACCTTTTGGGTATAATCAATGACAATATCGGTTAGGTTTGATCCGATTAAAGAATCTTTTTTAACCTTTATCCCTTTGTTTTCGATATATTCACATACCTGGTTTGAGTATGCATTTAATTTTTTCGCAATATCGTCGGTTTGTAATGAGGTGATGGTAACCACATGAATTTCGGCATTAAACCATTTGGCCAGCTCAACGGTAAAAGGAACTTTTTGTCTTGTGTCTGCGGTAATATCCAGTGGTAAAACAATTTTTTTAATTTTTCTAGGGATTTTGTTTCCTCTAATGGTAATAACCGGTTTGTTTGTTGCAGAGATGATCTTAAACGCATTGCTGCCAATAAAAAATTTCTCAAAACCTGATGCTCCATGGGTGGATGCAACAATAAAAGAATCGTTATAGGCATTAGCCTGAGCTACTATCTCGCGATAGATTCGGCCGGTTCGAATCACATATTTAAGTTTTACTCCCGGAGGTAAATGCGGTTGATAATTTTCCTGGATTTGTTTGAATTGTTTTTCCGCAAACCGAAGTTCTTCCTCTCTTGTACCGGGATTATAATCGTTGCTTTTTTTTCGTACATACACCATTCGTATTTCGCAATCAATTTTTTTGGAAAAAAGCATGGCTAATTCCAGCCCTTTTAAAGCTTCTTCAGAAAAGTCTATAGGTACAATAATGTGATACATGACGTTAAGGTTTTAATAAATTACTAAAATAAGGATATTTTTTTGATATTCGAAAGCTTTTTCTCCGCAGGAGGTATTTTTAAAGTGATTTTTTTTTAATATATTTGATACTGTCAGTTTGTTTATGCTTTACTTAAGACTTAAGCATGCCCTTGAATAAAGATTTAACCTCACCTTAATCGAACATTTTATGTCGCAAAAAATGAAGAAAACTCCCGATAGCGAAGCTCATCTTATAAGCAATAAAAAGTATTTTGATGTGGACGGTCTGGTTTTTTGGCCGGCAGCTATCCTTATTGTATTTTTTATTGCCATAACCCTGTTTGTTGGTAAACCTATGGATAAAATATTTGCTTCTATCCAGGAAAGTATTTCAAGCGTGGGAGGTTGGTTTTTTGTTCTCTCGGTAAATGCCTTTTTGTTTTTTGTTATATATATTGCATTCAGCAAATATGGAAAAATACGATTAGGAGGACCTCAATCCAAACCGGAATTTTCAACCGGGGCATGGTTCTCTATGTTGTTTAGTGCCGGTATGGGAATCGGTATTTTATTCTGGAGTGTAGGCGAGCCTATTAATCATTTTATTAATCCTCCGAATGCAGATCCACGAACGATTGAAGCGGCTCGCGAATCAATGGAAATAACTTTTTTGCACTGGGGACTTCATGCATGGGGAATATATGCATTGGTGGGTATGTCGCTGGCTTTTTTCACGTTTAATAAAAAATTGCCCTTAACCATTAGCTCTGTTTTTTATCCCTTGTTAGGAGAGAAAGTCCATGGGCCCTGGGGTAAGGTGATAAATATTTTAGCGGTTGTAGCAACACTTTTCGGCCTGGCAACGTCATTGGGAATGGGCGTACAACAGGTTAGCGCCGGACTGGCTCATCTGTTTAACCTGCCCGATACCCTTACGGCACAGGTTCTGCTTATTACGGTGATCACCTTTGCAGCAACAGGATCTGTAATTGCCGGATTAAGCGGTGGAGTAAAAAAGTTAAGTCAGTTAAACATGATCCTTGGGGCCATATTTTTGGTGTTTATGATTATCGTGGGGCCTACCCTGTTTATTTTCAATTCTTTTATCCAGAACGTTGGAGGATACATTCAAAACTTTTTTGAGCTTTCGTTATGGACTGAAACCTATAAACAGTCTGCCTGGCAAAGCGACTGGACCGTATTTTACTGGGCCTGGTGGATTAGCTGGTCGCCTTTTGTGGGGATGTTTATTGCCCGTATATCCAGGGGCCGGACATTGAAAGAATTTGTACTGGGTGTTTTAATTGTGCCTTCCCTGCTTACATTTTTATGGCTTTCGACATTTGGCGGAAGCGCACTCTTTTTAGAATTAAACTCATTGGCTGATGTGGCAACGGCAGTTACCGATAATATTGCCACATCGTTATATGTATTGTTGGAGCAGTTTCCTATATCTTCGGTTACATCTACCGTAGGGGTAATCCTGGTTACCAGTTTCTTTGTCACATCATCCGACTCGGGCTCGTTAGTGGTTGATTCATTAACTGCAGGGGGTAAGCTTGATGCTCCGGTACCTCAGCGTATATTCTGGGCCCTTACCGAAGGAGCTGTTGCAGCCGTATTGCTTATTGGTGGCGGATTGGGGGCCTTGCAAACAGCAGCCATCTCTACCGGATTGCCCTTTGCCATTTTGTTGATTATATTGATGTGGAGCCTGTTAAAAGGACTTGAAAAAGAACACCAAGGAATGATGGAAGTAAAAAATGAAGCGGAACGCAAAAAATATGTGGAAACAATTGCCCGGATGCTTCAAAAAAGAGAAGAGAAAGCATCAAATAAAGATAAAAAATAATGTAAAACCAAAATTTGAAAGCGATGTATACTTTTGATCATATACTTGTTTGCCTCGATTTAAGCGAAATGGATGACGCATTAATTCGTTATGCTAATTACATTGTAACGAAATTTAAGCCGCAGTCAATCACTTTCCTGCATGTAATGAAATCGTATGATATTCCGCCTGAAATGCTGGATGCTTTTCCTCATCTGGACAAACCGCTTACTGAAGTGGTTGAAAATGAGCTACAGGAAAAAATCGAAGAGCTTTTTTCTCCAACCGGAGAAACAGAGACGATTGTTAAAGTTACAGAAGGTGTAACAACAGATACCATTGTAAAGTATACCCGCCAATACAATATAACTTTTACCATTATGGGTAAAAAATTAGGTTACAAAGGTCAGGGAGGTATTGTACGTAAAGTGATCAGCATCATTCCTTCGTCTGTTTTATTGATTAGTGAAACGACCTATCCGCACCTTGAACATTTACTGGTGCGCATGGATTTTTCTAAAATGAGCAGACAGGCACTGAAAATGGCATTAAAAATCAAAGAAATAACCAATGCACAAATATCCTGTCATCATGCATTTAAGCTCCCACTTGAATATTTTCCGCAAAGCTCCCCCGAAAAAGATAAAAAACTGGTTGATTATGCCGAAAAACACAGTAATAAAGAGTTCAATAAATTTTTGAAGAATAATAAATTGTCCGGTGAAGAGATTGATTTTACCAGTTCGTTAGATCCGGAAAATAACGAAGCTGATATTTTATACCGCCATGCACTAACCCTTGGAGCTGATATTATTATTATCGGGTCGAAAATAAAATCCGAGCTGGCGGATATAATTCTGGATTCAACATCGGAAAAGTTAGCAACAGCTGAAAAAAATATTCCTGTGCTTATTATTAAAGATCGTAAACAAACGATAGGTTTTTTAAAAGCACTTTTTAAATCATAAAATCAAAGCATTATGCATTATAAAATATTTTTTCGTGGCCTCATTCTATTGTTAGCGATAACACTTACTGTTACATCGTGCAAAACACCCCCTCCGGAGGAAGAAAACAGAACCCTGCGTATCGTTTATACCGACTGGTCGGAGAGTGTTGCGATAACCCATCTGTCAGCTGTTTTGCTTGAAGAAGAAATGGATTATTCGGTTGAACTAAAACTTGCTGATGTTGAGACAGTATACCGGGAGATTGCTGAAGGAAAGGCCGACATTTTTACCGATGCCTGGTTGCCCCAAACCCATAAATTGTATATGGATCAGTATCCGGATAAAATAGTTAAAATAGGCATTACCTACCCCGAAGCCAGAATTGGATTTGTTGTTCCGCAATACAGCCGTTTAGAAACTATTGCTGATTTGAAGAATTATCCCTTGCCGGTGATAGGAATTGATGAAGGTGCAGGAGTGATGCAAAAAGCTAAAAAAGCACTGAATAAACATGCGTTATCTAATAAGCTTCTTAGTTTATCCGAAGAACAGATGATTCAACACCTGGAAGATTCGATCAAACGAAGGCGGGAGATTGTTATTACGGGATGGGAACCTCACTGGATTTTTGCACGGTATGAGGTGCGATTTCTCGATGACCCGCAAAATCTTTTTGGTGTGATAGAAAATATTTATACCATAGGACGTACAGGCATACAAGAAGAACATCCTCAGGCTATTCGTTTTTTTGAGCGTATGCAACTTACCGAAAAGCAGCTTAACCAGCTGGTTTACGCTATCCAACTAAGTGAGGATCCAAAACAGGGAGCCAAACAATGGATTAAAGACAACGAATATATTGTTAATCAATGGGTGAAGGATTTAAAACCTAAGCGAAAAAAAATAATGTAAGATAGGTTATTAAACATATACGTTATCCCTGAAAATTCTTTGTTAAAAAATTAAATTATATTTAATATTGCAAATAGTAAATTGTTTAGTAACTTAATTTTTTTGCATTATGGCAATGCACAGAATGGGCGACCGGATTAAGAAAAGAAGGGAGATTTTAAAAAAACCTTCTTCAGAACTAGCCCAGGCCATTGGGGTAACTTCCAGTTTAATTTCTCAAATTGAACGGGGGAAAGCTTATCCTTCGATACTTACCCTGAAAAAAATTGCCGATGCATTGAATACCACGGTTGGAGAATTAATTGGCGAATACGAAATGCTGATAACCAATCCATTGTTAAAAGCCGATGAGCGAAAATATGTGAAAAAAAATAAAACAGGCGCTACGCTTTACCTGTTGTCTCATCACGATCCATCAAAACATATGGATCCTTTTTTGATTCGTTTTTCCAAAAATGCTGATTCCAGCGAGATCATGACAACCAGACATCCTCGCCAGGAGTTTTGCTATGTCCTCAAAGGCCATTTTTCCGTACAGCTAAATGATAAAACCTTTGAGATAAAAGAAGCCGACAGCTTTTATTTTAATTCCAATCAAAACCATTTGTTTAAAAATATCAGCAACGAAGAAGCTCAGTTACTCTGGGTTGTTAATCATAATAATTCATAATAAATACCAGAAAACTCAAAAATATTTAAAATAAAAAACAAAGATTATGGCACAATTAAGCAACACAAAAGAAACAACAGGACAGGTTAAAGTCCTTCCGTCGGTTGACGAAATTCTGGATCAACACCGTTATTCTGATGAGATTATTTCAAATATTAAAAAAGAAGAATTACTGCCTTATGGTTTGTTAAACCGTTTGCATAACAATTATCCAAAGTATTCAGGAATACTTCATGATTCAAAAGTGCTCTTTGGCCCGGATACAAAACCCAGGTATTCAGGTTTAAAAGGGTTTAGGGAGATTGTAAATGCTTTAAAAGAGAATGGTATTGATATCGGGTATATGCGCGAGCGTGAGCTTTTTATTAAGATTTATCGCTTTATGGCAACCCGGCATGTGTTAAATTCTATCGACTGGCATAATTTTGCCAAAGACTCATTATTTCAATTAGTATTTCCACAGCCTGAAATGGTAGATGCAGAGTTCCGAAAAGAATTTTTTAAACTCGATGAGGAGGATAAAGAAGCTCAGGAAGCGCTGATCCAGGATTATATTCATAAAACAAACCCTCACGATGGCAAACAGTTGTTAAATAAACCGTGGTTCGAAAATGAAGATGGCGATTTAGTGATACTGGAAGGTAGCCAGCACAAATATCCACAATGCCAGCTACTATTTGATAAGACCACCCAAAGCTGTTTTGCTTTTTGTACGTATTGTTTCCGACACGCACAAGTGCGTGGTGACGAAGATATGTTTATTCAGGAAAATGTTCAACCGGTGGTTGAATATTTAAAAAAGCATAAAGAGGTTGCTGATTTGCTGATTACCGGCGGCGATGGAGCATATATGCCCTATGAAAGACTTGAACAATATGTGCTTCCTTTTATTGAAGATCCTGAGTTAGCTCATATTAAAACATTAAGGATAGGATCACGCGTACTTTCTTATGAACCCGAGAGGCTTTTAAAAGACAGCTATAATAATTATCTTAATTTATTTAAGAAATTAGTGGATAATGGTGTTCAGGTGGTCTTTATGTCACATTTTTCAACACCACGCGAAGTACTTAATCCGTTAACTATTGCAGCTATCCGTAGGCTTCGGTCTCGTGGTGTAAATGTGAAAAGCCAAAGCCCGATGATGAACCATATCAGCTTGTTTACCAATGATAAAGGGGAGGTTGATATTGATAAATCGGCACAAAACTGGATTGATTTGGCTAACATTTTTGCTTCAGTTTCTGTTGGCTTCCACTCTATTTATTGTGCACGGCCTACCGGTGAACATCATTATTTTACCGTACCTATAGTGTATATTAACAAGATATTTAGTAAAATTTATCGTTCATTGCCATCCATTAACCGCCCGTCAAGATATATTACCATGACATCATCCGGTGGTAAAATTTCTATTCTTGGTGAAGTAGAGGTAAATGGGGAAAAAGCTTTTGCACTTAAATTTAACGAAGCAAGAAATATGGAATGGATGGATAAAGTATTCCTGGCTAAATATGACGATCATGAAAATACAGTGGCTAATCTTCCTCCTTTCGAAGGAGAGAAACATTTTTATGAAGATGAATTGAAAGAAATTGAGCAGCAGAAAGAAGAAAAGCTACAAAAAAAGATGAATAAATAAAGTTTATGTTGAAAGTTTTTATAAAACCAGTTAGCTAAATTATGATTAATAAAATAATTAAAACACCTGCTGAAGCTGTTGCCGAAGTGTTTGATGGCGCTGTGATTATGATCAGTGGGTTTGGTGAGGCAGGAAGCCCCATCGAATTAATCCATGCATTAATAGATCAGGGAGCAAAAGACCTTACCATTGTTAGTAATAATACCGGAAGCGGGCATGTTGGCCTTGCTTCTCTGATTGAACATCGAAGAGTAAAAAAGATGATTTGTTCTTTTCCCAGAACAGCGAATTCTACTGTTTTTCCTGAGCTTTATACCAAAGGCGAAATTGAACTCGAATTGGTGCCTCAGGGTACTTTAGCCGAACGTATACGTGCTGGTGGAGCAGGTATTCCGGCATTCTATACGCCAACATCGGTTGATACTCCATTAGCCGAAGGAAAGGAGTCCCGTGTTTTTAATAACAAGAAATATGTGATGGAATATGGTATAAAGGCTGATTTCTCATTTGTAAAGTGCCAGGCTGCCGATCGTTATGGTAATTTGGTGTATAATAAAACAGCCCGTAACTTTGGGCCGGTTATGTGTACGGCAGCAACTACAACCATTGTTCAAGCCCGAAAAGTGGTTGAGCTGGGTGAAATCGATCCCGAGTGTGTAGTAACGCCAGGGATATTTGTACAAAAGGTGATTGAAGTCAGCAATCCTGCCGATGAATCAAAACTTGTAGCAGAAAATAGGAGGTACCCATGGTAGAAAAAGAGATGATTAAAGGTTGGGACAAAAATGAAATGGCACAAAAAGCCGCATTAGATATCCCCAATGGAGCTTATGTAAACCTTGGTATTGGCATGCCTGAGCTGGTTGCCGGTTTTGTCCCCGAAGGACGAGAAGTAATTTATCATACCGAAAATGGTTTGTTGGGTATGGGTCCATCTCCAGAACCAGGCAAAGAAGACCCAGAGTTAATCAATGCCGGGAAAAAGAATGTTACCGCTATTAAAGGAGCTTGTTATTTCCATCATGCCGACAGTTTTACCATGATCAGAGGACAACATCTTGATGTTTGTGTGCTGGGAGCATTACAGGTTTCAGGACAGGGCGACCTGGCCAACTGGTCTACCGGAGCTAAAGATGCTATTCCTGCCGTTGGCGGAGCAATGGATTTGGTAGCCGGAGTAAAGACCATATATGTGATCACAAAGCATATCACCAAACATGGCGATCCTAAGATTGTGGAAAAATGTACTTATCCGCTTACCGGAAAACGGGTTGTTGACCGTATTTACACGAACTATGCCATTATTGATGTTATCGAGAAAGATTTATTTGTGAAAGAAATGGCTCCCGGAGTTGATTTTGATTTTTTGCAAAAACATACCGGAGCAAAATTGAACAAGTATTAATATTTAAATTTATATTATGAATCATTCATTAAATCATAAAAAACGAAGTGAGGATTTATATCAACAAGCGTGTAAAATAATTCCTGGTGGAGTGAGCCGGAATACGGTTTTTCATAAGCCTTATCCTCATTATGCCGGTACGGCAAAGGGTTGCTATGTAACCGATATGGATGGTGTGCAACGCATTGATTTTGCCAATAATATGGCTTCGTTAATTCATGGACATGCCCACCCGGCTATTGTTGAGGGTGTTACCAAGCAAATACAAAATGGAACAGCCTATACCCTGGCTACTGAAGCCGAAGTCCGGTTGGCACAGTTGCTGTGTGACCGAACACCTACTTTTGAAAAAATCAGGTTTACCAATTCGGGTACCGAAGCCGTAATGGCCATGATCAAAGCTTCGAGAGCTTTTACCGGGAAACCTAAAATTGCCAAAGCCGAAGGTGCATACCACGGAACGTACGATTTTGCTGAAATTAGCCAAACAGCAAGTCCCGATGAGTGGGGCGATATTAATAAACCTAACAGTGTGCCATTAGCTCAAGGCACTCCTCAGGGCGTTTTGAACGATGTACTTATTTTTCCTTATAATGATATCGAAAGAACTTTGGCCATATTGGATCAACATGCCGGGCAAATTGCTTGTGTATTAATTGATCCTGTACCTCACAGAGTAGGGATGGTTCCTGGATCAAAAGATTTCATCGAGGCAATTTATCAGTGGACACGCAAAAATAATGCTTTGATGGTTTTCGATGAGGTGATAACCTATCGAGTGACTTATTCAGGAGCTCAAGAAAATTATCCGGTAAAACCTGATTTAACCGCATTGGGTAAAATTATCGGTGGAGGCTTTCCTGTTGGTGCTTTTACCGGACGAGCCGATATCATGAAAGTTTTAGATCCCAGTGAGAAAAAATTGTTATTCCCTCATTCGGGAACATTCTCGGCAAATCCTGTTACCATGACTGCAGGCAGAATTGCCATGGAATTGTTCGACAAAGAGGCTGTAGATAAAATAAACACTCTTACCCAACAAGCAATTCATCAAATACAGGAAGCGATAAAAATAGCCGATGTACCGGTTTCTATTACTGGTGCAGGCTCCATGTTTAGAGTTCATCTTAAAGCAACCCCACCGAATACCTATCGCGAAGCATACCAAACGAAGGAGGTGAAAGTCTTATTGAACGAAATGCTCGATTATCTATTTTATGAGGAAAATCTCATGATGATTAATACGCTGGCTTGTATGTTCTCAACGGTATTAACACAAAAAGAGATTGATATCCTTTCCAATGCTTTTTTAAATATGTTTAAACGATTTAAACCACAAATAAAAAAAATACAATAAATTTTATGACAGAAGTATATATATGTGATGCTATACGAACCCCCGTAGGGAAATATGGAGGTTCATTATCAGCAGTCCGTCCGGATGATTTAGCTACGCTTGTTTTAAAGGAGATAAAAGATAGAAATCCTGGTATTCAATGGGATGAGCTCGATGATGTAATCATGGGTTGTACCAATCAGGCTGGTGAAGATAATCGGAATGTTGCCCGTATGG
>Ga0209931_1000631_pt1 | contig 20958 bp, 21 predicted proteins | sample SalPonR1_B_D1_MG_FD_185697 | JGI IMG/M metagenome (GOLD analysis project Ga0209931, IMG submission 185697) | Salt pond soil microbial communities from South San Francisco under conditions of wetland restoration - Salt Pond MetaG R1_B_D1_MG... ...
ACCTTTGATGAAGATTCCTGTTCGATTTTGTTGGTGTCTAAGGCTTTGGGCTTTTGATCTGTTTTACAGCTATAGGTCAAGACAATAAAACTGAAAAGTAAAAAAGTATTGCGCATAATATTTTTTTGTTGGATTACAAAGATACTAATTAAGATTTTATGAAAACTTATATTTGTTAGCATAAAGGTTTAAAACACTAAAATGACTATCTGATTTAACTCACTTTAAAATAATGTGTGTTATTTTGATATATGAATTTTTATACGGTATCAGTAGCATCCGAAACTTTTAGAAAATAGACCGTTGCACTGTTAGAATATAGATATAAGACTCTTTAATTAAGCATTTTAGCTTAAACGATAATTGAAAAAACAATATAACTTAGAAAATAAGTTAGGAGTAAAAATTCTTTATAAACGGATTCATTCAATCCTTGCGACGCTGAATATCAAATTGTCTTTATTCTTTTCTCTTACGGCGACCTGTGCTGAGCTACGTCAAAGTAAGCGGTCTTTTCTCTATACTTTCGGATTCTTGTGATACGGTGTAAACTTTTCAATAGTTTTAAGTATTTTTCTGTATTCTAGGTCTTTGATTTCAATTAGATTTGCAAATTATTGTAGAACATCACTGAATGGCCAAGCGCAAATCAAAATCAGATTTACCCAACACCAAATTAAATACATCTAATCTTAAACGATCTTTACGTTTATTTAGCTATATCGGTCCTCATAAGTGGAAGCTCATAGTAGGCATGGTCTTTTTGGGATTGACTGGTGCAACCGCCCTTCTTTTTCCAAAATTGATGGGCGACCTCATTAAAACGGCAGACTTTAGTGTAGAAGATATCAATACGATGGGCATGTGGTTGCTGATTTTATTTACTGCCCAGGCCATATTTTCATTTTTTAGAGTCGTTTTGTTTGTAAATGTTACAGAAAACATGTTGTTTGCCATTAGACAAGACGCTTATAATACATTGATAAAAATGCCCATGTCTTATTTTTCAGGGCGAAGAGTTAGTGAACTCAACAGTCGCATTGCAGCAGATATTGGCCAAATTCAAGATACATTTACCACCGGTATAGCAGAATTCCTCAGACAAATTATTATTGTTGTAGGTGGTATTGCTATGCTTTTTTTTACTTCTGTAAAACTCTCGCTATTAATGATTGCAACTATACCTGTTTTTGCTGTTATTGCTGTGATATTTGGCAGATATATTAAAAAACTATCGTCTAAGGCTCAAGATAAAGTGGCTGATTCAAATACTATTGTCGGTGAAACTTTACAAGCCATTGCCGATGTGAAGGCCTTTACCAATGAATTTTTTGAAATTAGAAAGTATAAAAGCGCCGTATTCGATATAAAATCGGTTGCCATTAAAGGCGGATTGGCAAGGGGAGCATTTTCATCCTTTATCATTTTTTGCATTTTTGGAGCCATAGTGCTTTTAGTATGGTATGCGGTAAAGCTTCAAAATGCAGGTGAGCTTGGTCAGGATGAGCTCATTACCTTTATTTTATACACTATATTCGTCGGCGCTTCCATAGGGGGGTTGCCTATTCAATACGCTCAGATACAGAAGGCTGTAGGTGCAACAGAACGGGTGTTTGATATTATTGACGAAACCCCTGAAGATTTAAAAGACGCAAAGGTTAAAAATCATATTAAAGGTAATCTCAGTTTCAAAGACGTTAATTTTGCTTATCCTTCAAGGCCTGATGTTCAGGTTTTGGACGTTATGAACTTTGATATTACTTATGGCCAAACCACTGCTTTTGTAGGAACGAGTGGGGCAGGTAAGTCTACGATAGCCAAACTTATCCTTAGGTTTTATGACCCTCAAAGCGGTGAGATTTTATTTGATGGTACATCTGCCACAAATTACGACTTACAAGAATTGAGACAACAAATCGCCATTGTACCACAGGAAGTGTTATTATTTGGAGGCAGCATAAAAGATAACATCGCTTATGGAAAACCCAATGCGAGTCAGGAAGACATTATAACCGCTGCTAAACAGGCCAATGCCCATGATTTTATCATGTCTTTTCCCAATCAGTACGATACGCAGGTGGGTGAACGTGGTGTTCAGCTCTCCGGTGGGCAAAAACAACGGGTCGCCATTGCCAGAGCCGTTTTAAAAGATCCTGTAATTTTAATTTTAGACGAAGCAACCAGTTCGCTAGATACAGAGTCTGAAGTTCTGGTGCAGGATGCTTTGGAAAAGTTAATGAAAAACAGAACATCAGTTGTAATTGCTCATCGCTTGTCTACTATTAAAAAGGCCGATCAAATTTTAGTGCTTCAGGAAGGTAGAATAGCTGCTAAAGGCAATCACGAGACTTTACTTAATGATGAGACCGGGCTGTACCATAAACTCATCAATATTCAAACACAGGTTGAAACTTAAATCGGCTTGAAATTTTAGTGAGGAAAAATTCACTACTTTATTATTGTGTGACTTTTGCTCAAAAGTAATTTATTTTTGTTGTTTGATGATAAGTCCTAAAAGCTTGCGTAAACTGTTTGGGTTTTCTCTTGAGTTTGACAGTAAAAAAGCCTTTGAATTTGTAGATTATTTATAATTTATTCAAATGTAAATTATGATAAGCCCCAAAAGATTGCGAAAACTTTTCTGGTCGGTGCAGTTTTATTATCATGATGAAAAAATATACAGTTTCTTTCTAGAAGAAGACAAAATATGTCATATTTGTCCTTATTGTAGAGGATAAAAATCAAAAAGTGTTCAAGCTTAAAATGATAAAAGTATAGCTTTAAGCTCGTATTTGTTTGCCAAGATCATATTTAAACCAAATTTAAATCAAAAGCTTTTCTTTTTGCTAATATTAGGGCTAAAAGAGGATTGAATGCTTCAATATTTTCATTTTAAATGCTACATTTGTGACGATTCAAAATAAATTATATGGCAGAAGAAGACAAGGATAATTCTTTAGATGAATCTTCAGGACAATCTCCGGGTGATGAGTTAATCAAAGTCACCGGAATGTATAAAGATTGGTTTCTAGACTATGCTTCGTATGTAATTTTAGAACGTGCTGTACCCGCCCTGGAAGATGGGTTTAAGCCGGTACAGCGACGTATTCTGCATTCTATGAAAGATTTAGATGACGGCAGATACACCAAAGTTGCTAATATCGTAGGTCATACCATGCAGTATCACCCACATGGTGATGCCAGTATTGGTGATGCCATTGTTCAGCTCGGGCAGAGAGATTTGCTGATAGATACACAGGGAAACTGGGGGAATATCTTAACCGGAGACAGTGCTGCGGCGTCACGATATATTGAAGCCCGATTGTCAAAATTTGCTCTGGATGTTGTCTTTAATCCGAAAACGACAAAATGGCAAATTTCTTACGATGGAAGAAAAAATGAGCCCGTACATTTGCCCGTTAAATTTCCCATGGTTTTAGCTCAGGGCATTGAGGGGATTGCCGTTGGTTTGAGTACTCGAATTTTACCCCACAATTTCAATGAATTGCTCGATGCCTCTATAAAGCATCTAAAAGGCGGTAGATTCAAACTTTATCCGGATTTTCCTACTGCAGGCATTATGGATGTGTCTGATTATAACGATGGACTCCGCGGCGGAAAAGTTAGAGTAAGAGCAAAGATTAATATCAGAGATAAGAAAACGCTTGAAATTACTGAATTGCCTTTTGGTACACATACTAATTCGTTGATAGAATCAATTTTGAAAGCGAATGAAAAAGGGAAAATTAAGGTTAAAAAAATAGAGGATAATACCTCTTCTCAGGTTGAAATCGTCATCCATTTACCGACTAATATATCACCAGACAAAACCATAGACGCCCTTTATGCGTTTACAAATTGTGAAGTTTCCATTTCGCCCTTAAGCTGCGTCATTATTGAAGATAAACCCCAATTTATTGCAGTTTCTGAACTCTTAAAACGAAGTACCGATAAGACGGTAGAATTGCTTAAGCGTGAACTCGAGATTAAGTTGGGAGAACTCGAAGACCAGTGGCATTTTGCGTCTTTGGAGCGCATATTTATAGAAAACAGGATTTATAGAGATATTGAAGAGGTCGAAACTTGGGAAGGTGTGATAAAAGCTATTGATGATGGATTGAAACCCCACGTTAAACATCTAAAACGGCCAGTGACAAAGGACGATATTGTAAGGTTGACAGAAATTCGCATTAAACGTATTTCTAAATTTGATTTGGATAAAGCCCAGCAAAAAATTGAAGCTTTAGAAGCAAATATTGAAGAGGTCAACTATAACCTGAACAATTTGATTGATTATGCTGTTACCTATTTTGAAAGACTAAAAGCAACTTACGGAAAAGACAGGCAACGACAAACTGAAATCAGACCTTTTGAAGATATTGAAGCCTCTAAGGTTGTCATTAGAAACACTAAACTATACGTCAACAGAAAAGAAGGTTTTATAGGCACTTCTTTGCGTAAAGATGAATACGTATTTGATTGCAGTGATATTGACGACATAATTTGTTTTACTCAAGATGGAAGTATGGTGGTTACAAGAGTAGATAAAAAAGTATTTATAGGGAAGAACATTATACATGTAGGAATTTTCAAAAAGAAAGATAAAAGAACCATATATAATTTTATTTATAAAAATGGTAAAACTCATATCAATCACGTCAAGCGATTTGCAGTAACCTCTATGACGAGAGACCGCGTGTATAAGTTAGCCCAAGACCATAAAAACTCTAAAGTCCTGTATTTCTCGGCAAATCCTAATGGTGAAGCAGAAGTGGTTAGTGTGTTTTTAAGGCAAAAGAAAGGCATGAAAAAGCTCAAATTTGATTTCGATTTTTCTGATTTAGCGATTAAAGGTAGAAACGTTAAGGGTAATATCCTGACCAAGCATCCCATTAAAAACGTGAAGCTCAAAGAAGAAGGCGTATCTACTTTAAAACCTCGAAAAATCTGGTTTGATGATAATGTAAGGCGACTAAATGTGGATGAACGCGGTGAGTTGATTGGCGAGTTTAGAGGCGAAGACAGAATACTGATTGTAACGCAGTCTGGCAGATTGCGAACTATACGCCCGGAACTGACAACACATTTTAACGATGACATTATAATTCTTGAAAAATGGATTCCAAAAAAGCCGATTTCTGTCGTGTATTGGGAAGGTGAGAAAGAACGTTTTTACGTTAAGAGGTTTCTGGTTGAAAATGAAGAAAAAGAAGAAATTATAATCACGGAACACCCGGATTCTCAATTAGAATTGGTTTCTACAGATTATATACCACAGATAGAAATAGAATATACCAAAGAGCGGGGCAAAGACCGAAAGCCTAACGATATTATTAATCTACAGCAGTTCATTTCCATAAAAGGGATTAAAGCTATGGGGAATCAACTCACCCCTGAGAAAGTCAATCAAATCAACCTTGTAGATCCTATCCCTTTTGAGCCTGAAGCGTCTAAACCGGCAGACGAGATTGATGTTGTAGATGAGGAAGAAGTTTCATCGAAATCCGATGCTAATGATTCTGATGAGGATTCTCCTCAATCTTCAGACAACAGCCAACCCACTTTATTTTAAGTTATGTCAGCACATAAAGTTATTGCTATCGATGGCTATTCTTCAACAGGAAAAAGTACGGTAGCCAAGCGTCTCGCTAAACACTTACAGTTCATTTATATCGATTCCGGGGCGATGTATAGGGCTGTAAGCCTGTTCGCCCTTAAAGAAGATTGTTTTAATGAGAATGCTTTGGATAATTCTAAGCTTATTGAAAAACTAGATCAAATAGTCATCGATTTTAAATTTGACAACGCAACCCAAAAAAGCGAAATATTCTTGAATGGTAAAAACGTTGAGGACTCTATAAGAGGTATGGAAGTGTCTCAGAAGGTAAGCATCGTGGCAGCCGTTCCTGAGGTACGTGAAAAGTTAGTGGCATTACAGCGCAGAATGTCAGATAGGCACAACATTATCATGGATGGTAGAGATATTGGGTCTGTGGTATTTCCTTATGCGGATGTCAAGTTTTTTATGACAGCCAGTGCAGATGAGCGAGCCAAAAGGCGCTATGAAGAATTAAAAAGTAAAGGTGAATCTATTAGCTATAAAGAAGTCTTAGAAAACGTAAAGTCACGCGATCATATCGATACCACAAGAACCCACTCTCCTTTAGTAAAGACAGAGGATGCTATTGTAATAGACAATACAAGCTTAAGTCAAGATGAACAGTTTGAGTTAATGTTAGGTTATATTAATAATTAACATTATGAAATACTTATTGTATTGTTTTTTAACAACTTATAACATAAACATTTGATCTGCACATTATCATGCAAATCCTAATTTTACAATCAATGGCAGTATTGAAGGTGTTGAAAAATAAGATTTTTTTAACTTCTCTCGTGTAAGATTGAAGATGGTAAGTTGACCTCTAGCGAAGTTATAAATAGCACTTATCACGCAAGGTTTAAGCAAAGGATATTCAGAACAGCACGGTTTTATTTAGGCTCTATTACTATGGTATTCAGGTAGTGAAAAGCGATGAGTTGATTGAAGGTGTAGATTATAGTCAAGCCTTATTTACATTGAACAAATACAAGGCAGCCTCAATAACGATTTGAAATTGGATTATGATGCTGTCATAATTGATATAAATCTTTCAGCTCATGAACTTGAAAAAATCATAAAATTAAGCTTAAAAAAGTTATGATTAATCCCATTGACAACATATACAATGAAATTATGCATTTAATTATTACGAGCTTATACAGTACCTTAATAGTTGCGGACTTTGTTGCTTTTCTTATAACATTTAGCCTTTCAAAGTTACAATTAAGGCATATAGTCTCAAATCACAATAATTTGAAAAACAGAATATTAAACCAATTTTTAAAGGAAAACCTAAGCTATAAAAGTTTTGCGATTTCGCTTTCCTCAGATTTATAATAATCTACATTTGTCAGCTTAGATAAACGCATTTATTTCTATAAGGTCAAAAAAGCTAACACTCATCCTCAGTCATGAGATGGTATAGAATTGAAATAAAAAATCAATATTTTAAGAGAACAAACTTATTCTCAGTATTTATAATTAAATTTGTCATAGAACAAAATTTATTATGTTTAAAATTAAAACCTTCAAGTTAAGAAAAAACACCCGATATAATTATACACCTCGTTATTACAAGGGAAAAGATGAAGGTAATATATATGATTTTGATTCGCGCTTCAATAAATTTAAGGAGACGCCAAATGGTATAGATTTTGGTTCTCATTGGGCAAAAGCAAGAGAGGAGAGTAGAAATAGAGGAAATCGCAGTTTAAATAAACGTGTAATGCTTATTGCAGCAATCCTTATATTTTTATTTTTGTGGCTTATAGATTTTGATCTGTCTATTTTTACACAAACCCCATGAACGACAGCATAAAATTACTTCCCGATCATGTTGCCAATCAAATAGCCGCAGGTGAAGTTGTACAAAGGCCTGCTTCTGTGGTTAAAGAATTATTAGAAAACGCTATTGATGCCGGCTCAACCCATATTAGTTTAATTATCAAAGATTCCGGAAAGACGCTTATTCAAGTGGTTGACAATGGCAAAGGCATGTCTACAACCGATGCCAGGATGGCCTTTGAACGCCATGCAACTTCAAAAATAAGTTCGGCCAAAGACTTATTTAATCTTCATACCAAAGGCTTTAGAGGTGAAGCCCTAGCTTCGATTGCTGCTGTAAGCCATGTTGAACTAAAAACTAAAACTGCTGAAGAAGACACCGGAACTCAAATTAAAATTGAAGGAAGCTCTGTAAAATCTCAAGATCCCTGTGTTCAACCCCAAGGCACTGCAATAGCCGTTAAAAACTTGTTCTACAATATCCCTGCACGACGTAATTTTTTAAAGTCAAACCAGGTAGAACAGCGGCATATCATAGATGAATTTGAACGTGTGGCTCTTGCCCATCCTGATGTTGGGTTTAAAATGCTTCACAACGGCAATGAACTTTTTCGTTTACCGGTTGCAAAACTCAGACAGCGCATAGTAGGCGTGATGGGTAAGAAAATTGATGAAAATTTAGTCCCTATAAAAGAGCAAACAGACATACTAAAAGTAACTGGTTTTGTCACCAAACCCTCTTTTGCTAAACGCAGCCGCGGGGAACAATTCTTCTTCGTCAATGACAGGTTTATTAAAAGCTCATATCTTCATCATGCTGTTAGTCAAGCATTTGAAGGATTATTAAAACCCAAAACCCACCCCTCTTATTTTATCTATTTTTCAATAGAACCCAAAAGTATAGATATCAATATCCATCCTACTAAAACTGAAATTAAGTTTGAGGACGAGTACAGTATTTATTCTATTTTAAGAAGTTCAGTAAAACATAGTTTAGGCCAATTTAATATCGCACCGGTTTTAGATTTCGAAAGAGATAAAACCATGGATCCAGATTATAGGGTTCAGAAATCTACAGCCAAAATACCTAAAGTTGAAGTAGACAGGAATTTTAACCCTTTCAAAGAGAATACTAATTTTAGCTCAAGACCAACCACAGGTCAGCACCAAGGTAAAGAAGCCTGGCAGAGCATGTATTCGGGACTAGAAGAAGACTTCGAAAACACAGAAACCGAAGTTGAATTCGAAAGCCAGTTACAGACGCTTAAAATATTTGATGATTTAAGTCAAGCCCAAAGTACTTTTCAAGTATTACAAAAATATATTGTGTCTGCTTCTGCAACAGGATTGGTCATTATTAATCAAAACAGAGCGCACCAAAGAATTTTATACGAACAGTTTTTAGCACAGATTACACAGGAGGCTGGCAGTTCTCAACAATTGATGTTTCCATTGACTTTAGAGCTCACACAAGATCAGTTAAGCTTACTGGAATCTCTGCAATCCTCCTTAGAGCTGACTGGTTTTATGTTTGATTTTTCAAAATCTGAAGGTGATGTGGTTTTGATTAATGGAATCCCAAGCATGCTTACAGAGTCTCAAATTTATGAGGTTATAGATGAGTTAATAGCCAACTTTAAAGCAGGTATTCCCGACTCAGGATTTGACCGTAATAATCAATTGTCTATGATCATGGCCAAAAATATGGCTATTCCCAATGGCAAGGCGCTACATGGTCAAGAGCAAAAGGACCTTATAAATGCGTTATTTTCTTGTAAAGAACCTGCATTTTCACCAACAAATCAACCTATATTTGTAAATCTGGATGAAAAATATTTCCACAAATTATTTAATACATGAACAGAATCACCGATACCGTAAAAACACTATTGATTGCCAATATTTTATTTTTTGTGGGTACTTTACTTTTTGGGTCTGATTTACAGAATAATGCTGCCTTTAATTTTTTGGCTCTGTATTATCCCGAAAACCCTAATTTTGAATATTGGCAATTGATCACTCATATGTTTATGCACGGTGGATTGACACATATTCTTTTTAATATGTTTGCGCTGTTTATTTTTGGTAGTGTTTTAGAAATGTATCTGGGTCAGCAGAGATTTTTATTTTTATATTTTTCATCTGGACTAGGTGCTGCAGGTCTCCAGATTTTGTTTTCATATTTAGGCTTTCATGATGCCTACTCAAAAATAATTGAATTAGGCCTCTCACCAGACCAAATAGAAAGACTTATAGAAAAATCTATGCAAGCCGGAGTTTATCCTTACAATAATCTTGTACCAAATGAATTAATAAAACAATTAATTGATAATTATAGCACACCAATGGTAGGAGCCTCAGGTGCTATTTTTGGTGTTTTGGCAGCTTTTGCGGTGGTCTATCCTAATATGCCGCTTTATATCATATTTATTCCAATACCCATTAAAGCCAAATACCTGATAGGTGGTTACTTCGTGTTAAACGTATATTCCGCCGTGACAGGAAGTAGTATTGCAGGACCATCTAACACGGCATATTGGGCACATATTGGTGGTGCAGTCATTGGATTTATTACCATGTGGGTCTGGAAGAAAAATCAGTTTAATCAAAACCGATGGAATTGATATGACAACGAAGGAACAATTGCTATACAAATACAGGACCGCCAATACCTTAGAGAAGGTAATTGGTCTTAATGTTCTTATGTTTATTTTGACTTATGTCTTCAGGGCGGTATTCTTTTTAATGAACATTAATACCAATTATTTTCTTGACTATTTGGTATTCCCGAAAGAGTTTATGGATTTTATACTTCAGCCTTGGTCTGTTGTGACTTATGCATTTCTACATGCCGGATTTTTACATATTTTGTTTAATATGATAATTTTGCATTTTGGTGGCCGAATATTTATGACTTACTTTTCAGGAAAAAGACTTTTAAATTACTACATTTTAGGGGCAGTATTTGGTGCATTAATCTATGCCTTAAGTTACAATTTATTTCCTGCGTTTGCAGGTGTAGGCCGGTCTTATCTTATTGGGGCTTCTGCTGCGGTTATGGCTGTATTTATAGGTATTGCAACCAAAGTTCCCGATAGCACAGTGCGCTTATTTCTGCTTGGTAATCTCAAGCTCTGGTGGATTGCTGCCTTTTTTGTAATTATGGATATTGTTCAGATACCATTTGATAACCCCGGTGGTCACTTAGCTCATCTCGGTGGTGCCTTTATTGGGTATTTCTATACCAAACAACTGGATAAAGGCAAGGATATTGGAAAATGGATTGAAAACTTGATAGAAGGTTTTCAGCAGTTATTCAAATCCAAGCCAAAATCTAAACCAAATTATCAAACGAGTTCTAAATCTAGAATGAAAACAGTTTATAAGAAAAAAACTTACACTAAAACTTCGGCTAAAGATAAAACTGAAAAGCAAAAGCGAATAGATATGATCTTAGATAAGATAAGTAAAAGCGGTTATGACAGCTTATCAAAAGAAGAAAAGGATTTTCTGTTTAATGCAGGTAAAGATATTTAGATATTACATGAAAGGATTATCTTTTGGGTACAAAATTATCTTTGTTGTCAATAATATATTGGCGTTTTTATTATTGCTCTCGTACCTCACGGCCTATATTTCACCGGCTGACGTTCCTATTGCCGGTGTTTTAAACTTTAGTATTCCGTTTTTGTGGGTTATCAATGCTTTGTTTGTATTGCTTTGGTTAATCAAGTTAAAAAAACAAGTTTTACTGTCTATTATCATCATGGCAATTGGATGGTTTCAGATGCATAAATTATTTGTGTTTTCAAATCAGGTTATAATTGCAGATTCAGGCATAAAAGTCATGAGCTATAATGTGATGCAGTTTTACAGCAAAAAAGATAAGAAAAAGTCATCCTATGAAGACATTTATAAGTTTGTACAGGAAGAAACCCCGGATATTTTATGTTTTCAGGAACACAAGACCTCAAAAACCAATTTATTCCCTGAATACAGCTTTAAAGTCATAAATAACGATTCCGCAAACCTTAAGACAGTTGTTTATAGCAAATACCCCATATTCAACAGTAAACATTATGGGTTTGGGGTTTCCAATAATTCAGCAGTTTTTGCTGATATAGCAGTCGATAAAGACAGCATCAGAGTCTTTAGCATACATTTTGAGTCTTTAAATTTAAAACAAGATTTTAATAAAATTAAAGGCGAATCCAAAGATAAACTCATTAAAAGGCTAGGAAAAACATTTAGTCGGCAGATTCATCAGATTAATGAAATAGAAGATGACATAAAAAATTCGCCTTATCCTGTCATTTTATCAGCAGATATGAATAATACTGCGGTATCTTATCTGTACAGAAAAATAACCAAGCAAGGCCTAAAAGACAGTTTCCTGGAATCAGGGCAGTATTATGGTAAAACCTTTAATTTTAGTGTACTGCCTATAAGAATAGATATGATTTTTATAGATGAAAAATTAAACCCCATAGATTTTAAAAACTATAAGGTTGACCACTCAGATCACTCTCCGGTTATGGCTGAGATCGGGTTATAGATTTTAAATACCTCAGACTTTCGGGACCTAGATTAAACAAAAGATCTAATATACTAAGGTTTTCTATAAACCCATATTTATCTTCAAAAACTTGATGATAAGGGTTTAGTACTGATGGGGTTGATTTTTTTGCCTCAATAAGATGCCTGCAATCTTCAATATTAGCGTATTGCGTTTTGTATTCTGAATTGAATTCAATTTTTAAACTTAAGTCTAATAAATCAGATACTGTTTTTAAGCAATCAAAATTAAAGTTGAATAAGCTTTCATAAGTTCTAGTGTAAAGCGGTTCTATATCAGCTTCATAAAACTCAAAGTAAGGCGATGTTCTGTAAGCTGTTTCTAGAGACCTAAAATGAAGAACTTGCCAGTTAAATTCATTTTCAATACTGCTTTTTATGTACTTAAGCCTATGTTTAGACTTTCCGCGTTTCACAGGAATATTAAGCATCAATTTTCCATTAGCACCGTAAATATACTGCCTGCTTCTGTAAGTTTGTTTTTGGTAGTTTTCAGCAGCTTCAATACATATGCTATCATAATTAACAAGCTTAGCATAATAACTGATTGGTCCAAAATAGGGTAAAGAAAAAATAGCTTCCGGCATTTATGATTTCCTTTTCTTTCTAAAGTAGTTTACACCAAACAATACAATTAAGCCAATGAGGAAATAGGGTAAATAAGACACCCGCTCGCCATCGCCGGAGACTGTGGTAAACATTCTATCCCATCTTAATTTATCCAGTCCGGATTTGTTGTAATCTAAACTCAACCATATAAATACGGGTTTTCCTACGACATGGTTTTCAGGAACATAACCCCAAAATCGGCTATCCTCACTATTATGCCGATTATCACCCATCATCCAGTAATAATTTTGTTTGAACGTATAAGAAGTCATGGGCTCATTATTCAATAAGACTTGGTCTCCTTTAATAGTAACCTGCTGAGCTATGTTCATTTCACGGCCTTCATAAACTTCAATAATGCGTTTATAAAAATCGATGGTATTGGTATCAATATCTACTGTTTTACCGGCTTCCGGAATATAGATTGGTCCAAAATTATCACGATTCCAGTCGCGTTTAGCCCGATTAGGAAAGATGGCTCTATTAGGTTCGGAATCATCTTTACTTAAAATATTTTTTACCGCTTTTTTCACGTTGGGGAGCTTCCTAAAACGCTCAATATTAGAATCTGAAATTGCAGCAGCCTGAAAAATACCCTTTTCTTTGTTCAAAAAGCCAAAACCATCTGTAATCTCATAGCGGTTTTGTAAAGTGTTTAAATTGAAATTATCACCCTGAATGATGTAGGAATACTGTAAATCAGCGCGTTCTGGTAATTGTAATGGCTTTCCATTAGTGTAAATCTTACCGTCTTTAATTTCTAAGGAATCTCCGGCAACTCCAACGGCCCTTTTAACGTAGTTGGACTTTTTGTCTATTGGCTTTAAATATTTTTCGGGGCCTTTATACCTGAAATAAGGCACTGTATCTACTGGCCAGTTGAATACCACAATGTCGTTTCTGGTCACACTTTCAAAACCCGGCAGCCGGAACATGGGCAATTGGGGTTCTGTGGCATAAGATTTTACGCCAGCTAATGGAATGGTATCGTGTACCATAGGAAACGCAATTGCCGTACCCGGTGTTCTCGCGCCGTAGTGAAACTTGCTTACAAAGAGGAAATCTCCTATAAGTAGTGATTTTTCCAGCGATGAGGTCGGTATGGTAAAGGGTTGAATAAAATACGTATGTACTATGGTTGCGGCAACTACGGCAAAAATTATAGAACCTAAAGTTTCACCAGCTTTGGTTTTGGCCTTGAGTTCTCTATTCCCCAAGTATTCACTGTCTGTAAAATAATTGATGTAATACAAATAAAACCCAAGTGTAACCACAGATAACACTCCATCTTTAGTGCTGTCATGGCCAAAGCTTTTAGCTGTTTCCACCCAGATAACCGGGAACATTAGCAGCTGTACAACAGGTATAAACAAAAGAAATACCCACCACCATGGGCGATTTAATATCTTGAGTAAGACTATGGCATTATACAACGGAATAATAGCTTGCCAGGCTGATCTACCGGCGCGTTTATATAGTTTCCAAGTTCCTAAAAAGTGAATGACTTGAATAATGAGAATGACTATTATAATATCTATCAGGTTCATATCTTATGATAAAATGTGCAAATTATATATTTAAAACGTCCTTCATGTTAAAACATCCGTAATCTTTTGTTTTTAGCAACCATTCTGCTGCCAAAACCGCCCCTAAAGCAAAGCCTTTCCTGCTATGCGCTTGGTGTTTTATCTGGATGTCGTCTATTTTGGACCTGTAATTTATGAGGTGTGTGCCATATACGCCTTTTTCTCTCAAGGCTTTAATAGGAATATCACACTCAGTCTTGTTTTGTGGAGGGTGAGACCATGATTTATAATGGCTTTTAGTCATGATCTGTTCGGCCAAACTTATCGCTGTACCGCTTGGCGCATCCTTTTTTTCTAAATGGTGAATTTCTGTGATATCTACCTTGTATTGCTCATGATGAGGAGCCATAATTTCAGCTAGCATGGCGTTGAACTTAAAAAACAAATTTACGCCTATGCTAAAATTTGAAGCATAAAGAAATTTAGATTTTTCCTGTTTAGCTAATTTTTTAATAGCACTGTATTTATCTAACCAACCCGTAGTCCCGGAAACAACAGGAGTGTGATGTTTTAATGCATTCGATATATTTTGAAATGCAGCTTCAGGCACACTAAATTCTATGGCAACATCGGCTTGTTTCACTTGTTGAAAATCAGGATTCTCGTTTGTCGTATAAATAATGTTATGGCCACGTTCTTGAGCTATTTCAGCTATCGTTTTACCCATTTTGCCATAACCAAGTATTGCTATTTTCATTACTTTAAATTTAGTTGCAAAGATAAGCCAAATGCATTTTGTCCCGTTGAAATATTTCTAAATTGACTTGGCCGCATCGATAAATCATCTGAAATATTAAATTGATCTAAATGAGCTTCTACATTAGCGTCAATTATATTTAAAATGTAAATTCCTATCGTAAACATAAGAGAGAAATCTCTATTTTGTCTAAAGAGTTTTTGGGCGTCTATTAAATTGTCATTAGTAAGTATGCCAAAAAACTCATCGTCTTCATATCCTGCTAAGCGACGTTTATAAGCATCTCTGTAAGCATTGTATTTATTGGAATTGTCTATATAGAAATACAAACTTGTACCAAAGGCGCCATAAACAAGCGGTATTTTCCAGTAACTTCCATTATAGGCCTGCCCTAAGCCCGGAAGCACTGCTGAAAAAAATGCAGCTTTGGCCGGTGCGTTGGCATCAAAGGGACTGGCTTTAAAGGATTTGGATTCTACTTTTTTATCATAGTCTATAGTGAGGCTATCATTCTGAGAGAAACTAAACCCAAAGCAAAATATACCGATTATGATAAAACACCTATTCAATTCTATTTGTTTTTGTTAAGCAAATCGTGAATGCGGTTCAAATCTTCTTCAGATGCAAATGGAATAATTATTCTGCCGTTGCCTTTTTGGTTGACCTTAATATTGACCTTAGTTCCAAAGAATTTTGAAATGTGTTTTTGCTTGGCCTTATAAGCAGAATGGTCAGTTTTTGGTTTTGAGGTTGATTGGTCTTTTTGATTGTATTGCCTTACTAATTCTTCAGTCGCTCGAACTGATAATTTATCTTTTATGATTTTCTGATAAATTTTAATTTGGTCTTCAGGGGTTTCAATATTGACTAAAGCCCGACCATGTCCCATACTGATAAACCCATCACGCATACCGGTCTGAACAATAGGGTCGAGTTTTAAGAGCCTTAAATAGTTAGTAATGGTCGATCGTTTTTTTCCGACCCGTGTACTCATCTGTTCCTGAGTCAGGTTAATTTCATCGATTAATCGTTGATAAGATAATGAGATTTCAATAGGGTCTAAATCCTGGCGCTGAATGTTCTCTACCAGGGCCATTTCAAGAGCCTCCTGATCGTTTGCAATTCTAATGTAAGCCGGAATACTTTTTAATCCTGCCAGTTTAGAAGACCTGTACCGTCTTTCTCCAGATACCAATTGGTACTTATTACGTTCAACTTTTCTAACTGTGATGGGCTGAATAACACCCAACTCTCTAATAGAGGACGCTAATTCTTCAAGATGCTCATCGTTAAAGCTACTTCTTGGTTGAAAAGGATTGACTTCAATGTGCTCGAGATCTAACTCTACAATACTCCCAACAACTTTGTCGGCATCTTTATCTTCAACGGAGCTAATATCTTTATCCGGATCATTCAGCAATGCTGAAAGCCCGCGTCCTAAAGCTTGTTTTTTTCTGGCTTTTGCCATAAAATTTAATTTTTATTCTGTTTTAAAAGTTCTTCAGCTAGGCTCAAATAATTGTTAGCACCCCGGCTGGTAGCATCGTATTTTATGATGCTTTCACCATAGCTTGGTGCTTCACTAAGCCTTACATTTCTTTGTATAATCGTATCAAACACCATGCTGGCAAAGTGTTTTTTAACTTCATCAATCACTTGGTTAGAAAGCCTCAATCTGGAGTCGAACATGGTGAGTAAAAGCCCTTCGATATCTAAATCGGGGTTATGAAGTTTTTGTACGCTCTTTATGGTGTTGAGTAATTTTCCTAATCCTTCTAAGGCAAAATATTCACACTGTATAGGAATAATCACCGAATTTGCAGACGTCAGTGCATTCAATGTAAGTAAACCCAGAGAGGGTGCACAATCTATAATCACATAATCATAGGAATGAGGTAAATCTCCAATTGCATCCTTAAGCATGCGCTCTCTGTTATCCTGGTCGACCAATTCTATTTCAATAGCGACCAGATCTATATGCGCCGGAATCAGGTCTAAGTTAGGAGAATCTGTTTTTATAATCAAATCCTTGGCCTTTTGAGTGTGCTCCAATAAATGGTAACTGCTATTTTCGACCTCATCTACGTTTATCCCCAATCCTGAAGTCGCATTAGCCTGTGGATCGGCATCGATTAGTAAAACTTTCTTTTCCAGAACGCCTAAGGATGCGGCTAAATTTACAGCGGTAGTTGTCTTACCAACCCCGCCTTTTTGATTTGCTATTGCAATGATTTTTCCCATAGGTTTAAATTAGGCGTAAAAATACAATTTATTATATCACTCAAAAATACTTTTTGATAACTTATAATTTATTTTTAAATCTTAATTACAATATATTTATTTGAAAAACAATGAGTTGCGTATTTTTGGTCGATACTTGTAACAAAATCAATAATATATCGTCGTAAAGATGAGATCAACAATATATGAAAGCATCAGATTTTAACAGCAAAATTTTACCAGTGCAGCAAAAGATTTTTCGCCTGGCACGGAGATTGTTAATTTCATCTGATTCGGCCAAAGATGCCACTCAAGATGTCATGATAAAATTGTGGAACAAAAGAGATGATTTTGATGAGATCAAAAATGTTGAAGCCTTTGCGATGACAATGACCAAAAATCATTGTTTAGACCAACTGCGACTTAAGTCGAGTCAAAATTTGAGACTGGTTCACACCAATTATGACAATAATCGAGCCAATCCACAGGAAGAGCTTGAGGCCAAACAGGAATTGAGTAGGGTAGAAGCTATGATGAAAGATTTGCCCAAAGCCCAGCAAATGGTTATTCATCTCCGGGAAATTGAGGGCTATGAATACGACAAAATTTGTGAAATCATGGACATGAAACCTACTGCAGTGCGAGTAGCTTTATCCAGAGGAAGAAAAACATTAGTAGAACAATTATCAAAACTAAAAGAAAATGAAAGAAGACGTCAAAATTGAAACGCTTTTAGCAAAGTACCTCGATGGAGAAACCACTTTAAAAGAAGAGCGCATACTGTCTGAATATTTTAATTCAGCAAACATTAAAGCTGAATGGACGGTCTACAAAGATATGTTTACCTATTTTGAACACAGTAAAGACAACACCCCGCAGATGTCATTTACACCGCCACAAAACAAGAAACGTAAATTCGACTTTTTTCAAAAATATGCAGCAGTAGCCATGATACTTTTAATAGGCACCATGTTCTATTTTCAACAACAAACGCCACAGAATTTAGGTACTTACGACGATCCGGAGCTTGCTCTGCAAGAGACCAAAAAGGTTTTTAACCTTATAAGTCATCACTTAAACTCAAGTACAGACGATATCAAATACCTGAACACTTTAGAAGAAACTAAAACCAAGTATATAAATACTATTGAACCCAAATAAACAGAAACTATGAAAACTATTTTAATTTTATGTACAACAGTAATATTGTCGGGATTTACCTATGCTCAAGATTTCGACCAATATGAAAACAACCCTGGAATAACCTCTGTCATTATCAATAAGAACATGTTTAAGTTAATGACAAAATTAGACCTGGACAGCAAGGATAAAGAAGTTCAGGAATATGTAGAACTGATTCAAAACCTTGAGGACATCAAGATATTTAAAACCAATAATGCTGAGATGAGTGATGAACTCAATAAAGATGCAGAATCTTATGCTTCGAAAAATAAACTCGAAGAACTTATGCGAATGAGAGATGGTGATAAGAAAATTTCATTTCTCTTTAAACCCGGTAAAACTGATGATCAGATTTCACAACTTTTTATGCATATTCAAGGGGTGGAGGGCCGAAACGAGACCGTCTTGATTATCATCAATGGGATGATAGATTTAAAGCAAGTCTCAAGGCTTGCCAACGATCTTGATGTACCCGGAGCCGATTCACTTAACAATTAAAACCATTACCATGAAAAATATCATATCAATTTGCCTTTGTGCATTAGTATTAATATCTTGTCAGACCAATTCATTGCAATCCTTTATGGTAGAGCATAAGTCTGATGACAACTTTATAAGTATTGATTTTTCTCTGCGAACATTTGTAGACAATTTTGACGACTTGCCGGAAGACAAAAAGAAACTTTTTGAAGATATTAATAAAGTCAATTTCTTAGCCTTCAGGAAAAACCAGAGTAATTCACCATCTTATACCGAGAAAAGAGAACAGTTGTTAGATATTTTAAGTAGCGAATTTAAAGGCAAACAACTCATGTCTGTTAACGCTGAAGAGGGAATAATCAAAATGTATGCCGACGAAGTTGAAGACAAAGCAGAGGAAATTATAATCTTTGCCAGTAGTGATGATAAAGGCTTTATGGTTTTTCGCTTACTTGGAGACGATTTAAACCCCTCTAATTTTTATAAAATAATGACCATGTCAGACCAGATGAATTTTGATTCATTGGCCAAAATGGTGGATTTGTAGCCTCATATATATTTTTGTTTTGTTAGAGTGAAAGCAGTCCTGAATGGGGCTGCTTTTTTATATGATATTTCTTGAAATTTGTTTTGTAGTATAAGAAAGCTTATTATCTTTGCATTCGCTTTTGGAGAAATGGCAGAGTGGTCGAATGCGGCGGTCTTGAAAACCGTTGTACCGCAAGGTACCGGGGGTTCGAATCCCTCTTTCTCCGCTAGAGCAAAGCTCGATTTCTGATAAGGAATTGAGCTTTTTTGTTTTAATTCATAATAAATGAAGTGTTACGTATATATTTTGTATTCAGAAAAACACGACATGTACTATGTAGGTGCGTCTAATGATGTATTGGACAGACTAAATCGACATAATTCAGGGCTTGAAAAACATACGAAAAAATATAAACCCTGGAAGTTGGAATGGTTTACTGAAAAACCGAATAAATCAGCAGCCTTTAAACTTGAGAAAAAGTTGAAGAATTTATCAAAAGACAGGAAGCGGAAGTTTATTGAGAAGTATCCAATCAAGAAATCGTTCGAACACTGACGAAGCGAAGCTTGTCAGTGCACTGACCGTAAGCGTCAGTGTCCCTCTTTCTCCGCAAAAGAAAACCTAACTGCTTGATTGATAGTAGTTAGGTTTTTTATTGTTCGATTATTGTCTGATTTCGAGTTTTTAGCCTGTTTTTATGATTACTTGACCTCTCTTTATAAAAAAGCGTAAAAAAGTAAACTGATTACTGAGCTTCATTGGGTCTATGAAATTAAATGCATCATCGCCATAATAGTTTTCTACTTCTTTTTGAATTTCTTGATAGCCTTTAAACCCAATAACTTTCTCAAAATAAATCGATATCTATAGGTTCACAATGATTGAAGCGAATTGCCAAGTTTGTTCCGCCTGCTAAGGCAAAAGAATGTATGCTTTTTAAATTTTGTTATTCTTTTATGGTTTGAAATAGTACCTGACTTAAGGCATTCATACCGGGTAACGTAGAAAAGGTTCTGTATTGTAACGTTTAGCGACCAAAACGCATATCTCATTGCTGATAAGCTCTTTGGTGTTTTTAAGAATACTTAGAATGTCTTTTTTGGAGTATAAATCTTCTAAGTGTTGAATATCATTTTCAAACGAGTCTTGCGTAGTGGCAAATAAAGCCCTGGGGATGATAATAGCCTTATCTTCTTTAACCGATAATCTATTGGCATCCATATCCCAAAATAAGTGTCTAGGGAATTTTTTTGCTATGTTAACCTGTTTATGCAATCTTTTATTTTTCTACAAATATACAAAATAGTAAAGTAATGTTATTTTGTTTGTTATTCAAATTACAGATCGTGGAGTTAATTTCAAACTCGAGGCTGCATTGTTATGAATTTTATTTGTTTTTTATTTTTTGGCATCTAGACGATATGTCATTCAAAACTTTTCTTAAAGCCTTAGTATAATACAAATATAATCCAGGTATGATGAAACAGTTGCTTAATAGTTTAAAAAGTATCCATATTTAAACAAACATCCTAATCCGTTACCTTTTTATAATGTGTTTATAAGCTTTTGTGCCGGTATTTGTCTCTATTTGTAAGATATATAGTCCAGATTCAAGTGAACTGATATTTATAGGTTGAGATTGAAACACGATATTATTTTTAATGAGCTGTCCTTCAAGGTTATAAATAATATC
>Ga0209931_1000633_pt1 | contig 20938 bp, 16 predicted proteins | sample SalPonR1_B_D1_MG_FD_185697 | JGI IMG/M metagenome (GOLD analysis project Ga0209931, IMG submission 185697) | Salt pond soil microbial communities from South San Francisco under conditions of wetland restoration - Salt Pond MetaG R1_B_D1_MG... ...
CTGGCGTAGAAGAAGGCAACTTTAAAATTGAACTGCTATTCGAAAAGTCTTTCGATCAAGAATTATACAACGGCCAAACCTTGAGAGTTCAACTCAATCTATCTGCTCCAAAACAAGCCCTGGTCATACCCAAAGGCCGATTTTACAGCAATACCGGTGGTCAATGGATTTTTGTGCTGAACGGCAACACCGCCGAAAAACGGGAAATAAACCTCGGCCAACAAAATGACCAATACTACGAAGTTAAAAGTGGTTTGAGCAAAGGCGATGAGGTCATCATTTCCAACTACGATAACTACCAAAATTATAACACTTTAAAAATAAATAAGTCATGACAAAACCTTTGATATCTTTAAATCACGTGTACAAATACCATTACACAGATAAGCTGGAAACGTCTGCATTGAATAACCTGAGCTTAGAAATCAAGTCGGGAGAATTTTTAGCCATTATGGGGCCTTCCGGAAGTGGAAAATCCACCTTATTGAATATTCTCGGGATGATCGATGTTTGTTCTAAAGGTGAATATTTCTTTGACGGTCAACCTGTGCACACCTCTAATGAAAAGCAACGTACCAAACTACGAAAAGGGAATGTCAGTTTTATATTTCAATCCTTTAATCTGATTGATGAATTAACAGCTTATGAAAATATCGAATTGCCTTTGCTCTATCTGGGCGTAAGTCCAAAATCCAGAAAAGAGCGGGTAGAATCAGTATTGAATGACCTGGAGATGATTCATCGTCGGGATCATTTTCCACAACAATTATCCGGAGGACAACAACAGCGTGTAGCCATTGCCCGGGCTGTGGTCACCCGTCCTAAACTCGTTTTGGCCGATGAGCCTACCGGAAATCTGGACTCTAAAAACAGCGAAGCTGTGATGTCTATCCTACAAGAACTCCATGAGCAGGGCACCACCCTGGTTATGGTCACGCACTCTTCTCACGATGCAGGCTATGCCGAACGCCAAATTGAATTATTTGACGGCCAATTATTACAACACGAAAACGAACTCATAAATTCTTAAAACCCACTTATCATGATTACTAAACAACTTGTTGCCGCGTCCACAAAACCTTTACTGCTGTCTATCCTTGCCTATGGCGAAAATTACGGTTACCAAATCATCAAAGAGGTCGAACGCCTTTCTGAAGGTGAACTGCAGTGGACAGACGCTATGCTTTATCCCGTTCTTCACCGTATGGAAAAAGAAAACCTGATCCGGTCTAAATGGGTGAAGCGAGACAACGGCAGAAAACGAAAATATTACCAAATCACCCCGGAAGGCGAAAAAGCCTTAGAAAAAGAACAAAAACAGTGGAAAAACGTAGATCAAGTCATGCGAGTACTATGGAATAAACCAGGTAACGAAACTGATCTCGCAGAACTTTCAATCAAATAAACAGATGGCATTTCAAATTGATAAAGCCATAGAGGAATGGCGAAAGGAACTGTTGAAAAATTCTTCAATGGAACCGGGCTTTGCCGAAGAAATGATAGCCTCCTTGTACGATCGCTATGATGATTATCTCATTGCCGGTCATGATCCTGAACAGGCTTATGCTAAAGCAAAACAAGCCGTCTCACCCGACACAGAAAGTACTTGTAGTGAATATAATAAAGTCACCCAACGACAATTATTTCAATTCTCAAAAACGCCAAAACTCTTTATTTTGTTACCTAATTATTTAAAGACCAGCATCAGACATTTAAGTCGAAAAAAGTTTTACAATGCCATCAATTACCTCAGTTTAGTGATTGGTTTATTGTTCACCCTTTTGGCCATACTTTACATTGATTACGAAACAAGTTTTGATGCGTTTCATAACAACACAGACCAGAAATTTCGCTTAGGTCGGGAGTTCCGCTCACAAGATTACAGCGTCTACAGTTTTGAGGGGTACTTTGGCTCCAGTCGCGAAACCCAACTCAAACAAATCAACGGCTTGCAGGATGTTCAAGGCATTTCTCAAGCCTGCCACTTTTACACTTTCGGATTACCCGAACTGGTCAACATGAACTCCAAAGAACTGCCGGTTGAAAATCTATTGGAAACCAACACCCCAAAACGTTTTTTCGATTTTTTCAATTGGAAATTTATTCAGGGTAACGCCATTGCCTTTAGTGAACAATTGAATACGGCTGTTTTAACCGAAAGTGAAGCTGAACGTTTCTTCGGTAATAATTGGAAAACCCGGGACATCATCGGTCAGAATTTAGAGTATAATGATGACAACTTTGTCGTTGCCGGTGTAATTGAAAACATTCCGAGCACTTCACATTATGATTTCAGTATGTCGCTAAACGTGAAGAAAATCAACTACTGGGGAAGTCGAACCTACGTTGAAATTGCCGAAGGCGAAGACCCAAAACAAATTGCTGAACGCATCGATGCGAATATGGATAAAATCAACACCCGATTATCTACCAGTGAGTTGTTCAACGGGACTATTATTCAAAACCTGAGGGACATTCACCTGAATTCGGATATGCTGTACGAACTCAAACCACCCGGCGACAAGACCTACCTCTATATTTTTGGCATCATTTCAGGGATTATCCTTTTGCTTACCGTGTCTAATTATACCAATTTGTCAATAGCCATGAATGCTTCAAGAACCCGTGAAATCGGCATGCGAAAGTTATTCGGCGCCAAAAAACCACAGATCATCAAACAGTTTTTAGCAGAATCGCTTTTGCTGAGTTTGTTGAGTATCCCGATCGTGTATCTCGGCCTGGTGATTTTAATACCGGAGTTCAACAGTTTTATGAATGTGGAGCTGTGGAATGAGACCACATCAGACCTTAAAGTTTGGGGGTATTTTTTAGGTATTGCCATTTGCATTGGGCTTTTATCAGGATTGTATCCGGCACTTTATCTGGGTAAAAAGGATATTATCAGATTGTTTAAAGGGAATCTGGTCAAATCCGGAGGTAGCGGAGTAACCACTAGAAAAGCCATTATTACTTTTCAGTTTGTGTTGCTCATTGGCCTTTGCAGTCTGACGCTATACGTTAATGAACAACTAAATTATATCCAGACCGCAGATATTGGTTTTGATAGAGATGCTTTGGTCTATGTTAACCTTGGTGAAGATGCCGATGTGTATAAAACCTTTAAAAATGAAGTCTTGAAAATTCCCGGTGTTACCGGTGTGGGTACAGGCAGTCCTTTAGGCCGAAGTCCGTTTAACCAAACCACTTACAAGCTCGGCCAAACCGATCAGGTTTTTGATGACGCTTACGATGTTTATTTGACTTATGAATCTATAAAAATGCTGGGGATTGAAACCAGTATCCCGGACATCATTGAAAATCACGATGAAGCGCCAAAGTCTATTGTGATCATCAACGAGACCTTAAAACAAAAATTGATGAATCAATTCAACTTAACTGAAGATGAACTTTTAGGACGCCGAATCATAGAAGAACCCGAATACACCGACGAAGAAACCGGAGAAGTAGGATTCCCTTTTGAAATAGGTGGTTTTTTTAAGGACATCAATATGTTTTCACTACGAGAACGCATTACGCCGATGTTCATCACCGCTTACAAAGAACCGGAAAATGTGAGATGGGCCGCTATCGGTTTTGAAACCTCCAACACAGACCAAATGATGGCACAAATCAAAGATGCCTACAGCAAGTTGAATTTAGATAAGGCCTTTTACAGCAGTTATTTATCGCAAAACATCAACGAATTGTACAAAAAAGAAAAAAGGTTGGGTAGCATTTGCATCCTTTTCAGTATTGTCGCCTTTGTGGTTGCGGTCTTGGGCTTGATTGCGCTGACCACTTACCTCACAACTTTAAAGCAAAAGGAGATTGGTATCAGAAAAATATTGGGTGCCACTTATTTTCAATTAATCAAACGCTTTAATCGTGAGTACTTGTGGTTGCTGATCATCGCCATAGGCATTGCGGGACCACTAACGTATTACGGCGTATCGCAATGGCTAAACAGCTTTGCCTATAGAATAGACCTCAATCTACTCATCTTTGTATGGGCCGCGTTGATAACCATTTTTATATCAGCTACGGCAGTCAGTTTGATCACTTTAAAAGTCGTTCGAGCGGTGCCTGTAAAAACACTTCAGGAACAACAATAGAAAAGACATGAAAAGAGAAATGTATCATATGATAAAAGCTTTAATTATTCTATCGATGATATCAGACGGGCTGAACGCTTATGCTCAAAGCCATGAATATAGTCCAGAGAAAATAACCGTAAAACTCAGTAAAGTTTCTCAGGATATTTCATCTGTTGATAATTTTCCAAATCTGAACAACCTGATGTTTGAGGATGCAACTCATGAATATGATTTTCCTCAAAATTCAAATAAAGAGAAAGTCGCAATTGTTTCTCAACCAGAAAATTATTTACCTATCGTGATGGGAAAATTTGAAACTGATGATGGCAATTCTGTTTATGCACTAGATACAGATTACGATCAGGATTTTGAAGATGAAGAATTTTTGGAGCTTCGAACCAGAGAAACTTATGAAATTGCCAGTCAAAGCATCCGACTTTTAGAAGATCATAATAAGCATGGTTCTGAATTGAATTTACATTTCGTAATAACAGGTGCTTATGATTTTGTCAGCAACGGAAGTTATTTAAAAGGACATATCCAACATGCTGAGCAAAATATTCCTATCAAAATAATTAATAAATCTACAAATGAGCCATTGTTTAAAAACACCTCAAATTTAATAGCGCTGATAGATATCAATCAGGATGAGAAATTTGAGCAGGATTGGTCAATTTCGGACGATGGTAGGATTATGCCATCTGAAGAATTTAGCCTTAAAGAGCCTATTTTGCTCTTCGGTAAACCTTGGGTTTTTGAATTATCTGAAAATGCTGAACAACTTAGCTTGATCCAAACTGAAGTTGATACGGCCTCTGCAACCGGGTTCTATTTTGGGGATTTTGAACTTTCAAAGCTAGATAGTTCAAACTTTAAGCTCGAAGACATCAACCATAGATTTAAATTAATTGAATTCTGGTCAACAAATTGTTCATTTAGTGAGAAGGCCAGAACAGGAATCAATAAAATTCAAGATCAATTTTCTGATGTATTAATCGTCATTTCAACGCCACGAGAGCAGAATCTTTCAATTGTAAAAGATCACCTGGAGGAACATCCTAAGTCAGGTCTTCAAATTCAACATAATGGTAAATTATGGGATAGCCGTAATCCCGAACCTGTTTCGCCATTGTATTACCTACTTGACAAAAACAATGTTATACTTATGAAAATTAGAGGGGCGAGTGCAGTAAAAATAATTGAGGAAAAATTGAAATCGATATTAACTAATACCCAAAATTCGAACTAATGGTGATAAGAATATTTTTCTTGATTCTAATTGGACTTATAAATATTATGGGAATTGCTCAGCCATCTGATCATTCTCCTAATAGATATATAACCGGACAGAAATATCTTGATATTAAGGTGATAGACATGTCGAACAGAAGCTTGTCAATTTCAGTAGAATGGGATAAATCCTGGAGAGACAAAGAGAATTGGGATGCAGCCTGGGTCGTCTTAAAAGGTAAGACCAGCAATGACAGATTTGATCATATAAATGTAACTAGGCAACCTTTGATTATAGCTAATAATTCTTCAGATAGTACAGAACCTGAGTTTTACATCCCTAATGATAATAGAGGCTTTTTTATTTATAGAAATGAAATAAGTTCGGGTGATAACAGGTGGGTTGTTGAAATACCTCTACCTATTGTTGGGAGATATACAGAGATAAAAGCCTATGGGGTTGAAATGGTCTTTATTCCCGAAGGACCTTTTGAGTTGGGTACAACCAAATCACTAAGAGATAGAAAGGCGGCCAGAGATAAAGATTGGATAAGATATACACCACCAGCTCCTCTGAGTGCATTTTTTAAAGCTAACCCCGATGCAGAAGACTTTTATGGCGGAGTTTATACGGTCGAATCTGAAAGACCAATTTCAATCGGTAAAAATCAAGGTGAGCTATATTATCTGGATGCTAAATTCCTGAAAAATTTCAGCTCAGGCGATAAAAAAGGTATATTAAAAAAAGAATTTCCAAAAGGTTTCCAGTCATTTTACCAGATGAAATATGAACTTACACAACAACAATACGTCGATTTTTTGAATTCCCTGACTGCTACGCAGAAGGAAAACAGATGGTTTGAAGATATTGGTGTTTTGCCCCAGAGCCCGTATGAGCTCAGATACACGATAAAAAAGAAGGGAGGGAAATTTTCAACAGATCGACCTCATAGAGCAGCATCTTATATTTCATGGTCTGATGGTTTAGCCTGGGCCGATTGGATGGGATTACGTCCTATGACAGAGCTCGAGTTCGAAAAATCAGCTCGAGGTCCTCAACCTGCTCAATTTAGAGAATTCGTATGGGGTGTAAATGAAAGACGGTGTGCAAATGCTTTCATTAAGGATTCTAAAATTATGAACCCCGATGGTACACTTGCCCAAAGCGAGGCACACTCGATTAGAGTAGATGGTAATGTTCATGTATTTATGAGAGATCAATTGGAGAATAGCGATAATCTCTGTACACCTGGCGGGAGTAATTATTTTCCATCTTATCCCGCCTGCAGAGCATTAAAAGGTGGAGATGCCAAATGGGGACCCTTGCGAGTGGGCATTCACGGTATCTTTTCGAATGGTGACAGAATCAAAGCTGGGTCTGGTTATTATGGCACCATGGAACTTGCCGGCAATTTAAACGAGCAACTTATTACAGTAGGTCATCCTCAAGGGCGGCAATTTCAAGGAACTCATGGTGATGGCGAGTTAACGAATGATGGCCAGGCTTCTAATGCAGATTGGTTTGCAGATGCGGAAATATTCTACATATGTACAAGAGGTGCTGGATGGGTAAGTCACCCTAACCACGCCAGAACCGCAGACCGATTTGGTGGTTTAAAAATGAATGGAAACAGACGCTCTGCCGCCAGAGGTTTTAGAGCGGTGAGAACAGTAAATCTAAATGAGTTTTAATTTAAGATCTACTAATTTACAATTATTGAATAATTTTTTTGAACATAAAATCAAAACAGAGCAATACAACACTTAAAATTTACAAAAAAATGAAAACTTTAATATTACTAATATTATTTACACCAATGATTTATGCTCAACAAATAGTTGATGTTTCAGATACAGAATTGAAAATCGCTAAAAATGTAGAAATTATTTACCAAGATAATCAAATTTTCTCTGGTGTTGTCACAGAACAATACGTCAACGGAAAGCCAAAGTTATTTAAAACCGTTAAGAACGTTTTGGCCGACGGACCTTGGCAGGAATGGTACCAGAATGGAAACCTGAAATTCGATGCAAATTGGAAAGAAGGCAAAGGTCATGGTTTATGGAAATATTTTCATGAGAACGGTCAGGTAAGGCAAGAGGAATTTTATAATATGGATAAGCCTATCGGAATATTCAGATCCTATTATAATAATGGGCAATTAAAAACAATCACCTATTGGTTGGATGGGAAAAAACAAGCCTTTGAAAAAGAATACTCAGAAACAGGAATACTAATTGAAAACCAAAATTTATGATATTTCAAAACCGAAGCAATTCAAAAATCATATTCTCGCTTATCATTGGATTGATTTTCAGTTTAATGGGTTGTCATTCTGGTTCAAAACAGAATTCAACTTCCAAAACAGAAGACCAGTGGAAGGGTCAATACAAAATAACAATGAAGACCGATTCAACGGCGATTGATTTTAAAATGCAACTCATAACTGCAGATGACGGTAAAGTTTACGGTTTTATCGAAAGCGATTTCAAGTCTTATGAAGCTCCAATCGCTTTAGATAGTATAACTTCAGACAGTATTTATTTGCATACCTATACCAACCGTTTAGCTTTAAGTAAAGACGATTCTGTAAATCAAGGTCGATTTGATTTTCTACGGAAACGCTATCAGGCTAGCATGACCAAGACAAGTCCTGATGTTAGGCAATCGCTTAAGAATTCAAAACGTTTTACACCTATTCAGCTGGATATTGAAGCTAAAGGCATGGCCTGGGCAACGCCTACAAGTCCAACCCAGATGTACCTAATGAATGACAGGCAAATCTATTTTGCTGAATTGGTTGACGGTATCTGGCAAACCACACCTGTAGATTACGATAAAAACACATGGGAGTTTTATTCCATTGGAATTTCATCAGACCAAAAGCGTTTGATTGCACATGGCAAACCCTTAGTAGATAGTTTGCCACATCAGGGTGGCGGTGATTACTATTTTCTTGACCTGGAGACCCCGACAAAAGTTGGGAAAATAAATGCTTTGCCAAATTCAGTCAATACCGACAGCTACGACATTTTTCCTTGGATGACCAAAAATGGTGACGTTTTGATTTCTTCCGGTGGAAAAATAGATAATGTAGAAAAAGCCGGAAGAAGTGATATCTACATTGCTAAACTTCAAAAAGACAGCACTTATAAAGTCGAGGAAATTGATGAGAAGTTCAACACCAACGAATCTGAAGCCGGAGTGTTTATGGACTATGATCAGCGCTTTATTATTTTCTATAAAAATAACCGTAAGAAAAATTTAAAAGACCGTTTGTTCATTAGTCGAAAGCTCGCTGATGGCTGGTCTGAACCTGAAATGATTGGCCCACCGGTTAATCGAGACTTTACCTGAACCTACGCCGGTAGAATAGATCCGCAGGGGAAATATTTTTATTTCAATAGCGGATTCAGAGGGCAAACTGAAATTTATAGAGTAGCCACAAAAGATGTCACTCAACTCAAAGAATTTTTTTAAAAAAATAATATCATGACCACATTAATAAAATTACTAATTTGTATATGCTTCGCTTCATCATTACAAGCTCAACCAACCCAAATCTCTGCTGATGAGGAAATCAGTATGAGTCAGGCCAATGCCAGTGCCAAGGACGGCACTTACAGGTATTACAAAAACGGAGAGAACAAAGGCTTTACCGGGATTCTTTACACCAAATACGACAATGGGAACTATCTGACTCGTCAGGAATACAAAAGTGGTCTGGGCGAAGGGACCTGGATCAATTATTGGCCCAACGGAAACTTAAAAGAAGTGGGCACCTACCAAAAGAATAAGGTTGAAGGCCCAATCAAAAAATATAATCAAAATGGTAACCTGATAGCCAAAGGACATTACATAGACTGGAGAATACGCGTAGGCCTTTGGTCATATTACGATGATGACGGCAACTTGGTCAAGACAGAAGATTACGGTAGCGAGGGCGATTTTAGAGATGTTGAAGATTATTATGACAGAGGTGAGATTTCAACCTACAGATATAACCAATTGAAAGATGATTTTTTAAATCAAAAATCATAAAAAATGCAGTGTTCTAAAACTCTAATTTATAGTCTAATGTTTATAACCATGAGCCATCTTTCATTTGCTCAGGATATCAATACCTATCTGGACAAATATGATATCACTCCAAATATGATTAGCCAGCATCCGGACGGCGAGTGGTTCATTTCAGGCTCGTTAAAGGGTTCAACACCACAATTATTAAAACTCACGCCAACAGATGATAAGCAACTTCAACTTGATAGGTTGGATTATGGCTTTTATCAGAATATTTCAAAGCTCTCTAATGACGGTGATCATTTATTGTATGCCTTTGCAGACACCATTCAAGATAAGCGAAAAACCTACCTAAGGTCCTACAAAGATGGTAAACTTGGCAAACCCATGGATTTTAGAAAAATGACAGGCCTAAAGGCATTAACATACTTTATGGTGGATAAAAACGAGAATGTCTATTTCTACACCTATGCGAAAGACCCGAAAGGGCTATATCGGATCATGAAAACTGACGAAGACCGCTACGGTAAAGCCGAGTTATTACTCCCCAACAGATCCAATTATGTGCCGTTTTCACCATTATTTATAGATGAAAACACCATGCTTTTGGCGCAACACGGTCAGGATGATCAAAGTGTAAATGGCATCTATTTTAGTGTAGAAAAAGACGGCGAATGGCAAGAGCCTATTAAGATTAATGATTTGCCTTATGGCTGGAGTTTGGGCTTTGATAAGAGTGGAGATCTTATTTACATCAATGCCAAAACGAAAAGAATAGAACATTACAATTTTGAAGAAATTAAACACACCATTAATGAATTATGACAATGAAGAAGTTACTAATTATAATGATATTTTGTTTAGCGAACCAAACGCTTGAAGCTCAGGAACAAATCAATAGCTTATTAGATTCGCTAAACATTAATCCGATAACCATAAGCTTTCACCCAAAAGGCGATATTTTGATATCCACGTCGTACAATCAATCTGATAAATCGCAGTATTTATTGCTCATTACAAATCGGGAAAAGGACATTAGAATCGACACGCTATCGTCCAGTCGTCCAAACCGATCTGTGTTTTCTTCAGATGGTGAGTATCTTGTTCACAATGTGCTGGATGATGTTTCAAATAACTTTTACACCCTGAAACGAAAATACAATGGTCCGGATGATATCGGAGCGCCTTATAATTTATCTGAACGATTGTTTGTCGACAACATGTACTACTATTTTATGGATGAAAAGCAGGATTTTTATTATTACACCTACAACAGGGAAAACAGAGCTGAAGGGGGTTTATTATATGCTAAATTTGAAAACGGAGATTATCAAAAACCGCAAGTTATTCATCCGGATCGGGAGAATGCGGTGGCTTATTCACCTCTTTTGCTAGATGCTGATACCATGATTTTCGCACAGCATGGCGTTGAAGATGATTCCTTTGAAGGCATTCACTTTTCACTTAAAAATGAAGAAGGCCAATGGTCTAAGCCTGTTATGTTGAACGATATACCCATGAGTAATGTGATAAGCCATTATGATCAGGACAAAATAGCTTTTTTGGTCGCTAAAACCAGCAAGTTAAAATTTTTTGATAAAGATGAAATCCTATCTATGATCAAACAAAATGAAAAACTAAAATGGGCAAAAGATCAATGATGATGAATTTTAATAACAAATTGAACATCGGTTTTGTCGGTCTAATACTGATCTTATTCAGTTGTATATCTGATGAAAAAAAGAAATCTGAAAATTTCTCCTGGGTTTCGGAAACTGAAACTTTATCTCGGGTTGGTGATGTTGTATTGTCCAGACCAAACGCAGAAATTTATAATTTTGCCTTCACCTCGGAAGGTGATACCATTTTCTTTCACACTACAGATAAAGGCGATGGCGAGGCGGGCGTTGCTATGTCAGTCTATAAGAACAAAGTTTGGTCTGAACCACAACCGGCACCTTTTGAAACAAAAGCTTTTAGTGAAGGTCACGTGAGCATGAGTCCGGATGGTCGACGACTTTTCTTTGCCTCAGATCGAACTGAAAATCTTCAAGGACAGCCGAAATCTGCCGATGACTTTTTTATGGTCAGTCAATCCTCCGGTTGGCGTGAAGCTTTTCAGATGACAGATACCCCAAAGATGAGTGAAAAACGAGGCAGTCTGACCAAAGATGGACAATTTTATTATTGGGCTTATCAAAGAGGTTCCGGCATGTATTTTTTTGAGGCTAAAATGAGTGATGATAAAATTAAAGATAAGCAAGACGCAGGAAAAATGCTATTTCCCGATTATAGCGGAGAAAACAATCCCTTCGTAGATCCTGATCATCAATACATGCTTTTTGCGGTTTATGGACGTGATGAGCGCTATGATAAAGAAGATATTTACATCTCCCATCGCAAAAATAACGGCTGGTCAACCCCAAAAATTCTAAGCGAGCCGATCAATACGAAATATAATGACACCAGTCCATTTGTGACCCCCGATGGAAAATATCTGTTTTTCGTGTCCGACCGTTTGACATCAAAAACCGATACTGTAGCAAACAGAAACCTTTACGTGATAAAAACTGATCAATTAAAGGCGTTAAATTAAAGTAATGACCTAAGCATTTTAATAGTGAAGACTTGTTATCTTATATAATATGTTTGCCGGAAGTGTGTTTTACTACCTATTCGTTAATAAATTAAACAATGGCTCGTTGATGTAATAATTTCCGGTTCCAAGTTTTTTCTTAGTCAACAATCCATCATCTGCTAACTTATTTAAATAATTAGCTGCCGTAATCCTAGAAACATTCAAATCATTGACTAAAAATTCAATTTTCGTATAGGGATGTTTAAATAGATTATTCAATAAATCCTGACTGTAGAATTTATAATTCTCTCTTATTTTATGTTTATAATTCATCATAAGCTCACTTATCTTTAAGATCAAGTCTATTGTTTCTCTCGATGTCTTCTCTATTCCATTAATCATAAACAATAGCCATTCTTCCCACGAATCGGTTTCTCTCACTTTCTGGAGTAAACGGTAGTAATCCAGTTTATTTTTAATGATATAGCTACTCAAATACAGAATAGGAAGGTCTTGTAATTTTTCCTGAATCAGATATAAAATATTAATAATCCTGCCGGTTCTCCCATTTCCGTCGTAAAAGGGATGAATAATCTCGAATTGATAATGGATAATTGACATTTTAACCAATGGGTCTAATTCATCTTTATCGTGGCTGTTTATAAATGTTTCCAGATTATCCATTAATCGTTCAATATCTTTGTAATCTTGCGGAGGAGTATAAGCTACTTGACCTGTTGCGGAGTTTTTCAATTCAGTTCCCGGGAGTTTTCTAAACCCGGCATCGTTTCCTTCTAATTCCTTTTGTATCTTTAAAATGATATTATTGGTAAGAAATCCTTTTTCTAAGATTAATCCAAATCCTTTTCTTACTGCAGCTACACAATTTTGGACTTCTTTAGCATTTAAAGAAGTGAAAGCATTAAGGTTTAACTCCGATTTATATAAATCATCATGGGTAGTTATAATGTTTTCAATCGCTGAACTATCCTTTGCTTCCTGCAATCCAAGTGTATTAACAAGTATATTTTGATTAGGTATTTTTGAAGCAATTCCTTTTAATTCTGCCAGTGCTGCATGAGCTGAAGGTAGATTTTTTAATACCTTTTTAGTCTCAACATCTTTATCTAAGGGTAAGTCTTTTAATATCCAGTTTTTATCCTGATGCATTATGTAAAGATTTTAAAAATATCTTTACAAAGGAAAATTGTTTTGTTAAGAAATCTAAATTTTCTTAACAAAAGCCTTTTAGAGTGTATAGATAATTTAATTTATTTTACTTATGCTTCTATCATCATGCATTGGCGACAACACTTGGTTAACCCCCAAAAATGTCTGGCGAACCGGTCAATACCAAATACATTGATACCAGTCCATTCGTTAGTCCCGACGGAAAATATTTGTTTTTTGTTTCGGACAGATTGACTTCCCAAACGGATACTTTGGAAAACAGAAATTTATATGTTATCAAGACCAATGCAATGAGGGCATTTGATGAATAATTCAGTTTTCAAACTTTGGGAAATGTTATTTTTTCCAAATTGTAGTTCAGAAAATAATCAAAATAGTAGGCATTTCTTCTTGTATTGAAGGTATTTAGCTAAATACCTTCAATCAATTCAATGAAATTAGCTAAATTCATTGAATAGAGGTTTCTTTATAAAAATCAGTTTTAGCTTTTAAACTTCTGTATATTGTATCTTTTTCTTCGTTATAAAAATTATAGTATAAACTCAAACGGTGTTTTCCACTGTTTAGAGAACCATTTGGGATATGCCATCTTATTTGAATTGGTAACTTTGGGTGTAAAATGTCTCTGAATTAACGCTTGATCATCTAACCAGAGCCTTTTTAAAAGTCACGATAACTTCACAACATACCTGTAACATTTCAGATAATAGTCTGCTTAATACATGTCTATCCACTGCATAAAATTCAATATAAATTAGTTGCAATTCGGCGGTACGTCTCTAACCTCTGTTTTTGTATCAACAATATTGTCTAAAACCATATTTCCACGTATTGTTATTTCAACAAAATCAGAGCCGATAGCATAAATAGTACCGGTAAAATTTGTCATTTCTAATTGTGTTACAATTTCATTTCCGGTCAGGCTTTCCGAGGTGCTTGTATGCGTCCCTTGAAGCCTCAATCTTTTAACATAAGGAACTTTAACATTTGAATAGGTTTGATAGGCGTCATACACTAATGATGCACTGCCAGATGGCACAGTAACTGTTCTGGTGGAGAATAAAGTCGTCGTCTCAGAATCTGTATTTTCTGTTCCAACTGTTGACTCTGAAGTTACCTCAGTTGATAACTCTAATCCAGTAGAAACCTCGGCTGAAACAGACCCTCCTGTACCAAAAAAACTTGCTTCGGCTGTGGCTCCAACTGTTAAATCTACATTGGTGGTTGTCCTTTTACTTAAACCAATGGTTTCCTCAAAACTACTGGTGTAAGTGGTGGTAATTGATTCTTCAACACCCACTTCTTGCTCTAATAGTCCATTGCCACAATTGACTAACGTGCTATTAAAACCAAATGAGGTGTTAGCTTTAGGCATCAAGGCTTGTAAATATTCTGTGTCTAATTCTGTAGATTGCCAATCTATATCTAAAGCTATAATCCTAAAATACTGAATATCACCGGTATTTTTGGTATGCCAAACATTAGTTTCGGTACTAGCAATAAATGCAGTTGTTCTGCGTAAAGGCTTATTATCCTGAAACCCTCTTATTGTATATAAACCGTTGGGTTCTTTATGTATTAAAAACTTATAATCATCTGATAAGCTATTAGGTTCATTAGAGGAATTTATATTAGATTCATTTAATTTCCTGGATGATGATGAAACATATAAAAAATTGGAATTAAATGCATTATAAATGCTAAAAGTATTATCTCCTCCATTTAGTTTGTAAAGCGAAAATTGTTCTTTATGATTTTCAGGATCGAATGAAGCCTCTTTTTCCAAACATATAAGAGCTGATCGATAAACGACCTTATTACTATAGCTTCCATCACTATCTACAAGCTGTAAATAATAGCGAACATTGTCGCCAAAATCCAATTCTTGCTGTTGATAACTTAAAGAAGAAGCATCGACGTCCAATTGATTACTGTTTTCTTCAAACGATACCACGCTTAATGATTCTGAAACCAATAAGTTATCTGATTCATCATAAACTTCATATTCCAGACCTACACCGTCTTTCAGTTCATCTTCTTCACTTTCAGATAAATCTTCAACCGGAAGCTTTAACTGAGCAATCTTTGTGAAGGGATCAACATCTATTTCCTGATCATAATTGCCTTGGGTAGCAGTTGTGGTAAGGTTAACTTTGCTTGGGTTGTACCCTTTCTTAGCCAAGCTTCTGGTATTAATGCGTAAACCGAGATCTCCTTCGTAATTTTCTAAATCCTCTTCTGAGATACCATTAACCTCCTCTACTTCGCCATCTCCTGTCAAAATATCCTCGTCGTCATCATTACTACAAGCAATAGATGAAATTATTAAAAGACTTAAGATAAATTTTAAAAAAAAGTGTGTTGTAATTGCCGATGTTGTTCTCATAATTTTGATGTTTAAGGTTACTTTTCAATATTTTTTAAAGTGAACAGCCATAAGTCTAATTCAAGTTAAAAAATTGTTTTATCGATTTTCTATTCACCAAATTTAGACGATGTCTAGACTTTTATCTAATTTTTTGTATAGACAAAGTATAGACAGCGAAGTAAAAATAGTATATACTTTCAATAACTGGCCAGCTATTAAAACCTTATTATTTAATTGCATATCAGTATATTATATCCTTTATTTAACTTCACTTTTATATACAAAGCATAGACATTAATTGTTTTGTAAAGTTTACTTACTTATCATGTATGTCTATGGCATTTTAATTTTAATTAAATTAGTTACATCATTTTAAAATATTTTGTCATGATTTTTCGAAGCCTATTCCTTATCGTTTTTTTCATATCTTCAAATGTAATTGCACAGCGACAACCAAAAACAGACAGTTTAGAAACAGAACTTTCCAATACGGTAGATCACCTTCAAAAATTTTATATCCTAAATGATTTATGGACCAGAACTATTAATAATGATATCGATAAAGCAGTTGATTATTCCTCTCAAATAATCAAGCTAGGTAAAGAAATGAAAGTTGACTCCATTCTGGGTTTTGGTTATGAAAAAAAGGGTACGGCCTATGCTTACATGAATAAATTTGATAGTTCCGGCATATATTTTAGGAAAGCCCTTAAAATATATGATGATGCTAAAAGTTTTAAAAAAAAGGCAGGTGTACTCCGCAACTTAGGTCAGGACCATAATATGATGAACAACTTAGATAGTGCATTTTACTATTATGACCAGTCGGGTAAAAATTACAGAAAGGTTGATGATTCAGTTGGTATAGCACATATTATAAATTCAAAAGCGGTTGTTTATCTTCAAAAAGGCTTCTACAATCTGGCGTTAGAAATGGCTACCGAGAGCGAAAAAATTTACGCTGACTTAAACTTACACCAAGACCTGAATCAAAATAGAATGATTATAGCATCTACCTATGCTAATATGAAGGACACGATTAATGCAATTGAATATTATAAAAAAACGACGGATTATTTTAGGGAACAAAACCTGAAACGTCAATTATGTGTGAGTATGATCCTTTTAGCAGGGCTACAAATCCCCAATCAAAAACTAAACCCAGAAACCGAGAAACTTATCAAAGAAAGTCTGGCCATAAGCAAATCCCTTAAAGCGCCTACACTAATCAATAATGCTCTTACCAAATACGGAAATTTTCTATATGCTAATGCAAATTATGAAAAAGCAAGACAAGTTCAACGAGACATCATAGCCGATGAAATCCGCAGAGATGAAGAATATGACCTGGCCCATTCAAAAAAAAATTTAGCAAAAACACTTATTGCTCTCAAGGATTATAATACAGCAATTAATCACTTAAAAGATGCCTATAGGATAGCTATAAGATACAATATTACCAGTATAATGCCGGATATTAATCTACTGCTTTCTCGATCATTTGAGAAAAAAGGGAATTTTGCAAACAGCTTAGAATATTTTAAAAACTATAAAACAGCCTATGACCAAACTAATGATAAAGAAAGTCAAAACAGATTCTCAGAACTTCAAACCATCTATGAAACCGAAAAAAAGGAATCTGAAATAGCCCTGCAAAAGGAAGAGATCAAAACCTTGAATGCGCAAGCCGAAAATGATAAACTGACTAAAACGATTTATGGTATTGGAATGTTCTCATTTATAACCATATCTGGATTGATATTTTTTGGATTTAGGCAACGTATAAAGAAAAACAGAATTGCCCGGGAAAAACAGGAAGCGATATTAAAACGCGACATAGAATTTAAAAAGAAAGAGTTAGCCACTCAAACCCTCCATTTGGTACAGAAAAATACATTTATACAAGAGCTCAAAGAAAATTTAGAGAAAATAAAACAATCCCCGGATTTGTTTAAAGTGGAATTCAGAAGAATCGTCATGTTATTGAAAAAGGAAAGCGCAGGAGAAAAAGATTGGGAGGTATTCAAATCTTATTTTACCGAAGTACATAATAATTTTGATAAAAAAATTAAAGCTGCTTGCGAGAATATTACTGAAAAGGAAATAAGACTGGCATCATTTCTAAGAATGAATTTGACAACAAAAGAAATTGCCTCAATACTGAATGTTTTGCCCGATAGTGTTTTGAAATCTAAATACAGGTTAAAAAAGAAGTTGGCCTTAACTAAAAATGACGACCTTCAAGATTTCTTGAATACACTCTAAAATAATAGTCAAATGATGATTTTATTTGTGCTAACCTACTAAATAAAAAAAGTGCACGCAATAAAAATAACATTAAGTCATATCATTGTTTTGTTATTGAACAAATTCTTAGCAATTCTTTATAAAGTTTAGTATTGGCTTGATGCCGTTCGTATATACTATGTTTAGTGGAGTTATAATATATCGCCCTCTGTGTTAAGGGAATCAATATAAACAAACTTATTCCCGGATTATTCCAGAGAAAATAATCCCTACGTAAATCCTAATCATCAATACATGCTTTTTGCGGTTTATGGACGTGATGAGCGTTACGATAAAGAGGATATTTACATCTCCCATCGCAAAAATAACAGCTGGTCAACCCTAAAAATTCTGGGCGAGCCAATCAATACAAAATATAATGACACCAGTCCATTTGTAACCCCCGATGGCAAATATCTGTTTTTCGTGTCCGACCGTTTAACTTCAAAAACCGATACTTTAGCGAACCGAAACCTTTACGTCATTAGAACAGATCAAATAAAGGAAATCGATTAAGGCAAATAGCTATCACTAGCAATTTGAAGATATTAAAATTCACATTTTTTAAATTCGATAAAGAAATGTTATCCCTGTTTTTATGAAGAATTCCATTCTTTGTTCGACTAAAACTCCAACAACTCACCCTTCAAATAAACCTGTCCCGGTTTCTCCCAGGTTTTATTGTCAAATAGTTTTTGATCAAAAATAAGAAAGCTGGCTTCGTAGCCGTCTTTCAGTTTTCCGGTTTTTACATCAGGTAAGATGGCTTGGGTTGCTTCTCTGTAAAAATAGATACGAGTTCGTTTGGGGGTAAATCGATATACTTGGCATAATAATCTAACATGACTTGACTGGTTTGGTTAAACCAATCTGCACCGGGTACGATGGTACCACCGAATGCTCTGTAGCGTTTGATCATATCCGTTTGTAGCGAGGCTACTTTTTTAAGAAGGGTTTCATTGTTTTTATTCTTTTCGAAATTGAGTACAGCTGTTGGATTCAGGATAATGTTGCGCTGAGAAGCTTCCTGAAGCAGTTTATCAGTCAGATAATATTCAGAAAGATTTGTAGAATCACCTTTCCAGCTAAATCCGGGTGTATGTGCGAAACCATCGACACCAGCATCGAGCATTTTTTCAAATTCCTGAACGTTACCAATATGGGCATGAACTTTTAAATCATAGGCGTGAGCACTGTCTATAATAGCTTTGGCGACTTCATATTTTAAACCATAGGCTCCTGGATTTCTATCTTCAATGCCTTTTTCATTGAAATAATAGATTTTTACAAAATCCGGGTTAGTTTTTAAAAATTCGGGCCAAATCTTCTTCAGTTGAGGAATAGAGTCTACAAAGGCATAGGAGTTATATAAGTCATTTCTGCTGGATGTGATTTTATCGATGTTTTCCCGCATTTGTTCAATCGTATAAAACCCCAAAGTGTAGGGTTCATAGGCGGTAAACGGATGACCTAAGGTCGAGGTAAACCCCCAATTAGAATAAAGCACACGAGGAGATGGCACAGTATCCAAATGCTTTCTAAAGGCCTTTACACCTTTGGATTTGGAGGTCATATTTCTTACTAGCAAAATGCCTTCAGATAAATATTGATTGACCAGTGGATGTTGCCAGCTTCGGTCTAAATTATGGGTGTGGCCTTCTACAAACCCTGGTGTGATATATTTTCCAGAGGCATTAATTGTGTCTTCAATCGGGTTTGAGTCTTCGAATGTTATAATACTGTCTTTAATGTAAAAATCTTTTTGAGACCAGTTGCCGTCTTGAAAGACTTTGCCACCTTTAACAAGCGTGACCGGTTTAAAATCTTCTGAAGTTTGGCAGGAAGAAGTTACTAAGACGATTAGAAGCACAAGTAAAATATTAAAAAATTTCATTTTTTTCTTTGCAGTATAACAGTTATCGGCGGAAATAGTTAAGAATTATCGATGAAGTGTACAATTTATAGTTCAATGTACCTTTTTATAGTTTAATGTACCTTGGTCAAAAAACAAATTTTGTCAAAATTACAAAGACAGCACCGATGATAACAATAGCCAAAAGAAAGCCTATTAAGACAGCCAAAAAAAGTAGAAATTTTAAGATGGCTTTACCCCAACCAAAATCTAAGAGTTTAGCATAAGTCCACAGATAAAAAGGCATGATGAAAACTAATTGTAGGGAGATGAGAGGTGCCCATAGATATATTCCACCTAAGAAAAATAATATACCTCCAAAAAAAGCTAAACCCTGCAGGTAACAATTGGTCACCAAATGTTCTCCATAAGTAAGTTTTCTGCCGAAAACCAATAAAGAAATTAGCGCATAAACAGGTAATGATAAAAATGAAACAATATTAAAATATTTTAAAACATTTTCCTGAAATTTTTTATTGTTCTCTAAGTTTTCTTTTTGGTATTGGTATTGTTCTTCGGACATATTACCCTCATCATAACTTTCTTGAATGATGGTGAACTGAGATTCTGTTAGGGCATTTGTCATTGATAAATATTCATCGGCATAACTGTTATAAAATATAGAGCCGAGGGCCACGCCAAAACCGACAAAAACGATAGGAGCCATATAGCGCTTCCTCACGCCACTCAAGTATTCTGAAATCACCGTTGCCGGTGAGGTCAGTAATACCCTCAAGGTCAAGAAAAAACTATTATCCCAGCCTAAATATTTGGAAATAAAATCGTTGATCAGTGATTTGGTATTGATGCGTTTTGTAACGACTTTAGCTCCACAATTGGAACAAAAGCTAGCATTATCTTTTATTTCTGTATTACAATTTTTACAATTCAACTTAAACGTATTGATTTTGTAAATTTATTATTTTTTAGTTAAATATTTAGTGTTCTTACCTGGTTAAAAATATGTGCCTTTGGAATATTTTCGGTAAAAATTAATACCTCGGTGCTCTTTGTGGCTCGGCGGCAGTCAAGTCTGTGGTGATTATTTTCAGTGCGTTGTACTGAGCGGTGTCGAAGTGCGTTGTACTGAGCATCTCAATAAACTCGATACAAGCTTAGTCGAAGTGCGTTGTACTGAGCTTCTCAATAAACGCAATTCAAGCTTCGTCGAAGTACGCTTTGCTTTTGAAATTTGAGCATGATTGGGTAGTATGAAAACCCGAAGATCCCGCTATGCAGCGGGATTAGTTCAGCTAAC
>Ga0209931_1000637_pt1 | contig 20862 bp, 26 predicted proteins | sample SalPonR1_B_D1_MG_FD_185697 | JGI IMG/M metagenome (GOLD analysis project Ga0209931, IMG submission 185697) | Salt pond soil microbial communities from South San Francisco under conditions of wetland restoration - Salt Pond MetaG R1_B_D1_MG... ...
TAAAAGAATTTATGAAATTCCAATTGCTCTTCAGTAAAATTATTTTTTTTAATATCATTAATGTCTTCTTCCACATTATTGTTACCACCACTGGCAAAAATAATAATTGGTTTATCTTCAAACCATTTTAGAACTTTTTTAATTTTGTTCATTTTCCCCATATATACACCGGTTCCAAAAATGATATTTTGATATTCGTTTATTTCATCTTTTTTAAATTCTGAAAAATCCCTTATTTCCCAATCCAACTCTTCTGCAATCCAGGTTGCATATTGAAAGGTGTTTCCATATTTACTCTTATACAAAACAATTTTTTTCATTATCTTTATCCTTTCTTTAGAGTTTTCACTGCCTTATCAGCAGCAATCTTTCCAGTTAAGATGCTTATCGGTAAACCTGAAGGGCTAAATGTCCATTGTCCGGCTTTTAATACATCAGGAATTGGAGTATAACAGGTTTTTTTGATTCTAGTCATTTTAGTTATAGCTGGTATAACATCATTAGTAAAAGCCCAACCAGTTATACTTCCCTCATAATTGCCACTTAACCTTTCAATAGTCAGAGGTGACGAACTAAATTGATGAATTATATTTTCTTTTATATTTTCATAAATACTATTATTTAGAACACTAATAATCTTTTCTTCAGTAAATTTTTTAAATTCTTCATAAAAACCTAAATCATTAATATTTTTGATAAATTCATAATTCATAGGTACACTAACAATTAATCCTGTTTTCCCTTCTGGAGCAAGTTCCTTATTTCTTAATGAAGGAATAGCAATCTCATAGGTAGTATAATCTAAATAATTATTCATCCAATTTAGAATCTCTTCTTTATTTTTATATTCACTTACATTTTTAAATTTCTTAGTTATTTTTGTTTGCCCATCTTTTTTAGGAGTATAAAAACAATGACCACTGGATTTTTTTGAGAAATATTCTTTATCCATATCAACAGCCAAAAAAAGTGAATAAATTGAGTCTCCTCCTTTTTTATCGTTTAAAACATATTTTTGTTTTTTTACCTCCTGTTTTACTCTATTATCTTTTATTTTTTCAATATTAATTGCTTTATATAACTGTTTTAAATCAGCTGCCCAGATTAACTGATCATACTCATATTTTTTATTATTTTGATCAAAAATGGTTTTATTAACACTATCAATTTTTTCAATTCTTGTATCAAATTTAATAATACCCGCTGATTTATTAATATATTTTTTTAACTTTTCAACCAAATCAGAAGTCCCTCTAAGAGGATATTCATAATCTAAATACAGACTGAAATAGCTTAAGGCAAAAGAAGCAGGTGTCTCCGGAAAAAAATGTTGGCTAATAATATCAATCAATGATTGATTATCAGTAAATTGACTCAAATAATCATTAACCGGTATTTTAAAATTTTTGATTTTCAAATATTTTGGCATAAATTTAAATAACCAGGGGAGCAATGTTTTAAATAAATATTCTTTGTCATTTTTTAAATCTTTAAATAATGGATTTTCAATTCCATATAAAATATCCATGTAATCCATAATTTTCTCTATTTCATGAATTATTAAATCAATATCATTTTCATTATCAGGGTAAAGTTTCACAAGCATATCTCGATATTCATATAAACTCTCAGTGCTTTCAACGCGGATAAATTCTTCCTCTATCCCAATAGTGACTATACTTTTAACTAATTCAACATCTAAATCAAGTTGTTTTAACATAGGTTTTACAATTCCCGAATCAAGTATACCTCTAACACCAGTGTCAAATAAAAAACCATCATAATAAAATGAATTAACCAAACCACCAACTTTTTCTTCTTTTTCACAAATTAATATTTTATAACCATTTTTAGTTAAAAAAGCTGCACTTGTTAATCCCGCAATCCCTCCACCTACAATAATCGCATCATATCTCATATTTATCCACATCCTTTATTACTGAACCAATCATTTCTAAAGATAAATTCCAAATTTTTTTCTGTTTTTCTTTATCTAAAGCATGTTTAGCAGGTTTTTCCTCAATTGTTAAGTTAAAAAACTTAGCACTAACATCTCTTAATTCATCAGCTGAAGCTAAATAATAGAGAGCATCACCTGATATTTTAGGATCTTTCAAAAAATGCCAGGTCACATTATGCAAAAACCAGCGATATAATATGCCATTATTATTACCGATATTAGTTCTTACACCACCAGGATGCATTGCATTAATAGTAACTCCTGTCCCTTTTAATTTTTTTGCTAATTCCCAGATAGTTAATAATTGAGCTGTCTTAGAAGCACCATAACTCCTCAACCCCATATATATTCGCTTTTCCCAGTTTATATCATTTATATTTAACCCATTAAAACGATGACCTTCAGAATTAACCTGAATAATTCTGGAAGGAGCAGATTCAATCATTCTTTTTAATAACAATTTAGTAAATAATAATATTGATAGATGGTTGACACAAAAAACCATTTCAAATCCATTTTTATTTAATAATTTTTTAGTTGAATACATACCAACACTATTAATTAAAACATCAATTTTTTGATAATTATCTAAAATTGACATAGCAGCTTTTTTAACCTGTTTTAAGTCTGAAAAATCAGCAATATAATAATCTAGTAATACTGAATAATTTTTCTCAATTTCTTCTTTAACAGCAATTGCCTTCTTTTCATTTCTTACTACTATTACAATATTAGCACCACCAGTTGCTAAAGCTTTAACAGCTTCATATCCCACACCAGAAGTAGCACCGGATACAACACATAGTTTTCCAGCCATTGATTTATTACTATTTTTCTGTTCAGCTTTATTATTTTTGATAAAAATCAATTCTTCTGGAATTTTAAATAACATTTTTACATCTCCTTAACCGAAAAATACCCTCATGAACCACCGATAGATCGGTCTAATTAGAGGTATTTCGTCAAAAATATCTCCCCAAAGATCATAATAATCTCTCTGTTCAATGATTAAACCTTCATCATTAAAAGTTAACCTTGAAATTCCATAAAGCGGTTTTGGTGGGAAAAATCTAAATGACATAGTCATTTTCCACTCCATCATTACAATATTATCAATTTTGCTAATATTAATAATATCCATCTTTAAACTTTTACAACGTTTTGTCAAACGATTACACATTTCTTTAAATTCATTTTTACCTTCAATTCTTTGAATAGAATCCTGAAATTTAATATTATCATCATAAAGTGGAAAAATATGATTCCAATCAGGTTTTCCTTCCTCATTATAGGTTTTTGACCATAATTCTTTTATCTTTTTGGTAGATAATATTTGACTATCTGATAGGTTTGTTGTCATAAAAACACCCCCATCTCATTTATTTGTATTGTCACTTTTAATAATAACTGAATAAACTATCTTACTAAAAATTTTTTATAAAGTATATACAAAAGCAAAAGTCCAAATACTGTAGCAAATCCAGCTAAGAGAAAAGCAGAATCAAAAGAACCAGTAGCATCCAGAAGCCAGGACCCAATAAGACTGGTTATTGCCCCCATTCCAAAAGCACTAAATACTAAACCATAGTTCATCCCAAGATGCTTAGTTCCTGATACTTTTGCAACAACTACCGGAAAAAGAGCAAAAGTAGTAGCATAACCAAGTCCAAGTAAAAGAGAACAACTAAATAATAATAAAGGTGATGTAGCCACCCAGGGTAATATAAGAAAAATAATGCCCTGAATTACATATGCTCCCATCATAACCCTAATTGTACCCCAGCGATCAGCTAACCAGCCCACTATAGGTCTACCAAGTCCATTTGCCAAAGAATAAAATGAAATGGACAGAGCAGCAAAGGCAGGAGCCAACTGTAATTCTATTTCACCATATGCTGTTAAAAGTCCAATTGCTGTTAAACCACCACCGATAACTGAAGCTAATGCTAACCACAAAATATAAAATTTAGGAGTTTTTACAAATTCTCTTGGGGGAACATCTTCTATTATTTCAGAATCTTTAATATTTGCAGAATTAGAATTACTACTTGCTGGAGGAGACCAACCCTTCGGAGGATTCTTAATCAATCTTGAACCAACAAGAGCAACCAAAGTAATGATAATTCCTAATACGAAAAGAGTTCCATCTACTCCCCAGATTTTAATCATTTCTTTTTTTAATGGAGCAAATATTACTGCCGCCAGACCGAACCCCATAACTGCCAGTGAAACAGCAAATCCTGGTTTGTCAGAAAACCATTTGCGAGCAGTTGGAGCTATAGTTGCATAGGTAAGACCACAGGCTATACCCACCCCAATTCCATAAGTTAAAGTAAGCCAAATAGGGGAAGGAAAATATTTCATTAGAGCTGCCAAGCTATAACCTACAAAAAATATCAAAGAACCAGTTAATGCTATTTTCTTGGGTCCATACTTATCCTGCAACCATCCTGCTGGTATCATAGTTATAGAAAATATAATAATCATAATAGTAAAGGGTAAATTTGCCTGAGCAGTAGTCCAACCCCATTCTTCTACTAAGGGAAGCACAAAAGATCCCCAGGCATAACTCATTCCTCCCATCAAAGAAAGAAGAAAACCACCAACTAAAACTATCCAACGATTATATTCTGAATTTCTTTTACTATTCTCATTATTTTTATTCATTATATTCCCCCTATCTTTTTAGTAATCCAAATAAAGCCTCAATTATTTATCCATTTCATTTATTGCTTTAAACCAGATAAGCATTACTTCTTTTTCCTTTTCAGTCATATTTTCCATGTCTTTTTTCATGTCTTCATCCATAGGCATAACACCGATAGTAGTAATAGCGTTATAATTTTTATCATCATATTTAGTTTTACTGGAAGTAACTGTGATACTATAAATATAGTCATTTTTCAATCCATAAGATGTATATTCTCCTTTTTTATTTTCTACTGAAATTTGATAGGCATCTTTGAGTAAATCACTGTAATATGATTTAATCTCTTCCTTAGATTCTTTACTTAAAAAAGAAATAGTAACACTATCTTCTTCTCCTTCAATTACTTCATTAACTACAACATCATTATATAAGGGAAAAATATGATCAGGATAAGATATCGGTATTTCGTTGTTTTTATAAGTTTTATTGTTATTACCAATTGGAAAATAACCATTGCTGTAGAATAACAGACCACCAATTACTATTACCAGTAAAATAATAAATATAAGATACTTACTCATATGGTCACCTTCTCTTAATATTTTTTAATAATACAAAAACTATTCCCCAACTTACCAGCCCCGGAATTATACCCATAGCCGGATTAATTATAGTAATATTTCCTAAAATAAAAGTTGTTGACGTATTTAACCAGGTATGGAGCAAGATTGTTACAAGAACACTTTTTGTATTATTATAAAACCAGGTTATTATAAAAGTTTGTGCAATAATTGACATTGTAAACCCAGCCAATGAAAAAATAGTAGGAATTATTCCAATACCAGAATATAAAAATATTACATAAGGATAGTGCCATACTGCCCAAATAATACCTAAAATCCAGCTAGCTTTTTCAGCATCATAAATTTTTTCAAGTGCTGGAAGAACAAAACCTCTCCAACCAGGTTCTTCAAGACCACTGGTTAATAATTCATAAATAAAATATACTATCACTAAATTAAAAGGAATATTGCTATTAAAAAAATTATTTAAAGGAATACCAATTAACATTCCAATTAGTACTACAATTATATTAATAAAAATGGGTAATAATAATACATATAAATACCATTTTATTTCAATTTTCCAATTAGTTATTCTTTGCCAGAATTCTTTTATATTTAATTTTTTATAATATATTGTAATAATTGCTGCTGCAAGTGGCCCATAAACTCCCAATCTAAATAATAAAAATGCCAATACTTCTTTAAGATCTTCAAATTCAAAATTAATTATTTCAATAAAAGATAAATCTTTATATCCTAACGAAATAGCACTTATCCATAAGATCCAGGTAAATCCATAAGCTAATAAAGTATAAAAAATAATATTGTTTTTTATTTTTATTTGTCTATCCATATTTTCTCCTTTCTTTATTTTCTTTTCTTAAATGATTTATAAGTTAATAAAATTAAACCTATTATATTAGCTATAGAAAAAAACATTGTAGCAGTTGTCCCCCATTTAAGAATAAACTCATTAACCAATAGGCCGAGAGTGCCAATAAATATAAGCAAAAATATATAAATTCCCATATTTTTATTCATTAAAAATAATCTCCTTCCAAATAATTATTCATTATACTTTATAATTCTGCTTTCAGTTGATTTTTTCCTTTATAATTAGCTAATAAATAAAAAAAACCAGAGGCAAATTTGATATTTGCTCTGGTTTTATTCTAATTTTATTATTGATATATTTTATTTTTTCGCCAAAGATCCCATAGGATCCCAGGGATCTAAAACAACTGCTTCTTTTTTATAATCAGTTAATAATTCATCCGATAGATATTTTTTATTGATCACTACTTCGTAATTATATTCTTCAAACCATTTGTCACTCATTACAAAAAAGCCATCTTCTCCTACATCTTTTCCCCAACTATTTTGTACTTTCCACTTGTCAATATCATCATTTTCATAAAGATTTACTCCAGTAAAGACCATAGCATGAGTTAAAACACTTTCGCGATATTCCAGTCTTTCTCCTTTATCTAGAGAAAACTCAGTATCCAAAACCTTTTCAAAATTATAAAGATCAGTATCCATTATCCCCAGATCTCTATCAGACATTTGTCCAACATCACAACCAAACCAGACTGGTTCGCCATCCTTTAATTGTTTTACTGAAAGTTCTTTTAATTTGTCTATTTTAAGATTTAAATAATGTATTTTTTGACCATCAATTACATTTCCTAAAAACTCTACTGTATATGTTTGGTGGAAAGGTTTATCTTTTGTAGGTGCGTTGATAATACTTACATAATCTTTCATTTTAAAATCAGAATATTTCTCATAAAATTCTTGAGGTGTCAAATTTTCATCTCGATAAAAATTATCATCTTTATCTCTGTATTCAAAATCAAATTCTGTTGGCGGTTCTCCCAAAAAATAACATAGAATAGAATATATTTCATTTATCATATCTTCTTTTTTATTATGAAGTTCATTTAAACTGACACCATTATTATTTAACTTTCTCAAAATTTTAGCATTATCTCTTAATTTTAAATTTAATATTTTATTTAAAGTTCTTGAGTTACTGCTTGAATGACTTTCAGGCATTGCATATTTGGGCAAAATACCATATTTCTGAATTATACCTGTAAACATATCCCACTGACCACCATCATTAGTTGGATTTTGTAAAAGCCACATTACTTTTCTACTATCTAATTTCATATCTCTGGTTTCTAAAATGTTTTCAAGAAAATAATTAGCCTTTTCTAGCTTATCCCAGAACATACTATATGCCTGTGATAATTCAAAATCATGATCTTTAATATTTAATTTATCAGAGATGCTATAACGAATATTATTTAATGCTGCAAATATCCAGCATCTCCCACTTTTTTGTTGATTGGTTACTTTTCCTACTTCAATTTCTTCAGAAAAATCGTAATGCATGTTTTGAATTGATTCATAATTCTTTGCTACATCTTTAAGACCATTGTTTATAACTGCATCAGCTATGACCTCTTTTGTTTTATCTTTATTAAAATTTTCAGAATATCTTTTTATTTTTTCTCTGGTTATTTCTTTTTTTGTCATTTTACTTCCCCCTATTTGTTTTTTAACTTTGCATTTTAACCCATTTAGTTATCGCTTTTTCAATCATTTCATCCCAATTAGAAAATTCTGTAGTTTTATCAATAAAATCATTTAGCTCTTTTTCAGGAATATTATCAAAATCTTCCCCATTTCTAATTTTAAAGTTACTTTCTCTAAACATCTGGTTTATATTATCAAAATTTGTATATTCAATCATAAAATCATCAGTAAATAAATCTTTGAATCTAATTTCACTATTACCCTGTAATTTATCTATTCTATTAATAACCTTTTCAAAATTTTCACTTTCATTATCCATATAAATTCCTCCCAAAATTATGTATTCAAATAAGTCTTAATATATATTTCTTGAATTTATTTCATATCCCTCTTTCTAAAATTAAATCACTTAAAAAAGGAGGTTTTAGTTATGGAAGAAGGTATTATTTTACTTCTAATTTTATTTTTAATTTTCAATGTTGGCATTGGAGAAATATCATTCCCGAATATAAGTAAAGAAAATATTGAAATTGAAGAAGAAAAAATCACTGGAAATGCAAATATAAATGTAAAATCAAATACCGGTGATATTCATATTCTCTTTGAGGAAAGATTATTGGGAAACCCTAATATTTCTCTTCAAACAAATACAGGAAATATCGTCTTTTATAATGACCGAAATACAATAAGAAAATTTAATATAAATGTTAATGCAGTTAAAATAAAATATAATAAAAAAGATTCTGCTAATATATTTGATTAAATATTTAATTATTTAATGGATTTTCAAAAGAACATGGTAAATCAACACAGCATTTTCCACAAACATCAGTTAACTCCATTTCTGGATGTTTACTGTCATTTTCTAAGAGTAAATCATAACAACTATATCTATCAAATTCAGATTCTGATAAAGCATCTGTTACACATCTATCTACACATATATTACAATTATAACCTGCTTTAGTTAAACATCTTTCTTCAGTAATTTTTTCAGATGGATCTAAATCTACATTTGTTACAACCGTTCCAATTCTTCCAGCACTACCTTTATTAGTAATTAACATATTATTTACACCAAATGTACCCAACCCTGCAATATAAGCAACATGTCGATGTGACCAATCACTCATTAACTTTTCTTTGTCAAAATTGCTTGTTGCAGGGATAGTTGCAACTTCAATATTTTCTTTAGCTAGTTCATTTTTCAAATGTTGATTTATATCAGAAATTAATTGATTTGTTTCTACATAAGCCTTTGCCCATTTGCTTGAACTGTATTTTCCCTCAATATTTGAATTGGTAACTTCTTCAGAAAAAGGAATAAAATAAGCAACAACTGATTTAGCATCAGCTAAAATATCTTCAGGCATTTCATGAGAAGAGCTTACAACTTCTTTTAATTTTTTAAATTGTGGATCTTTGGCGTCAGCAAAATTTACTATAGCTTCCTTCCATTCTGTTTTAATATCCTCATTTTTTTGGTATTCTTTTATATAGTCGTTTATAATCTTAGTGATTTCTTCATTCATTATTTGAACTCCTTTCTGCATTTTATAGCAGGGTTTAATGTATAATAACAAATATTTTTCTAAATCTCAATCATGATTATATTAATGTCTGCCCTGATGAGAATTACAACTTAAATCAAAACCACATTTTTTCAACTGTTCTATTATTTTGTCAGGTTTCTCATACCACTGTCCCCATTTTCGAGAAATATGTTCTGTCCAGCTATAATTTTCATAAGTAAATTCATCATTTTTATCTTTTTTAATTGGAATTTTAGCATTAAGATTTTTATAATAATCCTGGGCCAAATATCCTTCATCCATTTTTTTCATTGCTTTGTCAATCTTTTCATTATCTAATTCTGGATACTCATCTTCAAATAAAACAAAATCCATTGGATAACGAGGGCGTGTTTCTTTGTCTTTTTCTGGATAACCCATTACTAATTGAACAACTGGAAATACTTTTTCTGGTAAATCATATTCCTCAATTATTTTATCAGCATAATAGGGAGCCATGCCTAAAAAACAGCTGCCCAATCCTTCACTTTCTCCTGCTATAACCATATTTTCAGCCATTAAAGAAGCATCCTGAATCCCAAATAATAAAAGTGATAAATCATTTGTAACCAGATCCCAGTTTCTTTTTTCCATTACCTTTTCTAATTTATGAATATCAACGCAAATTGTAAATAGCAGTGGAGCATCAAAAGGAATATTTCCTTTTTTAGTTAATAGAACACTATACATTTGAGATACAAATGGAGCCTGCTGACCGGCTCTTACTATTTTTTTTATTTTTTTATCAGAAGGGACCTTTTCTTTATAATTTCTAATAGTTTTGTGATTTAACATAGTTTCTATAACTTCATTTTTTTCTTCTTCCATAATTTTATACCACCTTTTATTAGGATAATACCCTTTCATCTATTCTTCTAACAAGACTGTATGTATAGGGAGTAAAAAAATTATTCCAAAAATTACTGCCTGAAATATTGAAAGATTCATAGTCAACACCACATAGGTTATAATTATTTTCAAAAAGCCAATTTTGTATACTATTTAATAAAGTCACTCCAATTTTTAAATTTCGATACTCTTTTTTTACATATGCTCCTGTAATATTCATCATTTTTTTGTTTTTGGTTATTATTCTTTCTCCTTCTGGCTCTATTTTCATAAAACCTACAATTTGATTTTCATAAGAAGCAGCCCATATATGACGATTATTACCTTTTAACCAGTTATTTAAATATTCTTCTGGATCCTGTTTTCCTACAGGCATAAATAAGGGGGATTTACTAAAATAGTTATGCAATTTATCCTGAATTTCAGCTAATTTTGATATATTACTTCTTTTCATCTTAGTTATTATAATATCTTTGTTTATATTTTCTAAAATATTTACCTTACGGATTGCATCAATACATCTTAAACCAAAGCCAAGCCAAAAAAATATATCAATAACATTTTTTTGATGAGCATAAATAGTTAAAGCATGGTGAGTATAACCTTCATTAACCCACTTATTTGCAGCATTTTTATACAATAATTGATAGATCTTTTTTTTATTTCTCTCTTTTACTCCATGACCAAAATCAGGGCAATAAATCCCTTTACAATCCCCCCAGAATTCTTCTATTTTATAACCTGCTAAAAATCCAATTAACTCATTATTCTCAATTGCAACAACTCCTGAACCATTTTTTATTAGGTCTATTAAATATTTTTCTATCTCTTTTTTTAAATTATCTTCAAAAGGAAGATATGCTATTGATTTTATTTCTTCTTTATAAGAATTAATTACAATTTTACTTAATTGTTGTAAGTATTTTTCTTTTATATTAGTAGTTTCTATATTCATTTTAGATACTTAAATCCTATAATTTACTAAGAATTAAGTATCTATCACCTCCTTTTAGTTTTAGATTGTATTATTCTACTTTTTGAGAACATAAGAAAAACAATATACCGGGTATTAATATTAGTAACCAGGTACCATAGGGAGCTAAAAGATAATTAAGAAAATTAGAACTAATAGGCCAATAAATTAATAGTATAGGAAAAACCAAAAGTGATAAGAGGATATTAATAATTGCCCCCAATCTTTCCCGACGCCAGGCAATAGCTAAACCAATAACTGCCACTACTTCAAGTAATGGAGGTATATTTTCTATTGGTGGATAATCTTCTACAGCATAAGGGTCAGTTACACCTGTAGTAATCCAATTCCAAAAATAACCACCAATAATAAATAACACAATAATAATAAGCACCAAACTCCAAACTCTGGCAATTTTTCTAACTCTGGAAACAATATTAGGATCTAACATATAATTCATCTCTTTTCTTATAAATTACTCAAACTCACTTTTTGTTAAACCAAATAGAATTTCATCATAATAATTACCCTTAGTATATACCATTTGTCGCCTTCTACCTTCCTGACTACAACCAAGCTTTTTTAACATATTGGCAGAAGCAGTATTTCCATTTAAAACACTTCCATAAAATTTATTTAATCTTCTTTCATTAAAAGCATAATCCAGCAATATATTCATTGCCGCTGTTCCGTATCCTTTTCCCCGATGATCTCTATCTATCTGCATTCCAATGCTAAAAGTACCATTTCTTTCATCTATTGAGTTTATATTTGCTCCTCCAATATTAACTCCATCAAGATTTTCAATAGTAAACATAATTCTGCCTGTGCTTTTTGAAAAATTTTTATACTCTTCTGAAAATTCTTTTGCTTCTTCAACTGTAGGTGGTAATTCTACCTGATAACTCAAAAGTCTTCTACCCTGAGAATCAAAACGATTATAATAATGTTCTTTCCAGTCTTCCTCTTTTATTGCTCGTAATCTAACCAGATTATTTTGCCAAAAATAATTATCATAGTTAATCTCTTTCACCAAAATTCACCCCTTTCATATTTTCTTTTATTTTTTCATTGCTATTAATAAAATGAATTTTATTTTTAAGCCAGAAAGGAATATACCAGATATGAAATACAGTAATAGCTAAAAATTCAATTGTTACTAGATACCAGGGCCATGGACCAAAAAAATCAAAAAGCGTTTTACTGGTACCCATCGGTTTTCCACATAAAAAAAGATAATTAGAATCTAAAATTATATTAATTACACCAACTATTAACACTATAAGATTGGTAATCCCAAAAGTTTTCCAGACAGATTTATAATTCACCCTGTAATTTTCAACAAATAGCATATAAACTACAGCAAACACTACTGAAGCGTGAGCAATAAGAAATTGCCAGAAACGATAATGAGTATAATTAACATCCAGGGAAGGAGTAATAATAGCTATAAACGCTCCTATTAACCCCCAAAAATAAGTGAGTTCAAATAAGTAAAAATTTTTATTTATTAACATAATAATAGCTAAAATTATAGAAATACCACAGAGATGAAAAGGGAGAGAAGTTGTCAGTGTCCATTTGCCCACATATATTCTCCAGACATGTAAGGAACCTTCTGAAATAATCAGAGAATATATAAGTAATCTTTCATAAAATATTTTGTTTTTTTTCATTTTATCTCTAAATATATAGATTAAGAAAATAATAATGATCACACTAAAAATAAATAATATATGATCAGTAGAAAAAAGAATAAAAGGTTTACCATTTTCTACTGGTCGAAAAAATTCTCTCATATATCATCTCTCCCTTACAGTATTCTTGGTTTTAACTTTTATATCTTTTCTCCCATTCTTCTCTCATAATTATATTCTTATTATTCTCCAAATGATCAGTAGCTAATATTCCCTCCAGATGATCTATTTCATGTTGAAATAATTCAGCAAAATCATCTTTAAAAGTTTCAGTAATGTTTTCTCCTTTTGTATTCTGATATCTAACTTTTATTTTTTTATGTCTGGATATTTTTACAAAAAAAGCAATATCAAAACTAAAACAGCTGTCCCAAACCATAAATTTTTCTTTGCTTTTCCATGTTATTTTTGGATTTATCATTACAATTTCCCTTTCAGGTAAATTAGCATAGATGACTTTTTTAAGATAACCTATTTGAGGGGCAGCTAGAGCTCTACCAGTATTTTTTTCTTCCTGTAATGAAAGTAATGTATCTTTCAAATCTTTAATAATAATTTCTGTATTTTCTCCAAAATCTTTAATATTAGTTGACTTTTCTCTTAACATCGGATTCCCTAATTTTAAAACATTTTTGAAAGCCATTTATACCCTCCTTAATTTTTTAAGTTTGTTCAACCTCTTTTACACATTCGTTTTTAATTTTTCCAACTAAAAATTGAAGTGCTTCAATGACATGAGGTCTTATATCTCCTCCTACCAGTACATACATTATATCATCACCAACTTCAAGATGTCCCTTGTTAAGCCAAGATTTTACATAAAAAATCCCTTCCATTTTTTCAGTTTCTGCAACTACTTCCTCAACTTTTTGGGGATCATAATCAAATTCCATTCCTTTTACCAGAGAACCATCATCAATTCCTTCTCTAACTTTTTTTCTTGGACTCTCTCTTACAATACCATTATGAACTAAAAACATTCCTTCTTTAGATACTGAAGGATCTTTTTTTGCCTCTTTAAGCCATTTATCAATTGAAGGTGATTTTTTACTCATAGATTATCTCTCCTTAATTATTTATATTTTTCCATAAACCTTTTTTATCGGGATTTGTATATTTAATTGTTTTGCTTTCCATAAATTTTATTGCTCTTTCTACAATTTTTTTATCCTCTTTGTCTTCAGCATACCAGTTAAAATTTCTTCTCATCTTTGCTGGAAAATCATCTGGAAATAATTTGATTCTTTCTCTTTCTGGAACTAAAAAACAATCTTTAGCCTCTGCTCTCATATTAAATAATTTTCTTCTGTCTTTCTTTAAGGTCTTTGGGAGTTGCTGAGGTTTTTTATATACTCGGGCATGATCATACCAGCCGATAATTAGACTTCCTTTTTGTGGTGAAGAAGCAACAATAATCACTAAAATATCATCTACATAATCATCATCTTTTGATCCACCCAGCCGTTTTAAATTTAGATCACCCTGAATCATAAAAAATCCATAACACAAATTCTGATAGGATTTAAAATTATTGGCTTCATTAACAAGTTGACTATCTTCTAAATAGCTACTACCATTATATGGTTTATCATTTTTGGTTATACCTTTATATTCACTCATATAAGCAGTTCTTACAAACATAAGATGTTGGCCAGTAGCTAATTTCATTTTGATACCCCTTTAAGTAATTTTTATAATCTTTATATACTTTATAATTAGAGATAAAATTAAATTTTCCTGTATATATATAATTCCTTACAATTCATAATTTAAAAGAAATTATCTCTAAATCTTTTATCAATTTGATATCCTACAAAACTAAGTGTAACTGCTACTAAAATAGATGTCATTAAATATAAAAATATCAAACCTATTTCACTTCCAGCTGCCGCCGCTGCTAAAGCCTGTCTTAAAGCTGTGCCAATAACTATATCTGTTATATTTATGGTAATAACAAAGCCAAGTAAAAAAGTAATAGCAAATAATATTGTTCTTACTATAAAATTAATATCTCTTTTAAAACTATGATATAAAACTCCACCTAAAATCGCATAGAAAATTATGAAAAAAAGTTGTTGAAAGCAAAACAAAAAGGATAGAATAAATAAAGTTAATATCATTAATAAGTATTTTTTCAAATCAATCCTGGCATAATTTATATATAAAATAATTGGAACAGTAATACTATTTACTATATTTGCAGCTCCTCTAAAAAGTAGAAATGATACTAAAACTAAAGAAATACTAATTGCAGAATATGTTAGACTATTATTATCCATTAATTACCTGGCCTCCACTATTTAAATTTTGCACCTATTAGTCTTTATGTTATAATAATAAAAAATGGATATTATTAAAAAATATTTAGTTTTTTAGGAGGTATAGAAATGAGAGTATTTGTAAATCAGGACAAAAAAACCTATCCTGAAGGAACTACTATCGCAGAAATTGTCAAAAAAACTAATTATAATGATAAAAGTTATAATGTTGTCCGTAATGGCAAACTTGTTAAAAAAGATGACTATCAAAAAACTACAATTAGTAAAAATGATAAAATTAGGATTTTACCTTTTGCCATGGGAGGCTGATTCATAAGTTCAAACCTCCCTTAGTATTTTTCCTTGATAATACCTTCTCTATACTTATATAATAATTTTTCCAGATATTCAATATCTTCTTTTAGTTTATAACCAATATCAGTATCTTCAATTTTTTTTACTTCATCAAATTTAACTACTACTGAGGAAGAGACAATATCATTGGTTTGCTTTTTAATTGCTCTCTCTTTTGAAATAAAAGGTTTATGAGAAGTTAATCTCATTTCCAGGTGGTTGTAAGAGAGAGTATAACCGGCAATACCAGTTTTATCATGATAGGCAGCTGATATACCACCATCAATGACAAGCAATCGACCATTACCCTTTATAGGGCTTTCTCCTCTTTTCTCTGCGACAGGGGTGTGTCCATTTATAATATGGCCAGCTTCCGGATCAAGTTCAAATTCTTTTAATATTTTTTTGCATATTTTTTCATCTTCACGAAGCTCATAATAAGGATTTTTATGTTCATGATATAATTTTTTATTATCAACATCAGTAAAATATCGTAAAAATGTAGTCATTTTTTTCTTTCCAAAAAGAGGTGAATATTCTCCTCTCCAGAGATACCAGAGCCAATCTCTGTGATCAAATTTATTTTCCCGATAGGAATATCCCCTTCTTACTATATCATCAAAAAAATCCAATAAATTTTTTCCTTTTAATTTTTTCCCTTTTACTTTTAATGATGAAAAAGTCCCATCTTCATTTAAAGGCACACATCCATGATACAATAAATTCCCATTATGTTTTTTATACATACTTCCATTATTAAAGAGAAATCTTATATCATCCTGTAGACGGTCATTATTTTTAAAACTATAACTTAATTTATCTATAACTTCTTTTTCAGCTGCAGTTAATTCATAAGGATTATCAGGATCAATTGTTGGAAAATTATTATCTGTAAGCTTATATTCCTTATTATCTATTTTTATTTTTCCCTGATCATAATCTATTTTTTCTAAATACATTACTTCATTCATATCAAATTCCGGCCTGTTTTTTATTAAATTTCCCTCTAATTTAAACTGGATAATAGCAATTGCCTTTTGCATTTTAGTACTAATTATCTTTTCTTTTTCAGACATTTCTTTTTCTATTAACTTTGGAGCAAAAACATTAGGATTTGGGTCTTTATAATAATTACGGGCAAATCTGGCCAAAGGTCGCATATTTATACCATAATCTTCTTCTAGCATCTCGAGATTACCATATCTTATGCTAATTCTAATAGCTGAAGCAATCAGTGCTTTCTGCCCCAAACCAGCTCCCATCCATAATATATCATGATTTCCCCACTGTACATCAACATTATGATGTTTTTTTAATTCTTCCATTATCTTATGTGGAGCAGGCCCACGATCAAAGACATCTCCCAGAATATGAAGTTCATCTACAGCAAAAGTTTGTATTAAATTAGCCAGAGATATAATAAAATTTTCAGTTTGATCTATTTCGATAATAGTAGATATAATTTTATTATGATATTCTCTTTTATTTCTTTTCCTATCCTGTAAATAAAGTAATTCTTCCAGGATATATGAAAATTCTTCAGGCAGGGCTTTGCGAACCTTTGATTTTGTATATTTTGATGCAATATTTTTACATAATTTTATAGTATGATTAAGATAATTTATATACTGTTCTTCTGTAATTTCACCATTTTTTTCTTTTAAATTTTTAAGTTTTTCTTCCGGATAAAATATAAGGGCAGCTAATTCCCTTTTTTCCTGATCGGTTAGATCTTCAGAAAAAAGTTTATCTATCTTATATTCTATTACTCCTGAAGCACTCTTTAATCTATACTGAAAAGTTTCATATTCACCATGTAGATCAGTCAAAAAATGCTCAGAACTTTTAGGTAAATTTAGTATTGCCTTTAAATTAATTATTTCAGTACTTACCGCTGGAATATTAGGAAATTTTTCTGATAAAAGTTTTAAATATTTTAATTCATCCATTATTTTCTCCTTTCAATCTTTATCGACTGAGTACTTAATGAAGATTTCCCTCACGATGAACAACATCATAAGCAAAAAGAGCATAACCAATCTCGGCTGTTGTGTAGTCAGATTTTGCTGCCATTTTCCGTACAATTTTTATTATTTTTAAATAATCATCTGCTTTAAAATTTTCTTTTTCTTCGTCAAAATAACCAAGACGCCATAATGTAGCCCAGACTCTGGTATCAATAACACAGTGTTTTTCATCATCTAAACATGTTAAAATAGCTGTAGCAGTTGGAATACCTATCCCGGTTAATCCTGTATATAAAGTTAATTCACAAAATTCATCATCAATGTTATAGGCAACTTCAGTTACTTTTTCAACTCTACCTTCCGGATTCTTTTTTACATGATAGGAACTTCTGGTAGAATTAAGATGGGCTAATTGATATAACTCATTTTTTGTAAGATAACCTTTTTTATGATATTTTTTTCCTATTTCTATTAATTCTTCTGGATAGAGCCCATTAGTATTACTATATTCATCTAAATATTCACTATAATTAATAGTCTTCATAAATACCACCTTATATTATTTTTCAATTCTATTATAATTATCAAGTCTTTTTAAAGCTTTAAAAGTCAAAATTCCCTTCCACTCTTCATAGGCATCCTCAAGCCCTTCTTTATAAAAGCTTTTACCCCAGGGAGGATCTATAACCCCATTTTTTTCTAATAATGCTACTGAAAAATCAAGATTATCTTTTATTAAAGATTTTTTTATACCAAATCTAAAGTCTTCAGGTGAAGATACAAAATCTAAGGGTTGAGGTACATAGTCCAGCCACTTTTCTTTATTTTTCTCAAGAACCTGAGATATAGCATTTGCCAGATCTTTTTCCATTTTCTTTTGAAAATCTTTTGGAAGGACCTTATATAATTTTAGATAACAATATACTTCATTTTCAGATTTAAAATTTTCTTTTTTCTTTAGATAATAAATAGCATAATCCAATAAATAATTAATATCCAGTTCATTTACAACATCCTGATATTTATATAAATAAGCTATTATTTCTACTGAAGGGTTTCCCCAGTTTTGATCAATAACAGTCATTTTTTTCTCATTATCATAATGCCACCAGGGTGTATGAGGATATTCGTTTACCTTTTTGTTTACAGCAAACCAGCCTTTTCTTTTTTCTCTAAATTCTTCTTCCAGAAAATTTATGGCTGATTTCACCATCTTTTCTGCCTTTTTATGGCCCTCAATTTCTGAAATATAGCGTAAACCAATAGAAGTTGCCAGTGGTGTAGAATCAGGTAACCTAAAATCAGGTTCCAGACTATTACCAAAACCTCCATCTTCATTTTGATATTTTTTTAATACTTCTATAATATCCTCTTTACTACCATTTTCAAAATAATAATTAAATAAATATTTTTCCAGCTCTCTGGCTTCATTTTTAATATACCTGGCTAATTTTTCATAAGTACTTTTTGATAATTTCATTTTCAATTCCCCTTATCACTTTTTTCTTTAATAATAGCCGGTGTATAATCTTCCATAGGCCCTTTATAACGAAACTTATCTTTTGTAAAATTACCAATCTGTATTGCTTCTACCGGACATTGATTTAGACAGCGTAAGCAAAAATAACAGTTATCACCAAAATGAACCTTGCCATTTTTGATCACTATATTATCTGAAGGACAAATTTCTTCACAATAACCACATAAAATACATTTTTCATCTGCTTTATATTTATTTGCAAACCAGCCTTCAAGCAATTTAAAGCTTAAGATCATTACAGGATCCAATAATAAAGTGAAGAATCTCAAATCAGGTATTTTAATATCTTTTTCACTAATATCATTATTCTCAAAATAACTTATTTTATTTACTATCTCATCAATTTTATTATTTATTACTGTAGATTTATTATAATCAGTTTCTAAAATTTCTTTTACCTTTTTGGAATCTTTATCCTGAATTAATAGACCATCATTACCAGGCATCATAAATTCTCTATTCATTAGTGGTATAAAACCTATTTTTTTTAAAAACTTAGCAGATTTCCTTAAAGCATTACCTCCATTATATCCAGCAGTGGAATAGGTGATAACTCCTCTACTATTAGGTAGATTAAGTTTGATTAGATAATTTTTTAAAAAAGGAGGCATTGCATAGCCATAAACAGGGTAACCAAAAATTAATAAATCATAAAATTTTAATTTTTTAGCTGCAAAAGTCTCCACAGATTTGATATCAACTTCATAATCTCTGTTTAATAAAGTTTCATATATTTTTTCACCAATAAATTTTGTGTTCCCTGTTCCACTAAAATACAGAATTAAAGTTTTCATAATTATTCCTCTTTTATTTTATATTTAACGAGTAGTGGCAAAAGCTAGAATTGCACCTAAGGCCATTGATAAAAATGCAGCTGTAATTATTCGATAAACATCAGGTAGTAAAAAAACAATAGTATGAGCAGGAATCCAGAAAAAAGGTATTGTCTTTAAAATTACAAAAGATACAAAATCTCCCCAATTAATAGAACTCACTACTTTTTCAAGATTTATTTTTCTATTAATATTATGCTTTTTTTCGATATATGTATCTGAAATTCTATGAAAAGCCATCATTGTTGGAGCAAAAATCATATTCATTAAAGCACTTGTCAAAAAGGCCAGCATAAATTTTGAAGACTCACCAGGTAGTAAATTTTTACTCTGGGCAGCTGCAACCCCTGAATTAAATAAATCAAAGACAAGTACAATTACAACACCTAAAAATCCCCAAATAACTACTCTGTAAAATAATCCATTTGGTCTTTTCCATTTTTTATTTACTATTCTGATAGATAATAATTCACCCATTGTTGCTAAAATACTAAATTTTATAAAACCCATTAAATATGGATATGATGCAGTTAGATCTTTAAATATTTCTCTAGTGCCTGGTACCAATAAGAATAAAACGATTATTGCTAAAAATATACTCCAAATAATATCTCCTTTTTTCAAAATAAATCCTCCTTGAATTTTTGATTATTCGTTTTCATAAAGATGACTGTAATAACTGTCTGCATTATAAACAGCGGCCAGGGGATTATGACCTAAAACTCTATCTTTGACTGCAAGAACAGTTGTAGGTGCTTCAGAATGTTTAAAGAAAAGACTATCATGTCCAACACACAAACCTAAAACTACATTAAAGTCAGTTTCACATTCAGCCAGTAATTTTGCCTGGCCAATTGGATTACAACCAGCCTCAAATCCTTCAGGTGAAAATCTATCTTCTGGAGGAACATCAAGATCTGCCTTATTAATACTTCCACAACAACAAACTGCTGAATTAACTTCTAAATCTCTACCTTCAAAATACTCAACAGCGATTTGGGCTTCTTTTTCCAGACCAATACAAAAAGCAAGTCCAATATTATTAAAACCAGCTGAAATTGCATATTCAGCTATTTCTTTTAATCTGGGCCATTCTTTAT
>Ga0209931_1000645_pt1 | contig 20725 bp, 14 predicted proteins | sample SalPonR1_B_D1_MG_FD_185697 | JGI IMG/M metagenome (GOLD analysis project Ga0209931, IMG submission 185697) | Salt pond soil microbial communities from South San Francisco under conditions of wetland restoration - Salt Pond MetaG R1_B_D1_MG... ...
GGCCGAAGAAGCCGGTGGCGTGGCAGTCGTCGACCATCACCAGCGCGTCGTACTTCTCGGCCAGTTGCGTGATCTCGTCGAGCTTCGCCACCGTGCCGTCCATCGAGAACACGCCGTCGGTGGCGATCAGCCGCGTGCGCTTGTCCTGCGTCTTCTTCAGCGCTTCTTCCAGCGCGTTCATGTCGGAGTTCGGATAGCGATGCCGCTCGGCCTTGCACAGGCGAATGCCGTCGATGATCGATGCATGGTTGAGGGCATCGGAAATGATCGCGTCTTCCGGACCCAGCAGCGGCTCGAACAGCCCGCCGTTGGCGTCGAAGCAGGCGGCGTAGAGAATCGCGTCGTCCTTGCCGTGGAAATCGGCGATGATTTTCTCTAGCTGCTTGTGCAGGTCCTGGGTGCCGCAGATGAAGCGCACCGAGGCCATGCCGAAGCCGTGGTCGTCCAGCGCCTGCTTGGCCGCCCCGATGATGGCGGGATTGTCGGCCAGGCCCAGATAGTTGTTGGCGCAGAAGTTCAGCACCTCGCCGCGCTCGGCGGTCTGAATCGCCACGCGCTGCGGCGTCGTGATCTGCCGTTCGCGCTTGTACAAGCCGGCCGATTCGATCTCGGCGAGTTCGGATTTCAGTCGTTGGTAGGTTGCGCTATCGGTCATGGAATCTCCCAGACTGCAAGGTTCAAGGTTCAAGGTTCAAGGTGCAAGGTTCAAGGTTCAAGGTTCAAGGTTCAAGGTTCAAGGTTCAAGGTTCAAGGCGCAAGGTTCAAGGTGCAAGGTTCAAGGCGCAAGGTTCAAGGTTCAAGGGTTTAGGGTTTAGGGTTTAGGGAAAAGCGAATACCTCTGGGCTCTAGAGTTGCGTCGAGTTCGGTCATGGCACAAGGTTTGATTCTTTTGCCTTAAACCTTGAACCTTGAACCTTGAACCTTGCACCTTGCACCTTGAACCTTAAAGCTCAAACCTCAAACCGGAGCGTCAAGCGATCTCGCCGGTCCAGTCGCAGACGACCTTGCCGCACTGGCCTTTCGCCATCAGCTCGAAGCCGGTTTCGAAGTCGTCGATGGCAATCTGGTGGGTCAGCACTTTTTCCAGCGGAAAGCCGGTGAGCACCATCTGGGTCATCTTGTACCAGGTCTCGTACATGCGCCGGCCGTAGATGCCGTGCATTTCCAGACCCTTGAAGATGACGTTGTCCCAGTCGATGGCGGTATCTGCCGGCAGCAGCCCGAGCAGCGCGATCTTGCCGCCGTTGTACATGGCCTTGAGCATGTCGTTGAAGGCGCGCGGATTGCCCGACATTTCCATGCCGATGTCGAAGCCGTCGATGTCGAGTTCTTCGAGAATGTCCAGGAGATTTTCGTTCCTGACATTGATGGTGCGGGTCGCGCCCATGTCCTTGGCCAGCTGCAGGCGGTAATCGTTCAGGTCGCTGATCACGATATGGCGGGCCCCGACGTGCTTTGCGATGCCGGCGGCAATGATCCCGATCGGCCCGGCGCCGGTGATCAGCACGTCCTCGCCGACCAGGTCGAACTGCAGCGCGCAGTGCGCGGCGTTACCGAACGGATCGAAGAACGCGGCGATCTCGCTGGGAATTTCGTCGGGAATGGGCCACAGGTTGGTCGCCGGCACCACCACGTACTCGGCGAAGCCGCCGTCGCGGTTCACCCCGATGCCGACAGTGTGCGGGCACAGGTGCGGCTTGCCCGCGCGACAGTTGCGGCATACCCCGCACACGATATGACCCTCGGCCGAGACGCGCTGTCCTTCCGCGTAGCCCTTGACGCCAACGCCGATCTCGACGATGCGCCCGACAAATTCGTGGCCCAGCACCAGCGGCGGCTTGATCGTCCTGGCCGCCCATTCGTCCCACTGATAGATGTGCAGGTCGGTGCCGCAGATCGCGGTCTTCTCGAGCTTCACCAGAACCTCGCCTGGGCCGGGCGCGGGTACCGCGACTTCGCGCAGTTCCAGGCCGGGTGCGGCTTCGGGCTTGACCAGCGCGCGCATTTGACGGGCCATGCGGACTACCTCGATTCGACAGGGCATGCATTATAAATCCCCGCCCGATAGTCCGCCGAGGCGCGGAATCTGGCGGTCAGCGGGCGGTGTTCGAGAGCGCCCGCGCCAGGGCGGGAAGCCACTTGGTACCCGGCCCGGCCAGGTGCCAGTCCGCGATCCGGGAGATCTCGGTGGCCTCGGGGTTGATGTCGACCACCCGGGCGCCGGATTCGCGGGCGACGAACGGCAGGCTGGCGGCCGGCTGCACGGCGCCGGCGGTGCCGGCGACGATCATCAGCTCGCAGTTGCCTGCGGCAGAGAATGCGGTGTCCAGCGTGGTTGCGTTTAGCGCCTCGCCGAACCAGACCACATCCGGTCGCGCCAGGCCTTTGCAGTGATGGGGCGAGGGCGGCGGGCGCCGGTCGGCGTGACGGACGAGCCAGTCGGCTTCGATGATCTTGCGTGTTCTGGAACAGACGCTGCGCTGGATGTTGCCGTGCAGCTCCAGTACGCCTTCCGAGCCCGCCAGCTGGTGGAAGCCGTCGACGTTCTGGGTGATCAGGACGAAACTGTCGAAGCGCTGCGCGATCTCCGCCAGCGCAATGTGACCCGCGTTGGGGCTCGATTCGGCGATCAGGTTTCGCCGCCACTGGTACCAGTCCCAGACCAGCGCCGGATTGGCCTCGAAGCCTTCGGGAGAGGCCAGCTGCATCGGATCGTGTTTCTCCCACAGTCCGGTCTGCGCGTCGCGGAATGTCGGGATTCCGGACTCGGCCGATATCCCGGCGCCGGTCAGCACAGCAACGCGCGATGCCGAGCGCAGGCAGTCTGCCAGATCGGCAGGAAGGTCGTCGTGGTTCATGCCAAGGTCGCGTGCGTCGGGTTCGCACCATTATGGCTGGAGCCGGAAGTCGGAAGAAGTCGTTCCGGCCACTGACTACCGATCTCCGACCGCCGTATTTCCGTAAACCGGCCTTTCAATCCATGCATCCGGAATATTTCGTCGGCTGCGAGCCGGCGATGAAAGGGATGGCCCGGGCGCCGGGGCAGCCTTTGTCGGCCAGCAGGGGTTCGGGCCAGTCGACCCAGAACCACTCTATGCCGGCCGGCCACTGCCGTCTCTCGGGTTGTTGCGGCAGGGCGTCGAAAAGCTTCGCCCAGATCGGCAGCGCGGATTCAGCGCCGCTGACGCCGGCCGGGCTGTTGTCATCTCGACCCACCCATACGACGGCCAGCCATTGCGAGGTGTAGCCGGCAAACCATGCGTCGCGGCGATCGCTTGTGGTGCCGGTCTTGCCCCGAATGGTTGCGGCGCGCGCGGCGGGCCGTTTCAGTCGCCAGCTCAGACTTGCACCGGTACCGGTGGCGACGGCCTGTTCAAGGGCGAAATCAAGCAGTGCCAGTGCGCCACGTTCCTGAATTTGCCGCAGGCGCATGGGATACCTGGCGATTGCCTTGCCCCGGCTGTCCACTACGTCGGTGATAGCGCGCAACGGCGTTGAATATCCGCCGCTGGCGATTGGCTGGTAAAGCTGCGCGACTTGCAGCGGAGAGAGGTCTACCGCACCGAGAAACGCAGCCGGGTGGCGCGCCGAACCCGGTGCAACGCCCAGCTGTTCGAGCAGACGGAACAGGGCTTGTACGCCCACCTGAAGCCCGACCCTGACGGTGGCCTGGTTGTAGGAGTGCGCCAGCGCCTCCAGCAGCGCCACCGTACCGTGGCTGGTCTGGTCATAGTTGCGCGGGCGCCAGTCCTCGCGACCGCGTTGCGGCAGGCTCAGCGGCTCGTCGTCGACCGGCGTCACCAGGGTGAATCTTGCGGAATCGGTCAGCGCCAGCAGGTACAGGAACGGCTTGATGACGGATCCGACCGGGCGTCTTGCGTCCAGGGCGCGGTTGAAGCCGACCCTTTGGTAGTTGCGGTCTCCGACCAGCGCCCGGATTTCGCCGGAGTCGGGTTGCGCAAGCACGATCGCGCCTTGCAGGTCGCCGCCGGCATGATCCAGTTCGGTCAGCCCATCGGCCAGGGCGCGCTCGGCCCGCTGCTGGGCCAGTGGGCTGAGCGTGGTATGAATGCGCAGCCCTTTTTCGCGCAGGTCGGAATCGCGATAGTCGGCCTTGAGTTGCCGGCGCACCAGGTCCATGAACGCCGGATGGGCGCGGCTTCGGGCAAGATCGCCCACGCTGGCGCCCAGTGGACGTTTCAGCGCGCTTTCGTATTCGTCGCGATCGATCAAGCCGGTTTCGAGAAACATGCCAAGTACCAGATCGCGGCGAGCTCGGGCGCGTTCCGGATTGCGAACCGGGTTATACCAGGACGCGCCGCGGACCATGCCTGTCAGCAGCGCGATCTGGTCGGTGGAAAGCGATGCAACCGGCAGGCCGAAATAATACTCTGCGGCGCGCCCAAATCCGTGGATGGCCTGGTTTCCGCTTTGACCCAGGTACACGTCGTTGAGGTAAGCCTCGAGAATTTCGGCCTTGTCGAAGCGCGCTTCCAGGCTGATCGACATCACGGCCTCGTTGAATTTTCGCAAAAGGTTGCGATCTGCGGTCAGGAACAGGTTCTTGACCAGCTGCTGGGTAATCGTGCTGCCGCCCTGCACGACGCCGCCGGACCTGAAATTGCTGATCAGCGCGCGTAGTATCGCTTTGGGATCTATGCCGTGGTGGTAGCGGAATTGCCGGTCTTCCACGGCCTGGATACCGGCCACCAGCAGGGTGGGGAATTCCGCGATCGGCACCAGGGTGCGGTCGCGCTCGTCGAACGGCAGCAGACTGCCGAGTTCAGCCGGCGGCAGACGCACCAGTTCCAGCGCATTGCCGCGGCCATCGAGCAGCGCCGCGATGCGGTCGGCGGCGAGCGTGACCGTAACCGTCCGGGCAGGCTGTCGTCCGTCGGCGAATTCGATTTCGGGCAAGGCCAGCGTGTAGCGGTTGCCGCTTTGGGCGAATCTTCCGGGTAGAAGCGGCTGCGTCCTGCGCATGCCGGCGGCGTCCAGTTCCAGCTCCAGATCGGTGCTGGAGAGCGGTCGACCCGGATAAAGCTCCAGCGCCCGCGCGTAAACGCGACCTGCCTGTTTCCACTGCCGTTCGTCGAAGCGCTGCGAGGCATGCTGATCCAGGTACCAGATCCACGGGCCGAGGCAGCCGAGGCCCAGGCCGAGCGAGAACATCAGGAAGACCCAAAGGCCGACGCGCCGGCGCGATGTCGAGGCCTTTTGCCGGGCTTTATGGCTTTTTCGCTTCTTTCCAGACATTTATCTCGATGAATCCGGCGACATTTCCGGCGCTTACTGTATCGGAATCGTCGGTCGTCGGCTTGTCGATGCAAACCGGGAGCGCGTCCTTGGCCATCGCTCTCGGGCGACCGGCGGCTTTCTCGGAACGGCCCCGCCGGCAGTGTGACAGGGACAATTGAATGCGAGATAATAAAACGTTAATGACGTGTTTCTTCGGCTCGTTGAGGCGCGATCTTGTTTAACAGAGCTGCCGGTGGAGACCTCAACGGTGAATCCAGATACCTTCGCCCCCTGTGAGCGCTGTTCGGCGTTCGTGAAGGGCAGCGGAACATCGTGAATGAGTACTGATACCGGCAATGCCATGAAGCACGGGCCGAGCGCTTTGACCGCGTCCGATCTGGTCATTCTGGTATGGACGCGAAGTGCCAGCGAAACCGTTGATCCGGCCTGGGTAGAAGGACTTCGCTCTCAGTTGGCGGTACCCGTTTACGCCGTGGCCGCGCGCGTTGCCGGTGCGGAGCCGCTCGGGGCGAATCACGGCGATCTTGACGGAGCGCTGCGGTCACTGGCAAAACGCCATCCGCAATCTGCCGCACTGGTATTGCGCGCGGGTATGGGATTGCCGAAGCCGCTGTCGGTGCTGGGTCGATTGATACGGGCCCGAAATCTGCCGGACGTTACAGTTTTTCCGGGCAATTTCTCCAACCACCTCAATCCATTCTCCGCATGGCCGGAGCATGACGTTCCCGCGCATCCGGACCGGCTGGTTTACTGGTGTTCCGACGCGCGATGGGAAAGCGTTGCCGCCCCGGATCAACCTGATTGCCTGCTTGTCGGTCCCGCTCAGGCTCGCCACGGCGCCGCCGTGTTGCAGAGTGCTTCTGCAGGGTTGATCGACGAAGCGTTTGCCTTCGATCCGGAACAGCCATTGCGGCAAGCCATGGGTTCGGATGCCGACTCGATGGCGATGCCGCTTGGTCAATTGCGCCTCCGACTTCGCCGACTGGGGCTGTCCGGAGCATTTTCCGCCGCGGCTTGTGAACCGGATCTGCCAGTAACACTGCATATCGCACATAGTTGGGGTGGCGGTGTCTGGCGATGGATAGAGGACTTCATTGCCGGCGATCGTGACGGCATGAACCTGGTACTGGTAGCCGATGGTGACCTGTCGGGAGAAATCTGCGGACGGGGACTGAAACTGTTTGCCGGTGATATCGGCCATGGTCTGATTCGCGAAATTCCGCTGGCGCCGCAAATCACAAGCACGGTCAAGTCGCATCGCCAATACGCGGGCGTGCTCAGGGAACTCATCGCCCGTTTCGGTGTGGGTCGCATCATGGTTTCGTCGTTGATCGGCCATAGCCTGGACTGTCTGAAAACGGGTTTGCCGACGATCCAGATCCTGCACGACTTCTACCCGGTCTGGCCGTTGCTCGATTTCGATCCATTGCCTTACATCGATAAAAACCGTGGTGTGGCGCGAGCAAAAGCGTTCGCCCGGCATGGCGATACGTTGCGCATGCAGCCGGCTGACCCTGATTTCTGGAAACGAATCGCGGATGCGTGGCGGCGTGCGGTGGAAAGCAACGATGTGCGCCTCGTTGCGCCTGCCGATCACGTCGTTCATCGCTGGCAGATGCTCAATCCCGGGTCGTCCCTGAAAATAACCAAGATTCCACATGCGTTTCGGCCTTTTTCAGACCGGCGCAAGGCGATTCGTCCCGACCCGACCGACCCCTTGCACCTGGTGATTCCGGGCCGTTTGACAAAGGGCAAGGGTTTGGCGCTGCTAGAAAAAGCGTTGCCGGAGTTGCGGTCACTGGCGCGCATTACAGCGCTGGGCTGCGGCCGGGAAGCATTCCGATTGTTCGGTCACGCCGGTGTCGACTTGATCTGCAATTACCGGCACGATGAGTTCCCGGCCCTGATCCGAAAGCTCAAGCCACATGCGGCGCTGTTTCTTTCGACGGTACCCGAAACCTGGAATTTTGCGCTGAGCGAGGTGCGGTCGCTGGGCTTGGTGCCGATTGCAACCCGGGTTGGAAGTTTTCCGGAGCGAATCCACGATCATGAGGATGGACTGCTTTTCGACCCTGATGCAGGCGCCCTGGTCGAGCTGGTCGAAGCCATTTCCAGCAACCCACGGATGCTTGATCCATTGGCGGCCGAAGAACGTCCGCAGCAGACCCCGCCGCAGCTTGTCGCCAGATTCAACGCACTGCTGCCCGGCAAAAGCGCCACGCGCATCGAGCCGCACGCTGTCGCGGAAAGCGCGGTGGTGTTGGGCAAGCTTGCCAATCAGCTCGCACAGCTTGAGATACGGCATGGCGAGGTGGTCAGCGAATGCGATCGGCTCGGTACCGAACTCGAGGCAAGAACAGAGTGGGCCGAGAAACTCGATCGCCAGTTCAGGGAACGCTCGAAATGGGTCGGATCCCTGAAATCGGAACTCGATTCGGCGCGCGACGCTTATGCCCGGTTACAGGAGGATTTCGAGCAGCGAACGGAGTGGTCGCTGACTCTGGATCGAGATTTGCAGTCGTTGCGGCAATCGTATGCAAGCCTACAAGGCGAATTCGAAGAGAAGATCGCATGGGCACGGGAACTTGACAGGGAACTTCAACGGAGTCGGTCGGACATGGCCGGCCTGCGAGCGGAGTTCGAGAAACGAACGGCGTGGGCCTTGGCACTGGACAGGGAGAAAGAAGAGTTGGAAACGGTACTGGGTCATGAAATCGAAAGGATTCGCGCCGAATTGACGCGTGAGCGCGAATCCCGGCAGTTGACGCAAGCCAGCTTGGACGATGCTCTTCTGGAGATCTCGATACGCGATGAGGCGTTGGCAGAGCGCAATGAGGCTTTGGCAGAGCGAGACCGGAAGTTGGCTGACGTCCATTCGCAGCTGGAACATCGGGATTCGCAGATCGAAGAGCTTCATGGACGCCTGGAGCATGTCGAAGCCGAATTCGGCAGAGTTGTCGCAAGCAGGTCGTGGCGCATTACCCGACCGTTGCGTTTCGGAGCGCGTCTTGGCAGGAATGTCCTGCGGCGTGGGGCATGGAACCCATTGAGATGGCCGCACCTGCTTGGCAGATTCTTTCATTACTGGAAATGGCGCGGTCTCAGGCAGGCCCTGCTGCTGTTGCAATCTCCACCGGTGTCGGCGCAAGAGCAGGTTTCCGTGCCGCTACAGGCGGTGCCGGAAGGCGGGCAGATCGCCGAACCGGTTGTATTCGAAGCGACCGCCCAGCCGAAAGTCAGTGTGATCGTGCCTGTATACAACCAGCTTCATTTCACTTCGGCGTGTCTGCAAAGCCTGGTTTCGGTGCAAAATCGCATCGACTTCGAAATCATTGTCGTGGATGACTGCTCCAGCGACGAAACCCGTGCCTGGCTCAAGCTGTGCCGCGGGATCCGTTTCCTGAGAAATCGCAAGAACCTGGGCTTCATCCGGACCTGCAATCGCGGCGCTCGTGCCGCCAAGGGACGCTGGCTCGTCTTTCTCAACAACGATACCCGCGTTACCGACGGCTGGCTGGATGCGCTGATCGACACCTTCGTCGAGTTCCCGTCTGCCGGCATTGTCGGCGGGCGGCTGATTTTCGCCGACGGCACGCTGCAGGAAGCTGGAGGCATCGTATTTCGCGATGCAAGCGGCTGGAATTACGGCAGGGGCGGGGAGCCCGATCGACCGGAGTTCAATTTTCTCAGTGAAGCGGACTACGTGTCCGGCGCCTGTCTTGCAATCGAGCGTGAGCGCTTCGCCGAACTGGGCGGATTCGACACTTATTATGTGCCCGCCTACTATGAGGATACCGACCTGTGCTTCCGCGTTCGCGAAAGTGGATTGAAGGTCTTTTATCAGCCAACCTCGACCGTGATTCACTTCGAGGGCGGGACATCCGGAACCGACGAGTCGACCGGCATCAAGCAGCATCAGGCCGTCAACCGCGAAAAATTCCTGACGCGGTGGCGCGAAACACTCCAGGAGTATCCCGAGAACCCTCAGGAGTACACACACCAAGCCGCCCGTGAACTCAGGTATCGGCGTTTCCCGCGCCGTGCGCTCGTCATCGATGCGACGACGCCGATGCCGGATCACGATTCGGGGTCGGTGAGAATGTTCGCCCTGCTGCGATTGCTGGACGAGCTTGGCTATCAGACCAGCTTCATGCCCGAGAATCGGCTCTGGGTAGGCCGCCATTCGCGCGACCTGCAAAGCGTCGGCATCGAGGTCCTGACCGCGCCGTGGGTCCAGGACCCGGAAGCGTGGCTTTCGGAACACGGGGCCGGGATCGATCTCATTATCGTCAGCCGTCACTACGTCCTGAGTCCTATGCTCAAAATGCTGCGGACGTTGTGTCCAAGCGCGAAACTGATATTCGATACCGTTGACCTGCATTTTCTGCGCGAGCAGCGCGAGGCTGAAATATCGGGAACGGAATCGGCTGCCATCGCGGCGAAGAAGACGCGCAAGCAGGAGTTGGCCCTCATCGAAGCGACCGATGCAACGTTGGTCGTCAGTCAGTTCGAACAGCAACTGCTCCGATCGATTCTGCCCAGTGCAAACGTCTCGGTGGTGTCCAATATTCACACGCTTCGGGATCCGGGCAAGCCTTTCGAGGCGCGTCAGGATCTGGTATTCGTCGGCGGCTTCCAGCATCCCCCCAACCTCGACGCGGCGAACTGGCTGATCGAAGAGATCATGCCGCTCGTGCTGAACGAATTGCCCGACGTGACGCTGCACATCATCGGCAGCAGGATGCCCGAGAGCCTGCAGCAGCGAAAAGCGCCCGGCATCAGACTGCACGGCTTCGTCGCCGATATCGAGCCTTACATGACCGGTTGCCGAATCTCGGTCGCCCCGTTGCGGTACGGCGCGGGCGTCAAGGGCAAGGTCAATCAGGCGATGAGCCACGGTCTGCCGGTGGTCGCGACCTCATGTGCCGCAGAAGGCATGTATACCGAGCATGGCGTGGATATCCTGATGGCCGACGATGCGCCGCAGTTTGCCGCTGAAATCGTTCGGTTGTACCAGGATCGTGAACTGTGGCAAACGCTGGCGGAGAACGGGCGACTGAACGTCGAGCGGCATTTTTCGGTAGGCGCGGCGCGTCGGGCAGTCATTGGAACGCTTGAAAGCGTGGGTTTGACGGTCAGCGCAGACGGCGCACCGAACTGACGTTGGTAATGGACTGTAGCCGGCCCAGCAGCGTGCTGAGCTGTTCGAGATCCTCGACTTCCAGCGAAAGTTCTATGCTTACCGCCTCGGGCTGCTCGCCGCGATCGGCGTGCATGGCGTTGACGCCCAGGCCATGGTTGGAGATGACCGAGCCGATATCCTTGATCAGGTCGCGCCGATCCCAGGCGTCGATACGAACGCGGACCGGGTAGCGGGTTCGGGCACTGCGCGACCAGTCGACCTGGATTCGCCGCTCGGGCTGGCGCTGGGCCAGGCGAAGATATTGACGGCAATCATCCCGGTGGATGCTGACGCCCCGGGTGCGGGTGATGAACCCGGCAATCGGGTCGCCGGGCAGCGGCTGGCAGCAGCGCGCCAGCTGATACATCAGGTTGCCGACGCCCTCGATGCGGATTTCGCTGCCCGAGCCGGCCGATTCCGGTCCGGCCGGGCGGCGGAACGGAAGCTCCGGCTTGTCGGTATCCTCAGCGGCGTTCAGCCGCAACGCCGACTGGCCGACCTGGGCCGAGGTGAGATCGCCGGCGCCGATGGCCGCGAGCAGGTCTTCGACCCGGCGGAAATTGTATTGTTCGGCCACCGGCCGGAGATCTGCGCCGACCAGGTCGAGACGCTTGAGTTCTCCTTCCATCGCGGCCTGGCCGGCAGCCAGGTTGTCGTCGAAGTTCAGTTGTCTGAAATAGTGGCGCACCTTGGCTCTTGCCCGACCCGAGCGCAGGTAGCCCAGTTGCGGGTTCAGCCAGTCCCGCGACGGGTGACCCTGGTTGGAAGTGAGCACTTCGACCCGATCGCCGTTGGCCAGCAGATGGGTCAGCGGCACGATGCGGCCGTTGACCTTTGCGCCGCGGCAGCGGTGACCGACCTCGGTATGGACGTGGTAGGCAAAATCCAGCGCGGTCGCGCCCTGCGCCAGGTCGATGACGTCGCCCCTGGGCGTAAGCACGTAGACGCGGTCTTCGCTGGTCAGCGATTCGAAGTTCTCGATCAGCGTTTCATCGTCCTGCGCCTTGTCGCGATCCTGATCGTTATCGCCTTCGCCGCCTTCTATCAGCTGGCGCATCGCGCCTATCCGTTGTTCCAGCGCGCTGTCTCGCGGCCCGCCTTCCTTGTAGCGCCAGTGGGCCGCGACGCCCAACTCGGCGTGCTCGTGCATTTCGTGGGTCCGGATCTGGACCTCGAACACGCGCCCGTGACTTCCGCGCACGGCAGTATGCAGTGAACGGTAAAGGTTGGGCTTGGGGTTGGAAATGTAGTCGTCGAACTCACCCGGGACGGGCTGCCAGTGGCTGTGCACCAGACCAAGTGTCGAGTAGCAGCTGGCCAGGTCGTCGACCAGCACGCGCACGGCGCGCACGTCGAAAAGCTGATGAAAATCGAGACCCTTGCGCTGCATCTTGCGCCAGATCGAATAGATGTGCTTGGCCCGGCCACTGATCTCGTGGGCAATGCCGGCGGCTTCGAGCTTTTCCGACAACTGCTGCATGAACGCGTCGATGTAGCGCTCGCGCTCGTCGCGCTGTTCGGCCACCAGCCGTTCGATGCGCGCGCAGGCCTCGGGATCCAGATAGCGGAATGCAAGGTCTTCCAATGGCCACTTGAGCTGCCAGATGCCAAGCCGGTTGGCCAGCGGGGCGTGTATCGCGCGCGTCTCGCGCGCCAGCGATCGACGGGTCTCGTCGTCGCGGGCGACCTGCATGCGCGCAAGCTGCCAGGCCAGCACCAGCAGCACCACGCGAACGTCGTAGATCAGCGCAAGAATGAGGCGCCTGAGGCCCTCGGCGCGGCTGGAGGAATCCGGCAGGTAGCGCTGGTCGAAATGCACCACGCGGCGAAATTGCTCGACCAGCGGACCGGGGCCATTGCCGCTCGAGCCGGGGTCGGACTCATGCCCGGCGATGATGGCGAGCGCGGCCAGCACCGTCGTTCTGTCCGGCGAGAGCGGATTGAGCGCCTTGAGCATGCGCTGGGCCAGCTCTGAATCGTCGTCGGACCGCTGCTCGACCAGCGCCGTCATCTCGATGATTTCGGGGTCGCCGGCGATCTCGGCAGGATAGTGGCCGACCAGGCGACGAAGCGCGGATTGAGATTTTCGGACCATGATGAGGCTCGGTCAGGGGGAAGTCATCGGTCCAGCAGGCCGGCCTCGACCAGGCGCTCGCGATAGCGGCGCTTGTTCGCCTCCATGTCGCGGCCCAGACGGTAAAGAAAGTCCCAGGCGTAGATGCCGGTCGCATGACCGTCATCGAAATGCAGGGCCACGGCGTAACTGCCGATCGGTTCGATGGATTCGATATTGACGTCGCTCTTGCCGGTCAGCAGTTTCGGTTCCGAAAGACCATGACCGCGAACCTCGGCCGAGGGCGAGTGCGTGCGCAGATACTCGCAGTCGAGTTCGAAGACCCGGCCGTCTGCGAATTCGCACACCAGAACGCCGCGAGCACGCTCCAGTCTGAGTTCGGTAAGCGCTGGTGCGGTCATTGCGCACCATAATAGGTTGGGGAACCGGGTCCGACCGGTAGATCGAGACCGAAGGTCCAGAGCAGGAAAAGCAGCGCCCAGCCGGTCATGAAGAATATCGAGTAGGGCAGCATGGTGGCGACCATGGTACCGATCCCGAAGTTCTTGTTGTAGCGGGTCGCCCAGGCCAGGATCAGTCCGAAATAGCTCATCATGGGCGTGATGATGTTGGTCGAAGAATCGCCGATGCGGTATGCGGTCTGGATGACTTCGGGCGAATAGCCGATCAGCATCAGCATGGGCACGAAAATGGGCGCGGTCACGGCCCATTGCGCCGAGGCCGAGCCCAGTGACAGGTTGATCAGGCCGCAGACCATGATGAAGAACACGAATACCAGCGGCCCGGTCAGGCCTATGCCTTGTAGAAAGTTGGCGCCGGTCACGGCCGTGATCGCGCCGATATTGGTCCAGCCGAAGTAAGCGACGAACTGCGCGGCGAAGAACACCAGCACCACGTAAAGGCCCAGCGTCGCGATCGCCGATGACATGCCGTTGATGACGTCGCGGTCGTTCTTCATCGTCCCGACGGTTTTTCCATAGGCAAAGCCGGTTGCCAGAAAGAACACGAATATCCAGGCCACGATGCCGCGAAAAAACGGCGAGCGGATCATTTCGCCAGTGTCGGGGTTTCTCAGCGGGCCCCATTCGGGCACCAGCGTGATCGCCATCAGCGCGAATACGCCGGCGGCCGCGAGCCCGGCGGCCAACAATCCCTTCTTTTCGTCGGATGACAGCGGTTGCATGGATCGACCGTCGAGGATCTCTTCGTCCGCTTCGGCGGCATCGTACTTTCCGAGCTTGGGTTCGACAATGAAGATCGTTACCAGCGAGCCGATGATGGTGATCATGAAGGTGGAGATGAACATGAAGAAATAGCTGGCGGTGGCGTCGACGGTGTACTCCGGGTCGATAAGCTGCGCGGCTTCCTCGGTAATGCCCGCCAGCAATGGATCGATCGTGCCGATCAGCAGGTTGGCGCTGTACCCGCCGGACACGCCGGCGAAAGCCGCCGCCATCCCGGCAAGGGGATGCCGGCCCAGCGAATAGAACACCGCCGCCGCCAGGGGCACCAGCACCACATACCCCATTTCGGACGCGGTGTTGGACAGGACGCCGGCAAACACGATCGCCACCGTGACGACGTGCTTGGGCGCGTTCAGCACGATCCCGCGTACCAGCGCCGACAACATGCCCGACTTTTCGGCCACGCCCACGCCAAGCATGGCCACCAGCACCACGCCCAGCGGCGCGAAGCCGGTGAAATTGGAGACCAGGTTGGTCACGATCATGCGCAGGCCGTCGGCATTGAGCAGACTGACGGCGCGAATCATGCCGTCGTCGGCGCGTCCGCTCATGCCCTCCGGGCGCGGGTCGGATACGGCAAGGTCCAGCCATCCGAACAGGCCGGACAGCAGCACCATCGTGATCGCAAGAAGGGCAAACAGCGTGACGGGATGCGGCAGCAGGTTGCCCAGCCACTCGACGGTGTCCAGAAATCGGGTGAACCAGTTACGGGATTCGCCGGTTCCGGCGTTGGAAGCGTTGTTCTCGGTCACGGGCGGACGTCCTGACGGATTTTCGAATCGCGCATCATAGCAACATCGTCGCGTGAGCTCCGGACAAAGCCGGTCGGGCCCTTGGCGTCAGGTTCCGCCGTTCACGGATTTGCCGGGATCTTTTCGGCAATGATCCGGAAGCGTATGCGCATCCTGTCGGAAACCCGGAGTGTACCTCCGGCGGCCGAGAACGGTTCGATGCCGAAGTCGGACTGCAGAAGGTCCATGGCGCCGCTGGCTGTCAGTCGAGTGCCCGTGCGTTCGACGGCAACCGGGACGACGATCTCGCGCACCTGGCCGCGCAGCCGAATGCGCACCGTTACATCCGGTAGCCATGCGGGTCCCTCGATGCCGGTCGATCGAATCGAGATTTCCGGGTACCGTTGCGCGTCGAGCACGCGCGCTCCAAGCATGTTGTTGCGTGTGCCGGAAATCGCCGCGTCGTCCAGTTCGGTTTCCAGCCCGGCATCGGCGCGCCACTGCGGCTTGTCGACTTGCAGCGCCGAAACGTCGACTCGCAGGTCCAGGCGAGCGCTTTGGTGCCCCTCGCCGAGCGCCACGATACCGCCGAAGACGCTTCCGCCGATGACATGGCTGTGGCCCAGGCGCGCCATCGGGCCTTCGGGATCGACGCGAATCCGCAGCTGCGATGCTTCCGGATCGATGCGATATACGTCTTCCCCCGCTTGCGGCGCCGCAAACGTCGGCCAGGCGACGGATGCGGATTCCTCGAGGTTGCGCTGCGGTGCGGCGGCGCAGCCGACCAAAAATGCGACAATTCCGACGCCCAGGACGGGCCGGAACGAGCGCGGTGACGATTGCAAAGGCAATCGCAATAACGGATTCAATGACAATCGCAACAAGATATTCATACGCAATGCCGTATCGTTTAACCACGATCCCGATGGTAGCCTGCCCTGATGAAAGTGCCGCTTCGAAATACGCAGCGTGCCTATGGGCTGATTGCCCAGGCGCTGCACTGGCTGGTGGCGGCCGGCATCACGGCCCAGTTCGTCTGGGCCTGGCGGATCGACGAAACCGACTCGATTCGTGCCCAGTTCACGCTGGTCAACCAGCACAAGTCGATAGGCATGACGGTGCTGGGCCTGGTGCTGGTGCGCCTGCTGTGGCGGGCGATCAATCGGCCGCCGCCGTTTCCCTCGAGCATGTCGGCATGGGAAAGGTTCACCGCATCGACGGCCCACTGGTTGTTGTACGCGCTGATTCTGCTGATGCCGGTGAGCGGCTGGATTTACACCTCGGCGGCCGGTTTCGGCCCGGAATTCTTCGGACTCGTCGACATCCCGGCCGTGGTCGAGCAGAACGAACGTCTGGAGAAGGTCTTCGGACAAGTGCACGGATGGCTTGCGGTCTGCATCGCGGCGCTTGTTTCGATACACGTGCTGGCCGCATTGCGTCACCAGTTCGTGCTCAAGGATGGATTGCTGCAGAGGATGCTTCCGCCATGGAAATGAGAATATTCCCGATTCCCGGCGCCTCGGCTGCCGCTGCGCTGCTGCTGGCGGCGACTTGTGGCGTTGCGGCCGAAGAGAAATGTTTCAGGGGAAGCCAGGACACCGGCGAGCTCGTGTTTTCCGGCGCCGTGGAAGAAACGAGCTTCACCGGCCGGTTCGAGCAGTTCGCGGTCGAATACTGCATGCCGGACGGCGGTCCGACGGACGGTCGGATCGCGGTGCGGGTCCAGCTCTCCTCGGCCGATACCGAGAATCCCGAGCGCGATGAAACGCTCAAGGGCGAGGCGTTCTTTGCAGTCGAGCAGTATCCCGAAGCGTCCTGGGAAAGCCGATCGATTTCGGCCGAGGGCGGGGCGTACGTGGCTGACGGCGAACTCGAGCTCAAGGGCATCCGGGCCGCGCAGGCAGTGAACTTCACGCTGACGCCGGACGACGACGATCTGGTCGCCCGCGGCGAATTCAGCATGCGCGGCGATGCCGAGATAGAACGCCTGCGCTTCGATGTCGGAACCGGGGAGTTTGCCGACCCCGAGTTCGTTCGAAACCGCGTCGACCTCAGCTTCGAAATCAGGCTGCTGGCCGAAGGCTGACCGCCGCCCTCCGGGCCATTCCGGTACGCGGCGGCGACGCGACCTTGCACCGTGCGCGCCGCCAGGCGTTAGAATCGCCCGGTTGAAGTTCTTGAATCAATCGGAGATCGCACGTGATGCTTACTCGAATTCGTTTTTTCCCGGCCCTGGCGGCATTCGCCGGAATACTTTTTCTCGGCGGTTGCGACCGTCCCGAGCCGGTCGCCCCGGAGCCCGAGCCTGGCGCGCAGGCGCCGGTCGTCGAGGAATCCTCCGGCTACGCCATCCCGGCGTTGCCGACGCCGGGATTCGACATCGAACGCTACTCGAACGACCTGCAGACCCTGGCCTCGGATGATTTCGAGGGTCGCGCGCCTGGCTCGCGCGGCGAGCGGCTGACGGTCAACTACCTGGTCGAGCAGCTCGCAGAAGCAGGTTTGCAGCCCGGTTTCGGCGACAGCTACCTGCAACCGGTGCCGATGGTCGAGCTGACCAACCAGGAGCGTTCTCAGATTGCAGTGGAGCAGGGCGGTGAAGTATTCGAGCTGGCCTATCCCGAGCAGATGATCATAGGCTCGCGCCGCCTGGGCACCGATTTCCACGGGGTCGAGGACTCGGAGCTGGTGTTTGTCGGTTACGGCGTCGTGGCGCCGGAATACGACTGGAACGACTACGCCGGTCTGGACGTGGAAGGCAAGACGGTCGTGATCCTGGTCAACGATCCGGGATTCGGCGCGCCCGATTCCGGGTTGTTCAACGGCCGGGCCATGACTTACTACGGCCGCTGGACCTACAAGTACGAAGAGGCCGCCCGGCAGGGCGCCGCCGCGGCGCTGATCGTGCACGAAACCGAACCGGCGTCGTACCCGTGGGAGGTGGTCACCAACTCCTGGTCGGGCGCCCAGTTCGAACTGGCCGCGCGCGGCGATGACCCGGTCATGGCGCTGGAAGGCTGGATCACCGTGGACACCGCGCGCGACCTGTTCGCCCGGGCCGGCCTGGACTACGAGGCGCAAAAGGAGCGCGCGGCCCAGCCGGGCTTCGATGCGGTCGGTCTGGATGCCCGGGTCACTGCGCGGGTTCGCAACAGCGTTCGCGAAGGCATGTCCTACAACGTTGCCGGGCGGCTGCCGGGTACCGCGCGTCCGGACGAGGCCGTGGTCTACATGGCGCACTGGGATCATCTGGGGCGCAACATGGCGCTGCCGGGCAGCGCGGGCATCTTCAACGGCGCCATAGACAACGCCTCGGGCACCGCCGCCGTGCTGGAACTGGCGAGGATGCACGCCGCCGCCGGGCCGGCCGAACGCACCGGGATGTTTTTGCTGGTCACGCTGGAAGAATACGGGCTGCTCGGTTCGCGTCATTACGTCAACGAACCGGCTTTTGCACCGGCCGATACGGTCGCGGCGATCAACCTCGACGCGTTCAGCTTCATGGCCGGCCCCACCGAGGACATGGTCGTGGTCGGCTACGGTTCCTCGGAACTGGAAGAAATCCTGGCGGCAACGCTGGAAGCCTCCGACCGCTACATCGTCGAGGAGCCGACGCCGGAGGCCGGCTACTACTACCGGTCCGATCACTTCAATTTCGCCCGTGGCGGGATTCCGGCGCTTTACGCCAAGAGCGGCGTGGAGCACGTCGAGCTGGGCGCCGAGCACGTGCTTGCCATCGAGCGCGAGTACCGGGATAACCGCTATCACAAGCCGGGCGACGTCTTCGATCCGGAATGGGACCTGCGCGGGATTGCCGAGGACGCGTCGGCGCTCTATCAGGTGGGCCGCTATCTGGTCGAGTCGGATGCGTGGCCGAATTGGTACGAAGGCAACGAATTTCGCGCCATCCGGGAGCGCCAGCGGCCCTGAGCCGGCGGCTCGAAGTGAGAGCAGTCTCAGTTCGCGGGGGACTTGCCTGAATATCGGGCAAGTTCCGGAACATTGGTATGTGAATTGCATTTAGATGGTATGACGAGCTCCTGCCATCATATGCATCCGGCGACTGGATCCTCCGAAGATGTGACTGCAAGCGAAATCGGCCGCCTGGCGCGGGCGTTCGAGCATTCGGCGGCCGGCATCGCGCTGCAGTCCCCCGAGGGTATCTGGCTGGAGGTCAATCCGGCATTCTGCGCACTGGTCGGCTACTCGCGAGACGACCTGGTCGGCAATTCGTTCACCGCAATCACGCATGCCGAAGATGTTGCGCGAAGCCGGGAACAGCTCGACCGCCTGAACAGGAACGAAATCAGCAGTTTCCGTTTCGACAAGCGCTACCTGCATTCGAACGGTCGTGAGGTCTGGGTGCGGCTGGACGTGTCCATGGTGCTTGACGACCAGGATCGGCCCGAGTTGATCATCACCCAGGCCAACGACATCACCGCGAGTCGCCAGATTCGCGAGCAGCTTGCCGAAAACGAGGCCCGTCTTGGCTCGATCATCCGGTCGATGGCCGAGGGCGTCATCGCCATCGAACCCGACGGAAGCTTCTCGGTTGCCAACCAGCGCGCCGCCCAGATTCTCGGCGCCGTGCCGCATGCGCTGGAATCTCTGTCGTTGTCCGATTTCGAATCCGATTGCTGGCGCCTGGACGGGACCCCGATGTCTCTGGACGAGTTTCCGGCGACCGTGACGCTGGCAACGGGTCGTCCCCAGCGTGAGGTGGTGATGGGACTGGAGCGGCCGGACGGCCGACGGGTCTGGGTCGAAATCAGCACCGAGCCGGTGCGTGCCGAAGGCACCGAAGAGATTCTTTCAGTGGTCGCCACGTTTTCCGATATCACGGCGCGTATAAGCACCGAGCGGGCGCTGCGTGACAGCGAGGAGCGTCTGTCGCTGGCCATCGAGGGCGCGAAGCTCGGCATGTGGGACTGGCACCTGGATACCCGCGAGTTGAGTTTCAACGGTATCGCCGAGCGCATGCTGGGCTTTCGAAAGAACGAGGTCGAGTCAAGTTTGAGATCGGTGCGCGCGCTGGCCCACCCGGACGACGAGACTCTTCTGGTCGATGAAATGGAAGCGCACCTTACGGGCGCCCGCCCGTTTTTCGAGACCGATGTCCGGATGCGGCGAAAATCCGGAGGCTACATCTGGACCAATATTCGCGGACGGGTGACCGAGCGCGACGCGCATGATCGTCCGCTGAGGGTCACCGGCATGCTGATCGACATCAGTCAGCGCAAGGATCTGGAAGCGCGACTCAACGAGTTGGCAACCACCGACGAATTGACCGGATTGTTCAACCGCAGGCACGCGACCGAAGTACTGAGACTGGAGATCGACAAGACCCGCCGGACCGGCGGATCGCTCGGATTGATCCTGCTTGACATCGACCATTTCAAGCAGGTCAACGATCGCTATGGGCACGATGCCGGGGACAAAGTGCTGGCCGACGTCGCGGCGTTGCTGCGTTCGCGCCTGCGCAAGACCGATTTTGCCGCCCGATGGGGTGGCGAGGAATTCGCGATCATCATGCCGGCGACCGATCGCGAGGGCGGACGAAAATTCGCAGCCGAACTGCTCGAGCGCATGCAGGAAATACGGACGCCGGACGACAATGGAGTATCGGCGAGCTTTGGCGTCGTCGATTACCGCGGCGACGAGTCGCCGTCGGAACTGGTCAAGCGTGCCGATCGTCTGATGTACAAGGCCAAGCACGAAGGTCGCGCCCGGGTGGAGGTCGAGAGCCAGGCCTGATTCTGCTCATTCGGCATCCGTTCTGCCGTCGTGTAGCCCGGTGCCGGCCGGCCAGGAGTGGCCAATGACTCGACCGGGTCGAGAAATCAGGCGCGCCCGGCGTCCAGATCGTGGGGCGAATGCAGGTACTCGCTGTCGATGGCCGATTCGCGCAGCAGGCCGACCAATGCGTCGATGCGCGCCGAGGCCGTCATCAGGCCTTCCATTTCCTCCTCGTCGGCCTGCTCGTCCGGAAGATGCGCATACAGCCAGAAATGCACGGCGCCTGCAATGAGACCGTCGGCGATCGCCCACAGGTCGCCCTCGGGATTGGCATCGGCGATCTGGTTGCCGAGATCGACGACCTGATCGGCTGCATCGTCGAACAATATGTCGTTGTCATTCATCGGTTTGATCCCGGAGTCGGTCAAGAGCCTTGATTGTACGCCGGTAGCCAAGATCGATCAGTTCGTCTGCGCGGTGGAATTCGTGGATCATGCAG
>Ga0209931_1000647_pt1 | contig 20710 bp, 10 predicted proteins | sample SalPonR1_B_D1_MG_FD_185697 | JGI IMG/M metagenome (GOLD analysis project Ga0209931, IMG submission 185697) | Salt pond soil microbial communities from South San Francisco under conditions of wetland restoration - Salt Pond MetaG R1_B_D1_MG... ...
GCTCAAGTTCGATTATTTCGATTCGACTGCACTCAGCGGGATATGGACGTTCAATGCCAGCAGTTTAAGAAATAAATTTACTTTCTTAAGATAACATCCCATAATTTTTTTGGTTGAGCCCTTATGGAAATGGAAAATTTTAAGACAAAGGGGCAAAGAGCAGATATAAAATATATCTATAATAAACAGTCTGGATTTTTGAATATTGAATGACCATTTAAGAATTAATTTAAAAATGTTTTCAGGCTTGAATAATTTGCCTAAAGTATTTCAATTTATTGTAACAAAACCGGGATGTATTCGTCATATAAATATACAACCAAACATTTTTTAAATTTTAATGCCATGTCCTCTAAGTATTTAGACTTTGTTGTTAGTAAATTTTGTATCGCACTAATACTGTTAAGTATGTTACTGTTTATTCTTTTCAATTAAATTTTTATTGTCAGTTTCAATACAGTTTATTTTTGAAAATTTAATATTTTACTACCCTGTTTTTAAAATGATCTGCATGTAAATCCTAACAATATTAGATACTAAAAATGTGATCTTCTATAGCTTTCAAATATTTTGAATTTAATTTCTTTCCTTTAAAGCCTTTTTTATCTACTTTTTTAATCATAATCTCATAAAGATTCAAAAATGAGATGTATTCTGCTTTATTTATATTACATTTAAATGAATAAAGAAAAGTTTAAAACAAAACATATGAAAGTCAACGGATACGCTGCTCAGCAAGAAAAAGCAGCATTAACTTCATACACTTATGAATTAGGAAAAATTGGAGCAGAACAAGTCGATATTAAAGTAGAATATTGCGGCCTTTGCCATTCTGATTTAAGCATGATTAATAACGATTGGGGTATGTCTCAATATCCATTTATTCCGGGCCATGAGGTTATCGGCGAAGTCATAGCCACAGGAGAAGCGGTCAAAAAAGTAAAAATTGGAGATAAAGTTGGTTTAGGCTGGACCTCTGGCTCCTGTATGAGCTGTTCAGAATGTATGGAGGGCGATCATCATCTTTGTGCAGAGTCTGAAGGCACTATAATAGGCAGAAACGGGGGCTTTGCTGATAAAGTCCGTGGACATTGGTCTTGGACCATTCCTTTACCCGATGACATCGATATGGGTAAAGCAGGTCCCTTACTTTGTGGAGGCATAACCGTGTTCAACCCGATAATTCTTGCAGGAGTAAAACCAACGGATAAAGTTGGGGTGATTGGTATTGGTGGACTGGGTCATATGGCCTTGAAGTTTTTGAAACACTGGGGTTGTGAGGTGATCGCCTTTAGTTCCAGTCCTGAAAAGAAAGATGATATTTTAAAAATGGGGGCTTCTAAAGTCGTTAATTCTAAATCTGAAGAAGAGTTGGCAGGCATCGCCGGACAGCTAAATTTTATATTGAATACCACTAATGTTACCTTGGATTGGAATGCTTACCTGACTGCTCTGGCGCCGAAAGGAAAATTTCATAATGTCGGTGCGGTATTAGAACCTATGGCTATTCCTGCTTTTAGCTTGATTGTAGGCGAAAAATCTGTTGGAGGAAGTCCGATTGGCAGTCCGGCTTTAACCAAAACTATGCTGGAATTTTGTGTAAGACATAATATCTATCCTGATGTTGAGGAGTTCCCCATGCGTAAAATTAATGAAGCTTTAGAGCATTTAGAAAGTGGTAAAGCTCGGTTTAGAGTGGTGATGAAGAATTAAAAGATACCTTCATATTTTATTGAATAAGGTTCTGTTTAAAACTGATATTATTTTCAGGATTGAGCGCAACCGATGGGTTTCAGGTTCCGTGTTTCAGGTTTCGGGTTCCAGACGTTGCCCTGAGCAGAGCCGAAGGGTTACAAAATTCAAAATTTAAAATTCAAAACTAATAGCTAAAGGCTAATAACTAAAAGTTTGAGCACAACGAAAATCCCGCTCATGCGGGGCTGAAAGCTCATTTCAGATTCCAAACGCTGCCCTGAGCACAGTCGAAGGGTTCCAAACGCTGCCCTGAGCACAGTCGAAGGCTCAAGATTCCGGGTTAAAAATTCTAGTCTAAAAAGTTAGAAAATTCCTAATCGAATTCCAAATTTTTTATTCTATTACTTAATACTAATTACGCATTACTACTTACGAAACTACCCTCTACCGACTACCCTCTACCAACTTTCATATAACAAACCTCTTAAATTACTAATAAACAACATGTTATGTCAATTGGAATATGGCACACAACCATTCAGGAACTTTCATAAAATAAAACACTTAATAATCTATTATATTCTGTATTTGAATAATGAACAAGGAACGCTGATTAACGAATAATGAAGTAAAATAACTAATTCTAAAATCGTTAATCTTTGTTCGAAATTCATTTTCTTGATTCAGTATTTTTTTGATTCAATCCAAAAATGATAAAGTTATATTCATTGGAATATGGTCAGCGACCATTTAGGGACTTTCATATAACAAACTGCTTAAAACGCTAATAAACAACATGTTATATCAACTGGAATATGGTCAGCGACCATTCAGGGACTACCCTCTATTAACTACCCTCTAATAGCTAAAGGCTAATAACTAAAAGTTTGAGCACAGCGAAAATCGCGCTCATTCGGGGCTGAAAGCTATACTATTGCTATATCTCAACAGACCCTTTACCTTTTCTAATAAGAGTTGGTTCCGAGGAAGTGAGGTCTATAACAGTTGAAGCCACATTATTACCATAACCACCATCTACAACAATATCGACAAGTTTATCCCATTTTTCGAGGATTAAACTGGGGTCTGTGGTATATTCAATGACATCGTCCTCATCTTTGATTGAAGAAGAAACAATAGGATTGCCTAAAGCTCTCACAATACTTGAGCAGATGTTGTGGTCCGGTACCCTTATTCCTACCGTTTTTTTCTTTTTAAAAATTTTAGGCAAATTATTGTTTCCAGGCAGTATAAAAGTATAGGGGCCTGGCAGATTTCGTTTCAGAATTTTAAAGGTTTGCGAGTCTATTTGAGCGACATATTCAGACAGGTTGCTTAAACTATCGCAAACAAAAGACAAATTTGCTTTTTCCAGTTTAATCTGTTTTATCAAAGCAATTTTCTGTAATGCTTTCTTACTGTTTATATCGCAACCTAGACCGTAAACTGTATCGGTTGGATAAATAATTAAGCCATCATTTTTGAGGACTTTGACAATTTTATTAATTTCATGGGTAGACGGGTTTTCTTCGTATAATTTTATAAGTTCTGCCATAATTATCTTTTTTATTATTCTGGATATTCAACTCTAAGGTGGTAAATATTTTTCAATTTACCTTTTAATATTTTTTTAATTTGCTCAATTTCTCTAAAGGTAATATCTGCATTTAAAAACTGACGTTCTTCAACTTGTTTATCAATGATTTTCTCAACAAAATTATTGATAATCTTGGTGTTGGGTTCTTTTAAACTTTTACTTGCTGCTTCAACGCTGTCACACATCATCAGAATAGCTGTTTCTTTGTTGAATGGTTTTGGACCCGGGTATCTAAATTTGCTTTCGTCAATCTCATCACCATCTATTTCAGCCTGTTTTTTATAAAAGAAAAACACCAAAGATGTGCCGTGGTGGGTTCTTATAAAATCGATAATTCTATCTGGTAAGTTATTTTTTTTAGCAATTTCTATACCTGCGGCCCTGTGGTTGATAATGATAGATGCACTTTCAACGGGTTCGATATCGTCATGTGGTGAAACTGAAGTTTTTTGATTTTCTGTAAAGTACGTGGGTAGCTTCATTTTTCCTATATCGTGGTATAATCCTCCAACTCTAACTAACAAGGTGTTTGCACCTATTTCATTAGCACAGGCTTCGGCAAGATTGGCCACATTAAGAGAATGGTGAAAGGTTCCAGGGGCGTTTTCGGCCAGCTCCTTGAGCAATTTAGAATTGGTGTCGGAAAGTTCTAGTAATGACAAGTCTGAAATTAATCCAAAAACTTTTTCGTAACTGTATATTAGTGGCTGAACAAATAGTAAACCTACTCCAGATAATAAAAACAGAAGAAACATGTTGATGTCTATCTCATATATACTGCCTTCCTGAATTAAATTAAAGGCCAAGTAAGAAAACACGTAAACCAGAGTAATCTGAAAAACTGATATAAAAAGATTTGCGCGCTTATAAAGCTCTGATACGGTTAGAATAGTCACGATTCCAGCAATAATTTGCAAAAACATATACTCAAAACTATTGGGAACTATAAACCCTAGAATAAGAACCGTAATGACATGTGTAAATAAACCCAACCTTGGATCAAAAAAGGCTTTAATTGTCAATGGTAAAATACAAATTGGAACTAAATAAATAAAATCCTGTTCAAAATGCAATACCAATAAAGACAAACCGATAACAAACAAAACATTGAAAAATATGAATGTGACTTTATTGTTGTCCTCATAAATATCTTCCCTGTATTTCTTGATAAATAAAAGCAGCATAAGAAGTGCAAGCGATACCAAAAGTACGTATCCTACAATCACAGTATTGAAAGAAGTATCGTCCCAGTCTTGACTTTCGTATTCTTTTTTTAGAGAGATCAGCTTTTGGTACTTGTCATTATCTACAATTTCCCCTCTACTTATAATCTTACTTCCTTTTTTTACAGTTCCCCTAGCAGAGGAAATATTACTTAGACTTTGTTCTAGGCTTTTTCGTGTCATTTCTTCATTAAAAAACACATTAACTTCTGCATGCTTAAAAAACAGGCTTGTAATCTCTTCATTATAAAATTTGAACTGGCTCTCGTTTACGGCCTGGTTTACAAATTGCTTGAGATTTTCCTGTTTGGCTATTGCAGATAGTAATATTTCCTTGACCTGTGCACCTTCTTTCAACAGGACTACTTTATCTTCAGGATAACGGTCTTCATCTATTCTTAAGCCGTATTTGTAAAGTTTTTCAAATAATGAAATAAGGTATTTTTTAAAATCTTTTTCTTTTTCAATATTAAACAGCGAATCCTGTATGTATTTTTTTTGAAGATCTTTTTCAAAATCAGATTTGATTCTCTCGTAAATAGCCGCATTGTAATCATAATAAGGGGTGTGGTTTTTTTTAATCTCCTCTCTTTCTGCTTTTAACTCTTCGTCAGATTTCAGTATAGAATAGTCAAAAGGAGCGTAGAGGTTATCATAAGGCCACGGCGTATTTTTATCGATATCATATTTAAATTTGTAACCCTTAGGGAAAAAATATACTATAAGGAAAACCGTTAGCAATACCAGAAAAATCTTATAGATATTAGCTTGATTTTTATACAAGAATTGTAAAACTTTTTTCAAAACCTTAGTTTTAAGCTAAAATAAGGGTTTTTTAAATAACACTTTAAAAATTATCTTAAACTTGAAAAAAATGTTAAATCTGAACATAACCTATGTTGCTTATAAGTTTTTAAATAATTTTAAAAATAAAAGATATGGGGTTAATTAACACAAATTCAAGAGAAAACAGTACCAAAGTTAGTCTATACTACGAAGATTACGGTAAAGGTCAGCCTATTATACTCATTCACGGTTGGCCGTTAAGCCATAGAATGTGGGATGCACAAATAGAAATTTTAGTGGAAGCCGGTTTTAGAGTTATAGTTTATGATAGAAGAGGATTTGGGCAAAGTTCAAAGCCTTACAGTGGTTATACATATAATACTTTGGCAAATGATTTAAATGACTTAATACAAACTTTAAACCTAAAAAAAGTTATATTATGTGGATTTTCTATGGGTGGTGGCGAAGTTGCCAGGTATATTGGTAAATACGGGACAGACAATGTAGATAAAGCCATTTTAATAGGTGCTGTAACCCCATTTCTTAAAGAGACTAAAAATAATAAGAATGGTGTTGATGAATCTGTGTTTCAAGGCATGAAAGAAGGAATTGATGGAGACAGGGCCGGATTTTTTAAAGATTTTGGAAAAAACTTTGTCTCCTTCGACAAGTTACAGGATAAAGTGAGTTTAGCGCAAGTAGAATTGAATTGGAGTATCGCTATGCAGGCTTCAAAAAAAGCAACATTAGATTGTGTAGATGCTTTTGGTTTAACAGATTTTAGAGAAGACATGAAAAGTTTTGATATTCCTACCCTTATAGTTCACGGAGATTCAGACCAAATTGTGCCTTTTGAAGTTTCTGGTAAAAAAGCGCATAAACTACTTAAGAATTCAACGCTTCGCATCATTACAGACGGGCCTCATGGCTTATCCTTTACTCACCCAGATGAATTAAATACTGCCATATTGGAGTTTATTAAATAGCTTTTAAAATTTGATATAATTCAATAAGCCTGTAAGCAAAAGGACTTATTATGATTCTAAAGTAAGGAATGTTTATTTAATAATTAATTTTTTGACGGTTTCGGTATTATTTTGATTGACTTTTACAAAATATATTCCAGGACTTAAGTTACTTATATCTAAGTTATAAATAGATTTAGAATTTGATACATTTTGTGTATTCACCAAACGGCCGTTTACAGTATAAAGACTTATAAGATTTTCATAACCTGGCGTTTCAAATAGAATCTTAACATTATTATGAGCAGGATTGGGATGTAAGGTGAAAGAATCAGTTGAAAACTCTTGATTATTGAGGGTTATAGCAGTACAAATTTCAATAGACCAAGAATCTATTGTTCCAGTATTTGACGATACAAAATCTGTCACTCTCAGTGTCCAATCTCCATCGGTGTTCCCGTCTTTAAAAGCATTTAATAATTCTACGGGTTCAAATACACCTGATATTAGACTACCACAATTAGAGTCAGGCAATTCTTGTGCTCCATCTACAAAACTTATATCCATCCCTTCTGAATCACATAGTGTTTTACTCCATAATTGAACAATTTCACCATCGGGCGACTCTAATTCAATATCTAAATCTTTTAAGCGGTTGTGTGTTAATTCCAGGTTGACTTTAACACTTTGAACAATATCATCATCTGCGATGTTGATTATAGATTCAGCGGGAACTCCCGGAGCTGGATTGAAGATTGGCCCGGTACCATCTGGTACACTAACCGTATTAATATTGCTCTCTGTACTACAGGTCGTATTGATATTAAAAATTTCTTCATTTAAAGCAAAGAAGATGTTATCAGAAGCTTTTACCATTAATCTGCAATTTTGACTCGCAATACCGGCTGGCACAGTAATATTCTGTGTACCATCGTTTGGCGTATTGGTCAACAACACCTCATCAAAAGTAATACCTCCATTTGTAGATAATATAAAATCAACCTCGCTGGCATCAATGCCATTGGCATCTGTTCCAGCCACATTCCACGTAATCGTTACATTATCTCCAACATTCCAAAGGATGTTCGGTGTGTTTTGAGAAGTAACTTTAAAAGGGCCAGCTGCGCCTACTACATTAACATTAACCAAATCCTGAACAGTTTGACCACCGTTAATATTGTTATCTCTTACAGTAACAATAAAGTTCATATCTCTCGACACGTTAGATAAAACCTCCCAGGTGGTTTGAATCTGATTATTGAGCAGAGTTTCCATTCTAGGAAAATATCTTGATGTTGATACATCAGGCTGAAAATTTCTAAAATTGGGACCAAGGTTGGAAGTGGAAGTTGGTGGTTGAATACTTATTTCGTTATCAAACTGTTCCCAATTGTAGGTAAGCATATCATTATCAGGGTCTGAAGCTTCTACGTCTAAAACGAATGGAGTACGCTTGGGTATTATGTAATTGGGCTGAGATATAAGACTTGGTGGAGTATTTGATATGGTATTGTTTTGCGCACATGAAATATTACTAAGTACACTATACATTTGTTGTAAACTGTGAGAATGGTAATAATCATAATTAAAGCCTTGTACCGATGGAGAACAACCGGTAAAACTAAATCCATAGCTCATAATTGTAACACCACTCCCAGTCTCATATGCAGAAGAATCGGTTCGCTGACAATCATTGTTCTGCGTATGTCTTGCTCCCATTTGATGACCTATTTCATGGGCAAAAATTAAATCTATATCTCCCGTAGGAATAGACAATCCAGAAGAAGCTCTAGACTTTAAAGCATCATCACAAACACTATATCCCAAATTAGGGTTGTAAAAAGCTATTCCACCTCCAATTGTTGTTAAAACATGACCAATATCAAAATTAGCATTACCAATTGCAGCAGGTAAATAGGCATTATTTTCCGTTGCAAGGTCGCCAGTTGTAGGATCATTAGAAGCATCGGTAAAAGGATCTGTTGCTGGATCTAAAAATATAATGCTATCACTATTTGGTATAAGCTGTAAAGTAGTAGCTAAATCATTTTCCAAAATACCATTTACACGATCAACAGTTTGTGTAACAGCTCCGAGAACGGCAGCTTTTTTTTGAGCCTCAGAAGCTCCCCCCAATCCAGCTTCATTGACGTGGTATTGAGCATATTCTGCTGTTGTTGCAACGGCTAATCTTAATGTTCTCATAGTAGAATCATCTACCAGGTTTAGAGAAGAACTCATTACTGCGTTTGTTGCCTGGTTTTCTATATCTTCATCAAAATTGCATACAATATCAGGAAATACTGCATCTTCCAAATTAAAAACTTTATATAAAGACCCGTTTTTTGTCATGGGATTGATATAAATAGAACCATGATTACTAAATATTTTAGCATAAACGCCCATTGGCGTTATGGTCATCCTAAGCCTATCGGAATTCTGTCCTCTGGACTTTCCAACATAGGATTTAATTGAAGGATAATTTGAAGCCAACTCAGGAGATAACGTTTGAACTTCAAAAAATTCAAAAACTCCAAAATTATTATCACCATATGGCATTCTCAACAAAATATTAGATGAATTTGATTCAGACCTTAATGGCGCATTGAGCAGTGCAACTTTAATTTGAGCTTCATCGAGTTGGTAAACACTATATTTAGCTACTTGAGTATCAGAAGCTATCAGTTCGCCTTCCGGTACATTATTTATGTTTTTAATGTTCCAGAAATTATCTTGTGAGAAAGAATGTAAAGCCATTAAAATACATATAGTGAATGTAAATTTTTTCATTTTGAATATTTTTTTTGTAAATATACATATCGTATAAACATTTAAATCTTAAATAAAATAAAAAAACTGCAAATCATTTTGCAGTTTTTTTACAACAAGGTGGTATTAAAACTATTTGATGACAAGTTTTTGAACATACTTCCCTTCACCATTTGCAACTTCGATCAAATATACACCGGATTGGTATTGATTTTTTAGTTGAATTTGTTGAGTTAAAAGGTCTGGATTAAAGTCTAATGTCTCAATTATTCGGCCTTGAATATTGTAAAGTGTGATTTCAGAATTTAAATCTATATGATGCGTGAAGTTAAGATTAAATCGTCCATTATTAGGATTTGGAGAAATTGAGAACCTACTTTGTTGATTATCTTCAACCGAAAAAGTAGTTGAGCAAATTTCAATTTCCCATGAATTTAAAGTCCCTGTGTTACCTGATACGAAATCAACAATGGCTAAACTAAAATTACCTTGAGTACCAGAGGCAAAGATATCTGCAATAGATGTACTGGTATCAAATGGAGAATATATGCCGGTTATAGGATTTCCACAGGATGTTGATCCCGGATTAGGTAACATGGCTCCAAAATCATTAAACGTCACATCTATGGTGGCCTGACCTGAACAATTGCCTATCCAAAGGTTGGAAAAATCACTACCAAAATTTTGTAATTGAAAAAGAATTTCATCAACTGAATTGTGAGTGGCGTTGATGTTAATATTTATATCCGTGATGTTTTGTATGTCGTCCGGAATTGTGATCGTACTAAAGACAGGTGTACCGGCAGAAGGTGAATTTGGTGTTCCATTTCCGTCTGGTATGTTTTGTGATGTTGAATTTGAATAATTATCACAAACATTAGTCACGTTCGTATCTATGGCAAACATATTTTCATTTAAGGCAAAATATACATTATCAACAGCTTTAACCATAATTCTACAGAAGGGGAACTGGAGATTAGGAACAGTTATATCATGTGTACCATCATTAAGCGTATTTGAAGCTAATATAGTATCATAAGTAAAGCCACCGTCTGTAGAAAGTAGTATATCCACATTAGCGGTATTTATGCCATTGCCGGTAGTTCCGGCAACGTCCCAGGTAATGGTTCTGGTTTCTCCGGGTAACCAATTGATATCTGGTGTGTTTTGTGAAGTAACTGCAAAAGGGCCAGCTGCATCTTCAACACTCAAGTTTGAAAGGCCGGTAACATTTTGCCCACCATTAATATTATTGTCTCTCACAATGACGTTGAATAGCAAATTTCTGGACACGCTGGGTAATACTTCCCATGTAGATTGGAGTTGATTATTAAGCAAAGTTTCAATTTGAGGGAAATATCTAAAGTTTGATGTCGTAGGTTGAAAATTTCTAAAATTTGGCCCATTGGTAGAAGTCGCTAAAGGTGGTTGAGTGCTAATTTGATTATCTACTTGTTCCCAGTTGTACGTTAGATTATCATTGTCAGCATCTGTGGCATTTGCCTCGAGAAGAAATGGAGTGCTTTTCGGTATGGTATGATTACTTAATGGCGTAATTGATGGAGGGCTATTGGCAATTGTAGTAGTCTGAGCACATGAATTTTCAATCGTATTAAAAATTTGAATAATACTAGCCACATGGTAATAATCAAAGTCAAAACCCTGTACATTTGGTTGGCATCCTGTACTTCCGTAAGCCATAACAGTTACACCGGAACCTGTTTCATATACCGAATTATCAGACCTGTTGCCTCCACAAGAATTATTAAACGTATGGAATGCACCCAATTGGTGTCCTATCTCATGAGCAAAAGTTAAATCCAGACCGTCTCCAACTGGATTTGGTGATCCAGATACACCAGCTGCTTTAAAATTATTATTACATGCACTACCAACAGAAGCAACCCCGCCACCCAAAGTGGTCAAGACATGTCCTATGTCGAAATTAGAAACCCCTAAAGCCCCCGGAAGAAAACCATTATTCTGGTTCAGCAGCGTTCCATTAGAGGGATTGGCAGAAGCATCAGTATAAGGGTCTGTTGCAGGGTCTAAAAAAATGACTGTGTCATTATTAGGTATGAGTTGTAAGGTTGTTGATAAATCATTTTCTATAATTCCGTTCACGCGATCCACAGAAACTACAATTGCCGCCAAAACAGCTGCTTTCTTTTGGGCGTCAGTTCCATTGTTCAATCCAGCTTGATTGATGTGAAATTGAGAATATTCAGCTGTTGTTGCGACTGCTAGTCTAAATGTTCTAAGGGTAGAATCATCTACTATTAAATTTGCTGCTGAATCCATAGCGCTTGAATTAGACTGAACCTGATTTTCTACCTGCTCTTCAAAATCGCACTGCATTTCAGGAAATATGGCATTTTCAATATTAAAAACTTTGTAATATGTCCCATTTTTAGTCATAGGATTAATGTAAACTGAACCTTTGTTGCTATATATTTTAGCATATACGCCCATAGGTGTGATAGTAATTCTAACTCTATCCGGGTTTTGCCCTCTGCCTTGTCCTACGTAGGATTGGATTGAAGGATAACTGGATGCGAGCTGTGGCGATAAAGTTTGAACTTTAAACATTTCAAATACTTCAAATTTATTTTTTCCATAAGGTAAATCTATGATGACATCCGAGGATGTTGATTCTGATCTCAATGGTGCATTTTGAAGCTCATTAATAAAGACTACTTCATCAAGTTGGTATATATTGAAATTAGATACCTGAGTCTTGTAATCTATCAAATCGTCTTGGGGGATATCCTGCATTCTCTTTTCGCTCCATAAACTACTTTGAGAAAAGGAACTTAGTGAAAATATAAAACTTATGAGTATAATAATTTTGTTCATTACTTTTTTTAATAAAATTAAACGTATGGGTCGTTAGATTTCACAGTAACATGAATTCTATTTGATCACAAGTTTTTGAATAAATTTCCCTTCTCTGTTTGCAACTTCTATCAAATATACACCGGATTGGTATTGATTTTTTAGTTGAATTTGTTGAGTTGAAAGGTTTGGATTAAAATCCAATTTTTCCATTAAGCGACCTTGAATATCATAGAGTGATATTACAGAATTATTGTTTATTGGCTGTGTAAGATTTAAATTAAATAAACCATTATTTGGATTTGGTGCGATGCTAAAGTTGTTGATTTGGTTATCTTCTGTAGAGAAAGTTGTAGAACAAATTTCTATTTCCCAAGAATTAATGCTACCTGTATTTCCGGTTACAAAGTCAACAGCTGCTAAGGTAAAAGTTCCCTGAGTTCCCGGCGCAAAAATGTCAGCAATAGAGGTATCGGTATCAAATGGAGCATATACTCCAGTTATGGGGTTTCCACAGGATGTTGATCCCGGATTAGGTAATGCGCCTCCACTATCATTAAAGGTTAAGTCTATTGTGGCTTGACCTGAACAATTACCTATCCAGAGGTTGGAAAAATCGCTGCCGGAATTTAGTAGTTGAAGAAGGATTTCATCTACTGAATCATGAGTGGCGTTGATGTTGATATTTATATCTGTGATGTTTTGTATATCGTCCGGAATTGTGATGGAGCTAAAGACAGGTGTACCGGCAGAAGGTGAGTTTGGCGTTCCATTTCCGTCTGGTATTACAGATGGAGCGTTATTCGCATATTGGTCGCAGGTCGTAGATACATTAGTATCGATAGCAAAAGTGTTTGGATTTAGAGCATAAAATATATTACCATCAGCTTCTACCATGATTCTGCAAAATGCAGCTTGTACATTAGGTACTACAATATCATGAGAACCATCATTAGGCGTGCTTGAAGCCAATGTCGTGTTAAACGTAATACCGCCATCTGTCGATAAAAGAATATTGACATTACTGGTATTTATACCATTGGCTGTTGTGCCGGCAACATCCCAGGTAATGGTTTTGGTTTCTCCAGGTAACCAATTGATATTTTCAGTATTTTGTGATGTCACTTGAAATGGACCAACACTTGCAAAATTAACATCCACAAACGCTCTGGCAGATTGACCAACTGAAAGATTATTGTCTCTTACAGTTACCACAAATTCCATACTTCTTGCTACTGAAGGAATGACTTCCCAAGTTGGAATAAGATTATTAGATAATACCTGCTCAAAACTAGGAAAATAACGTTTGGATGCTGTAGTAGGTGGGAATGATCTAAAATTTGGACCAAGTGTAAAGGTTGGTTGAGGAGGTTGAGAAGGTGAAATTCCATTATCAAATTGTTCCCAGCTGTAGGTCAAGGGGTCTCCCTCAGCATCTACTGCGCTGGCATCAAGATAAAAGGCTGTACCATTTGGAATGGTATAACTTGGAGGTAATGAGGCTATATTTGGAGCTGTATTACTTTGTGCTACAAAATTTCCACAAGATGATCCCGATCCAGATGAAATATAGTTAAATATCTGTAAGATACTGACTTGATGAAAATTAGCATCACTATTACTTTGCACATTAGGTGGGCATATTCCAGCATATCCCATAATGGTATTACCACTTCCAGGCTCCATTGCTGTTTGGTTAAATCTTGCACCCTGACAGAAATTGTTAAACGTATGATCTGCACCAAACTGATGACCAAACTCATGAGCAGCAAAATCTACATCGAAGGGGTCACCAACAGGATTTGGCAAACCAGTCGCACCTCCGGCTTTTTGTCCGTTTAGACAAACCTGGCCTGGCGCAAAACCTCCAAACTCCGTTGAAAAAACATGCCCAACATCATAGTTAGCTGAACCAATTGTAGAATCAACGACACCTTGATTTTCACTGGGCAAATTAAAAAAAGTTGAATAAGGATCAGAGGCGGGATTTAAATATATCAATTGATCATTATTGGGGATAAGTTGTAAAGACACTCCAAGATCTATTTCATAAAGCGTGTTAACCCGATCTATAGTCACAACCATAGCAGCCAAAACTGCTGCAGTTTGTTCTGCGGTAGTGCCACCGCTTAGACCAGCTTCATTGATATGAAACTGTGCATAATCACCAGTACAGGCCAAAGCTAAATCGTATGTTCGTAGTGTACTGTCATCAACTTCAAAAGTTTCATAATCAGAGTCTGTGTATACTTCATCAGAATGGTCCTCATCAAAACCATCTGATGGATTAACATCACAAGAAAAGTCGGTAATGTCTACTGCATTTTTTTTTAAAAATGACACGTAGTAATCAGCGTTCTTATCGTAGGGGTTTATAAAAAATTGACCTACATCCGGTTTTTTAATCATGGCATAGATTCCCTGAGGTGTTATGGTTAACCTCAAAATATTAACCTTACCATTATCGCTTCTTTTTCCTATATAAGATTGGATTTTTGGATAATTTTGAGCCAATTCTGGTGCTAAAGTTTTGGTTTTAAATATGTCGTAGATTTCAATGCTCCCATCTTGGTTGGGTAAGGCCAATTCAACATGACTTGCAGAAGAATCTTCCCTGTAAGGTGCAGAATCCAAATGAGACATTAAAGCGTTTTTATTAAAAGAAAAATAGTTGGCTTGTTTCAAAATCATATCGTATTCAATAATATCATCTTGATTCACTTTTAAATCTTTTTCAGCAACTCTATTCCAAAACGTTATTTGCGCATTTGCGTTACTTATCATTATTATAATAAGAAATAGGGATAGTAAATACTTAATCATAGTTTATTTTGAATGTTAAGTTTGAATTAATTTTATCTAACAAATTAAGGAATTTTTTTCTAAATGTCATAATATTGAAATACATATTTTAAAAACTAAATTATGAATAGACTAATTATTCTATTATTTTCTTTTGCTTTAAGCACATCACAAGCTCAGGTTTTAACCCCTCAACCAAGTCCTGATGCTACATTGAAACAAGTAGTTGGACTTACACAATTTGAAGTCAACTATTCTAGGCCTTCAATGCGCGGTAGACCAATTTTTGGAGACCTTGTTCCATTTGGAAAATTATGGAGAACAGGTGCCAACAAAAATACAACCATTAAATTTGATGATGACATCGTATTTGGAGGAGATGAAGTTAATGCCGGTGAATACGCCATTTTTACTATCCCTAATGAAGATAAGTGGCAAGTGTATTTATATGGAAATACAGAAAATTGGGGTACGCCATCAGAATGGAATGAAGATCAAATTGTGGCTCAAACTACCGTCGAAGCTTCAAAGACTTCTAAGGAAATAGAATCGTTTACCATTGAATTTAACCATTTTACTAAAAACAATGCTCATCTAATCATGAAGTGGGAAGATACAGCCGTAAACATTCTAATTGAAGTCCCAACAGACAAAAAAGTAATGGCAAGTATAAAAACCGCCATGGAAGATCCAAAAGCTTCAGATTATTACAACGCAGCTGTTTATTATATGGAAACTGATAGAGACATCAATAGAGCCAAAACATGGATAGATAAGGCTATGAAAATGAGTGAAGATAAACCCTTTTGGATGCTAAGACAACAATCATTAATATATGCTAAAGCCGGAGATACCAGCGGAGCTATAACATTGGCCAAAGAATCTCTGGAGGCGGCAGAGAAAGCAGGTAATGCAGATTATATAAGAATGAACAAGGCTTCACTTAAGGAATGGGGCGCTTACTAATTTACTAGATATTTTTAAATATCAGAAAAGTCCGTGACTTAAAGGTATACGGGCTTTTTATTTTGTAGGAATTCAAGTCGATTAAATATTTATATCAAATTTATTGTCTTTTATTTATGAAAGCCTATATTTGTGCGATTTTTTAGACACTTATAATTAAACACAAATGCACAATAAAGGACTAATAAAATTATTTGCAATTCTATTTGGATTGGTATGCATATATCAACTATCCTATACATACATCGCCACCCAAATAGAGGAAAATGCTGAACAATTTGCCAAAGCAGAAATATCAGATGATCAAAAAAATTATGCTGATATAAGAGAAGAACAAGTTAACTTTTATTTAGACTCTGTAAAAAATGAGCCTTACTTTGTCGGTATTACTTACGAGGATGCTAAAAATAAAGAGCTAAATAAAGGCCTCGACCTTAAAGGAGGTATTAATGTAATTCTTCAAATATCTGTAAAAGATATATTGAGAAATATGACCAACGGTTCTGATGATCCTGATTTTAATAAGGCCTTAGCTGAAGCTTCACAAAACCAAAAAAACAGCCAAGATCCTTATATTGATTTGTTTTTTGAAGCTTTCAACGCTATTGACGGTGCTAAATTGGCTTCACCTAATATATTTGCAAACAAAGATTTGTCTGATGAAATTAATTTCAACATGACCAATCAGGAAGTTATTCCTGTCATCAAAAGAAAAATTGATGAAAGCATTGTTTCCGCCTTTGAAGTTATAAGAGAACGTATCGATAAATTTGGAGTAACTCAACCGAATATTCAACGTCTGGGCGAATCTGGTAGAATTCTGGTTGAACTCCCAGGTGCTAAAGATATCAGTCGTATTCAGAAGTTATTACAAAGCACGGCTCAACTCGAGTTTTGGGATGTTTACCAAATTGGAGACCTCGTCAATTTTTTTGTTGAAGCCGATAAAATTGCAGCTCAACAAGTAGCAGCTCAAGATTCTTTAAACAAAAAAGATACCGAAAAACAAACCCAAGTTGCAGACTCAACTGATACCGCCGATGATGATTTAGATGAATTACTGGACAGCTCTGAAGAAGTAGAAGATTCTGAAAACGAACTAGAAAAAACAAACCCTCTGTTTGCCAAACTACAACTTTCTCAAAATAAACAATTAGCAGTTTTAGGTATTGCACAAATAAAAGATACGGCATACGTTAACTCTATTATTAAGAGTGAAAAGGCAAAACAAGCTTTACAAAATGAAATGCGCTTTTTAGAATTTAAATGGGGTAAACCCGCTAAAGGTAGTGAAGTTATTGAACTTTATGCTATTAAAGGGAATAGAAAAGGCAAGCCACAGTTAAGCGGATCTGTAATTGTAGACGCAAAACAGGAATACACTCAAACTGGCGAAGTTATTGTAAGTATGAAAATGAATGGTCGCGGTTCTCAAATCTGGGAAGAAATGACCACAGAAGCTTACGAAAACCAAACCCAAATAGCAATTGTACTGGATGAAATTGTATATTCTGCTCCCGGCGTTTCTAACGGTCCTATAACTGGAGGTAACAGCCAAATAAGTGGAGATTTTAGCATTACTGAAGCCCAGGACTTAGCTAATGTGCTTAGAGCTGGTAAGTTACCCGCCTCTGCAGATATCATTCAAAGTGAAATTGTCGGTCCTTCATTAGGTCAGGAAGCCATAGACAGTGGTATTAATTCCTTTTTAATTGCATTGGTTTTAGTCTTGCTTTGGATGATATTCTATTACGGTAAAGCCGGAATATATGCAGATATTGCTCTAGTCGTTAACATCTTGTTCATTTTTGGAGTGCTAGCTGGTTTAAAAGCGGTCTTAACCTTACCCGGTATCGCAGGTATCGTATTAACAATAGGTATGTCTGTGGATGCCAACGTCCTTATATTTGAACGTATTAAAGAAGAATTAGCCGCAGGAAAAGCGCAGTACGAAGCTATAAAAGACGGTTTCAGAAATGCCTTGTCTTCTATATTAGACGCTAATATCACCACTGGTCTTACAGGCCTTATCCTATTATTATTCGGAACAGGACCTATTAAAGGTTTTGCTACGACTTTACTCATAGGTATTTTAACCTCATTGTTTACTGCAATTTTTATTACAAGACTTTTCCTGGATAATTATGGTAAAAACAATAAAACCTTAGCCTTTTCAACAGCTGCAACCAAAAATTTCCTCAAAGACATTTTTATCAACTTCTTAGGAAAACGAAAAGTTGCTTACATATTTTCCGGTATTGTTGTACTTGCTAGTATTATTACACTTTCTACCAAAAGCCTTAACCTGGGCGTTGATTTTGTGGGTGGACGTACCTATACCGTAAGATTTGATCAGGCTGTTAATCCAAGTGAGTTAGAAACCTCTCTTACAGAAGTGCTTGGAAGTGCAGACATCAAAACTTTTGGTTCTGACAATCAAGTCAAAATCACGACTAATTACAAGGTCGATGAAGAAGGCATTGAAGTGGGACAAGAAATAGTGTCTAAAATGTACAGTGCTTTCCAAAGCTATTTTCCTGACGGATTTACTGAGGAACAATTTTCTTTGTCACAAGGTGAAGAATCAGAATATGGCATCATGTCTTCTATGAAAGTTGGCCCAACAATTGCTGATGACATTAAAGAAGCATCGTTTTACGCCGTTATTGGCTCGTTGATTGTGGTATTCTTATATATTCTATTAAGATTTAGACGCTGGCAATTTAGTGTAGGTGCCGTTGTAGCGGTAATCCACGATACGCTTGTTGTTTTAGGTTTATTCTCGTTGTTACATGGATGGATGCCATTTAGCCTGGAAATCGATCAAGCCTTTATTGCGGCTATTCTAACAGTAATTGGGTATTCCTTGAATGATACGGTTGTAGTGTTCGACAGGATTCGTGAATTCTATAACATTCACCCAAAATGGTCGTTATCTAAAATTATAAACGTAGGTGCCAGTTCAACCTTAAGCAGAACATTAAATACCTCTTTCACCACGCTTGTTGTACTTTTAGCCATATTCATTTTTGGTGGAGATAGCATTCGTGGATTTATGTTTGCCTTAATTATTGGTGTACTCGTCGGTACTTACTCTTCTGTGTTTATTGCTACACCTATTATGTTCGATACGAGTAAAAGAACAAAACTTGATTTATCTGACAAAAATGCTAAAACTGAAGAAGAATTAGAAGCTGAGAAAGTTTAAGAAACAGACCTCACAGGTCTCATAAACCTGTGAGTTATAATACGTAATTCACTTAAGATTTTTAAGCATCCCTCTTAAAAAACTTACCGGATGCATAGCTGCTCGATTTGTACCATCTTTGATTTGATGCCTGCAACTACTGCCATTGGCAAGTATATAGGTATGAGGCTTGGCTTTTCTTACCGCAGGCAACAAGATGAGCTCTCCTATTTTAAGACTCACCTCATAATGGTCCTTCTCGTAGCCGAAACCACCAGCCATTCCACAACAACCTGAAGGAATAATGGAAACTGTGGCATTTTTCACCATATTCACCAAATCAAAGGTACACTTCATTGAAGATAACGCCTTTTGGTGACAATGGATATGCAGTTTCACTTCACAGGGGTCTGTTTTAAATTGTTCTGCTGTGATGTTTCCCTTTTTAATTTCCTGACTTAGAAATTCTTCAATCAGAAACACATGTTGTGACAGTTTATGAACCGTTTTAGGTGTATTGGTCAACCTTAAATAATCGTCTCTAAAACATAATACTGCTGAGGGTTCTATTCCTATGAGTGGTGTGTTTTCATCGATTATATTTTTATACAAATCAATATTAAATTCAGCTAAGGCTTTGGCTTGCTTTAAAAAGCCTTTGGATAACAAAGCCCTGCCACTTTGCTTATTTGGTAAGATTTTCACTTCGTAACCCAAAGCGTTTAAAAGTAAAACGGCATCCCTTCCAATTTTTGCTTCCAATCGGTTGGTAAACTCATCGACAAAGAGATAGACGGTTTTAATAGGTTTATCAATATTAGCAGCTATTGATGGAAATTGCGTATAAAAAGTCCGTTTAGACAATGCCGGTAAACTTCGTTTTGAATGGAAACCAATGAAAGGCTTAAAAAATTTGGATAAACCGGACTGTTCTACAAGATTGTAAATACCGGAAATAGGTTGTAGAAATTGGTTCAGTTTATCATTATACCCAATTAAATAATCTCTTATTGGCCGTCTGTTGTTTTTGTAGTACTGGTAGGTCATTTCGGCTTTAAAGCTGGATACATCAACATTGCTAGGGCATTCGCGTTTACAGGCCTTACAAGAAATACACAAATCAAAGACAGACATGAGTTTGTTGTCATCAATAGACTTTGGATCGGTAATAAAATGCCTTAAAGCATTTGCTCTTGCCCGGGTGGTATCTTTTTCATCTCTTGTGGCGTGATAACTGGGGCACATTCCTCCCGAAGACAACTCAGTTTTTCGACAGTCACCACTGCCATTGCAGTTTTCTGCGGCACCAAGCAGATTGCCTTCCGGCTCAAAATTGAGAAAACTTTCAACACTTGGCTGTTTTCGGCCAGGCTCATAACGCAAATTATCTTTAATAGAATAAGCATTGATAATTTTACCGGGATTAAATATATGCTTTGGATCAAAACAATGTTTTAAATCTTTCAGATATTGGTAACATTGCTTGCCAATAATCAATTCAATAAAATTTGAACGCACTATGCCATCCCCGTGTTCACCACTCAATGACCCCCTATAGGATTTTACCAGCACAGCCACATCTCTGGTGATGTTTACAAAATCTTCCACACCCTTTTTGGTTTTAAGGTTTAGCATGGGCCGAAGATGCAACTCTCCTGCACCGGCATGGGCGTAATAAACCGGCTGCTGATTATACGATTTCATCAAGTCAGAAAACGCAGTGATGTAATCTTCTAAATCTTCCAATGCAACCGCCGTATCTTCTATACAAGCTACGGCTTTAACATCGCCAACAATGCTTCCCAACAACCCCAATCCCGCTTTACGCAGCGTAAAGGCTTTTTGTATTTCATTACCTTCTAAAAATGGTTTCGCATAGCAGTTT
>Ga0209931_1000648_pt1 | contig 20672 bp, 18 predicted proteins | sample SalPonR1_B_D1_MG_FD_185697 | JGI IMG/M metagenome (GOLD analysis project Ga0209931, IMG submission 185697) | Salt pond soil microbial communities from South San Francisco under conditions of wetland restoration - Salt Pond MetaG R1_B_D1_MG... ...
ATACGGTTTCCGGTTTCCGATTTCGGGTTTCCGGAAAGGCAGGTCAGCACTCGGATATCGGACAGCCAGCCATCAGAAGTCGGAAGTCGGCAACGAACTGCTTTTCCGACTACGGACTACCGACTACCGTTTTTCTGGAAACCGGAAACCGGAAACCGGAAACCGGGACTACGTCGTCGGACACGCAAACGCCGTCTCGGCCGGCGGTTGTTCCAGCAGACTGTTCGCGAGCACCGACGGTGCCCCGCCGAGTTGCCATTCATAGATGGTCGCAAAGGCGAGCACGCGCGGGATGTAGTCTCGGGTTTCGTAATACGGCAGCGTCTCGATCCAGATGTCCTTGTCCAGGTCCGGTCGTTCGCGCTGCCAGCGTTCGGCACGACTGATGCCGGCGTTGTAGGCGGCGGCCACCAGCGTCCAGTCGCCGTTGAAGCGCCGCTGAAGCTCGCCCAGGTGCGCCACGCCGAGCGCGATGTTGCGATCCGGTTGATACAGGTCCGATACGCCGGTGTAGGCGATGCCGTGCCGGCGCGCGACGCTTCGCGCGGTGGGGTTCATGAGCTGCAGCAGGCCGCGGGCGCCGGCTGGTGAGCGTGCGTCGGCCTGCATGGCCGATTCGGCCCGCATCAGGCCCATGACGAGTGCCGGCGCCACGCCGTGTCGGGCTGCGTTCGCGTTGACTCTTTCGCGCTCCACGACCGGAAATCGCCAAGCGTAGGCATTCATCGCTCCGGACCGGCCCAGCAGTACGATGGCGCGATCGTGCCAGCCCAGCGCCGCGGCCAGCAGTGCGGCCTGGCGCTGCTCGTTTGCGCTCAGCCTGCGGCTGACCCGCTCGAACGTCCAGCGTGCATGCCAGACCAATCCGGCCCGATACAACTCGATTGCCCGGTTGAACTCGGCATCGCGCAGCAATCTGCGCTGTGCTTCGCCGTCCGCATCGAGTTCCCGGCTGCACAAGGTGAGCGGCTGGTTGCTGCGCAGCGCGGCAAGAAATCCGTAATAGTCCGATTCCGACGATAGCGTGGCGTACACCAGTCCGGCTTCGGGGCGGCGCAGTTCGGCGAGGGCCCGGGCACGCCAGTAACGCCAACGCTCCCTGATCTGCTGTTCGGCGGGCATGCGCTCGATGCTGGCGAGTGCTTCTTCCCATTCGTCGTTGGCGAGTGCAGCGCGCAGACGCCACTCCAGCATCTGTTGATCGATCAGCCGCGCGGGCAGCGCGTCGATGGCCTCTATCGCGCCGGCATCGAGATCGACGGCCCGGAACAGCGCAATGCGTCGCAGGGCCGGACCGATTTCGTCATCGGTGAAGGAAAACCGCGCGGCCAGGTGGTTATGAAGCCGGTCGGCGCGCTGCCAGTCGTTGGGCGCCAGCCGGTGCAGACCCCAGGCCACCAGGCGACGGGCGCGTTCCTGGTCGGGCCAGTCGACGCCGGTAGATAGTTCGTTTGAGGTGCGGGTGGCGAGCCTGAGCCACCCCTCGGCCAGCATCCGGTCGTCGGGATGCAGATAGCGCCTGAGGTAGCGTGCCAGATCGTATTCACTGGCCTCGATGGCCATGCCGAACCGCTGCCAGGCCGTTTCCACGTCAGGATGGCCCTGCCGCTTCCACCACCTGAACAGCGGGTCGCAGGCGCGCGGCTGGGAAACCGGGCTCAGCCAGAGCGCGCCGGCCCTGGATTCAAGCCCGTCGATTTCGTCGCGCTCGAGACGCGCGAGCTCGATGCGGCAGCGAATCTCGGCATCGTCGGCGCCGGTGCCGTAGCGAAGCAGCGCGGCGTCGTCGCCGTCCCCGGCCAGTGTCCGCAGCCACTGTTTCTCCAGGCGGTCGGCAAACGACCAGTTGCGATAGGTGGCAAGAAATCGCTCCATCTCCGGTCCGGCCTGGTCGTCCAGGTTCTGTCGCCGGAGTTCGAACCTGAGGTAGGGCGTGAGTGCGTAGTCGGGAATTTGCTCGATGGCCCGGCGCAGGGCGCCGTCGTTGCCTTTTCCGGCCTCTTTCCAGGCCTCCAGAAAGACCGCTCGCTCGGCCGAATTAGCATCGACCGTTTGCGACCACGCCACTTGTGAGACGAGACCGGCCAGGGACAGCATCAGGATTGGTAGTACCCTTCCCAAAAGGCTCTTCTTAAAGGGACCCGGAGTGGTCGAATATATTGCGCTGATTGCTATCGGTGCCGTTGCGGGCATTCTGGCGGGCCTGTTGGGCATTGGCGGTGGTCTCGTGATTGTACCGGCGATGACCGCTCTGCTGATCGCACAGGGTGCCGGAATCGATCTGGCAGTACCGATGGCGGTGGCCACGGCGCTGGGATCGATGTTGTTGACTTCGGCGGCCAGCGCCTGGTCCCACGCACGCCGAGGCACCGTCGACTGGAAGGCGGTGCTCCGTCTGGGGCCCGTCATAGCGCTGGGTGCGCTGCTCGGCGCGCGGTTCGCGACCGGGCTGTCCGGTCCGGCGCTGGCGCGCGTATTCGCGTTGATCACCGCAGTGATTGCGCTGCGCATGCTCATCGGTGGCAGCGCAGGCACGCGGCAGGTACTCCCGCGCGCGCGTGCATGGCCTGTCGCCGGCCCTTTGATCGGCGGCGTTTCGGCCATGATTGGTATCGGCGGCGGCAGTTTCAACGTGCCCTACCTGGCCTGGAACGGCTACTCGACGCTTCGGGCCGTCGGCATTGCGGCGGCCTGCGGCTGGCCGATCGCGCTGGCCGGAAGCGCCGGTTTCGTGGTCGAGGGCTGGGGACAGCAGCTCTGGCCTTCCAGCCTGGGATACCTCTACTTGCCCGGGGCGGTATTGATCGGGCTGGCCGGCAGCCTGGCCGCGCCGCTTGGTGCGACGCTGGCGCACCGCATCGGTTCGGAGTTGCTTGGAAGGGTGTTCGGTATCTTCCTGCTGGTCGTCGCGCTTCGGATGGCCTGGCAGTAGGCGCCGGGATTTCCCCTCCGACTGACCCGCCGGCTGTCCAGGTGTCGGTCAGAATCGACTGGAGACTTCGGCCGGCAACCGGATGCAGATGGACAACGGCAGGTGATCCGACAGCGTGGATTCCAGGGCTTTGTATTCCAGCACTTCAAGGCCCTCTGATACCAGGATATGGTCGATGCAGCGCTGCGGTTGCCAGCTCGGAAAGGTTTTTGGTCGGATGTCGGGCAGTGTCAGACCGGAACGCGATCGAAACTCTTCGAGCTCGTGGCTATCAGGGCCGGTGTTCAGATCGCCCATGACCACCACGTACGGGTGTGCAGACACCAGGTGGGCCACGTAGCGAAGTTGCTGAAAGCGCGCGCGACGGCCCAGTGCAAGGTGAAGTACCACAACCCACAGCGCCTGTTTGTCCTCGCCGAATTTCGCGACCAGTGCGCCGCGCCCGGGTATGGCGCCGGGAAGTCGATGTTCGTCCACTCGAACGGGGTCCTTCCGGCTGAGCAACCCGTTGCCCGCGTGCGCGATGACGCCCACCTTCCGGTTGGGCTGGTGGGTCCACCATGGAAATCCGGCGTGTGTGGCCAGGTACTTGGCCTGGTTGACGAAGCCGGATCTCAGGCTGCCGCAATCAACCTCCTGCAAACCGACGACATCATAGCCGGCAACCAGTTCCGAAATCGAATCGAGGTTGGCGACACGCTGGTTGTTGGGCAGGATCTGGCGCCAGCTGCGGGTAACGTACTGGCGGTACTTCGCGGTCGTGGTTCCAGCCTGGATGTTGAAGCTGAGCAGCTTCAACATCCGATCATCGCTGGAACTCACGGCGCGCGGCGCAACCGGCTCACGAGTCGGCCGGAGCTGCGGCTTCGAGTTCGCGGGCGATCAGCATATCGGCGACCTCCAGCATTTCCTCGAACGTGCCGCCTCGGCGCGGGTTTACGCGATACTTGCCGTTGATGACCATGGCCGGCGTGGATCGAACCCCCCACTTGCCGGCCGAGGCGTTGCCCATGCGCATGCGCGACTCCACCGGGAACGAGCTGGCGGTGGATTCGAACTGCTCCGCGTCGATACCGAACTGGGCATGGAACTCGGCCAGGTCGCTCATTGCGCGAAAGCGCACCCCCTCGTCATGCAGCGCAGTAAACAGCGCCTCGTGGGACTGGTCGAGAATGTCGAGCACGTCAGCGGTGTAATAGCTGCGCACGAACGGTTCGGGACCGATCGATACACGGCTGAACTCGACGTTTTCCGGAAGCTCTTCGTGCCAAGGGCCGAGATACGCCTCGAAGGTCTTGCAGTGCGGACAGGTATAGCTGAAGATCTCAACAACTTCAACCACCCCATCGGCGTCGGCCACTTCGGGGCCCTGGATGCGCTCGTAGTGGACACCTTCCTCGAACTGCTGGGCCAGGACCGGGCCGGCCAGAATCGACAATGCCGTGGCCGCGGTCAGAAACAATGTCAGTAGCTTGCTTGAATTATTCATATGTATTACTTGCCTGATGGGTTTGGACGTAAACGAATAAAGGAAACGAATCGAATCGGGCCGTCGAAATACAGACACTCCGGCGGCCTGTGGGTTCCGCACTCGGTAAGGGATCAATCAGTCCTCGACGCGATGCAGCCCTTCGATATACGAACTGACGGCCTCGATTTCGGTGTCGATCAGGTTTTCCGCAACGCCGACCATGATCTTGCTGTAAGGATCATCCTCGCCGTTGGTCTCGCCATCTCGGTAACGTCGGAGGCGGTCGGCGGTGTAGTCTGCGTGCTGGCCGCGCACCATCGGAAAACCGGCGCCTGGAATGCCGTTGCCGGTTGGGCCGTGGCAGCCCATGCATGCCGGCACGCCGGCATCCGGATCGCCGCCGTGATAAAGCGCACGACCCTGTTCGACCAGCGCTTCATCGGCCACGCCGGGCTTGATGGTCTGCGATGCGTACCATGCGGAAATGTCGGCGATGTCCTCGTCGCTCAGGTTCATCACGATCGGGTACATCTGCTGCACGTCGCGTTGCTGGTCCCTGACCATGCGCGTCTGGCGGGCGAGGTAACCTTCGTGCTGGCCGGCGATCTTGGGCCATTGCGCGACCTGGCTGTTGCCATCCATGCCGTGGCAGGCAGCGCAGACGCTGGCCTTGGATTGGCCGGCTTCGGGGTCGCCGGCGGCCATGGCCGATGCGGAAAACAGTGTTGCTAGCGCCGTTGCGGCAATTGCGATTCGAAGCATGCTGATTGCTCCAGTCCTTTGATTTCAGAGATTGATGGTGCTGATTCCGATATTATCGCCGGTTTGAGGCGGCGAAAGAAGTCCATGACACCAATTCGACAGATTGTAGAGCAGGCAGAGTACACCGCCAGCGTGCACAACCGGTCGCAGCTGCCGCCGGACGAGGGCATCGAGGTGGCCATTGCCGGGCGTTCAAACTCGGGCAAGTCCAGCCTCATCAACCGTCTGTGTCGCCGCAAGGCGCTTGCGCGCACCAGTCGCACGCCCGGGCGAACCCAGCAGCTGGTCTTCTTCCGGCTCGACGACGAGCGCAGCCTGGTCGACCTGCCCGGCTACGGCTATGCCAAGGTCGGCGTCGACCTGCGCAAGCACTGGCAGGGCCTGATCCAGGGGTACCTTGAGTCGCGGGCTGCGCTGGCCGGGCTGATCCAGGTCATGGATATCCGCCACCCGCTCAAGGAGGGCGATATCCAGCTTGCAGAATTTGCGCTGCACCGCGGGCTCCCGCTGCACGTGGTGCTGACCAAGGCCGACAAGCTCGGGCACGGCAAGCGCATGGAAGCCGTGCGCCGGGTGCGCGATGCCCTGGGCGGTGTGGCGACGGTTCAGGTCTTTTCCGCCACATCCGGGCTCGGTCTCGAAGATCTCGAGCATGTGATGGCGGCCTGGCTGCAGGTGGAGTCCGGCTGAACAGCGTTCCCGACGGCGATCCGGCTTCAATGCGGATGGCCGTATCCGTAATGTGCATACCGGCGCAGCTCGCGCAATTTGAGTGCGCGCTTGCGCGCCTCGCGCTCGAGCTTCCAGGCATCGGCACTCAACGCCCACTCGAAATGTCGCTGGAAGTCTGCCGACCAGCGAGGGTGATCGGGATAGAAGCCCAGCCGATGCGCTTCGCGCGCCTGGCGGACGGCGTTTGCCGAATAGCGCCGGGCGTTGTCGTAGCGATGCTGGGCGTAATCGGTGCCCCGGTGGCCGGAGGACTGGCGGTGACGCTGTTGGTGGTGCGTGGCGTAACCATTGTGGCCGTAGTTCTGCCCGGCCAGAAGTTCGGCCCTGGAGGGCGGGGCGGCCTGTGCCTGGAGGCTGGAAAGCATCAGTCCTGCGGCGGCCGCGACAAGTATGGGTCTCATGGCGTTGTACCTCGGTTCATTGACGACGGGGCCAGTCTGCAGCAGGCCGCCTAAACGCGTCCTGAACTCCGGGTTCAGCCGCCGTTCAATCTGCCGGGTTCTCGCGCTGGTGGTCGCAGTGGGGCGGATGGCGAACGGGGCGGTTTAGGCCAGGTTCCCTGGAAACGCCTCATGGCTCGACCGGCGGCAGCGGTCGCTTCCGATAGCGCGCCCGGATCGTCACCCAGAGCACGCCGCCGATCACCATTGCCCCGCCGGTCAGCAGCCGCGGGCCGGGTTGATCGCCGTGAAACAGCACGCCAAGGATGACCGCGAGGATAGGCACCAGCAGCAGGTAAGGCGTGACCGTATTGACCTCGTGGCGCTGGATCAGCCAGTAGAACGTGCCGTGCCCGATGATCGAGGCGCCCACCGCCGAGTACAGAATGGCCGGAAGCGCGGGGGACGACCAGCTCGTTGCGGACAGTGCCTGGCCGGGCGACTCGATCAGCCAGGCCAGGATCGACAGGGGCACCAGCGACAACAGCGCGTTCCAGGCCTGAAAACTGAACAGTCCCACGCCTTTCACCCGGCGCATGAAGATCGTGCCCAGACCCAGGAAGAAAGCCGAGGTGAGCACCATGGCCAGCACGTCGAGTTGCGCCAGCACCACCGGGTCCAGGCCTACCACCAGCACCCCACCAAACGCCAGCGCGATGCCGCTGACGGTTCGCCAGCCGATCCGCTCGCCCAGGATCGCCACCGCCAGGATCGTCGAAATCGGCACGTAAACCTGCATCAGGATAGCCACCGAGGAAACATCGGCCGATCGCTTGAGGGCCAGGAAGACCAGGGCAAAGTGCAGCGCACCCATGCACCAGCAGGCAATCAGCAGGTTCAGCCACTGCCCTTTTTGCGGTCGCCGGAGGAAAGGGAACAACAGGACGAGCACGACAGAGAAGCGCATCGCGGTGACCGTTACCGGTGGCAAATGGTCGACCGCGATCGCCGAAGCCAGGAAGTTTCCGGCCCAGATCAGGCAGATCAGGACCAGAGCGGCGCGATGCAAACCGGGCATTTGAACGGGTACCGGGACGGGAGGCCGCACATTGTCGCCCTTTCCGGCCCCGAATCGGCCGCAATGTGACGAAAACGGCGCGATTTCTGACCAACAGCGTCACCTCGGGCTCTGTTTTCGAGTTCCCGTCGGAGACCCGCAGGCCGTTAAATCAGTGATTTCTGGCGTTCTCCCGATTTTTGGCACGTGGGTTGCATCTTCCTTGGTGAAGCAGGATCAAGACCGAATCAGGAATTTACGGATGTTTGATTCAGAAGCAACGAATTACGAGGAGAACGACATGGACCTTAGCAGCATTGAATCGGCAAATTTCGACGCGATGGTCGCTGAAGAAGCGATTCTCGATTGGCTGGTCAATCTCGAGTCGGATGACACCGACTACGAACTGGCTGAAAGCGAAGAAACTTTCGAAGAACCGGTCCGACTGGCCAACTGATTCCCGGGGAAGGGGAACCTGAAGGCGACCGGATGAAGGGGTTCAATCCGGTCGCACCGCCTGCATCCTGACAGCAGGCACCAGGAAGGACACGCACCCGTTCTCCAACGGGTGCGTTTTTTTGCCTGCCGGCCGGTTTTTTTCTGATCCGGGTTTCATCGCGGGTCTTCGTTTCGATTTGTATCTTTGGCGTTCGCCGTTCCCAATTCCCAATTCGCCATCCGGCGTGCGACTTCTACCTTCAACTTCTAAAATCATTTCGCCCCGCGCTGCGCGCTTGCGGGCGACCTACTTTTGTCAGTCGCGACAAAAGTAGGCAAAAGCGCTTTTTACAGGCGGCAGCGGGTTGTGGTGCGGGTTGATGGGTGTGGTGGTTAGGTGTTTGATCACGGTGACGGCTGGATATCTTCTTGTCCGTTCGTCATGTTCGGCTTTGGCGCCCGGGCGATGAATGGATTCCGGCTTCGATGGTTATCGGAGCGGGGTCGCTTTGATCGAGGTCGTTTTGTACTTCAGTGGATGCTGAAGAAAGTTCCGGTCTGGGGTGGTGAGTGGGTGCGGTGGTCCGGGCTGCTTTGTAATCTTGCAACCGGCTGTATCAAGCTTCCTGCCATGGGCCTGGCGTCGGGCACCGCTGGTCCGGAAATCAACGGCGCCAGCTTGCGTAGGTTGGATTAGCGAAGCGTAATCCAACGTTGATGGATGTCGGCTTACGACCTGCTATCCAGGCCGACCTACTCTTCCCGAAGAAAACGAAAATAACGGTGGCAAGCAAGTTAAGTTCAACCGAAATCAGGTCCGCACCTGCCAATGGCCCCAAACTGAAACCCGCTTCAGCATCCCCAACTGATCAGTGTAGGCAGGATCGAGACAACCCCGCTCCGATAATCATCGAAGCCATAATCCGGATCTCGCCCGTAAGCCGAAGACGAACACTCCGCTCGGACAAGAAGATCTTCGATCAAAGCCCCATTCCTTACACCTAACCCCAGACCCCTCCCATCAGCACCGTCAACAGCTGCCGCCTGTAAAAAGCGCTTTTGCCTACTTTTCAGGCGCTTGTGAAAAGTAGGTCGCCCGCAAGCGCGCAGCGCGGGGCGAAATGATTTTAGAAGTTGAAAATGAAATCAAAAGCCGCCGGCACCCGGCAACGGTGCCCCGTCACAACCTGGTCCAAAACATCAACGCGGCTTTCGTTCAGGCAGCGCCTGAAACCTCCGATACTGCCAAAGATACTGTGCCGGTGCGTCGCGCACGACTTTCTCCAGCGCACGATTCATCGCAGCTGCAGCCACTTCGGGATCCGGGTGATCGGCATCGGGCACCGGGTCGAATCGAATCTTCCAGGCATCGCCGGCTCTCAGGCAATGCCCCATAACGACCGCGCATCCGGTCGCCTGGATGAGCCGGTGCGGCAGCGTCATCGTGGCCACGGACTGGCCGAAGAAAGGCGCCTGTACCGAATCTCCGCCGCGCGGCAGCTGATCGAACAGCATCCCCACGGCCTGGCCGCCTCGGAGCCTGCGTACCGCTCGCCGCATAGCCGCGCCGCCGGTGGCGATCATCTCACCGTCGAAGCGGCTTCGGTATCCGGTCAGCAGCTGATCCACTTTTTTCGACCGGGGCGGTTTGTAGAGATACGCGATGGGCAAGGTAAGGCTGCCGTAGAGAATGGACACTTCCCAGTTGCCGAGGTGACCGCCGAGTACGAGAACGCCCTTGCCCGCCTGCAGAGGTGTTTCAACGTGACGCCGGCCGCGGATTTCGACGATGTGCCGTTGTACCCAGGCCTGGCTGCGCTGCCATGCCGGCCCGCATTCCAGGAGCGTTCGCACCATTTCGCGCGTGTTCGCGCGGCAGGTCCTTTCAACCTGATCATGCGGGGCTTCCGGGTACGCCCGCGCGAGGTTGGCATTGACAATTTCCAGCTTGCGCCAGCCTGCAAGGTGTACAAGGCCTGCAATCATCGCGGCCAACCATCGCTGGAGGCGCAACGGCAGCCAGGCCGAGATACGAAGGAAAAGGCGCCCCAGAAGAATTTTCATCCATGCCGATGCTACCATCATCGCTCATGAGCACTACGCGCTTGGTTATTCGAATTTCCTTCAGGCTCGACGGGCACGTCGACGCGCGCAATTCCATTGGAAACAAGCGCTATCTTCTTGAAGAAATGCTCTGCGCGCGGCATGCATCGAATGCGGCCGCAATTGCGATCGGAAATCGCGTTGTTCGAGCCTGAGTCCCGATGATCGCCCTGCTTCAGAGAACCCGTTCGGCGAGCGTCACAATCGACAGCCGGCGAATTTCGAACACGGGGGCGGGCATGCTTGCGCTGGTGGGCTTTCGGCGCGAGGATGAAGAATCGCGCCTTGACCGCTTCATCGAACGAATCCTCAATTACCGGATTTTCGCCGACGCTGACGGCCGCATGAATCGCAGCCTCCGCGACATCGGAGGTGACTTGCTGCTGGTTCCCCAGTTCACGCTGGCCGCCGACACGAATTCAGGCAACCGCCCGAGCTTCACGCCGGCCGCGTCGCCGGAAAAGGGCCGGCTACTGTTCGCAGCGCTAGAGAAACGGATGAAGCACGCCTGGCCGAACGTCGCTTTCGGAACCTTCGGCGCCGACATGCAGGTCGAACTGGTCAATGACGGTCCGGTGACTTTCTGGATCGAAGTGAACTGAGGCGGGCCGCGCTTAAAACCGTATAAAAACGGTTCGAATCACGATCCGGCGAACCGTCTTCTCCGAGTCTCAGGAGATCAACCCGGATTCGGGTGCAGGCGCGAGTGCTGGCGCATGAAAAAGGTGATCGGTCCGGCGCTGCCAAGAACTCGGCCGTCGGAGCCACGCAGTTCCACGCTGAGCTGGTGCTCGCCGCGGTAGACCTCTTCGATCTCGACGCTTTGGGCGCGCGTGCTCGTACGAACTTCGCCGTCAACCAGGTAAGCCAGTCGCGTTCCGGCAGGAAGCTCACGCTCGCTCTGAACCTGCACGGTCAGTACATAGGCGGTATTCCAGACGGATTCCTGGGCACTCGGGGTCACGATCCTGAGGCCGAAATCGGGCGCAGAATCACCGGTTTCGGATTCCTCACCGTCGCCGCTCACGGCCTGCTCGTCGCCCAGTTCCACCGGGTCCACGACCGTGAGCTCCTTGAGCTTGACGGGCTGTGCGTCATCGCTGGGCTTCTGGTCGGTGTAGACCGTATTGCCGCTCTCATCAACGGTCTTGTAGATATCCTGAGCCGCCACGGGCGACATCGCCGTGAGCGCAGCCAACGCAACCATCGATAGTATCGCCACAGATCCCTTGATCCATTTCGAAATCGCCATGTCCGTCTCCACCGGTTCAATGAGGGTTGGAGTCCCAATCATACCGCACAGTTCCCCGGGATCATCGGGCCCGGCGGGCGATGAACGACCAGGCGCCCGGGGCCGGCTTGGGGAATGAACGCTTTCGCTTGTCGGGAACGTTGGTAAACAGACCTGCCCGGCACGGGGCCGGGCAGGCTGAACGGGTTGTTCAGGAGGAGTAGTACATGTCGAACTCGACCGGATGAGTGGACATCCGGAAGCGCGTGACCTCCTTCATCTTCAGCTCGATGTAGCCATCGATCAGGTCGTCGGAGAACACATCCCCGGCCTTGAGGAAATCGCGATCGTTGTCCAGGGCGTTCAACGCCTGGTCCAGCGCGTGGCAGACGCGCGGGATGTCACGTTCCTCCTCGGGCGGCAGATCGTAGAGATCCTTGTCCATGGGCGAACCCGGATCGATCTTGTTGAGAATGCCGTCGAGACCGGCCATCATCATCGCGGCGAAGGTCAGGTACGGATTGCCGGCGGCATCGCCGAAGCGGACCTCGATCCGGCGCGCCTTGGCATTTGCTACCCAGGGCACACGGCAGGATGCGGAGCGGTTGCGTGCCGAATAGGCCAGCAATACCGGCGCTTCGAATCCCGGCACCAGGCGCTTGTAGCTGTTGGTGGTGGAGTTCGAAAATGCGTTGATCGCCCGGGCATGCTTGAAGATGCCGCCGATGTAATGCAGAGCAGTCTCCGACAGGCCGCCGTACTGGTCGCCCGAAAACAGGTTGTTGCCTTCCTTGGCCAACGACTGGTGAACGTGCATGCCCGACCCGTTATCGCCGACCAGCGGCTTGGGCATGAAGGTGGCGGTGCGACCATGCAGATGGGCAACGTTGTGGACGATGTATTTCATCATCAGCAGTTCGTCAGCCTTGCGCGTCAGCGAATTGAACTTCGTGCCGATTTCGCACTGACCGGCGGTCCCTACTTCGTGATGATGAACTTCGACCGGGATTCCGCAGGCTTCCAGCGTGACGCACATCAGCGATCTGAGATCGGCCAGGCTGTCGACCGGCGGCACCGGAAAGTAGCCGCCCTTGACGCGTGGCCGGTGCCCGGTATTGCCGTCGGAATATTCCTTGTGCGTGTTCCAGGAGGCCTCTTCAGAGTCGATCTGGTAGGAACAACCGGAGATATCATTCTTCCAGCGTACATCGTCGAATACGAAGAACTCCGGCTCGGGGCCGAAAAATGCGGCGTCGGCGACGCCGCTTGCCGCCAGGTAGGCCTCGGCGCGCTTGGCCAGGGAGCGGGGGCAGCGGTTGTAAGCCTGGAGAGTGTCGGGTTCCAGCACGTCGCAGCGCAGGTTCAGGGTCGAATATTCCGCGAACGGGTCGACGAACGCGGCGTCCGTGTCGGGCATCAACACCATGTCCGATTCGCTGATGCCTTTCCAGCCCACGATCGAGGAACCATCGAACATCTTGCCCTCGGCAAGCATGTCTTCATCGACCTGGGAGGCGGGCAACGTAAGGTGCTGTTCCTTCCCCAGCGTATCGGAGAACCGCAGATCGACGAATTCGATTTCTTCATCCTTGATCTTTTTCAGGATGTCTTGTGCACTCATTGGAGCGTCTTCCTTGTTGTGAAAGTGGCTTTTGTATGGTAGCGGATCGCGAGTCCTGAATTGTGATCAAGGGAACCTCTGAATAACTCTGCGCGGAGCGCGTTTCAGTCGGAAAAGCCGCATATCGTGTGGGCGAGCCGAGTGGCAGTAGCCATAGCTACGGCCGAGGATCGCAACGCGCGAGATGCGGCTTTTCCGGCGAAACCCTTATGGGACGGGCCTTTGCGGGCCCTCCGGCTTGTTTGGGTTCGCTCATTTGAAACAACCAAAACACGCTCGCCCAAGCCAAGCCGGAGCCTCCCGCAAAGGCGCCGTCGCGCCCGCGCAGAGTTATTCAGAGGTTCCCAAGATCAAACCGGCCAGAACCAGTAAAGTAGAAAAGCGCCGAGAATCAGGCGATAGGCGACGAACGGCGCCATGCCGAACCGTCGCAACCACGCGAGAAAGGCCGCGATGGTCAGCCAGGCGAAGAGGCCGGAAATGGCTGCGGCCGCCAGAAAACGACCGAATTCGAACGATCCGCCGTCGGCCAGCCCGTTGACGAAACCCCAGCCGCCGGCCGCGACGATGATGGGAATCGACAGCAGGAACGAATAGCGCGCAGCGGCTTCGCGCTCCAGGCCCAGCGCAAGGGCGGCGGTGATCGTGATGCCCGAGCGGGAGGTGCCCGGCACCAGCGCCAGCACCTGGGCCAGGCCGATGAAAAGCGCGCCACGCGTACCCAGCGTTTCCAGGCCCCGCCTCCCGGCGCCGAACCGATCGGCCAGCCACAGGACCAGGCCGAACCCGATCGTCGTGGCGGCAATTACCAGCGGACTGCGCAACCACATCTCGATGAAGTCGGCGGCCAGCGCGCCCACGGCCAGTGCCGGCAAGGTCGCGATCGCCAGACCGGCCAGCAACCGGCGCTGCACCGGATCGCCTTCGCGGTCCAGCCCGGCGCGAGCCAGGGCAATCAGTTCGGTGCGGAAATACAGGACTACAGCGGTCAACGTCCCGACGTGGACCGCCGCATCGAACGCCAGGCCCTGGTCGACCCAGGTGGAGAACTGGGCGACCAGGATCAGGTGAGCGGAACTGGAAACCGGAAGAAATTCGCTGATCCCCTGAATCAGGGCGAGGACGATGATTTGCAGAGGAGTCAAGGGGGCCGGTTTCCGGGTTCGCGTTTTAGGTTTCAGGTTTTAGCAATTCGGTTTCCGGTTTCCGGGACAACGGTAGTCGGTGATCGGAATGACTTTCCGACTTCCGACTTCGAGCCCTGCCTTTCCCGAAACCGGAAACCCGAACCCGGAAACCGGGGCTCAGGCAACGTCCGGGTTCAACGTATACGTCCCGGTTATGGTCGCCTGGTCCAGCACGTGGCCTTCCATCGCCTCGAGCGCGGCGGGGCCGTCGAATTCCTTGTCAAGGTCGAGCTTTTCAACATCCAGCGCGTAAACGGTGAACCGGTAGCGATGCAGCAAGGCGTCGTTCCAGGGTGGGCATGGCCCGTCGTAGCCGAAATAGCGCCCTTCGAGGTCGGAGCCTTGCAGGAACTGGGTGTAATTGTTCATGCCCTGGCGCGCGCCTTTCGGGCCGGGCGGCTGCTTCTTGCCGCCTTCGGTCACGCCCTCGCTGCATTCGCCGGTCGCAAGTTCTCTGACGTCTGGCGGGACGTCGACCATGATCCAGTGGTAGAAATCCGCTCGCGGCATGTCGGCCGGAAGCGTCTTGTCCTCGGTATTGACATCGTCAGCCTCCGCCGGCACGTCGGGGTCGACGCACAGCACCGCGAACGATTTGGCCTGCTCCGGCACATCGGTCCAGGCCAGGTTGGGACTTAGGTTGTCGGATAGCGCCATGTGATTGTCACGATCAGGCTTGCCGAACGCGAAACGTGGCGAAATGGGCTTGTGGTCGGTAATGTCTCTGGAGTCGAGCCGCATACTGATGTCTCCTCGTAGCCAAATTGCCTGAACAGGTCCGTTATGCTATCAGGCCGTCCAACACCTGACCCTATTATGATGCGATTCGCGACTGCCCTCGTGCTGGCTTTCTCCAGTTTCCTCTTCTCTGCATCGGCTGTCGCCGTTCTGCCTGGCCTCCCGGATTCGGTCGAGACGCCCGGCGATGCGCCATCGGCCGGCGAAATTCTGGGGTTCGAGCCAGGCGAGCGCCACCCCTATCATCACGAACTGCTCGACTTCTACCGCCAGCTCGCGGAAGATTCAGACCGGGTTCGGATCGAGACCATCGGCCGCAGCCATGGCGGGCGTGAACAGATCCTGGTGTATTTCGCGAGTCCCGAACGTCTGCCGCGAATCGGTGAAATCCGGGCCGACCGGCGGCGTGCCAGCGTCGAAGGCGACGGCCCGCCGGTGGTCTGGCTGGGCTACTCGGTGCACGGCAACGAAGCCTCCGGGGCTTCGGCCGCAGTGATCATGGCCTGGTACCTGGCGCACGCCGACGATGAGCAGGTTCGCGCCTGGCTCGATGAGATGGTGATCGTGATGGAGCCGGTCATCAACCCCGACGGCGGGGCCCGCTTCGCCCATTGGGTAAACATGCACAAGGGTCGCAACCCTTCGGCCGACCCCAACGATCGCGAGCACAACGAGGGTTGGCCTTACGGTCGCACCAGCTATTACTGGTTCGATCTCAACCGCGACTGGCTGCCGCTGACCCACCCGGTTTCACGCCAGCGAATCGAGCATTACCGGAAATGGCGACCGCACGTTCTGACCGACGCGCACGAGATGGGCCGTAGCTCTAGCTACTTCTTCCAGCCCGGCATTCCGGAACGCAACAACCCGGCCACCCCGGCCCGGGTTTTCGAACTCACTCGCAAGATCGCCGATTATCACGGCGAGATTCTCGACCAGGCCGGCGAGCCTTACTACAGCCGCGAGAGCTTTGACGACTACTATCTGGGCAAGGGATCGACCTATCCCGACCTGACCGGCGGCATCGGCATCCTGTTCGAACAGGGTTCGTCGCGCGGCCACAGGATGGAAACGCCGTTCGGCGAACGCACCTTTGCCGACGCGATCGCCAACCAGGTTCGGACATCGATTTCCACGCTCAACGCCAGCCGCGACCTCGCTGGGGACCTGATCGCTCATCAGGCCGATTTCTTCTCCGAGGCACGCGAAATCGCCGGCCGCGGCGGCTGGCTGCTCGGTGACGACGGCGATCCCATGCGTGCCCGGCGACTGCTGGAAATACTGCTCGGACACGGCATCGAGGTACATTCGGTCTCTGAACCGGTGACGATAGGCGACCGCGAGTACGGGCCGGGAGAAGCCTGGGCGATTCCCGCGATGCAGGATCAGTACCGGTTCATCGAGGCAATTTTCTCGACCCCCACCGAACTGCCCATGGAAACCTTCTACGATGTGTCTTCCTGGCCGTTGCAACATGCCTTCGGGCTTCCGCTGACGCGCGCTTCCCGCCTCCAGGCTCGCGGGAGCCGGCTCACAGCCGAAACGCTTCCAGCCATCCCGACCTCTACGCTAGATGCGTCGTCTACGGCGTGGGTTATCGACTGGCAGCAGCACCGCGCACCAGCCGTGCTGGCCGCGCTGCTGGCGCAGGGTTACCGGGTGCAGGCCACCGAGACGCCACTGGCACTGACCGGCACAGACGATGTTCGGCGCTTCGTGCGAGGCAGCATCGTCGTTCATCACGGCATCCAGCCGGACCACCTGCCGCCTGTCGAGGAAACGCTGGCAACGCTGAGCGAGCGTTTCGACGTCGCGATCGCCGGCATCGGCAGCGGACTCGCGCGCGAGGGCAGCGACCTTGGCAGTCCTTCGATCCCGGTGCTGGAAGCACCCAGGCCCATCCTGCTGACCGGTGACGCAGTCAGCCCCTACGGTGCCGGCTACGTCTGGCACTGGTTCGATACGATTCTCGACCAGCCGCTGACCCGCATCGACGCCGACGCGCTGCCCTCGGATCTCGATGACTACACCCACATCATCATGCCGCCCGGCGACTGGGATAGCCTCGGCGACGGTTTCGCCGAGACCGTCACCGGATTCGTCCGGCAGGGGGGGCAGCTGGTTGCGTTGGGCGGCAGCGCCGAATGGGCCGAGTCACTCGATCTGGATTGGTCGTTCGACGAGAAACCGGAAGGGGAAACGACCGGAGATGAAGCCGATGCCGGCAATGTCGAGTCGGCGCCCTATGCCGACTACAAGACCGACTTCGCCCGCACGCTGATCGGCGGCAGCGCGCTGGCCATGACGCTGGATGTCACTCACCCGCTTGGCTACGGATACGCCGACCAGCAGGTCACCGTCTTCCGTCAGGGATCCCACCTGCTCCGAACCACGACCAACCGTTATGCCACGCCCGGGCGATACGCCGACGAGCCGCTGGTCGCCGGCTATCTGTCGGGGCCCGTTTCGGAAAAATTGGCCGGAACCGCGGCTCTGGCGGCAGACCGGCACGGGCGCGGAGTGGTGGTGCGGATCGCCGACGACTACCTGTTCCGCGGCTACTGGGTGGGCACCGAACGACTGTTCGCCAACGCGTTGTTCTTCGGCCAGCTGGTGGATTCGACCCGGATGCCGGACTAGCCACATTCCTGTTCACCAACCGAATGCTGCCAGGCCCCCAATTCGTGGCCTGGCAGCGTGTTGTCCTCGGGGGGGGTGCCGAATGAAGCAATCGCAAAAACGGGACGCACAGCGCTCGCCCTGGATTGCCGGAATCAGCCGGTATGCAGCAGTAAATCCTCGTGCTCGCGCCCTGCGGTGTCGAGCAGGGCATCATGATCGAGTAGCTGAACCAGCTTGCCGCGTACGGCCAGCATATCTTCCTTCTGCATCCAGCTCAGCGTGCGCGAGACGGTTTCGATGGTCAGGCTGAGATAGTTGGCGATATCGCGTCTGTCCATGGTCAGCCGGAACCGGGTGCCATCCTCACCACGGCGCGTGAGCCTGCGCGACATGTTGAGCAGGAACGTCGCCACACGGGCCCGGGCATCCATGCGTCCGACCACCAGCAGCAACTCGCGTGTCTCGGCCATATCGGCCGACAGCAGCTTGAGCATCAGCTGGTTGAGACTCGGGCTTTCATCGAGAATCTTCTGAAAATCCCGAAACGGAATGTCGCAGAACCGGCTGTCTTCGAGTGCCACGGCAAACTCCGGGTGGCGACCCTTGCCGATCGCGTCCAGCCCGATAAGCTCGCCCGGCAGGTGAAAGCCGGTCACGATCTCATCGCCCTCGCTGGAAAGCTGGTAGGTCTTCACGGTGCCGGACTGCACTACGCAAACGCTGCGGAATTGCTGACCGGCATGAAAAAGATGTGCTTCGCGCTGCAACGGGCGCTGGCGCCTGATGATGCGATCGAGTTCGTCGCGCCTGGATTCGGCAACTTCCTGGGCGAAACACAGATCGAACAGCCCGCACTGGCGGCACGAAACGCTTGTTTGGCCTTTTTCCGTCAGTGAGATGGGTTTGCTCACAATGCGCGTCTCCCTTGCGACTCCACGTTTTCTGGTTCAAAGAATAGCAGAGAAAATCGCGGGTTTGGCATATTCCGGGCGTGAAAAAGCGACCGGTTTTACCGGACCGCCCGTTCATTAGTCGGCGGATCAAACGATCCGCGAAAATCGCGAAGAAGATGAATCGTTTTCACGCTTGAGGTAGGCGTCGAAAGCCATGGCAATGGCCCGAACGAACATCAGGCCTTCCGCCGTCACCTCGAAGCCGTGATCCGTCCAGACCATCAACCCGTCTTCGACCAGCGCCTGAAGGCGGTCAAGCTCGGTACGGAAATAGATCTTGAACGAAAATTCATAGTCCTTCTCGAAAGGCCGATAATCGAGCTTGCCGTTGCACATCACGGTACTGATGATTTCAGCCCGCAGGCGGTCGTCGGTGGTACGCATCAGGCCCCGCGCCACAGGCAGCCTGCGCTCGCGCAAGCTGATCTGCCAGTCCAGAAGCTTGCGCTCGTTCTGGGCAAATGCATCGCCCACCTGGGAAATCGCGCTCGGTCCAAAGGCCAGCAGGTCCAGCCCGGCCCACGTTGAGTAACCCTGAAAATTACGCACCATGGTGCCATTCCGGCGTGCCTGGGCCAAATCATCGTCGGGCAATGCGAAGTGATCCATGCCGATGAATTCGTAACCTGCATCCAGCAAGCGGGTCAGCGTATTGCGAAAGATCGCGAGTTTGACAGGCGGGGCGGGTAGCTCATCGGCCTTGATGCGCTGCTGGGCCTTGAACAGGTGAGGCATGTGGGCGTAGTTGAACAGCGATAGCCGGTCTGGCTTCATGTCGATGATGCGCTCGACCGTACGCGCAAAGGCATCCGTGGTCTGTTTCGGGAGCCCGTAGATCAGATCGATGCTGACCGATTCGAAGCCGACCGCCTGAGCCGCCCCCACGATGGACGCGACGCGCGTTTGGTCATGAACCCGGTTGACCGCTTCCTGCACCGATTCGTCAAGATCCTGGACGCCGATCGAGATCCGGTTGAAACCGATCTCCCGCAGGCGACGAATATCGACGGGTTCGACCGAGCGCGGATCGACTTCCAGGCCGATTTCCGCATCCTCGTCGAACTGGAAGCGAGTACGCAGAAGCCGCAGCAGCTGATGAATCTGGTCGGTGGACAGGAAGGTCGGCGTGCCGCCACCCAGGTGAACCTGTCTCACCTTGCGGTCATGGTCGATATGCGGCGCGGTGAGATCGAGTTCGCGCTCGAGATCCACCAAAAACTCCTGCCCGGCGGTGACAGAGCGGGTAATGATCCTGTTGCAACCGCAGTAGAAGCACGGGTTGGAGCAGAACGGCACGTGCACGTAGAGCGACAGATCCGCCGGAATGGGAAGCTTGTTGCTGTCCTTGAGCGCCGACAGCCACGATTTGGGGCCGAATTCGTCGCTGAACTGGACAGCCGTGGGGTATGAGGTATAGCGCGGTCCTGCACCGCCGTACTTGGCGATCAGGTCGGCGTCGAATTTGGGTCGCATGGCTGCCTGCATGGTCTTTTCACTGCGCGAATTCTCTTAGCGCAAAGCATACGGCTGTTGGCTGGAGCCGCTTTTGACTCGCATCAATTTTGATTGGGTCTCATTCGCAGGCCCGCCCAGCCATCGCGATCAAGGCGAAACGCAATCGACCAGGAACTGCACGGTCGAATGATCGAAACTGTGCGCGATCCAGGGCCCGGCAGCCACCAGCACGCCGGTCAGCGCCATGACGCCGGCGGCCGTACCCCGCAGCCACGGTGCCCGGATACGGCTGCGCAGCCGGACCAGCGCCAAACCGCCCCCGAGCAACAATGGCAGCGTACCCAGGCCGAACCCCAGCACCATCGCGATCGTCGGCACCGGATCGGCCAGCAGCCACGCCGCGGCCAGCACGCTGTACAAGAGACCGCACGGCAGCAAGCCCCAGAGCAGCCCCAGGCCGATCGCCTTCTCCCATGTGTCGGCCGGCAGCAATCGGTTGAACAAGGGCATCACGCGCCGGGTGATTGGCTGCGCGAGCTCCCCGAAGGCGTCCCGGACACGACCAGGCAATCCGATGTAGACGGCAATCAGGATCAACAGCGCGCCCAGTGCAATCCTCATGACCGGTGCGGCACCCGCCGGCAGCAAGCGCTCCGGCAACATGCCCAGCGCCGTCAAGGCAAGCCCCAGCAGCAGGTAGCTGGCCAGGCGGCCGGCGTGAAACCCGGCGGCCAGCCGGTCGCGCCCGCGCGGCACCTGTCCATGCAACACCGCCATGATGCCGCCGCACATCGCCACGCAGTGCGTGGACCCGAACAGGCCGGCAAGCAGGCCGGTGACGAGGGCGGCGAAGGGGGTCATGGTTTCATTCGTTCGCTGGTTGGCTGGTTCGTTGGTTCGCTGGTTTCCGGTTTCCGGTTTCCGGTTTCCGGTTTCCGGTTTCCGGTTTCCGGTCGAAGCGTAGTCGGTAGTCGGTAGTCGGTAGTCGGT
>Ga0209931_1000652_pt1 | contig 20576 bp, 14 predicted proteins | sample SalPonR1_B_D1_MG_FD_185697 | JGI IMG/M metagenome (GOLD analysis project Ga0209931, IMG submission 185697) | Salt pond soil microbial communities from South San Francisco under conditions of wetland restoration - Salt Pond MetaG R1_B_D1_MG... ...
TATCTTCGTTCGTTTTCGTACCAATGCGCAATGCTTAATAAAGCAGTAGCAATAAAGGCTCCTAAAGCAACACTTAAACCGGATTCAACGATCTTTTCTTTTTTTCCTGTCAGGAGCCTCAAGAACAGACTACCTAAAAAAATAAAAGAGGCAAAAATAGCTCCGGACGTTAAGCAAAAAATAAATTTACTTTTGGTTCTCCAAAATTTCCATCGATGAATATTTTTTTTATTTAGAATTGTCATAATTGGATCAATGCTTATTTTTGTTTAGAGTTAATTTTAAAACACTGTTGTCCGATAAAAATATTGAATCCATTCTGAAACCTTGATTTTATTTGCTATTTACCAATTTCCTATTTCAGGGGCTTTGCCCCAGACCCCACATACTTTCTTGTCTTGAAACAAGAAAGTATGCAAAGAAATTCAAGGCTACGCCCGCCTCACTCGAAAAACTACGCGATGTGAGCTAAAAAATCTAAACTTGCACTTCCCTCCGGTCAGTGCTTCTAACAGCAGATTTTTTTTAACGCTCACTGTGCTTGTTTTTCGGCTCGCCGGACAATGCCAATCCGAAAACGAATCGTCAAACAAAAAAATAATCAGCTAGGCGGTAAAAATTCCTAAACCCGGAGGTTATAGTTGCCATCCAATCCAACCCGTGGCAAGTTCCGCAGGCCATTGCTTGCAAAAGACAAACATACCGCGGAATATTAAAATCATAATTTATAACCCCGGATCTGAAGCCTTGATTTTATTTATTTTTTATCGGACAATAATGATTTTAAAAATCAAATTTAAATTTTTTTTATAAAAAAAGGAACCCTGTAAAGAGTTCCCTAACATTTGAGGTACATTATATATTAAACTGCAAAATTATTTAAACCATCCGAATTTAAAGCTTATAAATCCGCCAGGGCCTGAAAAATCCTCATTATCATAATTGTTAAATTGGTCTACATCCATTGCAAATTGATAATTTGCGCCAATTCCGAGCCTGAAAAATTTAGTAATGTTAAATTCGGCTTCTAACCCGGGGGTTAAAATAAAAACATTTTTATCTTCGATCCAGTTATCCGTTGGTTCATTATAGATTTCAATATTACCTCGACCGGCTTGAAGCGATGCGGAAAAATGGATTGCTTTTTTGGGCATAATGATATATCCCAGCAACAATCCGCGGTTTTCAAAATTTATTGAGTTTCCTATATAGTCATCGTTATTAGAAAAGATATTATTTTCCAGATTTTGGTTGTAAAATCCAAAAATAACTTTATCGTTTAGGATTGCAGCCGCATTAAAACCTTGCATGTAAGCTGTTTCTCCATCGATTGTTGTAACGTTAATAAAAGGTCCTAAATAACCACGGATTTTTTCGGGTTTAGTAAAAAGCGTTTCAATATCGTTATTTTCCTGTGCCAGGATAATACCTGCTGAAAATAAAAGCAGTATAAATACAAATATCTTTTTCATAATTTTTATGAGTTTTAATTTTAAAAAAAAACTCATACAAATAGTTTGCCAAAATTATATTTACGACTCCTGCTGATTTTATTCAACCATGACTTCATCCACAAAGATGAATGCCGGAGACCCTGTACCCAGGTGCCACGATGGCATATTCCCGTAATTATGAGCTACAATTTTAATGTATCGGGCGTTGATATCCACATTCGCTTCCAGGTCTTTAATGATAATATCCATATTGTCATCCGCTATGTTGTGCTCAATGGTAGCTGCCAGCTTGAAATCTTTTTTATCATCACTAACCCAGAACTCAACTTTTTTGGGCATCAGTATCCATGAGCGTGTATCTTGCATAAATCCTGCAGCCAAGCGATTTATGGGTTTTACTTTTCCTAAATCTATGATTGCTTCAAAATCGGTATCCTGGTATCCTTGCCAGCCTCCAAGGCGCCAGTTAACCGGTCCGCGTATTCCATCGATTAATCCCTCAGGACCTCCTGCATCGTAGGATGAGTTATAAGTAGTTAGTATTTCTATGTCTTTATCAAAATCTAATTTAATAAACGTAGCTTTTACAGGAAAACTATAGCCCAGGGTCTTGTGCCAGGCAATAGCATTTATTTCGAGGGTTTCATCTATAAAAAAGGGCTCGTTATATAAGGTGGCGTTTTTATCGGGCTCGCTGCCATTCAGCGTATAGTATATTTTACAATCTTTCATCATGGTTTGGATACTTACTCTAACCGGTTCTTTAAAACGCTGTTCTCGTGATTTGATAACCGGTACAGGCAATACAGGCTCATCAGCAATATGAGTAACCGGTATATGTTTGTCATTACTTGCCCAGTTTTTATTTGGTTCAGGCCCCATCACAAAATGTAAATGCCCTCCTTTTAAGATTATTTCATGCGTAATGTAACTAAAAGGGTGAGGTTTTTCATTCAATTCAACCGATTGGATATAGAGATTTTCTTTTGATACATTCTGTGCTGTAATTTTAAATTGATTGCCATTTTCAAGATGTATTGTAGCTTCGGGTAACCAGGGCGTTCCAATAGTATATTCATTGGTTCCGGGTGTTACCGGATAAAAACCCATGGCACTCATTACAAACCATGCACTCATTTGCCCGCAGTCTTCATTACCACTCCGGCCATCAGGAAGGTGTGAGTAGAAATCATCCATGATCTGTCTGACTCTTTGTTGCGTTTTCCATGGTTTATTTACAAAGTTATAAAGGTAAGCCATGTGATGGCTTGGTTCATTGCCTTGCGCATACTGGCCTATTATTCCGGTAATATCTTTCTGGTCGCGACCCGATATGGGACTTGTCGTTTCAAAAAGTTCATCAATTTGTTGGGCAAAATTTTCTTTACCACCATGTAATTCAATCAATCCGGTAATATCTTGAGGCACATAAAAACTATATTGCCATGAATTGGCTTCCGTAAAATGCCAGTCCACTTTTGTAGGATCGAAAGGAGATATCCAGCCACCATTCATCTTGGGCCGCATAAATCCTGTGGAAGGATCGAAGATATTCTTGTAAAATTGTGAACGCTGAATATACGTTTGGTAAACACTATCCTTCCCCATATTTTTTGCCATTTGTGCAATGCACCAGTCATCATAGGCATATTCCAATGTTTTTGATATTGATTCATGCTCCATATTACCCGGAATATGGCCATGATTCCGGTAAGCCTCCAACCCGAAATGGTTTTGCATAGTACTGTTCTGCATAGCTTCCAGTGCTTTTTGTTCATCAAAATTACGTATCCCTTTCATCCAGGCATCGGTTATTACCGGAACAGAATGGTAACCGATCATACAAAAGGTTTCGTTGGCTGCAAGCTCCCAAACGGGTAGCAAACCTCCTTTATCGTACATGTCGAGAAAAACCTTGATAAAATCGCTGGTGCGCTTTGTTTCTAATATGGTCATTAAGGGATGCCAGGTACGATAGGTGTCCCATAAAGAAAAGACGGTATAATTTGTGTGTCCGGGAGATTGGTGAATTTTTTTATCTATTCCCCGATATTTGCTGTCAACATCTATGTAAGTGTTCGGTTGAATAAATGTGTGATAAAGTGCTGTATAAAAAGTTTTTAATTGTTCTTCGTTATTGGATTTTATGACTATTTTGTTTAATTGTTTATTCCAGATGTCCTGTGCTTGTTTCTTTATTGTATTAAAATCGTATGAACTGTTTTCTTCTTCTAAGTTTTTACGGGCTCCCTCGGCACTAACCGCAGATATTCCAACTTTTACTTCTATAGTTTCGTTTTCATTCGTGTTAAAGCCAACAAAGGCTTTTACATTGGTGCCGCTGGCTTTTTTCAGGTTTTTTTGCAGGATATTATCTATAGCTATACCTTGCCGTATAAAAGGTTTTGAAAATTTTATGTGAAAGTACACCTTCATATCTTTTGCCCAGTTTGATGAGCGACGTAAGCCCTGTATCTCTCTGTCATTTATGATTTTAATCCACGACTCTGTTACTCTGTCGCGATGCTCCAGATCAATAATAATCTGGGCCTGGTCAGTTTCAGGAAAGGTGTAGCGGTGATGTCCCGTGCGTAAGGTCGTTGTCAGCTCAGCCTTTACTCCGGGCTTGTTAAGGAATACCGAATAGTACCCGGCTTCAGCATGTTCATTTTCTTTTTGAAAGGGCGAAGCGTAAAGATGATTTAAAAATACAGGTTCTCCCACCACAGGCATCAGAAGAATATCGCCATAATCGGAAACACCTGTTCCGTTAAGGGCTGTATGGGTAAATCCATAGATTAAAGAGTCAGAATAGTGGTATCCCGAACAGCCATCCCATCCAGTAAGACGGGTATCAGGACTTAGTTGCACCATGCCAAAAGGCAGGGTTGCTCCCGGGTAAGTATGTCCGTGGCCATCGGTGCCTACAAATGGATTGACATATTTTGCAGGTTCGGTAACCTGCCCAATCGAAATGTTTACAGAAAGAAGTAAAATTAATAATTGAACCGGAATAATTTTCATCATGATAGTTTGTTTTATTGGTAATTAACTAAAGATTGTATGTTAATATTTTTTAGGTCTCCCTTAATTAATTTAACCTTATGGGTTTCTCCGGGCATCAGATGGAAAAAATTGTCACTTAGCTTTAAATCCCCTTTTGTATTATCGATTTGCACAAAAAATGCAGGATGTTGGGTTGAAAACTCGATGTATTTTTCATCGTTCAATTTTTTTATATCCCAATGAATGTTTGGATGCTGTAATGCTATTTTACCCCATTTTTGATTAACTGCCAGCCCGCTGTATTTTATTTTTTGATTTGTTTCGAATTGAGCATAAACGATTAAACCCTTAGTATCCGGATTATAATTTGTTAAAACCTCATCAAAGATTTTGACGGGATATCTGGCATTGAGGAAAGTATCCTTTTCCCATTCCTCAATTTTCTCTCCTTGAGGTGTCAGGAGCATAACTTTCAATATTCCGTTAACTTTATGCGGTAAATCAGTCATCAGGTTAACCTCAATTTTTTCTTTATGAATTGATGGAACAACAAGGATTGGTTTATAAGAGCGTTTAACTTGGTACTGTACCGCCTTCCATCGACCGTAAAAATCAATGCCGCTCCACGAAATAGCAGGCCAGCTGTCGTTAAATTGCCAATAAAGAGTACCCATACATTTTGGTGTTGCTAACCGGTGTGCATGGATGGCTTTTTGATAGCCAATGGCCTGTGTTATCTGGCTTAGATATATTTTTTCTTGAATGTTTTCAGGTGCAAAGCCTTCTCGTTGCATATATAAGTCAATGATTTTAAATCCCTCAGGATGCTTTTGGTGACAGTAGAGCTCCGATGAGTCAGGAAGGTTTTTTGTGCTGGCAAAAGACTTGATGGTATGCATTGATGGGAAACTCTGAAACCCATATTCACTCATAAACCGGGGAACTTTTTGTTCAAATATTTCAAAGGGTTCTTTTCCCCACCACACACCCCAGTAATGCGCATCGCCATGGCTCATACTTTTTTCTCTTCCCCATCCGTATTGAGGTGATGAAGACCAGTAAGGCCTCTGAGGATCGTGAGTTTTTACTACTTTTTTCAATTCATCGTGAAAAACCTTTTGGTATCCACCCCATATTTTTTCTATACCACCCGGGAAGTTCTTTACCTGGTGCTGCCATCCCCAGTTATGCCAACCTTCATCTGTTTCATTGTTTCCACACCATAAGACCAGGCTGGTAAATCTTCTTAAACGCTGAACCTGTTCTGTAGCTTCCAGCCTGATATTTTTGATAAAGTCCTGATTCCAGGGATACATGGAGCAAGCAAACATAAAATCCTGCCAAACCATAATGCCTAAGCTGTCGCAGGCTTCGTAAAATGCATCGGGAGGGTAAATGCCACCTCCCCAAACACGGAGCATATTCATATGACTGCAATGAGCATCAATAGCTAACTGTATCCAGGCTGAATCCAGGTTAGGAATAAAACTGTGTGGAGGTATTATATTCGCTCCTTTGATAAAAACATCATCTCCATTCACTTTAAAGTAAAACGATGTTCCATATTCGTCTTCCTCATTGATTAACTCAATTGAACGAATACCTACCTTCTGATTTATTTGTTGTTGATGTCCATCCGGAGTTTCCAATACCATGCTAAAATAGTAAAGATTCTGCTCTCCTAGATTATTGGGATACCATAGCTCAGGTTGATTAATCATGAAATCGCAGCCTAGGTTATTTTGGCCTTCTTTTAATTGAACCTTTCGCGATACTTTTTGATTGCCCGTACTATTATTGATAACTTTCAGGGTTACATTTTTTACCTCTTGTGATTCAATGGTAAAATCTGCGTGCATCTTTGCCTGCTTGCTATCTATCGTTTGAGTTGAGATATACCCCTGTTTTAAAAGTATTCCTGTTGATAACTGTAGGTAAACAGGTTGCCAGATACCACACCCAACCAAACGGGGAGTCCAGTCCCAACCAAACTGAAAAGCTGCTTTACGAATGTAAGCCCATTCACCTCCGGGAAGAGTAAATTCAAGGTTGTTCTTTTGTTTTTGAATATAATCTTTGGCAGGATGAAAGATAATCCTTAAACTGTTTTCTTCTTCTGTTAATAATTGGGTAACATCAGTATGCCATTTGCGATGCATATTGTTTGCCCGGAGTAGATGGTTATTGTTTAAAAATAGTTCAGCATGTGTGTCCAGCCCCATGAAAATTAACTCTGCCAAATCATATTTTCTGTTTCCAACAATTTTGTCTTTGGTAAAGGTAAGCCTGTATTCCCAGGAAGTATTTTCAATCCATTCCAACTCCTGATGATTGCAACTATCAAAAGGATGTGGAATAAGCTCATGAAGGAATAAATCATTGTAAATACTTCCTGGAACCTTTGCGTTTAACCATTCATCATTTGTTCCTGACTTACGGAATTCCCATCCTTCATTCAGTGAGATTTTATTTTGTGCTGATATACTATAGGAAAGCAGTATGAAGAAAACCACATATTTTATGGGAAGGAATGAGATTTTCATAATTATTCCAATGTATTATTGTTTAAAAGGGATAGAATCAGTTTGGCATCTTCTGCCAAAGGGATTTCCATTTCAGCAACGGGCTTCTCAAGTTCGGTTAATTGATCTGAAATATTGGTTACTTCTGCACGGTTAATCGTATTCCCGTTATGATATCTTTCAAGTAATTTTAAGGTTATCGATGCAAGCTTACTTAGATTAATGGAAAGGTTCTCAATCTCTTGTAGTCCCGGATTATTTTTGATATCATTTTTGATTAAAGAATGATTATTTTTCCAGTTTAGAAAGGTTGTTTGTAAGGTATCATAAATATCTTCCGATTGATTTTTCAGGTATTCTTTCAGAAGAATTCTAAAAGTTATGATATCAGGTGCATCTGGAACCGCAATGTCAACAAATCTTGATAGCGGGTGATACGTTGTATATCGTTGGCTGCTATGCCTTCGATATCCTTCAAGTGGTTCAGCAGCATTGGCGAGTTTCATAAGATTAGCGATGTTATCCTTCCCGGCAATCCGTCGCATCATAAGTTCGCGGTTGGCAAGATGACGGACTCCGCAAATTTCAAGATGCAGGCTGATTTTTTGAAGTCTCTTATACATCTCAACTTCCGATGATGGGGGATTGGGACTCCATAAACGCTCGGCAATAGCTGCTGTTCTTGGCCATATTCTTGAATCCACATTTTCAGCATTAACCAGTTCGGTCCAGATGGGAGCCTCTCCACCAAGAATTTTTTTTTGTTCAGCGTCAGTTAACGTTGTGGTATCAGGAAGCGGATCAACTCTATAATGATTAATAGCGTTGTGAGATAAATCAATATAGTAACCGTTGGATAATATACTTTGATAGCCACGTTTAGCTGCCTGGTACATATAATTGTATCCCCTCCAGCTATGAATAACAATATTTTTAGGCAGGTCAGGGTCATAAATTTCGTCCCAGCCCATCATTTTTTTGTTATTTTTTGTAAGTATCTTCTGTAGCTTTTTATTAAAATAGGCTTGTAGTTCATGATTGCTGGTTAAGCCTTTTTGCTGCATAAAGGTTTGAATCTTCTCATTATTATTCCATTGTTTTCCATTATTTTCATCCCCACCGATGTGTATGTACTCATCAGGAAAAAGTTGAGCCATCTCATGCAAAAATTCACCCAGTAGCTGATAAGTGAACTCCTGGGATGGATCCATTGTTGGGTCAAAAACACCAAAATATTTTTCAATTTCATAGGTTCCAGGTGCAGATGCTAATTCGGGCATACCCACCATCCATGAAGTGGTGTGTCCGGGCATGTCAAATTCGGGCATTACCCTTATCCCTCTAATATTTGCATGATGAATGATTTCCTTCATTTCTTCCTGAGTAAAATATTCACCGTTTGAACCTTCTTCATGCAGTTGAGGGAATTTTTTGCTTTCGATTCTGAATCCTTGATCTTCGGTTAAATGAAGGTGTAAAACATTCAGTTTTACAGCTGACATAGCATCAATATTCCGTTTAACTACTTCGACAGGAAGGAAATGCCTGCAAACATCAAGCATTAATCCTCTCCAGGGAAACCTGGGTTCATCCATTATTTTTACTCCCGGGAAATAATAACCCTCCGTATCAAATGTTGTTAATTGAATTAAAGTTTCTAAGGCATGAATAGCTCCTAAATCGGTTTCTGCATGTATGGAAATATGCTGATTGTTAATCGTGAGCTGGTAGGATTCATTTTCTTTTAACTTTACTTCTCCAGGCTTATTTATATGAATGTTGATCACTTTACCCTTTCCCGGTAAAAAAGGGATGGATGTTTTTTTACTCAGGCGTTTAAGAAACCATTGTGTATTATCATTTATCCTTTGATGATAGTCTCCTGTAATTTCAAACCGGATTCCATCGGTGGGGATTCGGAATTGCTCTTTTAAAGGCTCAATTGTTTTGGGTAGAGGCATTAATTGCCACTCCTGAGCATGAGCATTTACAAAAAAGGATAAAAAACCGGCTAAAAGAATAATTTTAAACATCTTGTAAATATTTTTAGTGTTAGAAAATTTATTGGTAATGTATTATTCATTTTTAGGTTATAATGTATTTAATGCAAAAGCATAAGCCCCTATAGCTACAGCCTGACTTGTGCCCAGTTTAGAACGGGCAATGCCAATTTTTTTATGCATATTATAGATTACTTCACGATTACTTAACGGAACTTTAATTTTATGCTCAGTATCTTGAAAAAAAGATTTTTTTTCTTTTTTATTTTCCAGGTCATAAACCATTATTTCGAGCCTTTTGGTTGTTGTTCCGTTAAATGCTGTTAATTCACCATTAAGCTGATCCATCATTGCAGGTGCAAATAACTCATAAGCATTGGATAATCCCCCACCGATAACAATATTACAGTCGATTAGAGTTAGCGCATTGGCAAGAACATCTCCCAGTGTCATTCCGAACAGCTCAAAGCTTTTCATGGCTGCCTCTTTATCCCCTTTTTTAGTTCCCAAAGCAATATCATAGATATTTTTAGGGCTATGATTATATCTGTGGCTGTTTTTACTTAATGCATTGTAATTTCGTTGAATAGCACGTATGCTGATATTTTCTTCAGCAAACTGATTAGGCTCCAATGCGCTGTGTGATAGCCATATCTCAGCTCCCGCAGCATTGTCACCCAAATAAAGGTTATTATTGTGAACTATCCCCGCACCAAAACCTGTTCCCAACGTAATGCCCAGTAAATTTTTGTATTTTCGGTGAATATTCTTTTTTTCAAAAGTTTTATTGATGTCAGGAAGTATTCCTGCAATGGCTTCGCCGTATGCAAAAAGATCTCCGTCGTTGTTGATAAAAACAGGAATTTTGAAGATATCTTCCAGCATAGGACCAAGGGCAATCCCGCCACGAAAGGCAGGAAGGTTTCCCAAATCTCCGATAATTCCATTAGGATAATCTGCAGGTCCCGGAAATGCAAAACTAATGGCAACAGGAGGGGAGGGAAGGTTTTCGGTTAGCTGTTTAAAGCTGTTAATGATACCTTGTAAGCAGAGGTTTAAGTTATTTGCATTGCTGGGTTTCACCAGTGGATCCGTTATGGTTCGGTTTCTTTGCAAGGCAGAGAAAACAAAATTTGTACCTCCGGCATCGAGCGTAAGTACTATCCGGTTGTCGTTATTGTACTTTATCATTGTAGATTTACTGTTTTTGTGTTTTTAAAAGCAAGGTAAATAATATATAATAATCCTGCAAAAGGAACGGCAAAGCCTGCTAATACACTAAATTTGTCAGCAACGAGTCCCATTAACGGAGGGATAAACGCACCTCCAGCAATAGCGGTTATCATCAGTCCTGAAATTTCATTGGAACGTTCCGGCATATTATCTATTGTTATAGAGAAAATAAGCGGAAAAACATTGGCAAATCCCAGTCCTGTAATAAATACTCCTGCAATGGTAAGCCATTGTATCTGAGAAAAAATAAGAATTAATCCCGATAGGGAAAGCAATGATGTTATTCTAAAAAAAGTAGATGGTTTTGACCAGTTTAAAATAATGCCTCCCATAAACCGGCCAATGATAATTGCAATAAAAAAGAAAGCATTACCCAAAAGTCCCCAGGTTTTGAGTTCGACATCAAATTCATTGTTTAGTAAGATAGGAACCCCTGAACTTAAGCAAATTTCGCTGCCTACATAGATGAATATACCCAGTACCATGGATAAAACGTACCGGTTTTTAAGTAGGGAAAAACAACTTTTTAAGCTGGCAGGAGGCCTTTCGGTCTTTTCTTCATTAATATTTATAAACCCTATAATGATGATAGAAAGGAGCAGTACCGCTACATAAATTGGAAACAATACCTTCCAGTCGGCTCCAAACCATTTGGCGGCAGCAAATGGTATTAATGATCCGGAAAGTGAGCCTAATGCCTTAACAAATTGTCCAAAGCTCAGATTGCGTGAATATTTGCCAGGCTTGGATACATCCCGCATGATAGGATTCCCTGCCACTTGTAAAATAGCAGCTCCGGCACCTAACATCAGGATAGTAATCAGGAAAAGGCCATAGTTGTTTAATCCAAATAAGGGGAGAGTGAGCCCAACGAGTGCGATAAAAAGCCCCAACATTAATACAATTTTTTTTCCTTTTCTGTCCTGAAAGATTCCCATTGGAATGGAAAGCATGCCAAACATGATAAAACCCATGAAAGCAATTAACTGAGCTTCAAAATTGCTGAGTGCAAATTGTTCTTTTGCAAGTCCCACAAACGGACCAACAGCATCACCAAAGCCCATGCATAGAAAGGCAAGAAGAATAGCAAATGTTTTTCGGTTCATAGTTGTATTGGTTTTATATTTTTAAATTATCTGTTTTTATATGTTGATTCCCTGATATTAAGGCTAACCGGGAGTACTATTTGTTTATTACTTGAACGGTTTGATTGATGTTCTATTTGGTTTATTAATAATTCAAATGCTGATTGGCATATTTTTTCAACTGGCTGCTCTACCGCACTGATACCCGGAGTCATAAAACGAAAATAAGAAACATCATCAAAACAAATTAATCCTGTTTGCTTAGGAATGTTAATATTTAGGTTTCTCAGTGTGTCAAGCGTAACGGTAGCCAGGTAATTATTGAGAGTGAAAATACTATCGGGAAAAGTTTCCTTTTGATAAAGTTTTCTGAGTAATTTTTCTACTATTGATGCACTACTTTTATAAGGAATCTCATAAACTTCGGGAGTGATATTTTTTTCGGCAAGGGCTTCTTGATAACCATCAATTCTTGCTTTGATGGTTGAAATATGTGATGGCGTGATTGCCAGAGCTATTGGACGTTTAAACCCCTGAGTTAAGAGATGCCTGGTTGCAATATAAGCACCTGTTTTATTATTTACCGTTACTGAGGGTAAATCCGAACCATGTACATATCTATCAATCAGCACTAAGGGTAAACCACTAAGATATAGTTTATCTAAAATGCTATTATTTTCCTGCGAAGAGGAAATGATTAGACCATCAACCTGCTTTTCGGTTAAATTCTGAATAATTTTTTTTTCTTTTTCAATTTGTTCATCTGTAGAAGATGTGATTAGGGTGTAACCATTAGAATCAGCCATATCTTCAAAAAAACGAGCTGTTTGAGCATAAAATGGGTTGGATATATCAGAGACGATAAGGCCAATAGAAAAACTCTTGCCCAAGCGTAAACTACGAGCAAAGTGATTTGCTTTGTAACCTAACGCGTTTGCCTTAGCAATTACCCGTTTTCGGGTTTCTTTGGCTATGCCATACTCTTCCGCTTTTCCGTTGATGACTAATGAAACTAAAGTTTTAGAAACACCTAAACTTTTGGCAATATCATCGATTGAGAGACGATTCTTTTTCATGAGATTATATATTATAAACAAAAATATAAAATTTACTAAAACGATTTAGTTTTTAGAATAAAATATAAAATGATGTTTTGATGTGGTCAGTAGATTGAAATTTGAAATGATTATGTGTTAAGGATTAGAAAAGTTATAACCTTACTAAGAATTTTTTGCAGTAATGTTTTGAGCAGCAAATTTTATTACAGAGGAAATAAGAAAACGCTGCATTGGGCGTGCAGCGTTTTAATGCAGATGTTTTTGTTGTTGTGTTTTAATCAGAAGAAGCTTTAATGTGTGCCCAATTTTCTTCCCTCTTTATTCTGGTAACCTGCATTTCACTTATTGAAAATAATTTAGCAATAACGTTTTGTTTAATACCCTTTTCAAGCATGCTTTTTAAAACCTTTACATCTTCCGCTTTAAGCTTCGAATTTCTTATTAAACCTTTATTTTTGATTTTATTGATTTCTTGCAAACGAGGCATAATACGTTTGTAAGCTTCATCTTTAGTAACCCATTGCAGGTTTTTGTAATAATTATTACGTTTGTTCCAATCTAAGTGGATTGCTATGCTTTGATTGTCGTTATCTTTTGGAACAAAAAATATGGCAACTAATTTATGTACCAAAAAAGTTTTTTTCTTTCCATTGGTTTTAAAGGTAACAGTATGAAATCCTTTGGTTAATCCTGGTTTTAGAATTTTTCCTTCATTTTTATTGTAGCAATAACTTTTTACACGACCGTAATTGCTTACTTCGTATTTTTTGTCAGCAAAGGTAATTATCTTCCAAACTTCATCTTCAATTTTTCTTAGATTACGTTCGCTCATTAGATAAAAATTTATAGTTGGATTATATGTTTAATCATCGATACGCATAGTTTCATAATAGGTTTAAACGTTATGACGAATGGTTTTTTTTTGATGATTAATGAACAATTTAATCTTATGAAAATATTTATAAGATTGGTGAAATTTTAAATAGATAAATTTTGAAAATTTTATATTAAGAAACACTACTGTCCGGTAAAAATTTTAATGCCGTACCTACGGCCCTTTATTAATTCGTTTTTAGTATTTTTTACCGTAATTACGTCGCTCCACGATTTTTTAGTCCCGTTAGATACTATGGTAAATTCCTATTATATCAAGATTTCCATTCGTTTCTTTTAATTTAAACCGGACACCAATGATTTAGAAATTATTATATGACTATTTAATCACGATTTTTTGTAAACAGTCAATCCTTTAAAACAGTTATTTAAAGTTTATTTGAGAGAATATTATTTATTGAATGACGGAGCGATTAAGCATATCATATTGATCCCCTGGTTTTAAAAAGAAGAATTGATACTGCCCTTGTTTTAGTTGAATGATGGTATCTTTCTCTGCCGACCACCTGGTATTATCGTAAACAACAACATAGTGTTGTCCAATTACTTTAAAGCTATTTTGGTTGACAATAATTGCACTATTTTCATCTAAGCCAATGCCCAACAAATCAGGTTTTGCTTCCAATACCTCAAACATATCAAAATGTCGGTTACGTGCTAGCAGATGCTGATCTATAGCTACATTTTTTATAAATGCAAAACCCTCTTCATGATCGCCCATCATTATTGTATTTGCTTTGGTGTCTCCTCGCACCAGATATGAGCCTTGAATTGTTGCTCCTGCTGATGTTCCTGCTACTATGCCATTACGATGTAAAACAGCAAATATTTCCAAGTGAGTAAGAGTATTCAGGTAAGAATCAGCAAGCCGCCATTGCCTTCCTCCCTGAATCCACACTCCTGTTGCTTTTTTTAGTGGTTCAACAAATTCAGGTTTATTGGCTTCTTCAGCAGATCTTGTATGTAAAATACTGATTTTTTTGAATTTGAACTTCTCGAAACGTTTTCGTAAATGGTTAAAATTAGGATCAGTTGCAATACTCTCATCGTCTCTGGCTGTTGGTATAATAACAATTTCAGCGTTATCGCCTCCTGCCATTTCTTTAAATATGGGGATAAACAAACTATCACTGGCATTACCGCCTATAATTAAAAGTGTTCCTGATTCGGGGCCTGTAGTTTGCGAATAGGTTGAGATTACAATGAGTTTGATTAAGGCAAAAAGAAAGATGAATTTGAAATATGACATAAGAAATTTATTCTGATATATTACAATTTTGGTTTGTTCGAACTAACAGGCTGGTATCATAGTTTTGTTCTTCAAGGCTTTTGATGATGTTTTGATAAATTTCATTATCCATCTCAGTGGTTCTGGATAAAATCCAAAGATATTTTCTATTTGGATGCCCAACAACAGCCCAGGAATAATCATCAGCTAGATCAATAATCCAGTATTTTGCTTTAAACGGCCAGAAGAACTGTACTTTTAGTTTTGTCCCATTTCCTTTTTTGGCAACAAAAGCCTTTCCTTCTATTTGTTTAACTTCTCCATCGGGTGTTTCGTTTCTGCAAGTATTAACAACTTTAACATATTCATTGTTAATAAGGCTGTACTCAGCTTTAGTGCATACACATCCTTTTTGAAATCGCTGTGGAATGGTTGATATTTCGTACCATTTACCCATATACTTATTAAGATCAACCTGAGGAACCGTTTGTAAAGGAATATTGTTTTTATTACAGGCAAAAGAAAAGATTGTACAGGTCATTATGATAAGAGCTTTTATGTTCATACTTTTTTACTACAATTTACAAACAAATGTTGTATTTTTTAAAAGCTTTGAAGTGTTTTTTATTCCATTTCTCTTCCAGAAGTATATTTACGCCATTTCTCAATCACATGTGTCATATCTTCGGGTAATTCCGAGTTAAATTGGATAAATTTTTTGGTTTGTGGATGGGTCAATCCTAGCGTTTTAGCATGTAATGCCTGTCGTGGTAATATTTTAAAACAATTTTGAACAAACTGTTTGTATTTTGTAAACGTTGTTCCTTTTAAAATTTTATCTCCTCCATATTCAAAATCATTAAATAAAGGATGCCCAATATGTTTAAAATGTACACGAATTTGGTGTGTTCTACCGGTTTCGAGTTTGCACTCTACAAGTGTAACATAGCCTAACTCTTCAATTACTTTGTAATGCGTGATGGCTTCTTTGCCTTGTTCACCATCCGGGAATACCTGCATAACCTTCCGGTTTCGTATATTGCGACCAATATTTCCTTTAATTGTTCCCTCTTTCTCTTTAAAAGAACCCCAGACTATAGCTATATACCTTCGTTCTGTTGTTTTATCGAAAAATTGCTTTGCCAGCTTATTCATAGCCTGCTCAGTTTTAGCAATTACCAGCAAACCGGAAGTGTTTTTGTCAATACGATGGACCAGTCCTGGCCGTAAATCGCCTGTTTTGAACAGGGGTAAATCTTTTAAATGGTACATTAATGCATTTACTAATGTCCCTGAATAGTGCCCATAAGAAGGATGGACAACCATTCCCGGTTTTTTGTTGACTATGATTAGCTGATCGTCTTCGTAAACAATATGTAAAGGAATATTTTCAGGAATAAGTTCAATTTCTTTTGGCGGGTAAGCCATAACAATTGATATTATATCGCCAGGTTTAACTTTATAATTTGATTTTACGGCTTGATTATTTACTAAAATATTTTCAGCTTCGGCAGCGCTTTGTATTTTGCTTCTTGAGGCATTCTCAATTTTGTTTACCAGGAACTTATCTATCCTAAGCGGTTTTTGTCCGGGATCAGCTTCAAACCTGAAATGTTCGTATAATTCCTGCTCTTCGTTATCATTAAATTCTTTTTCTTCAATATCTTCTTTCATAATCCTTTTTTGGTTAATGAATAACGATGAATTTTTTGGTAGCGTTTTTGTGTTTTGAAGAAACTCTGATAAAATAAAATCCGGGGTTTAATTGAGAAATATTGATTGCATTTTCATCATACCCATCGTCAATATATATTCTGCCATGAGAATCGAAAATAGTATATCTATAATTAGAATATGGATCGGGCAGTTTTAGATGTAACTTATCTTTTGCTGGGTTTGGGTAAATCGTAAAATTTAAGGATCTTACATTATATGCTTGTTTTGAGGATGTGCCCACATTTAATGCGTGTCCAAACATGGGCCTAATCATTAATGTCCCTTCCCATTGAGATTGTTTCCAGTCTCCGGAAAGATTATAAAATAATTTATCGTTGTTTATTCGGTTTGCATCAAATCCAACGTTAAGCATTTCGGTAGTGCTTATTTTTTGCCATCCGATATAAAACGAGTTCTCTAAAATTAATGTAGTATCTAATATAAAACTGGTAAATTTATTTAAGCTGTCCTGGTCAAAGGGTTTTACATCTTTCTGTCTGTAAATAACTGATCCCGGTTGGTTATTATTCTCGTTCCAAACCATTAGTGTAAAATAATTTTGGTTGGCCTGGTTTAAGGTTTGATTAAAATATATTTGAATTCCTCTAAGCGTATCTTTTTTATAGGTATTGAATCGCATTGCTACCATTGCCAGCTCACTTCCTTCGCCATAAAGCCCATATCCATTTTCGGCAGATCCGTCATCGAAAGCATAATAATTAAAAAATTTTTGATGGAAAAGAGTCGTATCGTTCCATCGGTAGGATTCTCGGGCAGCAAGTGTATCGGTAATCATGTAACTACGAATTTCGAACAAGGCTGAATCGTTTTCGGGTGTATATGGGAAAATATAATCGATAAACCTTTTATACTTTTCTGTTGTAAATGGGTCAATATTTGCACCGGTACCTCCTGTAAATTCTTCTGTTCCCGTAAATCCCATTATATCTTCAATTTCAAATTCACGGCTTATATTCCAAATCTGATCACCAATATTTTTATAGGTTATAGAGATTGAATCTTCCATTTCGTAGGCACTTGCCCGGGTAAAATGAGTCCATGGAATAGATTCATAATTTTTTAGTAATGATTCCATGGGTTTTATAAAAGTAATATCATTTATAATGGTATCATTGATGTTCCTATCTTTATCTAATAGGATAAAATCAATATGCCAGTGGTCGGAATTGCTTGTTTTGCTTTCAATGTCGCTATTGGTACTAAAAGATGCATAGTTTCTAAACCTAAATTGAAACGATTCTTGTAAAAATTTTTCTTCTTGTACCGGAAGAATAACCTGAAAGAATTCTTTTTTCAAATCGGTGAGTGTATCACCGTAATGAATTTTTTCACTGTTATTATAGCTATAATATTCAATTAACATGGAGTCCTTGGCGTTAAAAGAAGTATGCCAGGCTTTGTGCCAAGTTTGATCTTCCGGATCGTAAAACTCAAGCAAGAGGGTGTCATTGGGTTCGGGTGTATCACCCAATCCTCCCGGTTGATAATAAAAGCTAAGGAAAATGCTCTTATCACCGGGGTAATTTAAATTTATTTTTTGTGATGTTAATGTATCCGCTGCAAACTGTAAATTCCCCGCATCGGGATAAAGACTTCCGTTGTAGCTTACCGCATCTAAGGTAACCACACCAATGGAAATCGGATTTACTGCATAGGTTTTATTAACAAAAGCGTAATTGTCGATCCACGATAATGGATCGGGAAATATGGTTGGTTTCGAAAAATCATCTATAAAAGGAAGTTCGAGGATTCCCCTTGAATGTTTTGTTTGTACAGGATCTTTTTTTTGTTTAAGATGGTTTTTTATCACTGGATTTATTTCCAATGGTACTAAAGTTTCCTGTGCATGAAGGAAAAGAGGTGCCAATAATAGAAGGCTGGATATTATATATTTATAAAATTTTAACAACAATAAATAAGTTTAGTTTTCTAATAATAATGTATCAGGTTCAGCAAATCGTAATGAATCTACACTTAGCCAAAGATCAACTGTTGAGCCTAGCCGTATTTGTTTGTTTTCTTTGTATACTGGATATTGCCTCCATACTTTAGCCTGAGTAGTATCAACCGCTTCTACAACTGAGGTGTCGTATATAATGGCTCCAACATTTAATGCGGCTCTTAATAAACGATCTTTTGCTTCCATTAGTGTGTACTCATGAAGATCAGGAATCGTTGTTTTTTCGTTACTTAATCCTTTTCCTAATACTAAATCGACTTTTGATCCTTTAGGAATCAATTCTCCCTGTTCAATTTCTTTTCCATTAAAACGTTGCTTTAGTACATTGTTAACAGCAATATCAGGGACATGAATTAATTTACCGATTTCTAATCCTACATTTTTTAAGACAGCTTTTGCTTGTCGATGCGAAACACCAACTACATTTGGCATTTTTACTTTTTCAGGATTAAAAGCATTGAGGGTAATAAATATTCGTCTGCCTTTTTTTACATTAAAATCAGGTTCTGGATTTTGCTCAATCACAGTGCCTTTGGGCATATCGTTATTATAAACAGAGTCGATAAATTCGATATTTAATTTTTTTTGTTCTGCTTTTTTATATACTTCTTTTTTTGTAAGCCCTCTAAAATCGGGTACTGGAATTTTTTGTCCATGATGTGTATATATCCGTAAGGATAAGAAAACTATAAAAATTAGCCCAGCTGCTATTAGTATGGCATAAAGTAAATTTTTTAAAAAAAATTTGCTTTTTAAAAATTGTAATAAAGTCATTCGTTTCAGATTATTAAAATAACAGTAATATTAACGTTGAGGCAAATATAAAATTATGCATGCATAATCTAAAATAAATTTTATGCTAATTATATTCTCGCAAGATTTTATAGTTTGTGTCTCTTTCAATCGGTTTTTTACCTGCTTGTTTAATGAGTTCTATAATTTCCTGTAATGTCATCGTAGGTTTTTGTTCTTTGGCTCCCGCCATTGAGTAAATTTTTGTGGAGTCGTCAATGGTCCCGTCAATATCATCAACACCAAACGAAAGGGTTATTTGGGAGATTTCTTTTCCTAACATTGGCCAATATGCTTTTAGGTGAGTGAAGTTATCCAGAAAAATTCTGGATACAGCAAAATTTTTCAAATCTTCGAGCGTATTTATTTCTCCAATAGAGGATAGTGGATTGTTTGCTTTTTTATATTTTAACGGAATGAACGTATTAAAACCATTGGTTTTATCTTGTAAATGTCTTAATTGATTTAAATGGTCAATGCGATGCTCATAATTTTCAATATGGCCATAAAGTATGGTTGCATTGGAAGGTATTCCAAGATGATGTGCTATTTCGTGGATTTTTAACCATTGCTCAGCAGTGGATTTTTCATGACATACTTGTTTGCGAATTTCAGGGTTAAAAATTTCTGCGCCACCGCCTGGGATGCTATCCAAACCAAATTTTTTTAATTGTTTAAGCCCTTCTTCTAGCTCCAAATGTGCTTTTTTGATCATAAATTCAAGTTCAACGGCAGTAAAGGCTTTTATATGGATTGTGGGAATAATTTTTTTTATTTTCTGAATCATTTCCCCATAATAATACAAATCGCGATGGGGATGAACACCACCCACGATATGTACTTCAGTAATATCAGAATTTTTGTATGGTTCTATTTTTTTTAAAATATCATCGATAGAATATTCCCAGCTCCCTTCCTGGTTTACTTTTCGGTGGTATGAGCAAAATTTGCAATCATAAATGCAGATATTAGTTGGCTCGATATGTATATTTTTATTAAAATATACCCGGTTATTATTCTTTTTCTGATTAATATAATCGGCCAAAATTCCTAAAACGCCTAAATCAAAATTGTAAAGTTCTAAACCTTCTTCAGTGTTAAGCCTTTCGTTCGAGGTTATTTTATCAACAATCGTTTTTTGTTTGGTCGTTAAATGATCTGATATTTTTAAAAAATTGATCAAAACTTTTAAAATTTTGGATGTAAAATTAGCGTTTTTATTTTCTTGTTAATAGAAATAGTTGAAAAAATGAATTGTTGTTTATCTAGAGAGTGAGTTAATTTGGATCAATTCAATATTCTGGTTGATTTAGTATTTTAAGCATAAATTTTATTTACCCTATACAGAAAGAAATTTACATCCCTAACACCTCTTAATGACGACCTAAAAGCTTTTAGTTTAGCATTGAAAGACTCTGCAGAAGCATTTGTACTTCTATTGTCAAAAAAATTAAGTATCTCCTTATAGTGAGTGTAAATTGTTGCTGAGATGGTATTAAAAGAGTTAAAACCAGATTCAGATACTTCATTGTACCACCCTGCAAGTTTTGTAAATGCACCTCCTTTGTCTTTTGTTTTAGAAAATATCATTCTTAATGAATGGGTAA
>Ga0209931_1000655_pt1 | contig 20556 bp, 25 predicted proteins | sample SalPonR1_B_D1_MG_FD_185697 | JGI IMG/M metagenome (GOLD analysis project Ga0209931, IMG submission 185697) | Salt pond soil microbial communities from South San Francisco under conditions of wetland restoration - Salt Pond MetaG R1_B_D1_MG... ...
CTTAAAAGTCAGGGATACAGTAGTTCTACAATAGATGCTTATAAAATTCATCAGAAAAAATATATTTTATATAATTTAAAAGAACTATTAAAAGAAAATGAAGAAAATTATAGTAAAAAAGACGAAATAGAAATATCTGATGGAATAAATTTAATTAAATTAGAAGATTTATATAGTGAATTTAAAACGAATCCAGGAATATTATTCACTAAAAAGAAAATAAATAAATATATTTTAAAAATAATTGATAAAGACAAATGTTCTCATTCTTATGCAAATCAATTTATCAGTGCTATAAAGTATTTTTCAAAAAATATTTTAAATAATGAGAAAAATATAGTGAAAATAGTTAGACCACCAAAAGACAAAAAATTACCGGATGTATTAAGTAAAAATGAGGTTACAAAAATATTGAATTCTTTAAAAAATAAAAAACATCGCGCGTTACTATTTTTGACTTATTCTGCTGGCCTTAGGGTTAGTGAAGTAGTAAATTTAAAATTAAAAGATATTGATAGTGAAAGAATGTTAGTTCATATTAGAAAAGCTAAAGGATCAAAGGATAGATATAGTCTTTTATCAAAGCTGGCCCTTAAGGAATTGAGAAATTATGCAAAAGATCAGAAATTAAAAGATTGGTTATTTCCAGGAGGAAAAGAAGGGAAATATTTAAGTACTAGATCAGCTCAAAAAATTTTTAAAAGAGCATGTAAAATGGCAAATATCAAAAAAGAAGTGTCTATTCATTCACTAAGACACTCTTTTGCAACTCATCTTCTAGAAAATGGTACTGATTTGAGGTATATTCAAGAATTATTAGGCCATAGTAGCAGCAAAACTACTGAGATCTATACTCATGTAACAAAAAAAGATTTTTTGAATATTACCAGTCCTCTAGATGTTTTATAAATAATAAAGAGATAATAGTATAAATGAAATAACTACATAGATATACCTTTTTAAGCAGAATAAACGAAGTTAATTCATTTATTATATAGTTATACGTAATGTTATTCTAATCTAATTTTATGTAGATAATTGATTAATCTATTAGACATCTTATGTTTTTTTCTGAGATTTACCGCATAATTAATAATTGTGTAAATGAAATGTTAAAAATTCCTCTAAAAACTAATATAAAAAAGAAAATGTAATTATGATTACAAAAAGCATTTGATTTTCTTTTTATGTTTATTTTAATGGTTACAGCATTTTATCCTAGTTTTAGTCTAATAGTTTCTGCTAGTTCAAATGTTAATTCAGAGAATGAAAGTGAAATTGGACTTTAGAGTTTTATTATAATTTATCTCATTAAAGTAAATATTTAAAGAGTAACTTGGGAGGGTATATAACTTACTAATTGCTATTTTTATTATGGTTATAACTCATGGAAAAAACCGAAAATGACAAAGCCTTAAAATTAGGTTGGCATGGAATATTTATAAGAATTATGGTGTTGCTAATTCATCAAATAATTAATCAAAATTTTTGTTTTATAACTCTATTACTTATAAGTCTTTTGATTTATTAGGGATTATCAATTCTCTTCACTCAAATATTCAAAATTATTTTTATAAGTTAGTAATATAAATTTATTAGGTATTTATTATATTGAATAAATTGAAGAGGAGTGTTTTATTTGAATAATAAAAAAATAAGATTATTAATGACATTTATTATTGCAATAATATGGGGATATTTTGCAGATTTAAGACATGGAGATATTGGATGGTTTATTGGAAAAATTATTTTTATGCCTACTTTTCATTATATTATTTTTGAGCGAGGAAATTAAAACATACAAAATAATGTGCAATATAAAAAAACATAGAATATTAAAAAATAAAAAATTATTTATTAGGCTATAAAATTAATTATTTTTTTATAAGCCGAATAACACTACGTATAACATGGTGTTCCCGCTAACGGCTAAAGATCAAGCCGGCCTTACGGACATGCTCTCTGTCACAAAGTATGCAATGAATTAGGTAAGTTATGAAGTAGCAAACTTTCTGCCAGGCCTAACGGCACGAGCACGTCGGGAACACCAGGGACGTTATACGAAAGCAGCACACCATATTTAAAAGTAGTATCATAGTAATGAGCTTTAAAGCTGTATTACTGAATAACATAAAACCTTTTATTTCTTTATAAATATTAGATACTACAGTTCTTTATATAAATATAAATCTTAATATGATTGAAAAATATATTTGTCAAAATAAATTATTGAAAATTAAATATATTAATTTTAAAGGAGTAATAAAATGAGTTTTTATAAAAATAAAGAAAATGTAAAAAAGTATATTGAAATGGCGGAAGGTTATGACGGTAAATATTTAATTAAAATATTAAAAAAATACTTACCAGAAGGATCAAGTATTCTTGAATTAGGAATGGGACCTGGTAAAGATTTAGATATTTTAAGTAAATATTATGAAGTTACTGGCTCTGATTATTCTGAATTATTTCTTGATTTGTATAGAGAAAAAAATAAAAATATGAATGTAGATTTGTTAGTTCTTGATGCAAGAACGCTTGAGATTAGCAAAAAATTTGATTGTATATATTCTAACAAAGTCCTATATCATCTTACTAAAAGTGAACTAAAAAAATCTTTAAATAGACAATGGGAAATATTAAATAAAGATGGTATATTATTTCATTCGTTTTGGAAAGGAGATAAGAAAGAAAAACAGAAAGGATTAAATTTTGTATATTATACTGAGGAAAAATTAAGAGAAATGATTAGTGATAATTTTGAAATTATAGATATTGAATCATATACAGAAATGGAAGATAGTGATTCATTATATCTTATTTTGAAGAAAAAATGAAAAAAGGTTATTGAGTATTAATGGGATACTTCAAATCTATGACATTTTAAAGTTAATTTTAAAAAGAAATTTATGCTAAAATAAACTATCACTTATTTAACTATTATTACAGTTAATATAATTATTTTTTGTGTTTTAATTTATAGAGAATTAAATTAACTATTAAGAGGTGTGCTGCCTTCGTATAACATGAGTATTTCCGTTACGGCTAAAAACCAGCCTACCCTTCGGGACATTGACTTTGTCATGATTTATGCAAAATTCGGCATAAATCACACCAACCCTACCGGGACGATAACGTCGGGAACACTAGGAACGTTATATGACATTGGACCTTGGGTATAAAACTATGTAAAAAAATAAGTCCTGCAAAGGACTTATAGTAAAAAGTCATATTTTCTTTTTCCATGTATAATTCTGCGAATTTCAATTTCTAAATCACTTTCATTTACAACATAAAAGACTAAGTATTTTTCAATTATTAATACACGATATCCTTTATACTGTAGAAGTGAATCTTTTGGCACAGAACCCATTAATGGGAAGTCTTCTAATTTAGAAATTGTGTTTTCAATTTTATTTAACAAATTTAAGGCAGCACTTGGATTATCTTTTTGAATATATTCAATTATATCAATAAGATCTCTTCGAGCAACAGGGAGATACATTATACTATACTTTTTACTCATTTAATTTTGCCTTCATTTCTTTCATTAAATCTTTATGGGATATTTTAGTTTTATTTGATTCACTTTCTAATTCAGCTTCACCTAATTTTTGGTATAGGTCAATTAGAGATTTTTGTTTTTCATATAGAGCCTGACTCATGACAACCATATCACCTTTACCATTTTTAGTCAGGAAGACAGGTTCACCTTCTTCATGGCAAAGTTCTGATATTTGTTTAAAGTTATTTCTTAAATCTGAAACAGGTCTAATATTAGGCATATAACCACTCCTTATCATTTAAGTTAATAATATTATATCATAATTATGATAATAAAGAAACATAATTATGTGTGTAACAATAAATGAAAGTTAGAGATAGTCCAACGTCATATAACAAAGGGTTCCCGTTACGCCAAAGAGCAGGCTACCCTACGTGACATGCTCTCTGTCACAAAGTTTGCAGTAACTTAGGTAAGTGGTTTGGGCAGCAAACTTTGCGCCAGGTCCTACGGACACGAGCACGTCGGGAACCCTCGGGACGTTAGGCGACATAGATTTCAGGAGGTGTTTTTTTGAACATAATTAAAAAATTAGAATCAAAGTTTGATATTAAATTCAACTTAGTGAAATATGATGTTTCAGACCTTAGTACAGGACATACAATTAAAAATATTATCGAAAATTCAAAAGAAATAATTTCTTATTATAATAATGATTTTTCTTATCAAATTAATTCAGTTGATGAGTATATAGATTTTTTATTTTTAAAATATTTGACTTTGCATGAAGATTGCTCAAATTATATTTTTGAAGAGTATAAAGATAATTTTGAAAAAACCATTTCTTTTGCTAAAAAGAAATTAGATTCATTTAACAATAGAAAAATAATAAAATTTTTACAAAATAATTATCGATTAATTTTCTCTTATGACCAAAGTAGTTTTTTAAAGGAAGGTATAGATAGTTTAACATTAAATTATTTTTTGAAATTTAACAAAGGGTTAATAAATTCCGGAATAGTAGATTATTTAATTGAAAACAGAGCACTTTTTTTATTTGATAATTTAGAAAAGATAGAGAATATATTAAAAAGTTATGATGAGGAAGCCTTAAAAAAATTAATTTTAAAAAAAGAAAATTTCAGTAAAATTGCAGAATACAGATATAGAGAACTATGTGATTATGCGATTTTTTGTTATAAGAACGATGACATAAAATTATCTAAATTAATTGCTGATAAAATTTATTCATATTGTATGAAGAAATTTGATAATCTAAATGATGATGAAATTTATTATCTTCAATCAATAATGTCTGAAGGACTTAGAGTTTTGAAATTAACTAAAAGTGATTATGCTGCTGAATTTTCAAATAAATTAAAAAAGTTAAGTTCTAAGTCTAATAAATATTTAAATAAAAATGGGAAAAAGATTGAATTTGAAATTTCTAATGAACCATATATTGAGGTTATAGATAAACTTGAAAAAAAGTTTAATAAATATATGTTTTTATCTCATGAAATATCTGAGGATACAAAGCTCTGGGAAGCATATATTGAAAAAATAAATAATAATTATAAACCTACATTAATGGATTTTGCTACAACAATAACTAAAACAAATGATTACTTTACAGCAGGTAAACTTAGAATGATAGATCAATCTTTATTTCAATGTACTACCTTTTCATATTATTGGACAAATGATAATGATAGGATTGAAGAACTTTTTAATTTAATTAAAGAAGTGGTTGAAATTATTTATTCGCAATTTGAAATAGAATATGAAGATAAAGAAATTGAAAAAGATATTGAGGCTATAAAACAAGCGATAATAAGTTTAAAAAGTGAAAATGGTAATGATTATTATCGACATGGTTCAGTTTTTTATATTATCTCAGTTCTTGAAAAAGTTTTAAGAAAGATTTATTGTAAGCTAAATAAAAATGGTTATTTCTTAAAAACTAGTGTTACTCTTAGTACTCTTATTGGGAATAAAAATAGTAATCCAAATGAAAAAATGTTGAGTTTAATTGGCAAACATCAGATTAAATGGCTTAGATTTTACTTATTAAATGATGAAAGAAATGTGGGGAAAAATTTAAGGAATAGAATTGCTCATTTTAGGGATATTAGGATTGGAGATATAAGCGAACCACAAGTTATGAAAATACTTTGGTTATTTATTTCAACAATTAATTCAATCATGGTTAATTCAGTTAACCATTTTGAATTTGAAGAAGATGTATAGTTTATGACTAAAATCTACATCGCCTAACATGGGGTTAGCGACATCTAGGCTAAGAGGTTAGGTAGGGTAGCAATTACATATGAAAGTTTTAGAGAATGGACAAGTTATAGTAGGGGAGAGCTAGACGTCGCGAACCCCAGGGACGTTAGGCGATATCACCCTCATTTTAGTAAATTTCAAGCATATTTATTTAAGAAGGAGGTGATCGCTTTGGTTAAAAAAATAGCCAAAGTAATGCTTATTTTGATGTTTTTAATAGGATTTTCTTTGATACAAAATCAAATTATCGTATACGCAAGTGACTCTACAAATCAATACAATATAGATGATTTATCAAACGCAGTTCTGGAAAATGATTTGAAATTTGCACAAGAAATTATTAATAGTAAGAATTTAGATATTAATCAAAAAGACTCAAATGGCAAGTATCCTTTAGAAATAGTATTAGTTATGGGGAACTGTGAGATGGCAGAATTATTACTTGAAAATGGAGCAAATCCATACGTAATTACATCAAGTGGTCAATCTATTTACGAATTAGCAATGAATAGTTACAATAAAACATTGAAAGAAATTGTTGAAGAAGCAGCAGAAAATTATATTAAGTATACTGTTGATCAATTATCTCAGGCAGTATTAGTAAATGATATTGTTACAGTAAATAATATTTTAGAGAGTAAAACTGTTAATATAAATCAAAGGGATTCTAATGAAAAATATCCATTAGAGATGGTATTAGTTATGGGGAATTGCGATATGGCAAGGATTTTACTTAAGGCAGGAGCAGATCCACATTTAAAAACCAAAAATGGGAAGATCATATATGAATTAGCAATGAACTTTGACAGCAAAGCATTGAAAGCGATTTTCAAAAGATATAACTAACTATTATGGTGACGTCGTCTAACACAATGTTCCCGTTCGCCAAAAAAAGGGCGACCCTACGGGACATGGCTTTTTGGCAAGCTGTTTGCAATTAAGAGGATAGCTGCGGCGATCAAACGCAAACAGCATGCCAACCCTAAGTAAAATAAACTAGGCAAATAATGTTCGGGACAAGCCACGTCGGAAACACTGGGGACGTTATCTGACATGCCTAACTTAATAAGAAACGAAAATTGAAGCAAAAAATTATAACCTAGCAATTCAGGTCAAGAATTTATCATGATAAATGTGTTATCCTTTTTAAAGGAGGTGAAACCATGGAGAGATGGGAAAAAATTAATGCAGTTCAACGTATGCAAGATTATATAGAGGAACATATAAGGGAATCAATTACTTTACATCAGCTAGCCCGGGCAGCTGGTTATTCTCCCTGGCATTCTGGGAGAATTTTTAAAGAACTAATTGGTAAAACTCCTTTTGAATATATTAGAAAACTTCGTCTTTCTCGAGCTGCTGTTAAACTCAGAGATGAAGAGCAAAAAATAATTGATGTAGCATTTGATTTTGTTTTTGATTCACATGAGGGGTTTACCAGGGCATTTTCTAAACAATTTGGTATGAGTCCTAATTATTACTCCCAAAACACACCACCAATAAAACTATTTTTACCCCATCGTATCCGTGAATATTACCTTACTTTACAAAAAGGAGAGAATAACATGAGTAAAAAGTCTAATGTTGATACTGTCTTTGTTCAGGTTGTTGATCGACCAGCTAGAAAAATAATATTAAAGTGGGGAACTGAAGCGACCCATTACTTTGAGTATTGTGATGAAGTTGGTTGTGATGTTTGGGGAGTTTTAACAAGTATAAAAGAAGCTATATATGAACCAATTGGCATGTGGATGCCCGAAAATTTACGTAAAGAAGGCACATCAAAATATGCTCAGGGAGTGGAAGTTCCTGTTGATTATTCTGGCGAAGTACCAGATGGATTTGATATAATTGATCTTCCTCCATGTAAAATGATGATTTTTCAAGGAGAGTCTTATGAAGATGAAAATTTTCAAGAAGCGATTGGTTCATTATGGGAAGTAATGAAAAAATATAACCCTAAATTGTATGGTTTTAAATGGGCTGATGAAGATGGGCCAAGATTCCAACTGGAGCGAAGGGGATATAGAGGCTATATTGAAGGTAGACCAGTCAGAGAAATAAATAAATAAAAATCTTCTAAAACAATAACAATATTGAAAACAAAGGCTATTGCTAATTAAATATCTTAAATGAGGCACGTCATATAACAAAGTATTGCCGGTTTCGTTCCTTACGTCACTCCACCCAAATCCAGCAACCTAAGATAAGAGCTATCTAAGGTTGCTGGACTTCGGCAATACCTAAACGTTATGCGACATTCTTTATAAAGGTGGGTGTGAAATGAATTTTAAAAGATTAACTGAAGAAGTTTTTTCGCTTTATACTCAGGAAAAATATAATCAAGCTCTAGAGGTTGTACAAAAAGCTAAAAGTGAGTATCCAGAAAAATTACATAAAACTAGCTATTGGGCTGCTTGTCTTTATAACAAATTAAATAGACATAAAGAGGCGATAGATGAATTAAAGAATACATTTAATAAAGATTTTTGGTGGGCTCCAAAATTACTTACAGAAGATCCTGATTTAGAACCATTAAATGATAAACAAGAATTTAAAGAATTAATTTCAAAGTGTAAGAAACTGAGGGATGAAAGACAGTCGAATGCAAAACCAATACTGAAAGTTCTATCACCTGATAAGAAGAAAAACAGAAATTACCCTCTTTTAATTATATTACATGGACGTAACGGAAATATAAAAGAGTTCTCAAAGTATTGGACTAGTTCTTATTTAAGGGATAATTATTTACTAGCATTTTTCCAATCCTCACAAGTATTTGGAATGAAGAGTTATTGTTGGGATGATGTAGAATTGGCAAAAAAGGAAGTAAAAGAACAATATAATAATTTAGTTCAAAACTATGAAGTAGATACAAACAATGTAATTATAGCAGGAGATAATGATTATTATTATAAAAATGTGAAGAAATTATATAAAGGTATGAATGAATTAGATTATCCAATAAAATTGATAACAGAAAAGGGAATGGGACATTATCTTTGTTATGTCTTTTGCAATGAAGGGATAAGGGTTATAGTAGCAAAAGACCTGCCAACCCTAACTGGACGATAACGTCGGAAATCCTAAGAACGTTATATGAAATCTTCCCCTACCACACCTTAAAACCTATTAAGTGATGGAAAAAGGTATTTATTTTAAAAAGAATTATAGAATATATATTCTAAAAATTAACACTTTAAAGAGTTACGGTTAAGGCTGGTATTTTTAAAATTAACGATGTTGATAGTGTATGTGATAGGATGTAGTTGAGAGCAAAAAAAAAGGGAAGGCAAAATATACTTAAATTAATATACTTAAATTTAAGAGGAGGAATAAAAAAATGAATTATTTTAAAATTTTTAGTATTGTCTGGGGAGTAATTATGATTGGATTAAGATTACTGATACATATAATACCCGAAAAATGGAGTGATTTTGAGCTTAATAAAGCCTATTCAGAAAAGAAACCTAAATGGATATGGGCGGTAAGTATTTTAGCAATCTTTCTTGTCGCAACTACATGGTATAAAGAAATAACGACAGAAGTAGATTTATCAATGATATTAACTATTTTAGTAACCCTTACACTTATAAAAGTATCCCAGATTATATTTAACTATAATAGTTTTAGAAAATTCGTAAAGAAAGCTTTAGTTGAAGATAGACGAATTATTGCAAAGATTAATATTGCATCTACTATCTTAGGAATTATATTAATTTTACTAGGCATCTTTGTTTATTAATTCTTAATCTATGGGGTTTACGGCCCCAATTTCGTAAAAACCATAAGCTTTAGGTGCAATATTGCTAAGAGATGATAAACAAACTGCAACAATATTTAACCATTGTTTTATTTTTAGGGTAAGGGGGGCTTTGGCAGCAAAAGTCTTGCCAACCCTGATGGGACGGTAACATCGGAAATACCCGGAACGTTATTTGAAATAAGCTGAAAAGCATTTAAGGGAGTTGTGACTCATGTCTGAAATTATTTATAAATATAATTCTTCTTTTGCAAAGAATGATATTTTAAGTTTATATGATAGTGTGGGTTGGTCTGAGTATACTAAAAATATAGAAAAACTACTAAAAGCTTTAAATAATTCTCTGTATATACTAACAGCGTGGGATAAAAACAAACTGGTTGGATTAATTCGAGTTGTTGGTGATGGAGAAACAATTATCTATATTCAAGATATTTTGGTCTTAAGAGAATATCAACGACAGGGAATAGGTTCAAAATTATTGAAATCAGTTCTTGATAAATATAATAAGATTAGACAAAAAGTTCTTTTGACTGATGACACTGAAAAAACTAGATTATTTTATGAAACAAATGGATTTGAATCAGCTAATAAATTAAATCTTGTTTCATATGTAGCAATAAATAAAGGGTGATTATAATGGCTCTAGATGATTTACAACAGAAAAGGGTTAAGAAAATTTTAGATATTTTTTGTGAAAACCGCGTTCCAGAAAGAGTTAAAAATCAGATTAAATTGGATTACAATATCAGAGGCAACTATGTGACATTAATTGAAAAGCGCAGTCATTATAAGGATCCAAAAAAATGGACTAAACAGAAAATTGCTCAATTTAGATTTAATCCAGGAGATAATAAATGGTCTTTATATTGGTGGAGACATAACGGAAAGTGGTATAAATATAATGAAATTGAACCAAGTAATAATCTGCAAAAATTAGTAGATGAAGTAGATGAAGATCCAACATCGATTTTTTGGGGATAGACGTGGGTCAGCTTACTTCACATAACATGGGATTTACGCGAACGGCAACGCCGTAAATCCCAGGGACATTATATGAAATTTTGCCTAAATTAAAGCAAAAAAACAGTGACTATAAAGCAAGTCACTGTTAATGAAATCTAATTTCAAGTTTTTTACCAAGTGCATTAGCTACTTTATCAAGAAATTCAATGCTTGGGTTATAATCATCATTTTCTAGACGAGAAATTGCAGATTGTTTTGTTCCTATTTTTTCAGCTAATTCTTTTTGACTCAGATTATTTTCAATGCGATATTTAATAATTTGCTTTTTTATTTCATACATTACGTCAAGATCATTATATTCTTTCTTTACATCTGGATTTTGCATTAAAGTTTTTTTGACCTCATTGTGGTCCATATGATTCACCTCACTTTATTTTATTAAGTCGATTAAGTGCTTTATTTATTTCTCGTTGTGGAGTTTTATTAGATTTTTTCTTAAATCCGTGTAAGAGGATAAAAACACCATCTTTATAATTAAAGAAAAAGATTCTAAAAATATTAGAACTATGTTTTATTCGTAGCTCCTATAAATCATTATATCCTTTTAATTTTTTGTTATGTGGCATTCCTAAAAACAAACCAAATTCTTCAAGCAAATCAATTTCTCTTAAAATTTTTGCTTGTTCTTTAGGGGATTGCTGTTGAATAAAGTCAACAACCGGAGATTTATTATTTTTTACATAATATTTTACTTTATACATCATTAACTCACTCCAATTTTTATTGCAATAAAATTATATCACATATATGTTATAATATCAATTGTATAACTAATATAGATCAAAAAAGAAAATAGGGCAGGCAAAACTTCATATAACATAGGATTTCCGTGACGCCAAAGGCAGTGGCTACCCTACGGGATATGCTCTCTGTCACAAAGTTTGCAATGATTTATGTGAGTGTTTAGGTAGCAAACTTAGTGCCAGACCCTTTCGGGCACGAGCACGTCGGGACCCCTCGGGATGTTAACCGAAATACCTCTTTGAATATATTCATATTCGGAAGAACATATTCATTAAACCATTAAATGAATATGTTTATGGAAAAATGAATATGTTTATGATATAATAAATATATTCATAAGAAGATCAAATGAATATATTTATAGAGGAGTGAATAAGTTTATGATGTCATTTAGAGATGAAAAATTAAAAAATGAAGAAGTTCCAATGGATATAGTAAGTTTAATAGGAAAGATAAATGAATATAAAGGGAAGCAAAATTTATATTTAGACCAATCTCCACAAGTATTAGAAAAGTTAAAAGAAGTAGCAGTAGTTCAAAGTACTAAAGCATCAAATAGTATAGAAGGAATAGTTATTACAGATAAGCGTTTAAAAGAGATTATGCATGATAATACAGTACCTAAAGATCGTTCTGAAGGTGAAATTGCAGGTTATAGAGATGTATTAAATACTATTCATACTTCATATGATGCTATTCCGATAAACCCTAATATAATTTTGCAGTTTCATAGAGATTTATATAAATTTGTTTCTGCTGAAGGAGGAAAATGGAAAAATCAAGATAACGTTATTGAAGAGATATTACCGAATGGAGAAAGATATGTAAGGTTCAAACCAGTATCTGCAGCTAATACTCCAGCAGCTGTAGAGGAATTGTGCGATTATTTAAGTAGAGAAATGAAAGAAGAAAATATTGAACCACTAATATTAATTGGGACATTTATATTAGATTTTTTAAGTATTCATCCTTTTAATGACGGTAATGGAAGGGTGGCTAGATTATTAACATTATTATTATTATATAAATATGATTATAAAGTTGGAAGATATATAAGTTTAGAGAAAGTGATTGCAAAAAGCAAATCAAGTTATTATGAATCTCTAAATAAATCTTCTATAGGTTGGCATGAAGGAGAGCATAATATTTTTGTTTGGCTCAATTATTTTTTAGGAACCCTACTAGCAGCATACAGAAAATTTGAAGATAGAGTAGGTTTAGTAAAAAATAAAAAGGGAAATAAAAGCTTTAGAGTAGAAAAAGCTATTAAAAGTACAGTAGGAAAATTTGAAAAGGAAGATATAAGAAATGCTTGCCCAGATGTTTCAGAATCTACAATTAATAGAGTATTTAGAAAATTAAAAGAAGAAGGAATAATAGAATTATTAGGAAAAGGAAGAAATGCTAAATGGAAAAGATTAGAGTAACTGCGAGTTACTTCGGCTAACATGCGATTAGCGACATCTAGGCTAGAAGAATAAGCAAAGCTAGGTGTTGCATATGAAAGTTATAGAGGAAGGACAAGTTATAGGAGCAGTAGCGGAGACGTCGCGAATTCCAAAGACGTTATCTGCAATAACGGCTAAGTCTATCTTATATTAAATAATAGGAGTTGATTCAATAATGATAAATTATCCCACCCCTTTAAAAAAAGGAGACACAATTGGGATTACTGCACCATCATCTGGTGTGACAGGAGTTTTTGCTAAGAAATTAGAAAATGCTAAAAAACAGTTGAAAAATTTAGGCTATAATTTTATTGAAACTGATTCTGTTAAAAGCCAAAGTAAATTAACCAGTGCCCCTTCAAGTATTAGAGCTAAAGAATTTACTTCATTATATTTAAATGAAGATGTAAAAGCAATAATTCCTCCTTGGGGAGGAGAATTTCTAATGGATATGCTACCTTATTTAGATTATGAAAAACTAAGGGAAGCAAAACCTAAATGGATACTAGGATTTTCCGATATAAGTACATTATTATTCACTTTAACTTTAAAGCTTAATATTGCCACAGCTCATGGCCCTAATTTACTAGATTTTGGTAATAATCCAATTCATGAATCAGTTTTGAACACTTTAAGTATTTTGAATATGGAAAAAGGAGATGCTTTTTTACAACATAGCTTAGATCAATATCAAAAAGAGTGGCTAGAGGTTACGGAAAATAACTTTCCTCCTTATAATTTAACAGAAAAATCAGAGTGGAAGATTTTAGGTGATAGAGAAGAGGTTGAATGTAGTGGAAGGCTTTTGGGAGGAAATTTGGATGTTTTATGTAAATTGATTGGAACTCCATATGATTTAGTGGAAAACTTTAAAAATTTAAATAACGATAATGGTTTTATTTGGTATTTTGAAAGTTGTGAAATGGATTCTTCTGATATATATAGGACCTTATGGCAGATAAAGATGAATGGATGGTTTGAAGGTTGTAATGGTATATTGTATGGAAGGGTAGAAGGCTATAGTGATGTAGATGATTTTAAATTGGTTGACGCATTAGAGTATCCATTATCTGATTTAGAAGTCCCCGTAATATATGATGTAGATTTAGGTCATATGCCACCTCAATTAGTATTAATCAATGGAGCATATGCAACTATTGAGGTAAAAAAAGGAGAAGGAAGAATAAAACAAAAATTAATATAATATATTGTCGCCGTGACTGCAGATAACATGGCATTTCCGTTACGGTCATAGTACTGCCTACTCTACGGGACATTACCTTTGTCATGTCTTTTGGAATAAAAGGGTAAGGGGCTTTGGCAGCAAAAGTCTTGTCAACCCTGACGGGACGGTAACATCGGAAATAATAGGAACGTTATACGACATTGCTTTTCTAGTGTTAGATAATTGGGGTGATCATATGAAAAATATTTTTAATTATTTACCAGAAGAAGCTGAAATAGGTGTTGGTTTGGCTATAAAGAAAGATGATCATTATATCTTTTTTATAGCAGGAGATAGACATAATTGTTTTGAAGGTGAATTGTTTTATGCAGGTGTTGGAGGACATTTGGAAAAAGAAGAAACTTTAATTGAATGTGGACAGCGAGAGGCCAAAGAAGAAATTGGAATTATTCCTGAAATAATATCTTCATATAAAACTCAATACATTTCGAAAGATGGTAATATAAAAGAAATAAAAATTAAAAATAATATTAAACCATATGCAATTTATGAAATGATTCATCCTGATAGAACACCAAAAGCAGGCAATGTATATCATATAATTATATATAAGGCTAAGTTAAAAGAAACACCTAAAAACTTAAAAAAAGATGAAGTGAGAGGGATTATTGCTTTGACAAAAGAACAAGTTATACAGGGTAAAAAACAAAAAATGAAACTAGGCAAATTAAAAGATGAAGGTGCTAAAATAATAACTGGTGCAGAAAATATTGATAATGAAACAAAATTATATCCAATAGGAACTGCTAAAGCATTAGCAGAGATATTTTTATTAAATGAGAGATAGAAAGCAACAATCGTATAACATAGGATTTCCGTTACGCCAAAGACTGGCTACCCTACGAGACATTATCTTTGTCATGATTTTTGCAAATAATGGTAAGGGGTTGCAGTAGCAAAAGTCCTGCCCCCCTCCGGGACGACAACGTCGGAAATACCAGTAACGTTATGTGAAATACACGCAGATAAAAATTACATTAAAAATGGCAGTTGCAGAATCATACTTATGTTAAATTAACTGACTACTTTAACCCTAAAGAGGAATAAGGTATTGGTGATTACTTTTAATACAGGAGATGATAATCAATGAACACAATAGTAAGTGCTTCACCAAAAGACACAAAATTGTTAGCTAGTCTAGAAATTAGAACTGAAGCTTATTGGGGATATGATTCAAGTTTTATGGATAAATTCAAAGAAATATACTTAATTACAGAAGAATTTATATTAAATAATCCAACTTATATTCTAAAGGACAATGAGATAATAATTGGATTTTATGGATTATTGCTAAATGATGATGAGTTCTCGTTAGAATATCTATTTATAGAACCTATGTATATTGGAAAAGGATATGGCAAAATATTATGGAATCACGCTCTTGCAGAATGTAAAAAACTGGGTATTAGAGAATTTACAATTATAACTAGTCCAGATGCAAGAGGATTCTATTTGAAATTAGGAGCAACTATTGATAAGCAAGTAGATTCATTAATATCAAAGGGAAATAAAACCCCTAAACTTATTTATAGACTATAAAATAAGAATAAAATTAATTTGGTGAAACTATATACTTTTTTTATGTATGTATCTTATAATGTATAGCAAAAAAATAACCTTGAATTTACAACGTGGGTTGCTTGTACATCTCATAACAGCAAGGTTTACGGTTCCACTCCTGTAGTCGTTTCACCCAAATTTCTTCATCAAGGGCAGTCGCCCTAAGATTCAGAAACTTCGTAAACCTGCGGGACGTTATATGACATGCTAAGTTTATTAAGGAAGGTGAAAAAAATTATTTTAAATAATTACAATCATAAAGTAGGTATTAATTGTGAAAGTAACACTATGCGTGATTTATTGGAATATCATGGAGTAAATCTTTCTGAACCATTAATAATAGGATTATGTGAAGGATTTTCTTTTGTATATCTCAATTTGAAAGCGATGGGATTTCCATTTGTTGGTGGCAGAACAAAAGATGGTTGGTTGGAAAAGTTTTCTGAGAATACGGGTATTCAATTTGATATTAGGAAAACCACTTCAACGAAAAAGGCTTGGAACAATCTTATTGAACCACTTAATCAGGGAAAACCAGTTGGTTTAGGAGTAGATTTTTATCATTTAGATTATATACCAGAAGAAGAAAGGATTCATTTTGTTGGACATGTAATATCTGCATGTGGCTATGATGATGATTATGTATATGTTGGAGAGCGTGATTACAAGGATATTCAAAAAATATCACATTCTAGTTTAGAAGAAGCTAGATCAGGAAAAGTTTATGGTATGGGTGGCGCTGATAATCTTAGTTTTACGATTACAGAAGTTAATAAAATAAATTTACAAGAGATTTTACCCCGTGTTATTAAGAGTATGGCCCAGTCATTTATGAATCCCCCTTTTAAAGGGGCTGGATATAAAGGGATTTACAAATTATCATGTGAAATTAAAAAGACTTGGACAGAAATAGCTAGAAAAAATGAATTTAAAGGTAGTGATTTTAAAGGATGGGGTTATGTAGCCTCAATGTGGGATGATTGGGGTACAGGAGGATCTATTTTTCGTAATCCATTACGTGATTTTTTAAAAGAAACATTACAGTATGTTGATTTAACTGAGGTGAAGAAAGCATATGAAATCTATTGTGATGTAGCTAATCGTTATAGTGAAATGACAGATATTTTGAGGGAAATGGATGAAGATAGAAGTAAAGAAGATGCAGCATTAGAAGATCTATCAAAAATGGCATTGAATCAGGCAAAAAAAGAAGAAAAGGCAATGACAATGCTGTCCAATATAAAGCTTTAGGCCACACGTCGTATAACATGATATTTCTGTAACGGCTAAAGGCCAGCCTACTCTGCGGGATATGCCTTCTGTTACGATGTTTGTAGGAGTAACTGATGAAACAAACTGGATGAAATATTTCTAATTGATATACTTATTTATATGTATATAAGTTGTGGTTAATAAAATCTAAAATAATGGAGGATTAAAAATGAATAGACTTGAAAATAAAATAGCTGTTGTAACAGGAGGTAGTAGAGGGGTTGGAAAAGGTATAGCAAAAGGACTTGCTGAACAAGGAGCAATAGTTTATATTACTGGGAGAACTGTTGATAAAGATAATGCAGATGTACCTCTTGCTGGTACAATAAATGAGACAGCCAAAGAAGTTAATGAATTAGGTGGAGTAGGCATTCCTTATCAGTGCGACCATAAAAATGATGAGGAAGTAAGAAAACTATTTAAAAAAATTAAAAACGAATATGGGAATTTAGATATCTTAGTTAATAATGTTTGAGCTGGCTATGAAAATATCTATCAAGTTAATAAACCAGAGGATTATATATTTGAAGATAATTTTTGGGAACAACCGATTTCATTATGGGATGATATGTTTGATGTAGGTTTGAGATCAAATTATATTGCAAGTAAATTTGCTGTACCTCTAATGTTAGAACAAAATAGTGGATTAATAGTTAATATATCATTTTTTGCTGGGCGAAGATATATGTCTAATGTAGCATATGGAGTATGCAAAGCAGCGGTAGATAGATTAACTCAAGATATGGCACATGAATTAAAAGATGATGGGATAGCATCAGTCTCATTATATCCAGGTATGGTTAGAACTGAGGGGGTTATGAGAAATAAAGATATATTGGATTTATCTAATTCTGAATCACCTATGTTTATAGGTAGAGCAGTAGCTGCACTTGCACAAGATAAAAAAATAATAAATAAAACTGGAAATATATTAATTGCAGCAGAAGTGGCAAAAGAATACAATTTTACCGATATAGATGTTAAACAACCTAAATCATTAAGAAAAGAGCTATGGTAGTCGGGCACTTCAGATAACATGTGACGGAACGAAACGTCGGAAATATCAGGAATGTTATCTGAAATTAGTCCTGATTGCAATAAATTTTTTTGAAAGGATGTGTAGAGTATGAAAGAGAAACTAAGAATACCTATGTTGATAACTAATATTATTATATTTTTTTCTACCGCAGGGGGACTATTCTTTGCAATTCGTGAGAGTAGTTCAGAAAGGATAATTGTTTTATCTATTGTATTGATATTATCTATTATAGCAATGATTCTTTTTTTAATAACTTCTAATAGACATTCAACTAAATAGTCTTTAAATATTTCTATTTACAAATAGTTGATAGAGGTGGTTTTATGAATATTATAATTAATCGTGGAGAATCGAAACTTATAAAGTTTTTTTTAATAGCGTTTGCTTTTACCTGGTTATTTTGGATTCCAGATGCTCTTGGTAAAAGGGGGATTTTACCAAATATAATATGGACTAATCTTGGCTTTTTGGGAGCATTTGGGCCTATGATTGCTTCTTTATTTTTGGTATATAAGGAAAAAGGAATAGGAGGAATGAAAAATATTTTTAAGAAAGGCATGCATTATGACTTTGAGAATAAATGGTGGTTTATTATTTTTTTTCTATTTCCTATAATAATATTTATTGCATATGTTGCAAGTATTTTAGTGGATTCCACTATTCCAACCTCAGAAGCAAAAGGGTTATACTGGTTTTTGCCCTTTATTTTCTTTTTTGTTTTATTTACTGGAGGACCTTTGACTGAAGAATTAGGTTGGCGTGGATATGCTTTGCCACGTCTGCAAGCTAAATATTCTCCTTTTGTTTCGACTTTAATTTTAGGGTTTATCTGGAGCATCTGGCATTTCCCTCAATTTATTGTTCCACCTGAAAAAACTGGTATGTTTTACATAACTCCTATATGGTCGTTTATTTTTCCAGTTATTGCAGCAAATTTTGTGTATACTTGGATTTTCAATCATACAAATGGTAGTATTTTAGCAGTAATAATTTTACATACTCAGATGAATTTATTTTTATGGATTTTTCCAGTTTTATATACATCAACCGGATATTTATGGATATTAGGATTGTTTATAGTGACTGGAATATTAATTCTTGTATTTGATCGTAAATATTTTTTCAGTAAATCAAATTTAATGAAATTATAACAAAGGCAAGGTGAAAAATTAGGAAAAATGAAACAATATTTTAAATAGGAATTCTGAATAAAGTATATATTTATAACAAAAATCTGATAGAAGGGGTTTTATCAATATAAGTAGAAAGGAAAATATAAAATGTTATTGGATTTGTTAAAGAAGAGGTGTAGTGTGCGTAATTTTTCAGACAAAAATATTTCTGAGGAAATTGTTGATTATATACTTGAAACGGGGAGATTATCTCCATCAGGTGGAAATGAACAACCCTGGAAATTTGGAGTTATCAATAATAAAGAGTTAATTAGAGAAATTTCTGAAATAGCATATGATCAAAAATGGATAGAAAATGCAAATTTATTAATTGTTTTATGTACTAATATAGTAGCAGATGAAAGAGGCGGAAGAGATATACAGAAAGCAAGATTTCCAGAGTTAGAAACTGAAATTGAAAATATGGATAAAGAACTTTATAGTAAGTTAAATCAAGAGGAGCATCAGACTAAGATAGCAGGAACTCATATGGTTTTAGCAGCTTTAGAACATGGAATTGGTTCTACTTGGGTTTCTTACTTTAGAGTAAATGAGCTATCAAAATTACTAGATTTGCCTATAGGTTATATTCCAGCAGAAATTATTGCTTTTGGATATCCAAAGGATGAGATGAAAGTTGTTAAAAAGAAGAGTATAGATGAAGTTGTATTTTATAATAATGAATTAACAACATAGAAGAAGTTATTTGAAAAATTTATATTAATAAACTGATAAAACTTTCTAAGAAACCTAAATTGTTTGAGAAAACCGAAAATGATTTTTGGGATGAAGATATATTTTGTGGAAAAGATATTAAAATTCTTGACCTTGGTTGTGGCCAGGACTACCAAGTCGGGAACCCTCGGAATGTTATATGACATAGGGACGAAAATCAGTATGTTATACTTTAGAAGAAGCCGAAGAAATGAAAAAATGTGCAGAAAAATATAATAAGAAACTATTTATTGATTTGTTTTATAAATTTTCTGATCCTCATAGATTTGCAATTGAAAAGATAAAATCAAATTCTTTAGGAAAGCCATTAGTTGTAAAAGCTTATCAAAAGACACCTCCTCATTGGGGAAATATGAATTTAAATAGAATTGTACAAGATTTCATGTTACATAATTTTGATTTTATAACAGAAATAATGGGGGAACCAGTAGAAATTATGGCTAATGGTATTGAAAAAAACAATTCACATGTCTTTGCTAATTTAAAATATGAAGATGGAGTAGCTACAGTAGAAAGTTCAACAATGTTACCGAGCAAATTTCCATTTAATATTGGATTTAATATTATATGTGAATCAGGAACATTAACTTTTGATAGTAAGTTTGGAGAGATTACTGAACAGAATACTATTCTTTATAAAGATGATGAAGTTGAATAAATCAATTTACCTTCTAACAATGATTATGAAGAAGCAATTAACCATGTAATTAATAATATTAGTGATGGCAAATCTAGTTCAATTATTTCTATAAATGAA
>Ga0209931_1000656_pt1 | contig 20471 bp, 20 predicted proteins | sample SalPonR1_B_D1_MG_FD_185697 | JGI IMG/M metagenome (GOLD analysis project Ga0209931, IMG submission 185697) | Salt pond soil microbial communities from South San Francisco under conditions of wetland restoration - Salt Pond MetaG R1_B_D1_MG... ...
GCTTGCCTCGTCCACGAGGCCGATATCGAGCGGCTCCTCGCGGCGCGTCCAGCCGGTGATGAAATCCGAGCCGCGCAGGCCGGCAGCGGCCAGCGCGCCGGGGATCGACTTGTGATTCTGGTAGAACGCCAGCGCCCGGTCGAGCGCCTGATCGGTCAGCCCCTCGATCGCGGGGCGCTCGCCCTGCCCCGCCAGCCACTCGGCGATCTTCTCGTATTCCGGGTCGTAGACAGGCGTATAGAGGATGCGATGGATGGTGGTCGCGGGCACGCCGTGCATCCGCAGCACGCTCGCCGCCTTGTTGGTGGGCGCGAGAATGGCGAGCGTGCGCCGGTCGCGGCGGCGTCGCCCCTCCCAGTCGCCCGACACCACGTCAACACCCGCCTCCTCCAGCGCGCGGCAGAGCGCGGCCAGCAAGAGCGTCTTGCCCGAGCCGGCCTTGCCCACCACGGCCATCACTGCCCGCTTGCCCTCGCGGGGCGGCGTGAGTGCACCGTCATCCAGATCCACGCCGACCCCGCGCAGCGCCTCGGCGATGCGGTCATGGGCCTCGGCCTGATCGGGCGAATAGGTGAGCGCGGTCTCGGTCATGGCCGGACCCTAGCGCCGGGGCCAGCGAGGTGCCAGCGAAAGCCACGCAATGCCGCTTGACCCTGCGCCGCGCTTCCCCGATTGAGAACCAGAGGCTAGGATCGGCGGAAACACGCCGCCGGAGAAGGGCACGGACATGGCGCATATCATCGTGGTCGGCAACGAAAAGGGCGGCGCGGGCAAATCCACCGTCTCGATGCACGTGGCAACCGCGCTGGCGCGGATGGGTCACCGCACCAGTGCGCTCGACCTCGACCTGCGGCAGCGCAGCTTCGGGCGCTATGCCGAGAACCGCGCGCGCTTCATGGAGCGAGAGGGCCTGGACCTGCCCGGCCCCCGCCTCGTCGAGTTGCCCGAGGTGGCCGAGGCCGATCTCAAGCCCGGCGAGAATGTCTATGACCGCCGCCTTGCCGCCGCCATGGCCGGGGCCGAGCCCGAGAGCGATTTCATCGTGATCGACTGCCCCGGCTCGCACACAAGGCTGAGCCAGGTGGCCCACAGCCTCGCCGACACGCTGATCACGCCGCTCAACGACAGCTTCATCGACTTCGACCTGCTGGCGCGGACCGATACCGACGGGCAGAAGGTGCTCGGCCCCTCGGTCTATTCCGAGATGGTCTGGAACGCACGGCAACTGCGCGCGCAGGCGGGGCTGCGCCCCATAGACTGGGTGGTGCTGCGCAACCGTGTGGGCGCGCAGGCGATGGTCAACAAGGAAAAGATGGGCCGCGCGCTCGACGCGCTGGCGCGTCGGATCGGGTTTCGCGTGGCACCGGGCTTCAACGAGCGGGTGATCTTCCGCGAGCTTTTCCCGCGCGGCCTCACCCTGCTCGACCTGCGCGATATCGGCGTCAAGGGGCTCAACATATCCAACATCGCGGCGCGGCAGGAACTGCGCGACCTCGTCAAGGCGCTGAACCTGCCGGGCGTGACGGTCAATTTCTAGCCGACCATCCGCTCTTCTTGCGCGAACGGGCTGAGGCCCAGCCACTCCTGCATTCTGGCGGCGATTTCGCGCGGACCGGTCAGACTCAGCCTTCCCTCACTGGCCGCTTTCTCGACTGTGTCCAGACCCATCCAGATCGCGGTCATGGTGCGCAGGCTGGACTCCGAATACATGTCGACCTCATGGCCCGGATCCGAATAGCACGCCTCGACCCCGGATTGCGGATCGACCAGCAGCCAGTAGTTCTGCCGCATAACGGGGAGATCGCCGAACACGAACTGAAGACACACCCGGCGCTCCGGCAGCGGGTTGATATTCAGGCCGCGATGCATATCCCATATCAGCAATTCGGGATCGAGATTATTGAGGAAGATCTCGCTTTCCACCCATCGCTGCCCCCAGGCTCCAAGTCCCATGACAAGCGGTCGCAGCTCTTCGCCGGCCGGTGTCAGGCGGTACTCCTTGACGCCCTTGTCTCCCATGGCGGCCTGCAACACACCGGCCGCCTCCAGCTCTCCCAGGCGCTTCGACAATAGCGATGGCGACATCCGCGGCAGGCCCCGCCGCAAATCATTGAACCGCCTGCTTCCGCACAAGAGCTCTCGCAGCAAGAGCGGCGTCCAGCGCGCGCACAAGACCTCCGACGCCATCGCGATCGGACAAAACTGACCGTAACCGCCACGCATGTCTCACCTCCAGTCCCATGAAAACGCGGTTCAATCGAGCCTACGGGCCAAGACCAAACCGGTCCAGTACAGTTTCAGGACTATCGCGACCCCATCATGGCAGCGACCCTGACCGCATATTTCGGAGATCAGGGAGATCAGGACATGGAAAATGTGATTGAGAGAACAGGAACGACCGCCGACCTTATCGATACGGCAAGAGCGCTGGCCAAATCCTTTGCCGAAGGGGCTGCATCCCATGACAGCAGCGACGCTTTCGTCGCCGAGAACTATGCCCGGCTGAAGGACACGGGCCTGATCTCGGCCGGTGTCCCTGCGGAGCTTGGCGGCGGCGGGGCCGAAATCCGGGCGCTCTGCGAGGCGCTGCGCATCATCGGCGGGGCCTGTGGGTCTACCGGGCTCGCCCTGTCGATGCACGCCCACCAGGTGGCGATCCCGGCCTGGCGCTGGCATCATCAGGACTCGGCCCGCCCGATGGTGGAGCCGCTCCTGCGCAGGGTCGCGAACGAGAACCTCGTGCTGCTGAGTTCCGGCGGCTCGGACTGGATCGGCGGGTCCGGCAAGGCCGAGCGTGTCGAGGGCGGCTACCGTATCACCGCGCGAAAGGTATTTTCGTCGGGGGCCCCGGCGGGCGACATCCTGATGACCGGTGCGATCTCCGAAGAGGGAGGCGAAAGGACAGTTCTGCATTTCGGCGTGCCTATGAACGCGCCCGAGGTGACGGTCCTCGACACTTGGCGCACGATGGGCATGCGCGGAACCGGATCGCATGACGTGCAGATCGACGGGCTGTTCATCGCCGATGACAAGATACCGCTGAAGCGCACGGCTGGCGAATGGCACCCCGCTTTCCACATGATCGCGACCATTGCCTTTCCGCTGATCTATTCGGTTTATCTGGGCGTGGCGGAAAGTGCGCGCGACATCGCGATCGGCATCGCCGGGATGAAACCGGCCTCTCACCGCACCCAATCGCTCGCAGGCCGGATGGAAACCGCCCTGGCCGCGGCACGGATGGCCCGGAGCCTCATGATCAAGGCCGCAGAACGCAACGCGCCCTCGGCCGAGACCGTCAACGATGTGATGATCGGTCGTCGTCTGGTCGAGGAGAATGCGATCCGCACAGTGGAGCTGGCCATGGAGTTGTCGGGGGGTGTGAGCTTCTATCGCTCTGCCGAATTGGAGCGGCGGTTCCGTGATATTCAGGCGGCGCGGTATCACCCGCTGCAAAAGGAGGTGCAGGCCGAGTACGCCGGCGCCATGGCGCTCGGACAGCCCGTGGCAGAGATATTCTGAACTCTGGCGACCGGAAGACTATCATGTCTGCGCAAGCCCTTGCCAAGCCGTTCCGCGAAGCGCTCTCACGTTTGGCCTTGGCCGTCAATGTGGTGACGACGGCGTATTCGGCGCGGAAATCATTGCCCGGTGCCTTTCAAGCAGGAGGGGATAAGCATGAATGAACTTGGCGGATGTCTGTGTGGACAGATCCGATTCATGGTGACGGTCGAGCCGCGCAACGTCACCCTTTGTTCCTGCCGCTTCTGCCAAAAGGCGACCGACAGCAATCACATGGTCGAGCCGGTATTCTATCGAAGGGATTCCACCATCACCAAGGGAACGCCGAAGCGTTACACGCATGTTTCCGGCGGCAGCGGCAAGGAGGTGCATGTCCATTTCTGCGAAAATTGCGGTACGAACATCTACCTCGGTTTCCAAAGGTGGGATGATATAATCGGTATCTATTCCAGCACGTTTGACCGGCCACGCTGGTTCGACGTCAGGGCGGAAAACGCCAAGTTCATTTTTCTGAATGAGGCCGTGCATGGGACACTGATCCCTGCCGGTCTCCCAACGTACCGATGCCACGCAACCGACAATGACAGAGTGGCCCAGAAGGCGACGGTTTACGAACGGCCACACGCAATCTGACGAATCTTGGAGCCAGGCTCGCCCACGCAGTGACCGCAATACCCGCTCCCGAAAGCAGGACATATGACCAAAATCGCAATCGTTCAGGAACCGCCCGTCCACCTCAACCTCGGTGCCAGCATGGCGCGCGCTGTCGGACTGGTCTCGCAAGCCTCCGGCGAAGGGGCGCGTCTGCTGGTCTTTCCCGAGGCATGGTTTCCCGGCTATCCGACCTTCTGCTGGCGCCTTTCGCCGGGGGCCGACATGGGTAAAGCAGATGAGCTGTTCGCCCTGTTACAGGCCAATTCCGTCGATCTCAGCCGGGACGGCATGGCCCCGTTGCAACAGGCGGCAGCCGAGCACGGCATGGTCATCGTCGCCGGGTATCAGGAGCTCGATGGTACCGTGTCGGGCTCGACCCTCTACAATTCCTGCATCATCATCGACGCCGACGGCCGAATCGCCAACAACCACCGCAAGCTGATGCCCACGAATCCCGAACGCATGATCTGGGGCTTCGGCGACGGGTCGGGCCTCAACGTGGTGGATACGGCGGTGGGGAGGATCGGCGCGCTGCTGTGCTGGGAAAACTACATGCCGATGGCGCGCGCCGCGCTCTATGCCCAGAACATCGACATTCATGTCGCGCCAACGTGGGACAGCGGCGATACCTGGCTTGCCACCATGCAGCATATTGCCCGCGAGGGCGGCTGTTGGGTGATCGGATGCGCCACCGCGCTAGAGGCGTCAGACATACCCGCGGACATCCCGCACTATGACACCCTTTTTCCCGACCGCGAGGAATGGGTGAACCCGGGCGACGCCGTGGTCTACAGGCCCTTCGGAGGCGTCGCCGCCGGGCCCATGCACCGCGAGAAGGGAATGCTGATGGCCGAGATCGACGTCCCCGAGGCCCGCGCCTCGCGCCGGAAGTTCGACGCCAGCGGTCATTATTCCCGGCCTGACGTATTTTCGCTGACCGTCGACAGAACACCGAAGCGCCCGGTCAATTTCGTCTGAGCGGCACCGCGCCGCCATGCCCGCCCCTGCAAGGTGCCGCCTGTTTCAGTACGGTGGCCCTGTACGCGGCTGCGGTCGAATCCGCATCCGGCGGCTCATCCTGAGCGCCCAGATATTCGAGACGGCCAGCACCGAGATCACCACTGCCCCGCCGATGAGCGCCCAGCGCCCCGGATCCTCGCCGATCACCGCCCAGGCGAGCAGCGGTGCCAGCACCGATTCCAGCAGGATCAGCAGCGCCACCTCCGCCGCGGTGATATAGCGCGGCCCCAGTGTCATCAGCGAGGTCGCCACGCTGATGAACGCCCCGTGCGCCAGCAGCAGCGGCCAGCTCGCCTGCCACGTCTCCAGCGGTGACGCCAGCGGCCAGACCAGCAACGCGGCCCCGATCATCGCCACCGGCACCGTCGGCACCAGCGACACCCCGCGCAGCCGCCGCGCCGTGGTCATAGCCGCCGCGTAGGTCGCCGAGACACCGAGCGCCACCAGGTCGCCGCTCCAATGCGCGCCCGCCGTCTCGTGAGAGCCTTGCAGGATAAGCGTCAGCCCGGCGAATACCCCGATCATCGTCAGCACCATGCGCAGGCTGATCGCCTCGCCCAGGAAGACGCGGCCGAAGATCGCGGCAAAGACCGGCATGGAGGCGAGGATAAGCACAACGTTGGCCACGCTCGTCCAGCTCACCGCCAGCACGAAACCCGACACGGACATGCCCAGCAGCACCGTGTAGAGCGCGCCGCGCGGCCCCGTCCCCGCCACCTCGCGAAACCCCGTCAGCCCGCGGGTGAGCAGCACGCCCAGCAGGATCACGCTGCCCGCGATGATCCCGCGCCAGAAGGTGATCGTCGCCGCATCCCCGTCAATGAGGCGCACAAAGAGCGAATCCGGCACGATGAACAGCACGCCGGTCGCGGTGATGAGAAGGCCCTTGAGATGGTCGGTCACGGCGCATGGTTCCCTGTCGGGCACACAGCGAAACCGGGGCCGGTCGCCCCCCGCTTCGCGGTCCGGGCCGCGGGATGAACGCGGTGCGTCATGAGCGTCATTGCTGGCCTCTCCCTCGTGCGGAAGGGGCCTGTGCGGCCCCGCTGCCCGTCAGATCACAGCCGGGCAGCGCTGTCCATCCGGGCCGGGGGTCAGCCCTGCGCCCTGCGGTGCCAGGCGAGGCCCAGCGTCACCGCGCCGCCCACAGTGAGGTCGATCCCGAGGAAAAGGCCCAGCAGGCCCAGCGCGCCGCCCGGCAGACTGAGCACGATCAGCGCGGCAAGCACGAGCGACATCGCGCCGCCTGCCATCAGCCAGCCCCAGCCCTGCGCGGGCCGCAGGTGCCACGCCAGCGCGACGCGCAGCGCGCCCATCACGGTAAAGAACAGCGCAACCAGCGCGGTCAGCGTGACCAGCCCCGCCAGCGGGTTGAGCACCAGCGACGCGGCGAAAAGGACCAGCACCACGCCGAGCGCGCCCGTCAACCAGCGGTCGCCGGCCGTTTTGGTCCCGTCCCGGACAGCGAAAACCAGTTGCATCGCGCCCGCGATCAGGAACGCTGCGCCGGCCACCGCTTCGGCGGCGAGCGAGGCGGCAAACGGGTTCAGAAACGCCAGAAAGCCGCCGATCAGCATCACCACTCCGAGCAGGGCAAGCCCCTTCCAACCCATGCCGGGCGTGAGCTTGTCGAGCTGGTCGGTCATCTCCGTGTCGTTGGTCGAGGCCATGAAATCCTCCTGTTTTAATCAGCTGGCGGCGCACCTTTCGGGTGCCCTTCCATCCCTTGAGGTGCGCATCACGCTGGCGGCTTTCAACACCCCTCGCCAGCCACGACCGCCACGGTCTATGCTGTCCCTGAACACAACGCAGGAGCCCGCCATGCCCGCCCCCGAGAACCGCCTGAAATCCGCGCTCGCGCGCGGCGACACGCGCGTCGGCTGCTGGGCGGGCTTCGCCGCGTCCTATCCCACGGAGGTGTTGGCCGAGGCGGGCTTCGACTGGTTGGTGATCGACGCCGAGCACGCGCCCAACGATCTCGGCACGATCTCGGCGCAGTTGGCCGTGTTGCGCGGTGCGGAAACGCAGGCAGTGGTGCGCCTGCCCATGGGCGAGACATGGGCGATCAAGCAGGTGCTCGACGCGGGCGCGCAGACCCTGCTCATCCCGATGGTCGAGAGCGCCGCGCAGGCGACGGGCCTCGTGCGCGCCATGCGCTACCCGCCCGAGGGGGTGCGCGGCTCGGGCGCGGCGCTGGCGCGGGCCTCGCGCTTTTCCGGCATCGCCGATTACATCCGCACGGCCAACGCGCAGACCTGCCTTCTGGTGCAGGTCGAGACGCGCACGGGCCTCGACGCGCTCGACGAGATCCTCGCCGTCGAGGGGGTGGACGGGGTGTTCATAGGCCCCTCCGACCTCGCCGCCGACATGGGTCATCTGGGCGACGCGTCGGTGCCCGAGGTGCAGGAGGCGATCCGCGACGCGCTGGGACGGATCGCGGCAGCCGGGCGCGCGCCCGGCATCCTCGCGCTCGATCCCGAGGCGGCGTCGCGCTACCGCGACTGGGGCGCGCGGTTCCTTGCCGTGGGGATCGACGTGGTGCTTCTGGCCGAAGCGGCGCGGGCGCTCGCCGCGCGCTGGCGCAATGGCTGAGTGGCTGCTGGCCGACATGGGCGCAAGCCACACGCGGCTGGCTCTGGCCACCGGGGATGGCCTGCGCCCCGCCACCGCGCAACGGCTGACCAATGCCGATTTTGCCGCGCCCGAGGCGCTGATTGCGGCCTATCTTGGCGGCGCGCGGGTCTCGGCGATCTGCGCGGGCGTCGCCGGGCCGGTCCGCGCCGGGACGGCGCAACTGACCAACCGCCACTGGCGCATCAAGACGGCGGCGCTGGCGCATCTCACCGGTGCCGCGCGCGTCCACCTGATGAACGACCTTCAGGCGCAGGCGATGGTGCTCGACGATCTCGATCCGGCCAGCCTTATCCCCGTCCTGCCCGGCACGCCCGACCCCGAGGGCGCGCGCATGGTGCTGGGCCTCGGCACCGGCAGCAACATCGCCGTGGCGCACAGGATGGAGGGCCGCCTCTTCGTGCCCCCCGCCGAGGCCGGCCATTCCGGCCTGCCGCACCTCGACACAGAGGCCAACGCCGCGATCGCCGCCCTCGGGGCCGAGATCGCGCACAAACCCTATGAGGCGCTCTTGTCCGGGCCAGGGCTGGCGCGGCTGCACCGGCTGCGCACGGGAGAGGAAACAGAGGCACAGACCCTTCTGGCCGGAGCCGATGCAGGACCTGCACGCGAGACGATTGCCCTTTTCGCCCGGCTCCTCGGCGCGGTGGCGGGCAACCTCGCACTCATCCACATGGCCACCGGCGGGGTATTCCTCATCGGCGGCACCGCCCGCGCCATCGCCCCGCACCTCGCCGGCACTGATTTCGCCGAAGCCTTCACCGCGCGTGGCCCCTATGCCGGGATCATGCGCGCGATCCCCGTCACCCTCGTCACCGACGACATGGCCGCGCTCAGGGGGTGCTGGCGGGTGTTGCGGCAGGCCATGTAAAAGAGGCGGCACCGGGTCGCCCCGGTGCCGCCCCCTTTCGTTCGCTCAGGCTCCGGTCAGCCCAGATCGAACCGGTCGGCTTCCATCACTTTGGTCCACGCATTCACGAAGTCATAGACAAAGCGCTCTGCCGCATCGTCCTGCGCGTAGACCTCCGAATAGGCGCGCAGGATCGAGTTCGAGCCGAACACCAGATCGACGCGCGTCGCGGTATGGCGGGTCTCGCCGGTCTCGCGGTCCACGATGTTGTAGACGCCAGCGCCTGCAGGCTCCCACTTCAGGCCCATGTCGGTGAGCGTGGTGAAGAAATCGGTGGTGAGTGCGCCCGCCCGGTCGGTAAAGACGCCATGCGCCGTACCGCCGTGGTTCGTGCCCATCACGCGCATCCCGCCGATCAGGCAGGTCATCTCGGGGCCCGTCAGGCCCATGAGTTGCGCCCGGTCGAGGAGCATTTCCTCGGAGGTGACGATATAGTCCTTCTTCATCCAGTTGCGGAAACCGTCGGCGAGCGGTTCGAGCACGTCGAATGAATCGGCGTCGGTCATCTCGTCGGTGGCGTCGCCGCGACCGGGCGCAAAGGGAACCTCGATCCCGACCCCGGCGGCCTCCGCCGCCTGCTCGACGCCCACGTTACCAGCCAGAACGATGATGTCGGCCACGCTGGCATCCACCTCGGCGGCAATCGGCTCCAGCAGGCCCAGCACCCGCGCCAAACGCCCGGGCTCGTTGCCTTCCCAGTCCTTTTGCGGGGCGAGGCGGATGCGCGCGCCATTGGCACCGCCGCGATAGTCCGAGCCACGGAAGGTGCGCGCCGAATCCCAAGCGGTCGCCACCATGTCCGCGACCGACAGCCCGCTCTCCGCGATCAGCCGTTTCGCCTTGCCGATATCGAAATCGGCATTGCCCGCCGGAACCGGATCCTGCCAGATCAGCGTTTCGGCCGGCGCGTCGGGGCCGATATAGCGCTCCTGCGGGCCCATGTCGCGGTGGGTCAGCTTGAACCACGCCCGCGCGAACGTGTCCGAGAAATAGGCCTCGTCGGCCATGAACTTCTCGCAGATGGCGCGATAGGCCGGGTCCATCTTCATCGCCATGTCGGCATCGGTCATGATCGGCATGGCGCGCTTCGACGGGTCGGTCGGGTCGACCGGCATATCCTCTTCGGCGATGTCCACCGGCATCCACTGATTGGCCCCCGCGGGGGATTTCTTCACTTCCCACTCATAGCCGAACAAGAGCTTGAAATAGCCCATGTCCCACTGCGTCGGGTTGGTCGTCCATGCGCCCTCAATGCCGGAGGTGATCGCGTTGCTGGCCTTGCCGCCGAGATTGGGGTTGATCCAGCCAAGACCCTGCGTCTCGACATCAGCGGCCTCGGGCTCGGCCCCGAGCGCATTGGCATCGCCGTTGCCGTGGCACTTGCCGACGGTGTGCCCGCCACAGGTCAGCGCCGCGGTTTCCTCGTCGTTCATCGCCATGCGGGCGAATGTCTCGCGCACCTGCCCCGCCGTTTTCAGCGGATCGGGCTGGCCGTTGACGCCCTCTGGGTTGACGTAGATCAGCCCCATCTGCACGGCGGCAAGCGGGTTTTCCATCGTGTCGGGCTTTGTCACGTCGTCATAGCGCGTGTCCGACGGTGCCAGCCATTCGCGCTCGGCACCCCAGTAGGTGTCCTTCTCGGGGTGCCAGATATCCTCGCGCCCGAAGGAGAAGCCGAAAGTCTTCAGCCCCATCGATTCGTAGGCCATGTTGCCCGCGAGGATGATGAGATCGGCCCAGCTCAGCTTGTTGCCGTATTTCTTCTTGATGGGCCAGAGGATGCGGCGCGCCTTGTCGAGGTTGCCGTTGTCGGGCCACGAGTTGAGCGGGGCGAAGCGGATGTTGCCGGTGCCGGCACCGCCGCGCCCGTCCTGCAGCCGGTAGGTGCCCGCCGCGTGCCATGCCAGCCGGATCATCAACCCGCCGTAATGGCCGTAATCGGCGGGCCACCAGTCCTGGCTGTCGGTCATCAGCGCCTTGAGATCGGTCTTGACCGCCTCGACATCGAGACCGCGTACGGCATCGCGATAGTCGAATTCCCCGCCCAGCGGGTCAGTCTTGGTATCATGCTGGTGCAGGATGTCGAGGTTGAGCATCCTGGGCCACCAATCGGTGACGCTCTTGCCGCTCTCGGTCTGCCCGCCATGCATGACGGGACATTTGGCCATATCGTTGCCGTCCATCTTTTCCTCCGGTCCGGTTGCATCTGCCGCGTGTCGCGCACCGTTCGTGCACCGTGCACATCGCGAATCTGGAACTATTCTAACAAGTCCGATAAATTAGGTAAAATTCTCTTTTCAGATTATTTCAATAGGTTTTAGTTATCTTTACCCTTGGCCCAGCAACGCCTCCGCCTCCGCCGTGATGCGTGCGATGATGTCGGCCACCGGCGGGCGGTCATGAATCAGGCCCGCCGCCTCGCCCACGAAGGTATTGGCGCGCGCCGGGTCGCCCTCGGCCCAGCCCCCGGCCCACTCCGCCCGCGCACGCCGGTCGGCGCGCAAGCCTTCGGGATCGTCGTGCCACCGATCGGTCACGGGATTACGCAGCACCCGCGCGGTGTAGCGGTCGGGCCAGCGCAAGCCGCGCGCGGCGTCCATCACGGTGGAGCGGAGGGTCTCGTCGCCGGTGGCGGCAATCGCGGCGTCGGTCATCGCCGCGCTCACCTGCGCCTCTGCCGAGGCCCAGAGGCGCGAGCCGACGAGCACGCCATCGGCCCCCAGCATCAGCGCCGCCGCCAGCCCGCGCCCGTCGGCAATCCCACCTGCCGCGAGTAGCAGCACATCGGGCGCGTTGCCCGCCAGCCAGTCGGCCAGTTCGGGGACCAGCGTGATCGTGCCGCGCCGCTCGCCATGGCCGCCCGCCTCGGCCCCTTGAGCGACGATCACCCGCGCGCCGCACTCCGCCGCGCGCTGCGCGTCGCGCAGGGTCTGCACCTGTGCCATGAGCGGCACGCCCGACTCGGCAATGCGGGGCGCAAAGGGCGCGGGGTCACCGAAGGACAGGCACAGCGCCGCCGGTGCGCGGGCAAGCACCTGATCGAGCACCTCCGGCCTCTCGGCCATCTTCCAGGTGATGAAACCGCAGCCGACGCGCGCATTCCCGGCCTCGGCAAAGGCCCCGTCGAGCCATTCGGCATCGCCATAGCCGCCGCCGATCAGGCCCAGCCCCCCGGCATGGCTCACCGCCGCCGCGAGCCTGCCCCCCGCGGCCATCGCCATCGGGGCCGACACGATGGGATGGGTCAGGCCGAACGCCTCGGTCAGCCGCGTTCTCATGCCAGCACCTCCGACACGATCCCGGGCAAGTCGGCGAAATCGTCGAAGGCACGGTCATGGGTGATGTCCCCCACCGGGCCCTTGCGATAGCCTTGGGTATAGAGCGCGAAGGGCAGGCCCGCGCGGGCCGCCGTCTCGGCATCGACCTCGCTGTCGCCAACATAGACCACATCACGCGCGCCCAGCCCCGCCACCGCCGCGCGCAGAGGTGCCGGGTCGGGTTTGCGCACGGTCAGGCTGTCGCCGCCGATCACCACCGGGAAATGCGCGTCGAGCCCCAGATGCGACAGCACCGCGCGGGCCGGCCCCTGCGGCTTGTTGGTGCAGAGGCCCAGCGCGTAAGGTTCGGCGGCCAGCACCTCCAGCGCCCCGGCCACGCCCGGATAGACCGTGGTCAGCGTCACCGCCGTCTCGTAGAGGTCGATGAACTCCGCGATCAGCTGCGCACGCAGGGCGGCATCCCCCGCCCGCCCGCGCTCTCGCAGGCAGCAGGTGATGAAATGCGGCACGCCGCTGCCGATGAAGCTGCGCGTCTCGGCAGGTGTGAAGGGCGCGAAGCCGTGCCGCGCCATCAGGGTGTTGGCGGCGGCGTGGATGTCGGGCGCGCTGTCGATCAGTGTACCGTCGAGGTCGAAAATGACCGCGCGGGTCACGCCCCCGTTCATGCCATGACGCCGGTCGCGGCCTCGGCTGCTTGGCGGATGCTGCGGATGTTCTCACCGTAGACGCCGGGGTTGGCCACGCTGCCGCCCTTGAACACCGCCGAGCCTGCGACCAGCACATCGGCCCCGGCAGCGGCCATCAGCGGCGCGGTTTCGGGCGTGATGCCGCCGTCGATCTCGATATGGATGGGGCGGTCGCCGATCATCGCGCGCAGGCGTTTGACCTTGTCGATCTGGCTATGGATGAATTTCTGCCCGCCAAAGCCGGGGTTCACGGTCATCACGCAAACAAGGTCGATCATGTCGAGCAGGTTTTCCACACCGTCGAGCCCGGTGCCGGGATTGAGCGCCAGCCCCGCCTTGCACTCGGCACCGCGAATGGCCTGCAAGGTGCGGTGGGTATGCGGCCCCGCTTCCATATGAGCGGTCAGCACATCCGCGCCCGCCTGCGCGAAGGCGTCGATATAAGGGTCCACCGGCGCGATCATCAGGTGCACGTCCATCACCGTCCTGATATGCGGACGGATCGCGGCGCAAAGCGGCGGGCCGAAGGTGAGGTTCGGCACGAAATGCCCGTCCATCACGTCGACATGCACCCAGTCACAGCCCTGATCCTCGATGGCGCGGATCTCGGCCCCGAAACTGGCGAAATCGGCCGAGAGGATCGACGGCGCGATCTTGATGGAACGGTCGAGGGGCATGGCGGCTCTCCTGCGGTGGGGACGCTTGGGAAATGCGCGCTCGCGCGGCGAAGGTCAAGCCCGCGCCGTGATTGATCCCTCCCGGCTTTCGTGCAACCGTCCCTGAAAAACAGAACAGGGAGGAGCGCGATGCAGGGCCTGATGATGCACCGCGACCTGAAGATCATAGACATCCTGCGCCACGCGGCAGAGGCACATCCCGACGAGGGGATCGTCTCGGCCCGGGTGGAGGGCGACCTGCACCGCCAGAACTACCCCGAAACGCTGGAAAGAGCCGCGCAGCTTGCCCACGCGCTAACCGGCCACGGGATCGGGAGGGGCGACCGGGTGGCGACGCTGGCGTGGAACGGGCACCGCCATTTCGAACTGTACTACGCAACCGCCGGGATCGGCGCGGTCTGCCACACGATCAATCCCCGCCTCGCCCGCGAGCAACTGACCTACATCATCGCCCATGCGGGCGACCGTCTGCTCTGCGTCGATGCCGATCTCCTGCCGCTGGTCGCCGACCTCATGCCTGACCTGCCCGAGGGCCTGCGCGTCGTCGTCCTGACCGACCGCGCCCACATGCCGGAGGGCACGGGCGGTGCCCTGTGCTACGAAGAGATGCTCGCCGGTCAGCCCACGGAATACGACTGGCCCGACCTGCCCGAGGATACTGCCTGCGGCCTGTGCTACACTTCCGGTACCACCGGGCACCCCAAGGGCGCGCTCTACTCGCACCGCTCCACCGTGCTGCACGCGATGCAGGTGCCGCTGTGCCAAACCACAAGCTTTCGCGCCGGGGGGCGCGTGCTGCCGGTCGTGCCGATGTTCCACGTAAACGCCTGGGGGCTGCCTTATACCGCGCCGCTCGCGGGCATGACGCTGGTGATGCCGGGGCCCAAGCTCGACGGCCCGAGCCTGTTTCGCCTGATGGAGGGCGAGGGGGTCTATTCAGCCTGGGGCGTACCCACGGTCTGGGCCGGTCTGCTCGAGGAAATCAGGGCGCAGGGGCGCATCCCCCGCGGCTTCGGCGATCTGGTGGTCGGCGGCTCCGCCGCGCCGCGCGTGATGATCGAAGCCTACGAGGCCCATGGCGTCAATGTGGCCCAAGCCTGGGGCATGACCGAGATGAGCCCCATCGGCTCGCACGGCGTGCTCCCGCCGGGCTATGACAGTGCTCCCACGGCCGAGCGCATCGCCGCCAAGTGCTGCGCCGGGCGGCGGCTCTTCGGGGTGGAATTCAAGATCGTCGACGATGACGGGTGCCCGCAGCCCCATGACGGCACGGCGGTGGGCGAGCTCTACGTGCGCGGCAACACGGTGATCTCGGGCTATTTCGGCAACGAGCACGCCACGCGCGCGGCAATGGATGCCGAGGGCTGGTTCGGCACCGGCGACGTGGCATCGGTCGACGCGCAGGGCCGGCTGGTGATCCGCGACCGCGCCAAGGACCTTGTGAAATCCGGCGGCGAATGGATCAGCTCCATCGACCTCGAGAACGCCGCACTCTCGCATCCTGCCATCGCCGCCTGTGCCGTGGTTGCGATGCCGCACCCGAAATGGGATGAGCGGCCCGTCCTGGTGGCGGTGGCGGCAGGCGACGCACGGCCCGCCCTCGAAGAGGTGCACGCCCACATGGCCGACCATTTCGCGCACTGGCAGTTACCCGATGACCTCGTCTGGGTGGAGGAATTGCCGCTCACCGCCACGGGCAAGATATCCAAGCTCACCCTGCGGCAGCGTATGGAAGATTACATCCTGCCGGACCTGCGCGGGGGCGCGGCATGAGCGGGCTGGACCTGACCGCGCTTGCCGCGTGGCTGGAGGACCATGTGCCCGGCGTCACCGACCCGGTCGAGGCCGAGAAATTCAGCGGCGGGCAGTCCAATCCGACCTACAGGTTGAGCACGCCAACCGGGAGCTTCGTGCTGCGCCGCAAGCCGCCCGGCGTGCTCCTGAAATCCGCCCATGCCGTCGAGCGCGAATATCGCGTGCAGCGCGCTCTGGCCGGAACCGACGTGCCGGTGGCGCGGATGCACGCGCTGTGCGAGGAGGAGAGTATCATCGGCACGCCCTTCTACATCATGGAGGAGGTCGCGGGCCGCATCTTCGACGCCCCGTCCATGCCCGGCCTCGCACCCTCCGAGCGGGGAGCCATCATCGACGAGATGAACCGCGTGCTGGCGGCAATCCACGACATCGACCTCACGACCGCCGGTCTGGACGATTACGGCCCCGGCGGCAATTACTATGCCCGCCAATGCGCCCGCTGGACCGAGCAATATCTTGCCACCGCAACGGATGATCTGCCCGAGATGACCCGGCTCATCGACTGGCTGGAGGCCCACCTGCCCGACGACGACGGGCAGCGTTGCCTTGTGCATGGCGATTACCGGCTCGACAACCTGATCTTTGCCCCCGATGCGCCGGAAATCCGCGCCGTGCTCGACTGGGAGCTGTCGACCACCGGGCATCCCTATGCCGATCTCGCCGCAGTGCTGATGCAATGGGCCATGCCCGCGACGGCGGAGGGGCGCGGGCTGGCGGGCGTGGACCGCGCGGCGCTTGGCCTGTGGTCAGACGAGACGTTCGTGGCGCGCTACTGCGATCGGCGCGGCATCGCGCCGATCGCCGATTTCGGCTTCTACCTAGCCTTTGCCCATTTCCGCATGGCCGCGATCCTGCAAGGGGTGAAAAAGCGCGCGCTCGACGGCAACGCCACCGATCCCGCGCGCGGGCGGAGACTGGGCGACTACGTGCCCGAGTTCGCGCGCGCGGGGCTCGCGGCGGCGGAGGGGCACGGATGACCGATCGCCAAGAGCCGCCCTCGGGGCTTCAGACCCACCTGGGCTATGAACTGACCGCGTGGGAGCCCGATTTCGCGCGGGTCGAGTTGCCCCTCGCCCCCTACCTGATGAACCGTCAGGGCCTGCCGCATGGCGGTCTCCACGCCACGCTTCTAGACACGGCGATGGGCTTTGCCGGATGCTACACGGGCGATCCCGACCGGCGGCAGATGGCGCTGACCCTTTCGCTCACGGTGAATTTCCTCGGCCAGGCACGGGGCGACCGGCTAAGCGCCGAGGCGCGGCGCACCGGCGGCGGCAAGAGCATCTATTTCGCCGAAGCAGATGTGCGCGACGCGACCGGCGCGCTTGTCGCCACCGGCACAGGGGTGTTCCGCTACCGACGCTGAGCCGCGACGGTATCGGCCTCATCGAACAGTTCCGCCACGATCGCGCGGCTGGCGCGCCGGGCGTATTTCCTGCCGGTGAACATCCCGGCGACCTGATGCTGGTCCTCGATCACCCTCGACCACGTCGCGGCAGCGTACCCGGACCTAAAGAACGCGCGGACCGGAACAGATGGCGTGCAAGCAGACATGAAAGGCGCGGCCCTGCATCTCTAGCGTGCCCGCGCTTATTCGCATTCACGCGACACGCTCCAACTCGTTGATTTCGCATGTTCAAGGAGCTCAAAACCAGTTCCCGCATTTGAGCAACATGCTCTTGGTCGGTAGCGACCCGCGTCGTGATGTAGAGGTCGTCGTCAAGCGCGCTGCCCGGTAGCAGGAAATCCACCGCAACATGCCAGTTAACCGCCGAAATCCCGTGCGGGGAACTCGCGCGGGCCTGTCCGGCCCGACGGCCTATCCGCGCGCGCCATCGAACCGGGCGATGCGCACCCCCGCCGCCTCGAGCCCATCGCGCAGCGCGCGGGCGATTCCCACCGCCTCGGGCGTGTCGCCGTGCAGGCAGATCGTGTCGATCCGAGCGGGAACGTGGGTGCCATCCTCGGCGATGATCGCACCCGCGCGCAGCATATCGAGAATGCGCGCGGCGGCGTGGCCCGCGTCGTGGATCACCGCGCCGGGCTCGCGCCGGTCCACGAGCGTGCAATCGGCGTTGTAGGCACGGTCGGCGAAGATCTCGCAGGCCATGCGCGCGCCGAGGGAGCGCGCCGCCGCCTCCTGCGCGGTGCCCGCGAGGACCATGACGATGATCTCCGGGTCGACCGACAGCGCAGCCTCGTAGCAGGCACGGGCGAGCGCCGCGTCCTCAGACGCCATGTTGGCCAGGGCACCGTGCAGCTTGAGGTGGCGCACCGCACCGCCCGCCGCGCGCGCCATCGCCTGCGCCGCGCCCAGCTGGTAGCGGATCTTGTTGGCCAGCGTGGTATGGGAGATGTCCATGCGGCGGCGGCCGAAACCCTGAAGGTCGGCCAGACCCGGATGCGCGCCGATGCCCACATCGTTCGCCACAGCGCGCGTCATTGTCGCGGCCATGACGTCGGGGTCTCCGGCGTGAAAGCCGCAGGCGATATTGGCGGAACTGATGATATCGAGGAGCGCGGCATCGTCCCCCATCGGCCATGGCCCAAAGCTCTCGCCCATGTCGGCATTGAGATCGACGCTTTCCTGCATGGTTCATTCCTCCTCTGGGGTCCTGGCGATGACGCCGCTGATGAGTTGATAGGACAGAAGATCGCGGATGTCGTGGGGGTCGCGCGTGAGGGGGCGCAAGCGGCGGCGCAGCCCGTCGCGGACCTCGGCGGCGCGGCGCTCGGCGGCGAGTGCCTCGTCATGGGGGACAAATCGCAGGTGCAGGTGCGTGCCGGGCGCGGCCTGCGCCACGCGGGCAAGGTCCCAGGGCAGCACCGCGCCGATGCGGGGATAGCCGCCCGTGGTCTGGCATTCGGCCATGAGGACGAAGGGCGCGCCGTCGCCGGTGATCTGGATATCGCCCGGCACGATCGCCTCGGAGAGCACGGTGAGGCCCGCGCGGGCGGCAAAGCCCTCGCCCTCGGGGGAGAGGCGCACGCCCATCCGGTTGCCGCGCGCGTCGCGGGTGAAGCGGGTCTCTTCGAAGCGGGTCACCTCGTCATCGGGGAACATCGGCGTCTGGTAGCCCGCCACGACGCGCACCTCGCCGCCCGAGAACCGGTCGTCGGGGTCGAGGAGCAGGCCCGTCTCGCCGCTGCGGTCCTCGCCCACGGGCAGGGTATCGCCAGCCACGAGGGCCGCGCCGATCCCGGCGGCGAGATGGGCGGAGCGCGCGCCGAGGATTTCCGGCGTGGCGAGGCCGCCGCCCACGTGCAGGTAGCCGTAGACCCCCGCCGTGGCCGGGCCGATGGTGAGCCGCCCGCCTGCGGGCAGCGGGTGCGAGGCGTTCCATGCGAGGGGCGCGCCGTCGAGATGCGCGCGCATGGGGGCACCGGTGAGGGCGATGCGCATGTCCTCGGTCGCCTCGAAGGTGCCGCCCGTCCCGGCCATTTCCAGTGCGGCCATCTCCGGGGCCTGCCCCAGAAGCGCCGCCCCCTCGTAAAGCGCCAGCCGGTCCGCAGCGCCGCCGCGCGAGAGACCGTAGGCGAGGTAGCCGGGGCGGCCCGAATCCTGCACGGTGACACCCGGCCCGGCCTGATGGACAATGAGGGCGCGGCTCATCGGATCGGCTCGCATGACGCGCCGCCATCGGGGCCCGCGTCGCGCAGGCGGTCATAGGCGTCGCGCCCGACTGCGTCGAAGATCACTTCGTCGCCGGGGCGCAGCACGAACGGTTCCCCGGCCTCGGGGCGGAACAGGCGAAAGGCGGTCTGCCCGACATGCCGCCAGCCCGTGGGGGTGGAGACGGAAAACAACACCATTTGCCGGATTGCCAGCGCCAGCGCGCCCACGGGAATGCTGTCGGTCAGCGCCTTCTGACGCGGGATGTTCCAGTGGTCGGGCAACTGCCCGAGATAGGGCTGTCCGGGCGCGAAGCCGATGGTCTGCACGCGGACGCGGGTGGCGGCGATTTCGCGCGCGGCGTCCTCGGGCGAGAGGCTCGCCTCGCCCGCCGCCTCACCCAGTTGAGGGGCGAGGTCGGTGCCGTAGATGGTGGGGATGCGCCACAGGCGGCGGCCCTGCGGCAGGTCGGCGGCGTACCAGTCGCGGCTGTCGAGCAGCGTCTGCATGGCGCGGGCCACGGCGGCGGGATCGGTATGCAGCGCGTCGATGCGCAGGAAGGTGGAGACGAGCGAGGTCGAGGTTTCCTCGACGCCCTCGGGGGTGGCGCGCTCGACCGCTGCGCGAAAGGCGAGGGCGGCGCGGTTGCCCGCCTCGGAAAGCCGGTCGCCGAAGGAGACGAGCAGCCCGCCCGTGCCCACGCGGCCGATGCGCGGGAAACTCGCGTTGCCGTTGGAGCGGTCCGTGTCGGTCACGTCAGTCCTGTCCTTGCCTTGCCGGTCAATGGTCTACTGCACCGCGTTCGGCAAAAACAGGGCGATCTGCGGAAAGGCGATCAGGAGCCCCGCCATCGCCAGCATGGTCAGCGCATAGGGCGCGGCCCCCACCATCACCTCGGACATGCGCCCGCCCTGTCGCGCGCCCTGCACAACGTAGAGATTCAGCCCCACAGGGGGCGTGATGAGTGCCATCTCGATCAACACGATCATCAGGATGCCGAACCATATGGGGTCGAACCCCTGCGCGACGACGAGCGGCACCACGATGGGGATGGTGACGACCATCAGCGACAGCGTCTCGATGAAGAAGCCCAGCACGATGTAGATGCCGACGATCACGAGGATTGTGCCGAGGGGAGAGAGGCCGAGATTGCCGAGCATGGATTGTAATTCATTGCCCAGCCCGGCGGCAGCGAGGGTGAAGTTCAGGAACGACGCGCCGATGACCACCAGCATGATCATCGCGGTGATCTTGACGGTGCCCAGCAGGCTCTGGCCCAGCACGTCGCGGTTGATGGTGCCGAAGAGCGCGGCGATCAGCAGCGCGCCCGCGACGCCGACGGAGGCGGCCTCGGTCGGGGTGGCCCAGCCCTTGTAGATCGAGCCGATGATCGCGGCGAAAAGGAGGAGAATGGGAATGAGCTGCACCAGCGCGCGCAGCATCTGCGGGAGCGGAAAGATGCGCCGCGTGCCGCCCAGCGAGGGGCGCACGAGGCAGATGAGAACGGTGACGAGCATGAAGGCGAGGGCGAGGCCAATGCCCGGCACAAGCCCCGCGAGGAACAGCTTGGGGATCGAGCTTTGCGTGAGGAAGCCGTAGACGATGAGGTTGATCGAGGGCGGGATCATGATGCCCAGCGTGCCCCCCGCCGCGATCGCGCCGGAAAAG
>Ga0209931_1000667_pt1 | contig 20245 bp, 15 predicted proteins | sample SalPonR1_B_D1_MG_FD_185697 | JGI IMG/M metagenome (GOLD analysis project Ga0209931, IMG submission 185697) | Salt pond soil microbial communities from South San Francisco under conditions of wetland restoration - Salt Pond MetaG R1_B_D1_MG... ...
TGGCGTGTTTTTTGCTGGGTTTTCGTATAAATTGGCTATCGCATAACCTAGACGGAGCAAACCCTTCATGATGGATTTCAAGATCGGCGAGATTATCTCGCTCATGGCAAAGACCTTGCCGTTCCTGGTGTTCCGGTTCCTGATCTACTTCGGCATCACTCTGGCCTACGTGCTGATCACCGGCGTAGGCGCGGGTATCGGCTACGGTATCGGCACCATAGGCGGCGAAGCCGAGGCCGGGGGTCTGTGGGGCGGCATGGCCGGATTCGCCGTCACCGCGGCCATCATGTACTTCATTCGCGAATATCTTCTGTATCTCGTCAAAGCCGGACATATTGCGGTGCTGGTGGAGCTGATGGAGGGCAGAGAATTGCCCGGGGGCAAGGGGCAGATCGACTATGCTCAGGGTATCGTACGCGAGCGTTTTGCCGAATCGTCGGTGCTGTTCGGCGTCGATCAACTGATCAAGGGCGTTCTCAAGGCTTTCAACCGGGCATTCTTCACGATCGCCAACTTCCTGCCCATCCCTGGCATCCAGGGCATAGCCAAATTCATCAATACGATCATCAATCTATCGCTGACCTATCTGGACGAAGTCATCCTCGCCTACAACATCAAGATGAAGGCGGACAATCCGTGGGCGGCCAGCCGGACTGCGCTGGTGTTGTACGCCCAGAACTACAAATCGTTTTTGAAGAACGCATTCTGGCTGGCCTTCATCATCTGGGGTCTGACCTTCCTTGTTTTCCTCCTCATTCTCGCGCCGGTCGCCGGCCTGGTCTCCCTGTTCCCGGGCGCGGCCGGCCCGCTGGCGCTGATCATCGCGCTGGTATTCGCCTGGGGCATCAAGCAGGCAGTCATCGAGCCGATCGGCATGACGGCGCTGATGCAGGTGTTCTTCAAGGTGACCGAGGGCCAACAGCCCAACCCGGAATGGGAAGGCAAGCTCGACAAGGTTTCGAAGAAATTCTCCAAGCTCAAGGAAAAAGCCGCCGACTGGGGCAGCAGCGACAAGCCGTCGGTCCCCGATCAACCCACCGGCTGACGGCGCACCCGGCGCCGAATCGATTCCCGAGTATCCGGTGCGGCGCGGCCGTTCCGGATGCTCGGGATTTACGTTGACAGACACTTCACGCCAGAACGCCCCGCGCGCTCATGCGCCGCGCATAGACCAGCAACAAAACCCCGATCACGAAAATTACCGCGCTGAAAACGGCCCCGCCGCTACCCATGATCTCCAGGCCATCGCTCAAGAACACCGTATACGCGGTCGACACAATCATTCCAAGCAACGACACCGCGAACAGCGCCACAGCCCAGCGACTGCGAAAAAGCAGTGCAAGAGATCCGAATAGTGCCCCCCAGACACCCAACGCCCAGAAAATGCTCATCCATGCCGGAAAACCATAAAAGTATTCCAGCTGCGCGTCGGTGAACTGGCTCATATAAAAATCAAGCCGCAGCTTGGTCGCGAGGTAATCGAAACAACCCATGGCATTCCAGAGCAGGCTGAGAGTACCGACTATCCACAAGTGCAGTGGTGTTCGATGCGTTTCACGATTCATGTAACTTTTCCCCGCCGATATCACGAACGTCAATAGTTGCACAACCGGGAGCCCTGGTAAAGCGTGCCCAACGAAACAGGCGCCATGCACCATAGCGGCTTATCTTCGCAGGCTGTTAGGTGAACCGACCGTCCCGGTCCGGGAGCGCGATCAGGAGTGCCGGCTTCTCGACGGGCGATTCGTTTTTAGGAAGCGCGGTGAAAGAAAGGATGCTGGTCGCGGGGGAGGCGATGTCGGAACCGCCACGAATTCGAGCGTAGCCGCAGCGGGAGGGCACCCAGGCTCAACGCCAACAGCGAGCGCATCGACTTTCAGGGGGCGATGCTGCGGGCAGTCAGTCAGCAACTTGAACGCGTTTGAGACCCGTTCGCGGGTTTTGCTAGGCTTGATGCGCCAGATCGCGGATCGAGCCGGGCAGAGGCACCGACTCTCCGCTCTTCTTCTCGATCCAGACCAGTGTCACCGTGGCATCGGCATACAGCACAGGCTTTTCCCTGCCGCCTTTCTTGCCGTCTTCGCCGGCTGGCGCCGAGCGAATTTCGCTTTCGAGCTTGATGCTGGAGCGACCGGGAGAATCGGGCTTGAGCGTCACGGCCACGCGTTCGGGCCAGTGGATCGGACGACGATAATTGATGTTGATGTTCGCGACGACCGGTCCGGCCTCGCCTTCCTGCCAGTGACACGGCACCGAATCCATCCACTGGCTTCGGCACTCTTCCAGATAGGCCAGGAATACCGCGTTGTTTACGTGGCCGAATGAATCGACATCCCCCCAGCGGACGTCAAGCTCGATCCTGAATTCCGACATATGCGACTCGCTCGAAATGCTCTTGAATAGACGGCCGGTATTGTAATCCCTTTCTCCCGCCGAACCACGCAGACGCGGAAAAGTGAATCAGGGATTTCACATATTCCCGCAGAATCATACAGATACTTGAAGCCCCCGCGTACTGAGAGGTACGCAACGAAATCGTAGCTATCGGCCGATTCGCTGAATCTGCGGTTCCGGAGTCCTGCGACAGTCCTCCAGATGGTGCCAAAAGGAGGGGCAGACACCGTGGAATTTCGCGACCACCGAGCCAACCCCGCCGCAATCGGAAGGCGCTTGAACAATGCAGCTCAGGCTGGCCTTGTCAGGCCGACTTGCGCGATTTGCGCCCGATGCCCGGCATTTCGGCCAGGTATTGCCCGGTATATGAATGCTTCTCGCGCGCGACCTGTTCGGGCGTGCCGGTTGCGATGATGCGCCCGCCGCGCACGCCGCCTTCCGGTCCCAGGTCGATAACCCAGTCAGCGGTCTTGATCACGTCCAGGTTGTGTTCGATGACGACCACGGTATTGCCGTCGTCGCGCAACCGATGCAACACCGCCAGCAGATGCTTGATGTCGTGGAAATGAAGGCCGGTGGTCGGCTCGTCGAGAATGTACAGCGTATTGCCGGTGTCGCGCTTGGACAACTCGCGGGCTAGCTTGATGCGCTGGGCCTCGCCACCCGACAGCGTGACGGCGGATTGCCCCAGCGTGATGTAGCTCAGACCGACGTCCATCAGCGTCTGCAGCTTGCGGGCCACTACGGGCACCGGCTCGAAAAACGGCAAGGCGTCTTCCACCGTCATTTCCAGCACTTCGCTGACGTTCTTTCCCTTGTAGGTCACCGTCAGCGTCTCGCGGTTGTAGCGCTTGCCGTGGCAGACATCGCAGGGCACGAAGATGTCGGGCAGGAAATGCATTTCCACCCGTACCATGCCGTCGCCCTGGCAAGCCTCGCAGCGCCCGCCTTTCACATTGAAAGAGAACCGGCCCGGTTTGTAGCCGCGCGACCGGGCTTCCTTGGTGCCGGCAAAAAGCTCGCGGATCGGCGTAAACAGGCCGGTGTAGGTGGCCGGATTCGAACGCGGCGTGCGGCCGATCGGGCTCTGGTCGATATCGACCACCTTGTCGAACAGTTCCAGCCCGGCATGGCGTTCGAACGGCGCGGGATTTTCCGACGCGCCATTGAGCTCCCGGGCCATCAACTTGTAAAGCGTATCGTTGATCAGCGTCGACTTTCCGGAGCCCGAAACGCCGGTGACGCACACCAACAGGCCGGCCGGAATCTCGACGTCCACCGACTCCAGGTTGTTGCCGGTCGCCCCCTCCAGTCTGAACATTTTTTTCTTGTTCGGCTTGACCCGCCTGGCCGGCACTTCGATCGCCTTGCGACCCGAAAGATAATCGCCGGTCAGGGACGACTCGCATTCGATCACGCCGTCCGGCGTACCCGAATAGACGATTTTGCCGCCGTGAACGCCGGGTCCGGGACCGATGTCGACAACATGATCCGCCGCCCGAATCGCGTCTTCGTCGTGCTCGACCACAATCACGGTGTTGCCCAGGTCGCGCAGCCGCACCAGCGTTTCGAGCAGACGCGCGTTGTCGCGCTGGTGCAGGCCGATGGATGGTTCATCGAGCACGTACATCACGCCGACCAGTCCGGCGCCGATCTGGCTCGCCAGCCTGATTCTCTGGGCTTCCCCGCCGGACAGCGTGTCGGCCTGGCGATCGAGCGTGAGATAATCCAGCCCGACATTGACCAGAAACTGGAGCCGCTCGCGCACCTCTTTGAGGATGCGGCCGGCGATCTCGCCGCGCCAGCCCTTCAATGTCATTCCATCGAAAAAATCAAGACATTGCTCGATCGACCAGGACGCGATTTCCGGCAACGAGCGCTCGTTGATGAAGACGTTGCGAGCTGCGGCGTTGAGCCGCTGTCCGTGGCATACCGGACAGGGTTGCTCGGAAATGTAGCGCGAAAGCTCTTCCCGCACGATGCGCGAATCGGTCTCGCGATAGCGACGCTCGAGGTTCGGGATGATGCCGACGAACGAGTGCTTGCGCGACTGCGTCCCGCCTTCGCCGAAGTAGCGAAAACTGATCTTCTCCGATCCGCTTCCGTGAAGAACCACTTCGCGCACGTTTTCGGGCAGTTCACCGAACGGCGTCTCCGGATCGAAATCGTAATGGCGGCCCAGTGACTGGATCATCTGGAAATAGTAAGCATTGCGGCGGTCCCAGCCGCGAATCGCGCCGCCGGCGAGACTCAGTTCGGGATTGCCGACCACCCGAGCCGGATCGAAGAATTGCTTGTGGCCCAGCCCGTCGCAGGATGGGCAAGCCCCGTTCGGGTTGTTGAACGAGAACATGCGCGGTTCCAGTTCGGGCAGGCTGTAGTCGCAGACTGGGCAGGCGAAACGCGCCGAAAACAGGATTTCGGCCAGGCTGGCATCGTCGTCTTTTCCCGTCTCATCGTCCCGACCCGGCATGGGCGCGATCACCGCGATCCCGTCGGCCAGTGCAAGCGCAGTCTCCAGACTCTCGGCAAGGCGCTGGGTCAGGTCATCGCGAACCTTGAAACGATCCACCACGGCTTCGACCGTGTGCTTTTGCCGCAGTCCGAGTGCCGGCAGGTCGCCGTCGAGATCGTAAATCCTTCCGTCGATGCGCGCCCGTATGAATCCCTGGGCGCGAAGGTCACGAAGCAGGTTGGCGTGCTCGCCTTTTCGGTTTCGAACCACGGGGGCCAGCAACATCAGCCGGGTGCCCTCGGGCAGGTTCAGCACCGTGTCAACCATCTGGCTGACGGTCTGGGCGTCCAGGCGCTCGCCATGATCAGGGCAATGCGGTGTGCCGACGCGGGCAAACATCAGGCGCAGGTAGTCGTGAATTTCGGTCACGGTGCCGACCGTGGAGCGGGGATTGTGACTGGCGGCCTTCTGCTCGATCGAAATCGCCGGACTCAGGCCCTCGATGTGGTCTAGATCCGGCTTCTGCATCATCGACAGAAATTGACGCGCGTAAGCCGACAGCGACTCGACGTAGCGTCGCTGGCCCTCCGCGTAAATGGTATCGAACGCCAGCGAGGATTTGCCCGAGCCCGAAAGCCCGGTAAATACGATCAGCTTGTCGCGCGGAAGTTCGAGGTCGATGTTTGCCAGGTTGTGCGTTCGCGCACCCCTGATGATGATCTTGTCCAATTCAAGGCCTGTGTTGGGCGGCGGATCAAACCGATAACTATACCCTGCCGCGTGAATTCCGCGCAAACAAATGCAGAAAAATCAGGTGATTCCGCTCCGGCCCCAACCGCTGAAAGTCCGGGCCCGGGTTCGCTATGTCAACCGCCGGCCGACGGCTTGGTCCATTGCCAGATTCGCATCGGCGGAATGTTGAGCGGCACTGGTGCGGCACGTCTGGAATCGCCGAACACCGGGTCTGCCAGCCTTGCCACCTCGGCGCGGAACTGATAAGCGACGAAGCGGCCGTTGTCGGCAAGGCTGTCGTAAACGCCCTGGAGAATGGCGCTGCCGATTTCAGCCGGCATTGTCGAAAATGGAATCCCGGAGATCACGACATCGGCTGCGAGAAGGCCGTGCTGCTTGAGAACCGCGCCCAGGTCGGCTGCACTGCCGGTGTGCGCAATCAGGCGCGGGTCATCGATCGCCGCGACAATTGCGGTGAAACGAGAATCCAGGTCGATTGCCAGCAGCCGCGCGTCCGGGCGCATCGCGCGCAACAGGGCTCGCGTTGTTCCACCGGTTCCGGGGCCCAGTTCGACAACGACACGGGCATCGTCGAGTTCGGAGAACTCGATGATCTTGCGTTCCATGAACCGAGAACTCGGAATCACCGACCCAACTTGGCGGGGATCCTTCAGAAACCCGCGAAAGAAATCGATGCTCTTGTTCGAACGGGTTCGCTGGCGCTGGCGCGTCTTTTCCAAAATCGGATCCCAGGCAAATTGAATTGCGCACGATGGCTCAAGCAGTTTATTGTAACTCGACTCGAGCGGAAATCGTCTTGTCTGCATCCCGGATCACAGCCTTTGGTTCGGCCGGTTCGGAGAAAAATGCGCCGGCGGCCACTGTCGAGCAACCATCAGTGCCGCAACGCCGGCCTCGTCAGCTCGCGAATCTCGTCCAGAAAATGCTCCGACTGCAGAGGCTCCCCAGCACCGCCTGCCAGCGACCCTCGGGAGGGTCTCGAGGCGCGGGCCCGGCAAAAAAGCGGTTCACGCGTCGGGCCGGAGCCCACCGCGAACTGCTGCGCCGCGATCGATTCCAAGCCCTGGCTGCCGAGCTTTTCGGCCCGCGGCGCAATACCCCAGGCTTTTTTCGACGAAAACAGGCCGTCTTGATTTCCGTCAGCTATTCAAGACGATCGATCCGGGCGAAGCGACCCGTGCGGTAGTTTTTCAACGGCATATTGACCTCGGTGGCGAAAGTCGGTAACATTCCCGCTCTTAAGTCTCAATGCATTGTTCTGGAGCCCATATCATGTACGCGGTATTCAAGACCGGCGGCAAGCAATACAAGGCCGCGACCGGGGAAATCGTTCGAGTCGAGAAACTGGACGTCGAGAACGGCGCCTCGGTCGAACTCGATGAAGTTTTGATGGTTGCCGACGGTGACGACATCCGTGTCGGCGCGCCGAACATCGACGGCGGCAAGGTGACAGCCGAAGTGGTCGGCCACGGTCGCGGTGACAAGGTGAGAATCATCAAGTTCAAGCGCCGCAAACACCACATGAAGCAGATGGGTCACCGCCAGTACTACACCGAAATCAAGATCACCGGTATCGAGGGCTAAGCAGATGGCACATAAAAAAGCAGGCGGCTCTACCCGCAATGGCCGCGATTCTAATCCCAAGTTTCTCGGCGTGAAGCGCTTCGGCGGAGAACGCGTGGACGCCGGCAATATTCTTGTTCGCCAGCGCGGCACGCGCTTTCATGCCGGCGACAACGTCGGCGTCGGTCGCGACCACACGTTGTTTGCGCTTTCCGACGGCAAGGTCGTGTTCCGTCAGCGCGGGAAGCCGGCACGCAAGTTCGTCTCGATCGAACCGACGGAGTAATCCGCGGCAACAACCGGACTTCGAAAAGCCGGCCGCGCGCCGGCTTTCGCTTTTTTGCGGTTTGAAAAAGCGAAAAAGCCGGACACGAAGGCTTTGAAAATCACCAATAGACGCCAAGATCGTGGGCCGAGCGCCAGCAGACTTGCCTGTTTTTAATCTTTTCTTTTGCTCTTTCTTCGTGTTCTTCGTGCCGATCTTCGTGTTCTTCGTGCAAGTGCTTTTGATTTCAATCCGCGCCAATCTGTAATAATTCGGACTTTAGTCTCCAGTCCCCAACCCGCAGGCCTAACTGGAATTCGCGCCATGAAATTCGTTGACGAAGCCCGAATCGAAGTCCGTGCCGGCCGAGGCGGGCACGGCTGCGTCAGTTTCCGCCGCGAGAAATACATTCCCAAGGGTGGGCCCGATGGCGGCGATGGCGGCGACGGCGGCAGCGTCTGGATGGAAGCAGACCCCGGCCTCAACACGCTCGTCGACTTTCGCCATGCCCGCATGTTCCAGGCCCGAAATGGCCAGCCCGGACACGGCCGGCAGCGAACCGGGAAGTCGGCAGAGGACATCGTTGTGCGCGTCCCGCTGGGCACCATCGTGCGCAACGTTGAAACCGATGAGATCATCGGCGACGTCACACAACCCGGGCAACGCATGCTTGTGGCCAGGGGTGGTACCGGCGGCCGGGGCAACATTCATTTCAAGTCCTCGGTCAACCGGACCCCGCGACAGTTCACTGAAGGTACCGCCGGCGAAGAGCGCGCGCTCCATCTCGAACTCAAGGTGCTTGCCGACGTCGGACTGCTGGGTTTCCCGAACGCCGGCAAGTCGACCCTGATTTCTGCAGTGTCCAAAGCACGCCCGAAGGTTGCCGACTACCCCTTCACCACTCTCCATCCGAACCTGGGCGTGGTGAGTCTGGAGCCGGGCCGCAGCTTCGTGATCGCCGACATTCCCGGCATTATCGAGGGCGCTGCGGAGGGTGCGGGGCTGGGCCACCAGTTCCTCAAGCATCTCCAGCGCACCGGTCTGCTGCTGCACTTGGTCGAGGTGCAGCCGATCGACGGCAGCAATCCTGTCGAACAGGTCAGAGCGCTGGAGCACGAACTCAAGCGTTTCGACCCCCAACTGCTGACCAAGCCCCGCTGGCTGGTGATCACCAAGACCGACCAGTTGGCAGACCCGGAGCTCGAGCTCGCCCAGAATCGCATCGTTGCCGACCTGGGCTGGCAAGGCCCGTCGTTTGCGATCTCGTCGGTCTCCGGGGCGGGGCTCAAGTCACTGGTTTCGAGCATTGCCGAAAAACTGGGCCGTACCTGACACGGATTCCGATCCCGGAGTGGGTTGATATACTCGAACCCGCTGCAACCCGACGGTTCAGGTATTCCGATGACCACGCGAACGCCATCCGGCCGGCTGACCCCGGCACGACGAAAGATCATTGACGCGTTGCTGGACCAGTTGCTGGACCTGTCGAGTCCGGCGCGTGCGCAGCGAATGCGTGATCTGGCATGCAGCCACCCGCGGATTCATGCCTGGATGAAGCGCCTGCTGGCCGCATCCGACAACCCGACGTCGTTCCTGGAATCGGTATTCGATCGTGCCGGCGATGCCGCGCTGACAAGCCTCAAGCTACAGCAAGAAGGACTTCCCGCCGGCACCCGGATCGGTGACTGGCGGCTGGCGGAGCAGGTCGGCGCGGGCGGTATGGGCGTGGTATATCGGGCAGAACGGGCCGACGGCGCATTCGAGATGAATGTCGCGATCAAGTTCATCCGCTCACCCGACGATGCGCTGATGGCCGAACGCCTGGCGGTGGAAACCCAGCTGCTGGCTCGCCTGGATCATCCGAACATCGCTCGCGTGATCGACGGCGGCACACTTTCCGATGGCCAGAACTACCTGGTAATGGAATGGATCGAAGGCGAAGATCTTGCCGATTGCCGTGAACGGACAAACGCTGACGGCGATCCGAACGGCAGCCGCTGCCTGGGGCTGTTTGCCGACATCGCGGAAGCCGTTGCGCACGCCCACCAGCGACAGGTGGTGCACGGCGACATCAAGCCGGCCAATATCCGTATCGGATCCGACGGAAGGCCGAAGTTGCTGGACTTTGGTGTCGCGCGCCTGATTTCCGCAGAGCGGCTGGGCCCGGGGCGGACCGAAGCCCTGACCCCGGCGTTCTCCGCACCCGAGCAACTAAAGGGAAGCCCGGCCTCGACCCAGAGCGACATCCATGCGCTGGGCTCACTGCTACGCTGGATGTTGACCGGCCAGCCGGGCGCACACGGCGTGGCCGTTCAACCGTCAGAGCTGGCCATACCCAGACCGGCCGCGGTAGCGGCGGTCATCAACAAGGCAAATGCGGAGCATCCGGACCGCCGGTATCGCTCGGTGCCGGAAATGATCAGCGATATCCGCGCCCTGATGGCCAGTCGACCCGTGTCGGTGGTCGATTACCGCGTGATCGGCCGAATCGGCCTATGGGCGCGTCGACACCAGGTGGCGGCCGGTCTGGCCGGCCTGGCGCTCATTGCAGTTGTCGCGGGTATAGCCGGAATCTACTGGCAGGCCCGGATCGCGGCGGCCGAGCGTGATGCTGCGCGTTTCGAAGCGGAACGCTCGACACTGTTGCGCGAACAGCTGGTTCTGCTTTTTCGCGAAGTGGGTCAGAACAACACAGACCAGGAATTGTCCACGCGCGAATTGTTGACCGAGAGCGTGCAGGTCGCCGAGCGACTGTATGCCAACGACCCCCAGATGATGGTCTCAATCAACGTCCTGCTGGGCGAGATTTACATCGCGATGAACGATTTCGCCAGCGCCGAGCCTCTGCTCTCGTCGTTCGTCGAATACAAGCCCAATCTGGCCTCGCCACTGATGCAGGCCATTGCGCGCGCTGATCTTGCCCAGGTTCGTCTGCGCCAGGGCGATGCCGCCGGGGCCGTCGCACTCACCGGCAACGCGCTCGATTTCTTGCGCCAGTCTTCCGGCCGAAACGCTGCACGGATCGCCGACGTGATGCAGATTCGCGGCCAGGCGTTGCGCGTCCAGGGGCAATGGGACAATGCGGTTTCGACACTTCGCGAAGCCCTTGACCTGGCCAGGGGCGAACCGGCGCCTTCGCGCCTTCGCGCCACCACCAGCAACAACCTGGCCACGACGCTGATTTACGCTGGCCGCGCCGGGGAAGCAATGCCGTTTCTGCGCGAAGCGCTGGATAACTGGCGTGGGCTCGGACTGGAAAACGGATCCAGCGCACTGACGGTGATGGCCAACCTGGCCGGTCTGCTGCACCAGCGCGGCGAGCTGGCCGAAGCTGAACCACTTTACCGGGAAGCCATTCGACGCCGACTCGAGAAATTCGGAGAATCCGGTGCCTTGGCCGCCGCCCATCTGAATCTGGGCTCACTGCTGGCAACGCGTCACCGGCTCGAACAGGCCCGAGACCACGTGAGGCGCGGCGTCGCGATGATAGAGCGCTTCGAAGGTCGGGACAGTCTAAACCACGTACGAGCCGTACTGGCGCGCGGACGGGTAGAGCTGGCGGCACGCAATTTCGCACCGGCATTGGACGATCTGGAGGCTGCCCGAAAGCGATTCGAAAGCATTGTCGGGCCGGATCATCTTTTCACCAAGATCGCGGAATTTCAGACCGCGCTCGGGGAGGCCCGGGCAACTCGCCTGGCGACCGAACGATTGACCGCTGCGACGCGGAAGCTGGAAGATCTGCAACCTGCTTCGAATGTATACCTTGCACAGGCATATTGCGAGACCGCACGGCTCAAGATCGATTCCGAGCCGCAGGCCGCCCAAACATTGGCCCGTCGGTGTCTGGAGCTACGACGCGACGAACTGTCTATGAGCGAATGGCGAATCAGCGAGGCCAGCGCCATATTGCTCGCCGCACGCCTCGAATCCGGTGATCGCAGCGCGCTTCCGGCATTGAAGAATGCACGGAACGTGATTGCCCTGGCGCTGGGCACGGAACATCCAAAACTGGACTGGTGCGACCGCTGGCTTAAGAGTCCGGATAAGGCCTGAACGGCACGAGGAAAAACCCGAGGGCGCGAACCGCGCATGATGATTCGCGGCAGTACGCCACAACGTCCAGCCGGGGGCCGACGTCGCGGAAAGTCCCCAGGGGACCCTAGAGGCTCTTGACGTGCTGACCCAGGCGTGACTTGTGACGATCAGCCTTGTTGCGGTGCATGACGCCCTTGCTGACTGACCGATCGATCGCCGGCACGGCGGCCTTGTAGGCGGCCTCGGCGGCGGTCTTGTCGCCGGCCTTGACGGCACTGACGACCTTCTTGATCATGGTGCGCACATACGAGCGCTGGCCCGCATTATGCTGTCGATTGCGCTCGGACTGGCGGGCGCGCTTGCGTGCTGATGGGCTATTGGCCACGAATTGCTCCTGAAACCTTTTTGACTACAGTGGGTAATGACAATTAATATGACGGTCAATAATGATAAAAATCAAGCCGTATAGTATCGCTGCTTCTGCCTCTGTAGTCAAGAGATCCGCCGGCTTCAGGCTTTGCGGAAGATCCTGCAACCGATGAGCCTGATGCGCTCGATCTTCTCGTTCTCGAGCATGACGCTGGTCTCGCGCGTGCTGGGGCTCTTACGCGACGTGGTGCTGGCCCGTTATTTCGGCGCCAGTGCCGCCACCGACGCGTTCTTCGTCGCGTTCAAGATTCCCAATTTCCTGCGCCGGCTGTTCGCCGAGGGCTCGTTCTCGCTGGCCTTCGTGCCGGTGCTGGCCGAATACCGCGAACGCGGCGACCAGGCCGAGATGAAATCGCTGGTCGACGCCACCGCCGGCTGCCTGCTGGCGGTACTGCTTGCGCTGACCGGCGCCGGAATGCTGGCCTCACCCTGGGTAGTTTCCATATTCGCACCCGGCTTCGCCGACGATCCCTACCAACAGGGACTGGCCGCCGAAATGCTGCGGGTGACCTTTCCATACCTGCTGTTCATCGCGCTGACCGCGCTTTCCGGCGGCATCCTTAACACGCTGGGCAAGTTTGCCCTGCCGGCCCTGACGCCGGCACTGCTCAATGTCTGCCTGATTACCGCGGCGGTCGTGTTCAGCGAACGTTTCCCGGAGCCGGTCAAGGCCCTGGCCTGGGGCGTGCTCGTAGCAGGCATGCTGCAACTCGCCATCCAACTGCCTGCGCTTGCGCGCCACGGTCTGCTGCCGTTGCCCCGCCCGAATTTCGGTCACCCGGGCGTACGCCGGATCATGAAATTGATGATTCCCACCCTTTTCGGCTCGTCGGTCGCACAGATCAATCTGCTGCTCGACGTGCTGATCGCGTCCCTGCTGGTCGAAGCGAGCATCTCCTGGCTGTACTACGGCGATCGGCTGATGGAGTTTCCTCTGGGCATGTTCGGCGTCGCGCTTTCGGTTGTGATATTGCCTACCCTGTCCTCGCTGCATGCGCGCTCGGACACCGAGCGCTTCCGCAGTACGCTGGAATGGGCTGTGCTGCTCGGCCTGGTCATCGGATTGCCGGCCGCGGTCGGGCTGGCGGTGCTCGGAGGCCCGACCGCAACCACGCTTTTCCACTACGGCGAGTTTTCGACCAGGGACGTCGACATGACCGCCCTGGCACTGAGCGCCTATTGCGTCGGCCTGCCTGCTTTCATCGGGGTGAAGATCCTGGCACCGGCGTTCTATTCGCGCCAGGACACCCGAACCCCGGTGCGCATCGCGGTTCTGGCGCTGGTCGTCAACATGGTTCTGAACATCGTGTTCGTCGGTGCCATCACCTGGCACCTGGCCGGCGGGCTGCTGCTGAACGATCCGTGGCAGGCGCTAGCGTTGAACCCGGGCGCGCACGCCGGGCTGGCGCTGGCCTCGAGCGCATCGGCCTGGCTTAACGCCCTGCTTCTGTGGAAAAGCCTTGCACGCCAGGGCCTGGCGCCGGCATTTCCCTGGCGCGACCTGGCGCGCATCGGCATCTCGGGCCTGGCGATGGTTCTGGCGCTTTACTGGCTGGTGCCGCCAACCGCCGACTGGCTGGACATGGGACTGGCGCCGCGCGTCGTCTGGCTGGCCGGGGCGATAGGGGCCGGCGCAGCAGTCTACGCGCTGGCCCTTGCAGCGCTCGGCCTTCGACCCTCGACCCTGATGCGCCCGCGCGACCCGGAATGATTCATTGCCGAGGCGGTAGAATTCGGCGGTCGTGGAAATAGATCGGGAAAGCGATTTTGCCGCGGATTCACGCAGATGAGCGCGGGTAGATAAATGCAGATAATAAAAAGTGATTTATTTCGATGCAGTTCGATGAATTGCAGAATTCGATCCAGCGGCCGAAATCCGCCGCTGAACTTGTTTTACTCCTGCATTGATCTGTCTTTATCCGCGTCCATCCGCGTGCATCCGCGGCTGAAATCACCCTTCGATTTTTTCGACAACCGCAGCGTCCACCCCAAGGCCCGTGCATGCAACTGATTCGCCACCTCCCCGCCCGGCTTGCCGATGACCGTCGGCTCGCACTGGCGATCGGCAATTTCGACGGGCTTCATCGGGGCCACCAGGCGCTGCTTGCACGAGCCGTCCGATTCGCCCCGGAAAGTCGGCCGGCGATGCTTTGCTTCGAGCCGCTGCCGCGAACATTCTTTGCGCCGAACGATCCGGTGCCGCGCGTGATGAAGCTGCGCGACAAGATCGATGTCGCGGCACGCCTCGGTATCGATATCCTGGCGCAGCTCCGGTTCGATCGGGCTTTTTCGATGCTGTCTCCACAGGCGTTCGCCAGGGACGTGCTGGTCCGAGGCCTGAATGTGGGCCAGGTCATTATCGGGGCCGATTTTCGTTTCGGCCACAAGGCGGCTGGAGATGCAGCCGCAATGGTCGATTACGGACGAAAATTCGATTTCGAAACCATTGTCGCCGAAATTGTTACCGACGATGAATTCGGTCAGCGCGTTTCGTCCAGCCGTCTCCGGCAGGCGCTCGCCAGTGGCGACCTCTCGCTGGCCGCGCACCTTCTGGGCCGCCCTTATGCAATCTCGGGCCGGGTGGTGCGCGGCAAGCAACTGGGTCGCGAACTGGGATTTCCCACCGCGAACATTCGCGTGGCCGAACCGCCGGCCTTCTCAGGGATTGCAGCCGTTCGCGTCGACGGCGAGGATTTCTCCGGCTACCCCGGCATCGCCAGTCTCGGCCGCCGACCGACGGTGGCCGGGCGCGACTGGCTGCTGGAGACGCACCTATTCGACTTCGAGGGCGACCTTTACGGTCGGCATCTCCGCGTGCAATTCGAGGGGTTCATTCGCCACGAGGAACACTTCGATTCGCTGGCGGCGATGGTCGACCAGATGAACCTGGACGTGCAACGCGCAAATGCCGTGCTGACCCGTCGCTGAATGGGCGACAATAGCGACCATGTCACGCCGAACGGCCAGCAGCTGAAGAACCCATGGATTACAAAGACACCATAAACCTGCCGAAAACAGACTTTCCGATGAAGGCCTCGCTGGCCCAGCGCGAGCCCGAGATGCTCAAGCAGTGGTTCGCAAGCCGGCGCTACGAAACGATTCAGGCGCAAACGGCGGAACGGGCGGCTTTCGTGCTTCACGACGGTCCGCCTTACGCCAACGGAGATATCCACATCGGCCATGCGGTCAACAAGATCCTCAAGGATTTCGTCGTGCGCTCGGCCCTGCTATCCGGCTACCGCGCGCCCTATGTGCCGGGCTGGGACTGCCACGGATTGCCGATCGAGCTTCAGGTCGAAAAGAAGGTCGGCAAGGTCGGCCACAAGGTCGACGCAAAAACTTTCCGGCAGAAATGCCGCGAGTACGCCGGCAAGCAGATCGACCGACAGCGCGAGGACTTCAAGCGCCTGGGCGGCCTGGCTGACTGGGACAACCCGTACGCCAGCCGCGATTTCAGCTTCGAGGCCAACATGCTGCGGGCGCTGGCGAGCATTGTCGAGCGCGGCCATTTGAAGCGTGGCGTAAAGCCGGTTCACTGGTGTTTCGACTGCGGATCGGCGCTGGCCGAGGCCGAGATTGAATACGCCGACAAGACTTCCACGGCCGTCGACGTGCTGTTCGAAGCGGTCGATCCGGCAGCAATGGCGAAAAAATTCGGCGCGCAGCCTAGCGAAGCGCCGACGGGCGTGGTGATCTGGACCACCACGCCGTGGACGCTTCCGGCCAACCAGGCCGTCGCATTGAACCCGGAACTGGACTACGACCTGCTGCAGGTCGGCCACGACGCGCGCACGCTGCGACTGGTGGTGGCCCACGACCTGGTCGGGCCCGTGACCGAGCGCTGCGGCCTGGAGAACGTCGAAACCCTGGGATCGGTCGCCGGCAACGCGCTTGAACACCTGAGGCTCAGGCACCCCTTCAACGAATACGATGTGCCCGTGATCCTGGGCGATCATGTGACGACCGAGACCGGCACCGGTGCGGTGCACACCGCACCCGGCCATGGTCAGGAAGACTTCGACATCGGCCGGATCTACGATCTGCCGGTGGTCAACCCCATAGACGGCCGCGGCCTGTTTCTCGAAGATACTGCAGAAGTCGGCGGCGAATTCGTCTGGAAGGCCAACGACCGGCTGGTCGAGGTTCTTCGCGAAAAAGGCGCCCTGCTCTGCGCCAGGCCATTCGGCCACAGCTATCCCCACTGCTGGCGCCACAAGAGCCCGACCGCGTTTCGGACCACGCCGCAGTGGTTCATCTCCATGGATCAGGCCGGCCTGCGTGCCGATGCGCTGGAGCAAATCGACAGCGTCCGCTGGGTGCCCGACTGGGGCAAGGCACGAATCCGCGGCATGGTCGAGAATCGACCCGACTGGTGCATCTCGCGCCAGCGGACCTGGGGCGTGCCGCTGGGGCTGTTCATCGATCGCGAATCGCAGCAACCTCATCCCGAGACCGTCCCCATCCTGGAACGGTTCGCCGCACTGGTCGACTCGGAGGGCGTGGACGGCTGGTACGAAGACGACATCGCCGAACGTCTGGGGGTCGATGGTGAACGCTACGAGCCCGTCCCCGACATTCTCGACGTGTGGTTCGATTCGGGCGTCACCCACCACTGCGTTCTGGACCAGCGCGAAGAGCTGACCCGTCCGGCCGACCTCTATCTCGAAGGTTCGGACCAGCACCGCGGCTGGTTCCAGTCGTCGCTGCTAACCTCTGTCGCGATGCACGGCGAAGCACCCTACAAGGCGGTGCTCACCCACGGCTTCACCGTCGACGCCGACGGCCGCAAGATGTCCAAGTCGCAGGGTAATGTCATTGCACCCCAGCAGATCATGAAGTCGCTGGGCGCCGACATCCTCCGGCTTTGGGTGGCGGCAGCCGACTATCGCCAGGAAATGAGCGTCTCGGACGAAATTCTCAAGCGCGTCGCCGACGCCTACCGCCGAATCCGGAACACCGCGCGTTTCCTGCTGGGCAACCTGCACGACTTCGATCCGGCCACTCACAACATGGCAAGCGACGAAATGCTGCCGCTGGACCGGTACGCATTCGACCTGGCCGCCCGGCTGAACGCCGAGGTCGTTGATGCCTACGCGAACTACCGCTTCTGGCAGGTCTACCAGCGCGTGCATCATTTCTGCTCCATCGACATGGGCGCTTTCTACCTCGACATCATCAAGGACCGGCTTTATACCCTGCCCGCCGATCACCCAGGCCGGCGATCGGCCCAGACCGCGATGTTCGGCATTCTGGAGGCGCTGGTGCGCTGGCTCGCCCCGGTCTGCAGCTTCACGGCCGAGGAAATCTGGGGCGAAATGCCGAAACGGGATAGCGACACTGTGATGCTCGCGACCTGGTATTCCGAACTTGTCGAAATAGCACCGGATCTGCGCGCGCGCTTCGAGCGCCTGCGCGCGGTGCGCGACGTGGTCGGGCCGCGAATGGAAGCGCTGCGGCGCGACAAGGCGATCGGCTCGTCGCTGGCCGCCGAGGTCACGCTGGAAGCCGAAGGTGTGCTGGCATCCGATCTCGCTGCGCTGGGCGATGAACTGCGATTTCTCCTGCTGACCTCCGAGGCGAGTCTGGGCAACGTGGAGTCCGCCGACGAAGCCACCGAGATCCAGGGCTGCAAGCTTCGCGTTGCGGTCGCGCCGACCGATCACGCCAAATGCGTCCGCTGCTGGCATCACCGCCCCGATGTCGGGTCCGATCCGGCCCATCCCGAGATCTGCGGGCGCTGCGTGCAAAACGTGACCGGCAACGGCGAACGGCGCGATTGGGGCTGAAGCGAATGGACACAGCCCATCCGAGGATGACCCTGCCGCGCTTCAGCGCCTGGCTGTTGCTCGCCCTGCTGATCGTGGTACTCGATCTGTGGACCAAGCACCTGGCGGCCGCCAACCTGGCGCTTTACCGCCCGATCCCGGTCACCGACTGGCTGAACCTGACGCTGGCCCACAACACCGGCGCGGCGTTCAGCCTGCTCGCCGACGGCGGCGGCTGGCAACGCTGGTTCTTCATCGTTTTCGCCTCCGGCATCAGCGTCTTTCTGCTCGTCTGGCTGTGGCGACTGCCGCTGACTGCACGCGCGCTGCCCGTCGCTCTCATGCTTCTGCTCGGCGGCGCCATCGGCAACCTCGCAGATCGGATTCGACTGGGCTACGTGGTGGATTTCATCGATGTCCACTACAACGACTGGCACTGGCCGGCATTCAACATCGCTGATTCTGCGATCGTGATCGGGGTCACGTTGATGCTGATCGAAAGCCTGCTCCCGCCGCGCAAACCACCGGGAAAGTGAACGAAAGCATTGTAATTGGGCGCTAAGTGCATGAAAATAGAGCCTCGGGGATTTGGTAGAAGAGGATTACAGGAGAATTTTCATGGCGACGACCCGCGACGAACTTGAAGTCTTTCTGTGGGAGGGAAAGGACAAACGCGGCAAGGTGCTCAAAGGTGAGCGATCGGCGCGCAATCAGACGCTGATCCGCGCCGAACTGCGCAAGCAGGGCATTACCCCGTCACGCGTGCGCAAGAAACCCAAACCGCTGTTCGGCGGGGCCGGCAAGTCCATCTCGGCGCGCGACATCGCAGTGTTCACCCGCCAGCTGGCGACGATGCTGAACGCCGGCATCCCGCTGGTGCAGGCCTTCGGCATCATCGCTTCGGCCGCAGAGAACCCTCGCCTGCAAAAGCTGATCAACACGATTCGCATCGATGTCGAATCCGGCGCCACGCTGTCCGAATCGTTGGCCAAGCACCCGGCGTACTTCGACGAGTTGTACGTCAACCTGGTTGATTCCGGCGAAAGCGCCGGCGTGCTGGACCAGGTGCTCGACAGCATCGCGACCTACAAGGAACGCATCGAGTCGATCAAGGGCAAGATCAAGAAAGCCCTGTTCTATCCAGCGACCGTGGTGGGCGTGGCCATTGCCGTGACCACGATCCTGCTGGTGGTGGTGATTCCGCAGTTCGAGAGCATCTTCCAGAGCTTCGGCGGCGACCTGCCGGCCTTCACGCGCTTGATCGTGGACATTTCTGAATCGCTGCAGAGGATCGGGTGGCTGTACCTGATCATCATCATTGCCGCGATCGTCGGAATCATACAACTCAAGAAACGCAGCAAGCCTTTCGCGCACTTCCTCGACCGCGCCAGTCTGAAAATTCCAATCATAGGCTCGGTGCTGGAAAAATCCGCGCTCAGCCGATTCGCGCGCACCCTGGCCACGACCTTCGCCGCCGGCGTTCCGCTGGTCGATGCGCTCAAGACCGTGGCAGGCGCCACCGGCAACGTCGTCTACGGCGACGCGACGCTGCAGATCCGCGACGACGTCGCGACCGGGCACCAGTTGCAGCTGGCGATGCAGCAGACCGGGCTTTTCCCACCCATGGTCGTCCAGATGACCGCGATCGGCGAGGAAGCCGGATCGCTGGACGCGATGCTGCTCAAGGTGGCCGACTTCTACGAAGAGGAAGTCAACAATACCGTCGATGCGCTGTCGAGTCTGCTCGAGCCGTTCATCATCATCCTGATCGGCACTATTGTCGGCGCCATCGTGGTGGCCATGTACCTGCCCATCTTCAAGATGGCGGCCGTCATGTAATCGATGGAATACCTGGCTGCTCTCCACCCGGCCACGCTCTATGCGCTGGTCGTCGTTCTCGGCTTGCTCGTCGGAAGTTTTCTGAACGTAGTCATGCTGCGATTTCCGGCCGCACTGATCCACGACTGGAAATGCCAGTGCCGCGAGTTACTGGGCCTTGACAGCGGAGAAGCGCCCGAAGAGACGCCGGCCGGAATTGCCAGCGGTCGATCGCGCTGCCCGTCTTGCGGCCGGAACATCGCCTGGTATGACAACATTCCGGTGGCCAGCTGGCTGATTCTTCGGGGCCGGTGCCGCGAATGCGGTACGACCATATCGATGCGCTACCCGGTCGTCGAGCTGCTCACGGCGATCTTCTCGGTGCTGGTGATCTGGCAACTGGGACCTACCGCAGCCGGACTCGCGGGCCTGGTCTTCACCTGGACGCTCATCGGCGCGGCCGGCATCGACCTGGAGCACAAGCTGCTGCCCGACCAGCTGACCCTGCCGCTGCTCTGGCTGGGACTGATCCTGAACGTTTTCGGCGTCTTTACCGATCTGGAATCGGCGGTCTTCGGCGCGGTTGCCGGATACCTGATGCTGTGGCTGGTTTTTCACCTGTTCCGCCTGGTGACCGGCAAGGAGGGCATGGGCTACGGAGATTTCAAACTGCTGGCCGCCATCGGGGCCTGGTTCGGCTGGCAGGTTCTGCCGACGGTCATACTGCTTGCATCGGGCGTCGGTGCGGTACTCGGACTTGCTCTC
>Ga0209931_1000669_pt1 | contig 20193 bp, 18 predicted proteins | sample SalPonR1_B_D1_MG_FD_185697 | JGI IMG/M metagenome (GOLD analysis project Ga0209931, IMG submission 185697) | Salt pond soil microbial communities from South San Francisco under conditions of wetland restoration - Salt Pond MetaG R1_B_D1_MG... ...
GCCGCGGCAGCGCCCGCGCGGTATGTCGTCGTGGTCGCCAGATCGCTCAGCTCGCCGGTGAACCGTCCGACGTCGGGGATGAAATCGGACATCCGCTCAGGTGGGCGGGCGGCGGGGCACCCGGGTACGACGTCGCTCGGAACGGGCCACGCGCCGGCTCTGGCGGCGTGACCGTCGCATCTCGATGCGCTCGGCCGTGACGGGTGCGATCGCCGCCTGCTTCCACACCTTCACGAACCGCTGGATGGCCGTGATGGACGTGAGTGCCAGCATCACCCAGAGGATGGGGATCAGGAGCACGGGGAACAGCAGGCCGACACAGATGGCGATGATGCGTTCGGCGCGCTCCATCAGGCCGCCCTTGGCGTCGATGCCGAGCGACTCGGCCTTCGCCCGCTGATACGAGACGAGGCTCGACACCGCAGCGACCGAGAACGGCAGCAGGGTGAGATACGGCGACTCGTTGCCGGCGAAGTAGAAGGTGATGCCGCCGAGGAGCAGGAAGTCGGTGATCCGGTCGATGGTGGAGTCGAAGAAGGCCCCACGCTGGCTCGCCGCACCCGACGCCTTGGCGAGTGCGCCGTCGAGCAGATCGGGCAGTGCGGCGAGGATCACCAGCAGCAGACCCAGTCGGAGCTGCCCTGCGCCGATCGCGACCGCCGCGCCGATGCCGACGAGCAACCCGACCACCGTGAGGTGGTCAGGGGTCAGGCCGGTCTTGCGCAACCCGTCGCCGATCGGCTTGACGGCTGCGTCGACCGGCTTGCGGAACTTGCCGTCGAACATCGTCGCGACGCTACCCGACTCCGGGGGCGAGCTCGGGGTTGTCTTCCACGAGCTGCTCGAGGACACGGCCGTCGACGGCGTCGACGAGCACCAGTCCGCGTCGTGTGGGCGGATCGTCGGCCGAGTAGCAGAGCACCCGCCAGGTCGGCCGGCTGCGCAGCCCGCGCCACACCTGCTGGGCCGAGGCGTGCCCGACCGGGAATCCCAGCGCCTGCTGGGCGGCCACGAGGGCGTCCTTCTCGTCGACGTGCATGCGCCAACCCGACGTGATCGACACGACGCCGACGGCGGCCAGCACGGCGGCGGCGACCAGCCACCCGCTGTTGACGATCGCACTGTCGGTCCCGACGACGTACACCACGACGCAGACGGCGGCGGTCACGAGGTAGATCGCTCCCGGCCAGCGCCGGCGGCTGTTGTCGGGGAACTGGTAGGCGCCGACGTATCCCGCCGGGTTCAGGTCGTCCGGCAGTTCGTCGCGCAGGTCGTCGGTCATCCCCGTCAAGGCTACGGGGCGATCTGCGACCAGCCCTCGCGGAGCTTGGCGGCGGTGTGGTCGAGCGACTCGGGGATGGTCTGGGTGTTGGCGATCGCCGACATGAAGTTGGAGTCGCCCGTCCAACGCGGCACCACGTGCACGTGCAGGTGTCCGGGCACCGAGCCACCGGCCGGGCGCCCGAGGTTGAGACCGACGTTGATGCCGTCGGGCCGGTAGACCGCGCGCGCCACGGTGGTGGCTGCGGTGACGGTCGCCCACAGATCGGTGGTCTCCTCGGAGGTGAGGCCGTCGAGGTCGGCCACCTCCCGGTACGGGATCACCAGCTGGTGGCCGCTGGTGTAGGGGAAGATGTTGACGATCGCGAAGCAGGTGGCGCTCCGGTGCACGATGTGGGTGGCCGTGTCGGGTTCACCCGACTGCAGGAGCTGGGTGAAGACGCTGCCGGCGGGTTCGTCGCCGGTGAGCACCTCGTCGGAGGTCACGTTGTCGGAGAGCACCTCGGCGGTACGCACCGGCGTCGCCGCCACGTACGACGACCGCCACCCCGACCAGATCCGCTCGAGCACGACTAGGCCTGCAGCGCCACGGTCCGGGCGTCGTCGAGTTCGGCGAGGAAACGCTTCACGAACTCCTCCACCGGCACGTCGCGTTCGACCTCTCCACCACGAGGATTGACGCCCACCGTGCCGGCCTCGACGTCGTCGTCGCCCACCACCAGCACGTAGGGCAGCTTCTCGAGCTTCGCGTTGCGGATCCGCTTGCCCAGGCCGTCGTCGGCGTTCACCACGTCGACACGGGCGCCCGTCTCCTGCAGCCGCTCGACCACCTCGGCGGCGTAGCCCTCGTGCGCCTCCGCCACCGGCAGCACCCGCACCTGCACGGGGGCCAACCACGTCGGGAAGGCGCCCGCGTAGTGCTCGAGCAGCACACCGAAGAACCGCTCGATGGAGCCGAACAGGGCCCGGTGCAACATGATCGGGCGGTGCCGGTCGTTGTCGGCACCCACGTACTCGAGGTCGAACCGTTCGGGGAGCTGGAAGTCGGCCTGGATGGTGGAGAGCTGCCACGACCGGCCGATCGCGTCGCGCACGTCGATGTCGATCTTCGGGCCGTAGAAGGCGGCGTCGCCCTCCTTCAGCGCGTACTCGAGGCCGTGGGCGTCGAGTGCCTGGCGGAGCGCCTCGGTGGCGCGATCCCAGATGGCGTCGTCGCCGATGTACTTGTCGGGGTCCTTCGTCGACAGGTTGAACGTGAACTCGTCGAAGCCGAACGCCCGCAGCACCGACAGCACGAAGTCGAGCAGGCTGGCCACCTCGTCGGCCATCTGCTCCTCGGTGCAGTAGATGTGGCTGTCGTCCTGGGTGAACCCGCGGATCCGCATCAGCCCGTGGAGCGTGCCTGCACGCTCGTAGCGGTACACGTTGCCGAGTTCGAACAACCGCAACGGCAGTTCCCGGTAACTGCGCTGGCGGCTGCCGAAGATCAGGCAGTGCATCGGGCAGTTCATCGGCTTCATGTAGTACGTGCCGTTGTCCATCTCCATCGGCGGGTACATGCCGTCGGCGTACCACTGCAGGTGGCCCGAGGTCTCGAAGAGCTTGCCGTTGGCGAGATGGGGCGTGTACACGAACTCGTAACCGCCGCGTTCGTGACGGAGCCGGCTGTAGTCCTCCATCAGCTTGCGGATGATCGCCCCCTTGGGGTGCCACACGGCGAGCCCGCCGCCGAGCTGGCTCGGGAAGCTGAGCAGGTCGAGTTCGGTGGCCAGCTTGCGGTGGTCGCGCTTGGCGGCCTCCTCCAACTGGTGGAGGTGTTCGGCGAGCGCCTGCTTGGACTCCCACGCGGTGCCGTAGATGCGTTGCAGCATCGGGCCCTTCTCGTTGCCGCGCCAGTAGGCGCCGGACACCCGCTGCAGCTTGAAGAAGCCGAGCTTGCCGGTGGACGGCACGTGTGGGCCCATACACATGTCGACGAAGTGGTCGGTGTTGCGGTACGCGCTGATCACGCCGCCCTCGCCCACCTCGCCGGCGTCCTCGCTGTCGGCCGTGCCACGTCCTTCGAGCGCCGACTCCACCCGCTCGATGATCTCCACCTTGTACGGCTGGTCGGCGAACAGCTCCTTGGCCTCGTCCATGGTCATCTCCGACCGCACGAACGGCTGGTTGGCCTTCACGATCTCGCGCATCTTGGCTTCGATGCGTTCGAGGTCGTCGTCGCTGAAGGTGGCGCCGCCCGGCAGCTCGAAGTCGTAGTAGAAGCCGTTCTCGATCGCCGGCCCGATCGAGAACTTGGCACCGGGGAAGAGCTCGGTGACCGCCTGCGCCATCACGTGGGCGGTGGAGTGGCGCAGCACATGGCGTCCCTCGTCGGTGTTGCTCGTGATGATCGCCACCTCGGCGCCGTCGCTCAACGGCACGGTGAGATCGGTCTCCTCGCCGTCGACCACGGCTGCCACGGCGGCCTTCCTCAGGCCCGACCCGATGGACGCGGCGAGATCGAGCGGGGTGGCGTCGGCGGGCAGTTCACGCGCGGAGCCGTCGGGGAGCGAGACGGTGATGTTCGACATGCGCTGGCCAGGATAGGAGCGCCACCGGCGGGCGGGCGCCCCCGTTTCAGTTGCCGGCGACGGCGGCGAGTTCGCGTTCGAGGCCGACGTCGGCGACGGCGATGTCGACCCGATCGGTGACCGAGGCCACCTTGGCGGCGACGGACGGCTCGGCGTCGGCGCTCTGCCCGGCGTAGGTGTTCACGTAGGTCTGCCCGGTGAGCTCGCGGATCTCGAACATCACCTCGTCGATCATCGACCGCCAGGCGATGTGCTCGGCACCTCGGCCCCGGTACCGCTCGGGACGGACGGGCCGGCCGATCTTGATCTCACAGGCGGTGAACGGCTTGGGCACCTTGGCGTCGGGCGGCTGGATCTGCTCGGTGCCGACGATGCCCACCGGGAAGATCGGGCAGTCGAGCTTCATCGCCAGACGGGCCGCGCCCGTGCGCCCCTTGTGCAGCTTGCCGTTGCGGCTGCGGGTGCCCTCCGGGAAGATGCCGAACAGCTCGCCCCGCTGCAGGACGTCCTCGGCGGCGTCGAGGGCGGCCGTGCTCTTGTCGCCACCCGAGCGGTCGATCGGGATCATGCCCATCGCCGGGAACAGGTATTTCGTCTTCCACGAGTCCATGTACTCGGCCTTGCCCACGAAGGAGATGTTGCGTGGCATGGTGAGCATCAGGAACGCCGAGTCGAGGAAGCTGATGTGGTTGGGGCACAGGATCGCCGGCCCCGCCTCGGGGAGCCGGTCGTAGCCGCTGAGCTCGATGTTCCACAGCTTCGTGGCGACGGGACGGCCGAGGGTGCGAACCCTGCGCTGCATCGTCCCCGCTCCCGGCCCCTTGGTCACGTCCCGAACAGTAGGCGACACAAGCGCACAAGTGAAGCCTCGGTCGTGAACTTCGTGTCAACGGCCATGACGGCACGCCGATCGGCCGCGGTGCAGGCGGTCCGTCAGTCGAGATCGACGCCGAGCAGCGCTGCGGCTTCGCCCACTCCGGCACCGGCCGCCGCCGCGGCATCGATGGCCGCCACCGCACCCGGGGTGTCGAGATCGTCGTCGAGCCGGGCACGCACCTCGGCGAGGAGGTCCGGGTTGGAGCCGTCGCGTTCGTTCCACGCCTCGAGGCGGGCGGCGTTGCGGGGCATCAGGTCGTCGTCCCACTCCCACTCGGTGCGGTAGTGGTGCTCGATGATGGCCAGCCGGATCGCCCGCGGGTCGTACACGGTGCGGAGCTGGTCGACGAAGACGAGATTGCCGAGGCTCTTCGACATCTTCTCACCGTCCTTGGAGATCAGCGCGGTGTGCATCCAGTGCTTCACGAACGGCTCCCCGGTCGCTGCCTCGCTCTGGGCGCGCTCGCACTCGTGGTGCGGGAAGATGAGGTCGGCGCCACCGCCGTGCAGATCGATCGTGGTGCCGAGCTCACGCAGTGCGAGCGCCGAACACTCGATGTGCCACCCCGGACGGCCCGATCCCCACATCGTCTCCCAGGCGGGCTCGTCGTCGGCCGACGGGTGCCAGAGCACGAAGTCGAGCGGTGAGCGCTTGTTCGGGTCGTCGATGTTGCCGCCGCGCTCCTTGGCGAGCACCAGCATCTCGTCGGTGGTGTAGTTGCCGAGCGAGCCGAAGCTCTCGAACTTCGACACGTCGAAGTAGACCGACCCGCCTGCCTCGTAGGCGAAGCCCCGGTCGAGCACCATCCCGATGAATCCGCGGATGTCGGGGATCGCCGACGACGCCCGCGGCGCGGACGCCACGGGCAGCGCATTGAGTGCTTCCATGTCGCGTTCGAACCGTGCCTCCTCGCCGGCGGCGAGATCGAGGTAGTGCACACCCAGCTCACGGGCCTTGGCGAACAGCGGGTCGTCGACGTCGGTGACGTTGCGCACGCACTGCACGGTGTGGCCCATGTCGATCAGTCGCCGTTGCAACACGTCGTAGGCGACGAAGGTGGCCGCATGCCCGAGATGGGTGGCGTCGTACGGCGTGATCCCGCACGTGTACATCAACACGTGGTCGTTCGGTCGGAAGGCAACGATGGCGCGGCGCGCGGTGTCGTAGAGCTGCATCACCCGGCGTCAACAGCGCGGGGGTCCCGTTTGATTCCCGTCAGCTTCGGAGCGACGCGGGTCTTGTACCGCACGTTGAGCTGGAGGAGCACCGCGGTGAACGCCTCGATCGCCGTGGCGTTCGACAGCTCGCCGGCATCGAGCGGGCGGCAGCCGGGGAACTCGGCGACGATGTCGCTCACGACCGTCACCGCAGCATGGTCGTCAGCGCAGATGAGCACGTCGGAGTCGATCGGATGGTCGATCTCGCCCAACTCGGCGGCGGGGAGGTGGTGGAACGCGGCAACGACACGACACCGCGGCACCGCTGCCTGCACGTGCGCGGCGACGCTCCCGCGCGGTGGCACCAGCGGCTGGAACTCCTTGTTCACACGCACCAGCGCGTTGGCCATCGAGATGACGATCTTGCCGGCGAGCGCCTCGGCGTTCTCCTGGGCGGTGCTGGCCGCCGAGTCCCACGGGGTGGCGATCACGACGATGTCGCAGTCGGCCGCGTCGGAGTTGTCGCCGGCCTCGATCAGCTCGGCCAGGTGCGGCCACTGCTCCACCAGCGTGTCACGCTTCTCCATGGCGCGGTATTTGGATCGTGAGCCGATCACGGCCGGATAGCCCACGCTCGCGAGGCGGGCTGCGAGCCCGCTGCCTGCCGGTCCGGTGCCGCCGAAGATGCCGATGCGCATGGCGACAGCGTGGCACATCGGGCGCCGCGATCTTCAAGCACTACGGTCGCAGACCATGGGTCTGCTCGACGGCAAGAAGATCGTGGTCACCGGCGTCCTCACCGACGCCTCCCTGGCGTTCGGCGTCGCCCGCCTGGCCCGCGAGGAGGGAGCCGACATCGTGCTCACCGGAGCGGGCCGCGCCCTGAGCCTCACCAAACGCACCGCCCGCAAGCTCGGCGACGACATCGACGTGTTCGAACTCGACGTCACGGTGCCCGAGCACGGGGTGGCCGTACGTGAGGCGCTCGCCGAGAAGTGGGGTCACGTCGACGGTGTCCTGCACGCCATCGGCTTCGCGCCCGAGGCGTGCCTCGGCGACGACTTCCTCGCCGCCGAGTGGGACGACGTGGCGATCGCGATGCACATCTCGACCTACTCGCTGAAGGCCCTGGCCGACGCGTTCCTGCCGCTGATGGGGTCCGGCGGCGCGTTCGTCGGCCTCGACTTCGACAACCGGCAGGCCTGGCCCGCGTACAACTGGATGGGCGTCGCCAAATCGGCGCTGCAGAGCGTGTCGCGCTACCTGGCCAGGGAGGTGGGGCCACGCGGGATCCGGTCGAACCTCGTCGCCGCGGGACCGATCAAGACGATGGCCGCCAAGTCGATCCCGGGGTTCGCGAAGTTCGAGGACGTGTGGGACGACCGGGCACCGCTCGGCTGGGACGTCACCGACTCCGAGCCGGTGGCCCGAGCCTGCATCGCCCTGCTGTCGGACTGGTTCCCCGCCACCACCGGCGAGATCGTCCACGTCGACGGCGGTTACCACGCCATCGGCGCCTGAGAACACCGCCGATCCCACCCGATCTCGTGAGTGATCTCGAACTCGATCGGATGTTGACAATCGAACGTATGTTCGATATTATCGGACCATGTCGCTGGGGCAACTGTCGGAACAGCTGCGGGAGCTGGGCGACGACGAGCTGGTGGCCGAGTTCCGCAGGCGCGAACTCGAGCGCCGTCGGACCGAGGCCGAGCTGGCGGCCGTGGTCGCCGAGGCCGAGCGGCGCAAGGTGCACCGCAGCGACGGGCACCGCCACACCCGCAACTGGCTGCGGGCCGAGGCCAACTGGTCGGGCGCCCAGGTGATCCGCATGCGGCGCCTCGCCGAACTCGTCACCGAACTGCCCGCCGTCGGCACGGCGCTGCACTCGGGCCACATCGGCATCGCCCAAGCGGAGGAGCTGGCCCGGGCCGCTGCCAACCCTCGCTGCGGCGACCAGCTGGGCGACGCCGCGGCACTGCTACTCGACCAGTGCGAGCAGCTGCCCTTCGACGACGCCCGGGCGTGCATCCGGCGTTGGGAGACCCTCGCCGACCTCGACGGCGCCCATCGTGATCGCCAGCGCTCGCAGGAACGGCGGGTGGCGTTCGTCGGCGAACACGACGGCGGCGTGGTCGTCACCGCGTCGGGTGGCTCTGCGATGGATGCCGCCGAGATGACTGCCGTCTTCGAGGCGTTCCTCGAGATCGAGTTCCGCAACGACGTCGCCGAACGCACGCGCCTCCACGGCCCCGACGCCCCGGCCTCCCTGCTGCCCCGCACCGACGCGCAACGCCGATTCGATGCACTGCAGGCGATGTTCCGAGCCGCGGCCGCCAACCCCACGGTGTCGCCACCGGTGCCGATCGTGGTCAACCTGATCGTCGACCATCGCACCTTCCACGACGCCGGTGTCGACCACGGTCTGATCGATCCGGACGACCCCGACACGCCGCCCGAACCCGTCGAGCGCCGCTGCGAAACCGCCTCGGGCGTGCCGCTGCTCCCCGAGGACGCCTTGCGCGGCGCGCTCACCGGCCACATCCGTCGCATCGTGCTCGACGGTGCGAGCGCCGTCATCGACGTGGGCCGCAAACGCCGCCTGTTCACCGGTGTCGCCCGAGAGGTCGCCAAGCTGCTGGCCCGCCACTGCGAGTCGCTCGGCTGCACCGTGAGCGCCCGCTTCGCCCAGATCGACCACCTCACGGAGTGGAGCGACGGCGAGGGGCCCACCGACCTCGCCAATGCCGGCGTGGGATGCGGCCGTGACAACCGGCGCAAACACCGCCTCGGCCTGCGCGCCGAGCGTCGCCCCGACGGACTGCTCAACTGGTATCGCCGCAATGGCACCGAGATGCGCCCTGTGGGTCGACGCCACGTGGCCGACCACGCCGAGACCGACGCAGCCATCCGACGCCGGGTCGACGAACTCGGATCCCTCGACGCCGCCTGACCTGGCGCGCCGGTGGCCGGTACCCTCGGGGAATGTGAACCGTCTGGCCGAGGAAACGTCTCCGTACCTGCGACAGCACCGCGACAATCCGGTCGACTGGTACCCGTGGGGCGACGAGGCCTTCGCCGCGGCCAGGGAGCGCAACGTCCCCGTCCTGCTGTCGGTCGGCTACTCGGCGTGCCACTGGTGCCACGTGATGGCCCACGAGTGCTTCGAGGACCCCGAGGTCGCCGCCAGGATGAACGACCTGTTCGTCAACGTGAAGGTCGACCGCGAGGAACGGCCCGACGTCGACGCCGTGTACATGGACGCCGTGCAGGCCATGACCGGTCGCGGCGGCTGGCCGATGACCGTCTTCACGACCCCCGACGGCGAGCCGTTCTACGGCGGCACGTACTTCCCCAAGGAGTCGTTCCTGAAGTTGATGGACGCCATCGACGACGTCCACCGCAACCGGCCCGACGACGTCCGCCAGAACGTGACCGCGCTCGTCACCGCGATCGACGCCACGGCCAGGATCGACCCCGCCCCCGACGTGCCCGGCGTCGAGCAGCTCAACGCGGCGATCCAGAACCTCGCCCGCGGCTTCGACCCGGAATGGGGCGGCTTCGGCACGGCCCCGAAGTTCCCGTCCACCTTCCACGTCGAGCTGATGCTGCGGGCCTACATGTCCAACGCCGGCGACGGTCCGAAGCAGATCATCACCACCACGCTCGACGCCATGTGCTCGGGCGGTCTCTACGACCATCTCGGAGGCGGCTTCGCCCGCTACTCCACCGACCGCGAGTGGCTGGTGCCGCACTTCGAGAAGATGCTCTACGACCAGGCGCTGCTGCTCGGTACGTACCTGCACTCGCTGATCGTGATCGGCAAGCCCCAGTGGAAGCAGGTGATCGAGGAGACCGTCGACTACGTGCTCACGAGGTTGCGCCACCCCGACGGCGGCTTCTACTCGGCCGAGGACGCCGACTCGCTCGACCCCCACGGCAACAGCGTCGAAGGGGCGTTCTCCACCTGGACCCCCGACGAGGTGCGCACGGCGCTCGGCGGCACCGCCGGACCCGCCGTCCATCCCGACGCGATCGAGGCGCTGATCGACTGGTACGGCATCACCGACGAGGGCAACTTCGAGGGCCGCTCGATCCCGACGCGCATGAACGCCCGCGGCCAACTCGCCCGCACCCCCGAGCTCGAGGCCGCATGGCAGGCCCTACGCGCCGCCCGGGCCGAACGCCCGCGCCCCGGCCTCGACGACAAGATCCTCACCGAGTGGAACGCATTGTTCCTGTCCTCGCTGACCCAGGCGGCCACCGTGTTCGGGCGCGCCGAGTGGCTCGACGCTGCACGCGCCAACGCCGAGTTCCTCCTGCGCGAGCTGCGCGACGACCGTGGCCGCTGGTACCGCAGCTGGCAGGCCGACGGCGAACCGCCGGCCCGTCACGCTGCGCTGGCCGCCGACCACGCCGCCCTCGTCGACGCCTTCACCCGCCTCGCCGAGGCCACCGGCGAGGCCCGGTGGATCGACGAGGCCGTGCGCACCGCCGACACGCTCCTCGAATGGTTCTGGGACCCCGAGAACGGCGGCCTGTACACCACCGCCGAGGATGCCGAGCAACTGGTGGTCCGCCAGAAGGACGTGGCCGACAACGCCACGCCGTCGGCGAACTCGTCGGCGGCCCACGCGCTCTACCGCCTGGGGGCGCTCACCGGTGAGCAGCGCTACACGAACCAGGCCGACCGGATCCTCCAGCTGCTCGGTGGGCTGCTCGAGACGTCGGCACCGATGCTCTCCAACGCACTGATCGCCGCTGATCTGCGACGTCGCGGCGCCACCGAGGTGGTCGTCGTCGGGGACCGCCCCGACCTCGTGCGGCTCGCCCAGTCGATCTGGCGACCCGACACGGTCCTCGCCTGGGGTGAGCCCTACGACTCACCGCTGTGGGAGGACCGCAGGGAGGGCTTCGCGTACGTGTGCCGCGAGTACACCTGTCAGGCCCCGCAGGACACCCTGCAGGGCCTCGCCGAGACCCTCACCGGCCGCAAGGTGGAGATCCGCACCACCGGTGCTGCTACCGGTGACGCGGCGACCAGTGACCCCGATGGATGATCTGCGGCGCCCGCCGTCGCCGCCGACCGGCTGACCTGCCGGGTCCCGAGGCGGCGTCGCCGGCGTCGTCGGCCGGGTATCCCAGCGCCATGGCCCCCAGCAGTTCCAGCCCCGGAGGGATCCCGAGACGCTGGCGGAGTTCGCGCTCGCCGCGGAACACACCGAAGAACAGCGCTCCGAGGCCGACGTCCTCGGCGGCCAGCAGCATCGTCATCACGGCCATCGAGGTGTCGATCGTCCAGTAGGGCACGGGCCAGGCCGAGGTGCCCGCCCCCAGGCCGGTCTGGGCCTTGTCGGGTTCGGCGTACCGCTCGACGTAGGCCTTCGAGTCGGCCAGCGGGAGCGCCACGACGGGTGCACTCAACAGCCGCTTCCACCGGAACGAGTCGCGGCGGACGGCCGGCAGCGTGGAATCCCAGAACGCCGCGGTCTCGTCGCCTTCGAGCACCACGAGGTGCCAGCCCTGTGTCTTGCCGGCGCTCGGCGCCCGCGACGCCAGCTCCACCAGCTCGTCGACGGTGTCACGGCCGACCGGCGTGTCCGCGAACGCCCGGGTCATCCTCCGGTTCCGGACGACCTCGGCGAACTCGGTCATCGGGCCGGTTCCGATCTCAGCGTTTCCCGAGCTTCAGCAGATCCTCGGCCATGGTCCAGCCGTACACCACCATCGCCCCGCCCTTGCCCACGGGAACGGCCTCGAACATCGCCACGAGGTCGGCGTCGAGCTTATCGGGCTTGAGGCACTCGTGGTCGAGATAGCCGTCCTGCGCGCCGCTCGCCGAGATGAAGGACTTGGCGTCGTACTTGGCGTCGACGCCGAACCGCTTGGCGAGCCGGCGGCCCCAGGCCCGTTCCTCGCCCACGGCGGTGGAGTCCGGCGAGGGCGTGACCTCGCGCAGGTCCTTGAACGCCTCCAGACCGTCGGCGTTGACGAAGCGGGCGCCGACCACGACGTCTTCGTCGGGGAAGGCCATCAGCGCACGGTGGTAGGCCTCGCCGATCAACCCGCGTAGCACCTGGTCACGCTTGGACGTGCGCTTCACCGACATCAGCCCGATCAGCACGCACGGCGTGCCGCCGATGCGCTCGAGCGTGGAGAACATGAATCCGTTCAGCTTGTCGCCGAACCGGGCCGTGGTGATGAGGACCCAGTCCTCCTTGGCCTTGGAGAGTTGTCCCGCGCTGAACGCCTCCTCCATCGATGCCAGTTCGTCGAGGTCGGAATCGGTGAGAGCCGCAGCGTCGTTGGTCGAAACGTCGAGTGCCATTGGACCCTATTCTGCCAGACCCGGAGGGGCCTGTTTCAAACGGGCTACAGCAACACCGCCTCGTGGCCGAACGCCATGCGGAGCTCTCCGACGCTGCGGTCGAGGTCGACGCGGAATTCGTCGGCGAGCTTGAGCACCTTGCCCTGGCCGATGTCGACCATCACCACCGAATCGCCGGGATGCTCCCGCAGGATCCGCTTGAGGCGTTGGATCTTCAGTTCGTCGAGCGATACCGACGGCAACCGCAGCCGCAGCGGTGCGGCGGGCCCGTCGGACAACCCCGACAGCACGGTCACGGTCTGGCCGATCAGCCCGAACCGTGACTCGTCACGCCGGTCGAGACGGCCCTTCACCGACACGATCAGGTCGTCTTCGAGCTTGTGGCCCTGCTCGGCGAGGGTGCGCGGGAAGATCGTGACCTCGATCGAGGCGTCGAGGTCTTCCAGCAGGAACACCGCCATCTGGTCGCCCTTCTTGGTGAACTTGCGGGCGAGATTGGTGATCACGCCGCCGACCACCACCGGGGTCCCGTCCTCCATCGTCTGCAGGTCGAGCAGCGGGTGTTCCACCTTGCGCCGCAGCGCCGACTCCAGGCCGAACAGCGGATGATCCGACACGTACAGCCCCAGCATCTCCTTTTCGTGTCGGAGCTGTTCGGTCTTGTCGAAGGCCAGGTCGGGGATCTCGGTACGCTCGTCGAAGCCACCCTCGGTGGTGGCACCACCACCATCAGCATCACTGCCGTTGCCGTCGCCCCAGTCGCCGAAGAGGCTCATCACCCCCTGTTCGCGCTCGCGACGTCGTTTCACGGTGGTGTCGATGACGTGCTCGAACACGGTGAGCAGCCCCCGGCGGGGAACGCCGAACGAGTCGAAGGCGCCACCCTTGACCATCGATTCGACGGTGCGCTTGTTGAGCACCGGCTCGGGCACGCGCTCGACGAAGTCGTGGAAGCTGGTGAACTGCCCGTTCTCCTCGCGCTCGGCGAGCAGCAACTCGACGAGCCCCTCGCCGACGTTGCGCACGGCCGACAGCCCGAACGTGATCGCTCCCGGGCTGCCGACGGCCAGTGACACCCCGTCGGGCACCTCCTCGGGCGACAACGCGCCGAAGTTCGTGAGCGACCGGTTGACGTCGGGGGGCAGCACCTTGATGCCCATCGAGCGACAGTCCGACAGGTAGGTCGCCGCCTTGTCGAGGTTGTTCTTCACCGAGGTGAGCAGGCAGGCCAGGTACTCGACCGGATAGTGGGCCTTCAGGTAGGCGGTCTGATAGGTGACGAGTCCGTACCCGAACGTGTGGCTCTTGTTGAACGCGTAGTCGGCGAACTTCTCGATGATGTCGAACAGTTGCGGGCCGAGCTCCTTGCCGTACCCGGTCTTCTCCACACCGGCCTCGAACGCGTCACGCTCCTTGGCCATCAGCTCGCGGATCTTCTTGCCGCACGCCTTGCGCAGGTTGTCGGCCTCGGCCAGGGAGTACCCGGCGAACTTCTGCGCGACCCGCATCACGCTCTCCTGGTAGATCATCAGGCCGTACGTGTCGTCGAGCACCTGTTCGGCGTCGGGGTGGAAGTACTCGACCGGCTTGCGCTCGTTCTTGCGGTCGGCGTAGTCGTAGTGCATGTTCACGCTCATCGGCCCCGGCCGGTAGAGCGCGAGCACAGCGGACACGTCCTCGAAGCTGTTGGGTGCCATCGCCTTCAGCAACTGGCGCATCGGCGGCGACTCGAGCTGGAACACCCCGATCGTGTCACCTCGTGACAGCAGGGCGAAGGTGGCCGCGTCGTCGAGCGGGATCTCGTCGACCACGAAGTCGGGGTCGCGCTGGGCCCGGATCATCTCCTCCGCGTCGGTGATGACGTCGAGGTTCCGCAACCCCAGGAAGTCCATCTTCAGCAGGCCGAGGTCCTCCACCCCGTGCATCTCGTACTGGGTGACGACCGGCGCGTCGGCCGGATCCTGACCGGACTCGGGCTTGCGCTGGATGGGCACGTAGTCGGTGACCGGATCCTTGGTGATCACCACCGCCGCGGCGTGGATGCCGTCCGATCGCTTGAGGCCTTCGAGCCCGCGGGCGACGTCGATCACCTTCTTGAGGTCGTCGTCGCTGTCGTACATCGCCCGCAGGTCGGCGGCGGCCTTGTATCCGTCGGCGTACTTCGGGTGCTGCTCGAAGCAGTACTTCAGCGGCGTGTCGCGGCCCATCACCATCGGCGGCATCGCCTTGGCCAGCTTGTCGCCGACGCCGTACGGGTAGCCGAGCACGCGGGCCGCGTCACGCACCGCGTTGCGCGCCTTGATGGTGCCGAAGGTGATGATCTGGGCGACGTGGTCGCGTCCGTACCGTTCGGCGGCGTAGCGGATCATCTCGTCGCGGTAGCGCGAGTCGAAGTCCATGTCGATGTCGGGCATCGACACCCGGCTCGGATTGAGGAACCGTTCGAACAGCAGGTCGTACCTGATCGGGTCGAGGTCGGTGATCCAGAGGCAGTAGGCCACGGCGCACCCGGCCGCCGAGCCACGGCCGGGACCGACCCGGATGCCGACGTCGCGGGCGTGCTTGATGAGATCCCAGGTGATGAGGAAGTACGACGCGAAGCCCATGTCGCAGATCGTCTTCAGTTCGTAGGCGATGCGTTCGACGGCGTCGTTCGGGATCGCGTCGCCCCAGCGCTTGCGGGCGCCTTCCCAGGTGAGGTGCTCGAGATAGGCGGCGTCGTCGGCGAATCCCTCGGGCAACGGGAAGTCGGGCAGCAGCGGCTTGCCGAACTCGATCTCGAGATCGGCCCGCTCGGCGATCCACAGCGTGTTGTCACACGCCGAGGGCACCTCGCGGAACAGGTACCGCATCTCGGCCGCCGACTTGAGGTAGTGCTCGTTGCCCTCGAACTTGAAGCGCTTGGGGTCGCTGAGCAGCGCCCCGGTCTGCACGCACAGCAGGGCGTCGTGGGCCTCGTGGTCGTCCTGGTGCGTGTAGTGGCTGTCGTTGGTGGCCAGCAGCGGGGCGCCGATGCGTTTGGCGATCTCGATCAGCTTCGGATTGGTCTCGCGCTGCGCGGGCAGACCGTGGTCCTGCAGCTCCACGAACAGGTTGTCGCGGCCGAAGATGTCCTGCAGGCGCGCGGCCTTCTCGACCGCCCCCTGCTCGTCGCCGTTGAGCAACGACTGCAGGACGTGCCCACCGAGGCAGCCGGTGGTGGCGATCAGACCGTCGGAGTACTTCTCCAGCAGCTCCCAGTCCATCCGGGGCTTGTAGTAGTAGCCCTCCATGAACGCCAGGCTCGACAGCTGGATGAGGTTCTTGTAACCGGTCTGGTTCTCGGCCAGGAGGGTGAGGTGGTAGTAGAGCTTCCTGCCGCCCTCGGTGTCACCCCCCGAGTCGTCGACGCGGCCACGCCGGGCGGGCCGCTCGCTGCGGTGGTCGTGGGCCATGTAGGCCTCGGTACCGATGATCGGCTTGATCCCCTGGTTGCGGCACTCGCGGTAGAAGTCGAGGGTGCCGTACATGTTGCCGTGATCGGTGATGCCGATCGCCGGCATGCCGTCCTCCACCGCCTTGGCCACCATCTCGTCGAGACGAGCCGCCCCGTCCAACATCGAGAACTCCGTGTGGACGTGGAGGTGGGTGAAGGAGTCGGGCATCGGGGAGTTCTCTCGAATTACTCGGGTGTGGTTCGAGAGACTCTAGTGACTACAGGTAGGGGCCGGAGCGGTCGGGGCCGGGGGTGGCGCCGGGGTTCGGTTGTTGCGGGCCGCCGGGGAGTTGGCGCATCTCCTGGAGCTGCTGACGGGCAGCGAACTGCTGGGCCATCAGCGTCGCCTGGATGCCGTGGAACAGGCCCTCGAGCCAACCGACCAGCTGCGCCTTGGCGACACGCAACTCGGCCTCGCTCGGCACCTCGTCGTCGTCGAACGGCAGCGCCAGCGACCGCAGCTCCTCCTGCAGGTCGGGTGAGAGCGCCTCGGCCACCTCGGTCACCGACCGTTCGTAGATCTCCGCCAGCCGCTCACGTGACGCCTCGTCGAGCGCCGCCGATCGCACCTCCTCGAGCAACTGCTTCACCATCGAACCGATGCGCATCACCTTCGCCGGCGACGTCACCGACTCCTCGTCGCCGTCGGGCGAGAAACCCTCCGGGAGCGGTACCTCCGGGGGCGACATCTCGTCCGGGCCGGTGGCGTCGTCGGAGGTGGCGGCGTCGTCATCGATCTTCTGCGCAGGGCTCGTGTCGGACATGGCTGCCTTTCTAGTGGTTCGACGGGCAACGGGGGTTTCCCGATCCGTGGCCTGGTCACACACGGGCACTCACGAGCGGCACCAGCACCTCGGCGGAGGTCAGCGACCCGTGCCGGCAGACCAGCTCGAACGGACCCGAGTCGGCCGCCTCGTGGAAACTCACGGGCTGGTGTGCCACCAGCGCCACGTCGCCGAGACGGGCGCGCACCACGGGCGCCATCACCGGGCCGAACCAGTGCTCGTCGAGCGTCTGCTCACGGGTCACCACCCAGGCCAGGTCGCCGACTTCGGCTTCGGCCGCCGCCCGCACCGATTCGACGGCACCCGATCGGGCATGGAGCCACCGGAAGCGCCCCTCGCCCGACTGCAGCACCACGTCGGCCAGCATCTCCGCCGACGGGTACACGATGCGGTCACCCACGTGGACCTGCCCGTGATCGGCCGTGACGAGCAGCGCCGTGCCGGCAGGAAGCGTGCGCAACAGATCGGCCACGAGCGCGTCGGCGGCTCGCAGCTCTGCCTCGTAGTACGGGCCGAAACCCCGCTCGTGGGCGATCTTGTCGATCCCGCCGTAGTAGCAGTACACGAACCGCTCCCCCGCGTCCACCTGCCGGCGAGCCTCCACGGCGATCGACGACGACGCCCGCCATCCCACCGGCTCGCAGCCTCGGAGGTGGGCCTCGCTGAACGCCGACGCCTGCAGCTCGGCCGGGCTCACCACCGGAACGGTCATACCGAGGAACGGCTCGAAGGGCTGCACCTCCTTGGGTGGGTGCGAACGCCGCACCGGCTGGTCGCCCGACGCCCACCGCAACATGTTCACCACGTCGCCGCCCAGCAGGATCCGGTAGCCGATGATGCCGTGCTCGGCCGGTGTCAGCCCGGTGGCGATGGAGGTGAGCGCCGTGGCGGTGGTGGTGGGCGCCACGGTGGTGATGGGACCGCCCACCATCGACGACACCGTGGGCATCAGCTCACGGTGGTCCTCCAACTGCTCCCATCCGAGGCCGTCCAGGACGAGCAACACCACGCTCGACGCCGCCGTGACCGGCTCGGGCATCCACGACGGGAGTCCGTCCGCCCACGACGTGGGCCCCAGCAGGCTCGGCACGATGCCGCGCACGTTCGCGCCGGCATAGTCGGGGATGACCGGGCCGCCTGCACCGCTCGCCGCTCCCGCCGTTGAGATCACCGGAGCAGTCCACCACGTCGAGCAGGGTTGCGACAAGCGCTGCCCGTCGGGTGTCGGGCAGTAGTGTGAACCCGGTGCGGATCTCGACCCGTGGTGACTACGCCTGCAGGGCGCTGCTCTCGCTGGCACTGCACGCCGACGAGAGCGGCCCCACCTCGGTCCGCGACATCGCCGAACGCACCGCACTGCCCCAGCCCTACCTCGAACAGATCCTGCTGGCACTGAAAGGTGCCGGACTCGTGCGCTCCAAGCGCGGGGTCGGCGGCGGCTACGTGCTGGCGCGGGATCCTGCCGACATCAAGCTGTCCGAGATCGTGTCGGCCGTCGAGGGGCCGATCACCTTGGGCGACTTCGGCCAACCGCACCAGGACGGCGCCTGCGACCACGAGGGCCAGTGCGTGCTGCTCGGCATCTGGCACCAGGCCGGCGAGCACATGCGGGCCTATCTCGAGGGGTTCACGCTGGCGGGCATCGCAGCGATCGCCCGCGGCGACGCCCCCTGGGTCTGAGACCTCGGGCTGGCGCAGTCACACCTCGGCGGCGTCGAGCCACGCCTGCAGGTCGGCGGCGAGCTCACTCGTGAAGGTCACCCGCTCGCCGGTCGCCGGATGGTCGAAGGCGAGTTCGGCGGCATGGAGGAACGGCCGCGTGAGCCCGAGGTTCGGGCGTCGCTGTCCGTACACGGGGTCGCCGACGAGGGGATGGTCGATCGACGCCAGGTGGACCCGGATCTGGTGGGTGCGGCCCGTCTCGAGCCGGCATTCGAGACGTGACACGACGGCCGGGCCCCGGTACGACCCCACGACCCGGTAGTCGGTCCGGGCGGGTCGCCCGTTGGCCACCACGGCCATCTTCAGGGGATCGCCACGATCGCGGCCGATCGGTGCGTCGATGATCCCGTGCGGTGCTTCGGGCACTCCCCACACGAGGGCGTCGTAGCGACGGGTGGCGCTGTGGTCGGCGAACTGCTCGATGAGCCGCGCGGCCGCCTCGTCGGTGCGCGCCACCACCAACAGCCCCGAACTCCCGGCGTCGAGACGGTGCACGATGCCGGGCCGCATCGGGTCGCCGCCCACTCCGTCGACATCGGGATAGCGGGCCAACAGCCCGCTCACGAGAGTGCCGTCGAGGTGCCCTGCCCCCGGATGCACCACGAGCCCGGCGGGCTTGTCGACGACCACGACGGTGTCGTCCTCGTGCACCACGCCGAACTCCACCGACGCATCGGCGGTGGGCAGGTCGGGAGTGGGGATGGCAGCGGAGTCGATGCGCACCACCTGTCCCTCCGCCAGACGCACCTTGCCCGACGACGCCGGAACGCCGTCGACCTCGACGCCACCGGCGGCGATGGTGGCCGCTGCGTCGGATCTGCTGAGGTCGCCGATGAACGCCACGATGCGGTCGAGACGCTGGCCGTCGAGTGCCGCCGGTACGGCCTCGTCCACGATCATGCCGGCGCCTCCTCGTCGTGCAGCTCGCGCCGCCCGGACAGGATGCTGTTGAGGATCAGCAGGCCGGCACCGACGTTGATGCAGACGTCGGCCACGTTGAAGATCGGGAACCACTGGAAGTCGATGAAGTCCACGACGCCGCCGCGCAACCATGCGTCCCCGCGGAACATCCGGTCGACGAGGTTGCCGGCGGCGCCACCGATCAGCAGCCCCATCCCCCAGGTGCTCATGCGACTCGATTCGTGCCGCAGCGACAGCAGCAGCCACACGATCACCAGGGTGGCCACCACGGCGATCACCGGGCCGAGGCCGGAGGCCTGGCTGAACGCCATGCCGGTGTTGAAGGCCAGGTTGAACTGCAGGGTCCAGAACACCTCGATCGTGGAGTCGTCACCCAGACGGTTGACGGCCCAGTGCTTGGTGGCCTGGTCGACGACGAGCACCGTCGACGCGATGAGAACCGGCGCGCGCCACGCGGCGATCGACGCCATGCCGGTCAGCGCGGGCCGGCGCCGCTGACCTTCTCTGCAGCCAGCACGGTGGTCTCGGGGAGGGCCTCGAGGCGCTCCCGGGGAATCGGCTGGCCCGACACCTCGGAGTATCCGTAGGTGCCCTGCTCGATGCGTGCCAGGGCAGCGTCGATCTCGAGGATGGTCTGGCGGGCCTGGGTGGACAGCACCCGGTCGAGGTCTCGCTGGACGACCATGGTGTCGCCCTCGCCTCCCTCGTCGTCGAACTGGACGTCACCCATCTCGCCGTCTTCGATGATGCTGGTGGCCTCGTCCTCGAGACGCATGGCCCGCGCGAGTTCGGCGTTGCGGCGCGCCAGCAGCTCCTCTCGCTGGGCCTTCAGGAACTTGACGTCGAAGTCCTTGGTGTAGGAGATGCCGTCCTTGGTGGTGCCGCGCGGCGCCGGGATCTCGACGCGCTCGAACTGTGCGTTCGACAGCAGCGACGGCGTCGCGGCCGACGAGGAGGTCATCTTCTTGGTGGAGGTGTTCTTGGTGGAGGTGTTCTTGGTGGAGGTGTTCTTGGTGGAGGTCGTGTTCACTGCCGTCTTCTCGGGAGGGGTCTTCCTGGCGGGGGACTTCTTGGCGG